>Ga0265330_10001025_pt1 | contig 16933 bp, 10 predicted proteins | sample 41919metaG_FD_202083 | JGI IMG/M metagenome (GOLD analysis project Ga0265330, IMG submission 202083) | Rhizosphere microbial communities from Carex aquatilis grown in University of Washington, Seatle, WA, United States - 4-19-19 metaG | ecosystem: Host-associated > Plants > Roots > Rhizosphere... | reverse complement strand
CGCTTGGATTGCTCAATTCCCGCTGCCCGGCCGGCTCGCGCGAGATGAACTTGTAAATCGCGTAACCTAATGTCCTGTGGCTCGCATCCGTCGCGGGAATGACGTCGGTGAACTGACCTGGCTTGAGTTTACTGATGGCGTCATAAACTACTGGAACTGACTTGAGAGAAGACTCTGGAATGAACCCCATGTCACCGCCATTAGCCGCGGTAGATGAATCTTCTGAGTAGTTCATAGCCACAGAACTGAAGTCGTCGCCGCTTTCAAGCCGATTGTGCAGTGCCTGGATCTTGCGTTTAGCGTCAGCATCGCCAGATGCCTTGTTATTTTGCAGGTTGGCAGGCTGCTGCGACGGAGCCGCCGTAACCAGAATCTGTTCCAGGTGGTACTGCGGTTCAATCTGGTTGAACTCTGTCTTATGGGCGTTGTAGTAGTCAGAGACTTCGGCGTCAGTAACGTTTATCTTCGATTCGATTTCCTTGTTGATGAGCTTTTCGCGTGTAAGCTGGCGGCGGATATCGCGCTTGAGGTCATCGAGCGTCATGTTGCTCTGCTTCAGCTTGCGATCGAATTCGTCCTGCGTGTAGGGAGCCTTGAACTCAGTCAGCTTGGCATTCACGTCTTCGTCGCTGGCAGTCAGGTTCAGCTTGGCCGCGCGCTGCTGAACAATCTCGTCGGCGATCATGCCGTGCAGATAGTTAAGACGGCGAATATTGGCTTCTTCTTCTGAAAGCTTCTGCGGCGTTTCGCCAATGTTGGCCTGGTACACACGGTCCAGATCGGCACGCATTAACTCCTTGCCGTTAACGGTGGCAACCACGTCCGCGGACGGGGAGCGATGGCACCCGGCAACGGCAACAAGGAGAGATGAACCAAGGAGAATAGAAGCGGCAGAACTGCGGAATATACGATTCAAAGAGATGACTTGCAACCTCGTGACTCCTGTGGGGTTCATGAGAACCCCGGCATTCAAGGATAAATCCACAACCCGGCAATGCGACAGGAAACTTATCACCTAGAGCCTGGTATTAACTTTCGCGTGGGCGGCGCTGGGCGCCAATTTTTCTGAGTTCAAGAAGGAAGGAGCGACGGATACCGGGCGTCTCCTAGCGACGATCGACGCAGAAATCGGGAAAATTGGCCGCAGCCCTTCGGGTTGCGGAGTAAATCGCACCACACTTCGTTGTCGTCCTTGCCTTGGAATAGCCAAAGTCCTCGTCCTCCGCCTCATCTAGCGCGATTTTCTCTCGCAACGCCACCCGCGGGAAAGTTAATACCAGGCTCTAGTTCCCGCCGCCGGGTTTTGCCTGCTCGGCCGGCTGAGCAGGCGGAGGCGGTGGTTGCACACCTTCAGCCCGCAATGCGCGATCAATGGCCATCCAAACTTGCTCTTCCGGCACTGCCCCGTTAATGCGCTCGCCGTTTACAAACAAGGCTGGAGCACCGTCGAGGCCAAGACCGGAGGCTTCCTTGAGCGACTCTTTCACCTGGGAATCGTCCTGCTTTGCGATGCACGCGTCGAGCTTTTGCGCGTCCAGCTTGGCGGCCGCGGCTTGCTGCCGGGCAATGCGGTCGAGCGCGGCGTTGCTCTTGTTCAGGTCTCTGTCCGCACCGGTAACTTCGTCTGAGTGGGCGTGGAGATAGTCCACATAGTTCCAATACACATCACTGTTTTGCGCTGCCAGGCAATCGGCGTTCACTGACGCGCGCATGGCCCACGGATGGATTTCGACCAGCGGAAAATCCTTGTATACAAAGCGAATTTTGTCCTTGTAGCGCTCTAGCGTCTTAGGGAAGAGCTGCAGGTGCATGCGAGCGCAATAGGGGCATTCAAGGTCGTCGAAGTTGATGATGGTGACCTTGGCATTCGGATTGCCACGTATAGGCCGGCCAGACAGATCGATGTTCGACGCGGGATCATGCGTCAGGTCGTAGGTTTCCAGGCGCGCCAGTTTCTTGCCGTCTGAGGAGATAAGGAAGCTGATGATCTGCGAACGGGTACCATGCGAAACAGTGACGGGCAATTCATCGTAACTGCTGATTTTACTCGGCTTGCGAGCGCCAATGGCCAAGTCGTAGTCCTGCGGAATGTTGAACTGCGAACGGACCGTCACCTCGATGCGCCGGTTGGCGGCGGCGTCGGAAACAGCCTGCGAATCAGTTTGCGCCTTGCATCCGACGGTGACGCAAATGGCGAGCAAAACCGCTAAAAATCGTATTTGGGGCAAAATATATTCCTCTCAAAAAGGATACCCCAGTGGGGCATAAAGCGATCCTGCCGTTGCCCTGAAATTTCCTTCTGATAACAGGTGGACGCGGCCGGCGCAAAAAAGCAACCGACAGGCGGCCTGAGCAGGTATTCAAGGCTAGTAGAGCGGCGGCAGAGTGGGGTCGCGGAAGATCGTATTGGAGCGGCGAATGTCGCCTACTGAGCCGAAATTGGCCAGCGTAAAGCTGTACAGATACTGGGTTTCGTCCCGCACCGATCCAAGCCTGAAGCGCCTGTATCCGACCGTAAGGCCGCAGCAGTCCCAGTTATAGGTGCTCTGGATACCGGCATACTGCACCTCGTTCAACACGAAGTCGTATCCGCCATTGGCGGCCAGGTTAAAACCGGCGCCGCTCTGCGTGCCAAAGGAGACGAAGGGCTGCAACTGCTGGCTCTTGATCGTTGAGGCGACGCCGCGGCTTTCATTTACCGCGTTCAGCAGGGCATGGCCAAGTCCGACGGTTGTTCGGCCCCAGCTATAACCCGCGTAAAGGTTATCGGCGCTCAGCCGGCCCTGTTCCGGATCGTAATCGAGATCCCACTGCACGCGCAGATTATCGATCGCCTCAAAGCGCATCCTCGACGTAACGGGTGCAAGATTGCGCGGCTCGGTTAGGAAGGCGACTCCGCTCATATTGAGGGTGGCGTCGAACACGTTGCGGCGGCCGGTGATGAGCGCTCCGCCGAAGTTCGGATCAATGAAGATGTTCTGCGAAAGTGTCCAGCTTGCCCATTCGCGGGGGCGACCGGGGCACGACGCCGAACCCTCAACGCCTTCAGCAGCGCACGTCTGACTATTACGAGGCGTCAAGTAGAACCGCTGCGTCAGGGAGATGCCAGCTTCGTTTACGTTGGTCGCTATATCGGTAGTATCGACCAGCAACACGTTGGGAGCCTGCGTGCCGATGCCGCTGACAAAGCGATAAGTGAGCTCAGGCTCGATCACGTGGCGCAGCACGCGGTTCCAGCGCGGTAATTGGAAATCGCGTTCGAGCACCGGCGGGTGAATGTCGACAGATGCTTCCGCATCAAAGCGATGGAGCGGCTCGTGGCTGATCGTCGGCACGCCTTGGCGAAGGTCCGTGAGGTCTGGAGTCTGGCTAATTGTGTAGGAAGTTTCGCGAAGAGCCACCCGCGGAGTAAAGGTCCAGCCGCCGGCCTGGAATGGCAAAGAGAGCTGCGGATATACGTCTAAGCGGCCCAGGTTGCGAGCGTGAAAGCGCGGTTCCGATCGGCCGAGGTAGCCGAGCGAAGAATCAAAACTCCAATAAAGCGGCGAAGAGCCCAGCGGACGTTCAATTACGTCGTAGCGCAAATTGGGTAAGTGAAGGATGCGCGCCTCATCGCCGTTGCGCGAGCTGGCAAATGTTTCGAAACGCTCAAGCGAGAGTGATGGCACATATCCGTTACGCGAGTGCGTGAGCGATACATTGCTTGCGACCTCTGAACTGATGGCCTGCGAAAAGTTGTCATTAAAGATCAACCGGTACAGATAGCTCGACAAGTATTCCATCGTGCCTGCGCCATGCAGGTGCGGAGTGAAATCTTTGCGCCCTTCGGCCACTACGTCCACTCCGCCTTGATTCACGCGGACGTACCCCGTTGGACCCGTTATCAAGCTGGGAGAGACTTGCGCGCTGCCAGTCGCACTGGCGCCGGTCAATGCGTTGGTGTTGCCCACCTGTTGAAGAATGCCGCGATCAAGCAACGCGTTCCAACGCACAATCAGGTGATCCAGATCGCGGCCCTTGTATCTGAAATCGCCGTTGGGCGCCCATCCTCGTTTGCTGAAAAGCTCTGCGCCGATCACCATATCCATGCTGCGGTTGATGGCCCAGTAAACCTGCTCGCCCAGCACGAACCCCTTTATCGACGAGTTGCTGATGACGGGTATCAGGAAGCCGCTTTCACGGCCTGTTTCATCCACGGGATGGCGCAGGTAAGGCAGGTAAATCAGTGGAACGCCGAGCAATTCAAAGAATGAGTTCTTAGTTGAGGCGATGCGGTCGTCAAGGTTGATTGCTCGCGAGATAATGCGCCAGTCGGGCCGGGGGAAACTGCAGTTCGTCATCGTTCCATCGATGATGCGGTAATGGTCATCTCCCATTTGAAGCAAAACCCGCGCGGTAAATTGAAATGGCGTCGAGGTGGAATACACTCCGCTGCGGGATGCGCCGTGAATTCCCTGGATGCCGGTGACGTTGTAGAAGCGCGCCGTGTGCATGTTCAGATTCATGTCGCCGTGCGCGGCGCTGATCTGCACATCGTTTAGCCCGCCGGTAAGCTGAAGGTGCCCCTCCGCTACAAGAGCCGATGTGCTTTGGTGATAGACAACCTTGTCGGCATGGAGAACGTAGCTGCGATAATGCACTACGACGTTTCCGTCGAGCGTGAATTCATCGCCGATGTGGGTCTGTCGATCTGCGTCGAGTTGAACCGAAGCTCCGGAATTTGCTTGCGGCTCAGGTTGCGCAACAGGCAGCATCTCCTGCCCTGGATCGTTTGGTAATTCGCTCGACGATTGGACGGCGATACTATCGTCGGCAGCAGTTCCCATGCTGAAGGTGCCTTGTGCGCCCGCGGGTAGCGCATTGGTCAACGCCTGCGCCCCAACTTGCAGGTGACAGAGGGCCATCAGCGTGATACATACTAGATAACGAGGATGCATCCAGGACTCAACCGGTGTAAGGCTCAGCATAGCAAAATCGGGCATGTCATATGGAAATCGGTTCTCACAGCTCTGGCAACCGGAAAACCCGGATTGGATCGTCAGCGGATGAATCACTGCGCAACGAGCCGGTATTCCGCGTACCTCCTCTTCTCGATTGCAGGTTTTGGTTCGCTGTGGCGTGATTGAATTCATGACATGACGCGGAATGAAGTGCAGCAGGTGCTGCATAGAGCATTGCCCCAAGGGACACAGGAGCATTGAGTACATTGCCAAGCCAGGCTAGGATTTCGCCGAACTGGAAAGAAGAAGTAAACCAGCGGCTCGCTGCGCATAAAAATCGCAAGCCTGTTCCGGTTGTGGAAAAAGAAGCCGTAACTCCGGAACATCATTCCTCGAATAATCGTGCACAGGCCGCGGCAGCCCGCGTAGCCGCTCGATTTGCAAAGGCTCCTAGTTACAGCGAATCTTTGGAAAGCGAAGCTCGCGCCGCCGTTCGCGCAGCCGAGGCTGTTTCTCGTGCAGCGCTGCAGGCCCAGGCAGCCGCCGAATCAGTGCTGGCGGAGTTGCAGGCCGCCAAAGCCTCGGAGCCTGGGTGGCAGTTCGATGGTGCCGATGAGTCCGTAGACGAGCGATACCCGGCGATTGAGCAGGAGCGGGCCGCGGCTATGCAAGCGCGCCCGATTGCTGATGAACTGGAACAGCCCGAGTGGGAACACCCGGTGGAGCACAATCAGTCAAACGATATCCGTTGGGTTCCGGATGCTCCCACGATGCATTTTGAAGCCGCGGTTTCTGAATCCGGCGAGTGGTACGAAGCCGCACGCGTGGCGCCTGAAGAGTCGGTTGAAATCGTTGAGCCGGACCAGCCGATCCATGCCAACCTTATCGAGTTTCCAAGGGAGATTGTAGCCACCCGTAAAGCGCGTCCGCGCCGCGCAGAGGGCCCGTTTGCCGCGCAGCACGAACGCGAAGTGCAGTTGAGTATCTTCGAAGTGGAACCAGAAGCCATCTCCATCGATCCGGTTGCCACAGAGGCGATGAGTTACGAGTCGACTCCAACATGGATGAGCCCTGAGTGGTCGGGCATGGAACTGGACGAACATCCGGTCAGCCAGTTGGACCACGACTCTCGTTCGGAGTATCTGGAAGAGCCGATTCCCAACATTGCATTAAAGCGGGAGATCTACCAGGCCCCTTTGAGCTTGCGCGCCATGGCGTCGGTAGTGGACGGTTCCTTGGTGACGGCGGCGTTTTTGGCAATCACTCTCGAAATCGTGAGCCATTCGCACAACCTGCCTGGAGTACGCTTGGCTGAATTGGGAGCTGTCGCCGGCTTGTTTGGCATGAGCGCTCTGTACCTTGCATTGTTCTTTGCACTGGGGCAGGGGACGCCGGGAATGCGCTATGCGCGCATCGCTCTCAGCACATTTGACGGCGACTTGCCTTCGCGCCGCATGAGGTTGCAACGACTCGCCTCTCTCGTGCTTTCAGTGCTGCCGGTTGGAGTTGGCGTCTTATGGTCACTCTTTGATGAAGATCATTTAAGTTGGCACGACCGTCTTTCTGGAACTTATCTTCGAACTTATTAACAAAATGGAAATTAAGGCCGCCGCGGTTCATCAACAGCGGCGGCTTTAGTTTTGCGCCACTTAGCCGATGCCCGAGCTCTGCTGACACACGGGTTCTACTTCTTCTAACCTGCCGCTTATTCCTTGATCACCTGCAGCGCCGACACGCCTACGCCGAGAACCGCGGTCTTGTCATCTGGCGGCAATATCTCCAGAGAAAAGCTCTGCAGCGGGCTCAGCTTCACCATCGATTCGATGTGCGTGCGTAGCAGTGGCAGATCCAGAAAATCAACATTGATACCGGTGAAATAGAATCGGCCCGGCCCGGCCAGGTGAATGAACGACGCCGTAGCGGCTGCCAGAGCGCGATGCCACAGGTCAACAAACTCGCGACAGCGCTGGTCACCGTTGCGAGCATTCTCAAATACTTCTTCAGGCTCAAGGTCCAGAAAGCGCAGCCGCATGGCGCGATGGCCCATGATGCCTTCAAGGTGACCCTGCCCGCCGCAGCCGCAGTAGCGCTCTTTCGGGTCCAGCGTTACGGTGATGTGGCCGCCTTCCCAGATGCCTTCAAAATAGGGCCACCGGCCGTAACCGATTCCGTTGCCAATCGTCCATACCCGCGTAAGTTTTTCCATGCGGCCGTAAAGGGCAGCCACCCCGGCGGCAATTGCGTCTGCATCGTTGGCAATCTTAACCGGCGCATCGATGCCGCACTGTGCGAGGCCGCGCGAGACCTCTTCGGCAAGATGAACACCCTTGATCTGTGTCAGGTTCGGCGAGTCTTCCACAACTCCATTGCGCACAATTCCAGGTACCGCGAGCCCGATCGCGTCCAGTGGCTGCGTGCTACTCGCGGCAAGCGTTGCGACGAACTTGCAGAAAATTCCAACCAGCTCGCTTACCGGAATTGAGCTTAGTACGTCCGGCTCGCCGGGATCTTCGGGATAACGCAAAAGCTTGCCCACGAGCTGCCGATCTTCAAGCCGCCCTGCCACAATATGATCGGTAATCACGATGCCGATGGCATTAGTCATCGAGAGCCCTCCGGGGAATCGCTGTCAGCCCATGCGCGCCAGAGTCACCCCGTCTGATAGCGGTTCAGGCGGCCGATTCCGTTGAACGCAGCCACCTTGTAACACTCGGCCAGCGTTGGATAGTTAAACACGGTGTCGATAAAGTAGTCGATGGTGCCGTTGAGCGTCATCACTGCCTGCCCAATGTGTACCAGTTCGGTAGCGCCCTCGCCAATGATATGGACACCGAGTACCTTGCGCGTGTCACGGTGAAAAATAAGCTTCAGTCGCCCGGTCGTATCGCCGCGAATCTGACCACGAGCAACTTCACGGTAATAGGCCATTCCCACTTCGTAGGGAACGTCCTCGTCTGTCAGTTGCTCTTCAGTCTTGCCAATAAAGCTGATTTCGGGAATCGTGTAGATGCCGTAGGGATAAAAGCCGGGATTGGAAGTGGCGGCGCTATCGTTAAAGGCGCGGGCAGCGGCAATGCGGCCCTGCTCCATTGAGACGGATGCCAGCGCCGGAAATCCGACCACATCACCAACGGCGTATATGTGATCGACCTTGGTACAGTAGTGCTCGTCCACAGCAATGCGGCCGCGGTTGTCTGCTTCAAGTCCGGCCGCGGCAAGATCGAGGTCGTCAACATTGCCCTGGCGGCCAACGGCGTAAAGCAGCGCATCGCCGGACACGCGTTTCTTACTCTCAAGGTTGGCCACCACCGTGTCGGGCGGCAACTCTTCTACGCTTTCAACTTCTTCGCCAAGTCGCATGGTTACGCGCGCATCGCGCAGATGGTAGCTGAGCGCCTCAATGATTTCGCGATCGGCAAATTCGAGCAGACGATCGCGCTTCTCAATCAGCGTTACGCGTACGCCGAGAACCGCGAACATGCAGGTGTATTCCACGCCCACCACGCCGCCGCCTACAACGATGAGCGAGTGCGGCAACGTGGGAAGGCCCAGGATCTGATCGCTGTTGATAATGGTTCGCCCGTTTACCGGCACTTTGGGAGAAGTGGCAGGCTTGGTGCCGACGGCAATGATGATGCGGTCCGCTTCCAGCGTAGTCTCGGTCTGCGGACCCTCGACATGAACCTGGGTAGGACTGAGAAAGCGCGCGACGCCGTGCACAACATCGATACCATTGCGCGAAAGCTGGGCCTCCGTCACGTCCACTTCAGTTTTAATCACGGCCTGGGTTCGAAACGCCAGGTCCGCCATGGTGATCTTTTCCTTGACCCGATAGTTGATGCCGTATACAGAGCGGTAGTTGTAGCCAGAAAGATGGAGTACGGCCTCGCGCATCGTCTTTGAAGGGATGGTTCCGGTGTTGATACACACGCCGCCCACGACCGTTCGGGCCTCGACGACGACCACGCGCTTGTTCATTTTGGAGGCGGCTACAGCGGCGCGTTGACCCGCCGGCCCGGAACCAATGACGATCAAGTCGTATTTAATGGCGCTCATTCGAATCGTTCTCCCCGAATGTGAAGCAGATTCCGCCCGTGGGAACATTCACGGCACCAGGGCGAATGGTGCTTAATCGGAGGCTACCATAGCCACCGAATTTCAAAGATGAGCCAAGCGGTGAAGATATGCCCAAAAAATGCGCTGCCGTGGTCGTGCGGCAGCGCAGGAAATGGAGGAGAAACGTTTGGTGGGGCCAGGCCCCGCCGGGCTCTAGTAGTGCGCGGAGCGAAACTCCGGCTGGTGCACCGCAGTCCCGGAAAATCCAATCTTCCCTCCGGGCTGCTTGTCTTCTTCAAAGTTGAATTGGCGAATCATGCCATCGAGATCGGATGCCAGTTCTGCAAGGTTCTTGAGGGCCACAACCGCTTCTTCTGACGCCTGCGCTGTTTCATTCGACAATTGCGAAATCTGCCCAGCGGATTCTGAAATTTCACTCGATGCCGACGTCTGCTGCGTAGCTGCTGTCGCAATCAGGTTGATCTGATGTTCAACTTGCCGAGAAGACTCGATGATGGCTTCCAGGCTTTGATGCGCGTGCGAAGTTTCCTGCAATCCGGTTTCGACGGCCGAGCGGCTTTCGTTCATCACGTTGAGTGTCTCTCGAGTTTCATCCTGGATACTGCGGATGGTGCCGGCAATTTCTTCCGTGGCGCCCTTGGTGCGCTCTGCCAGTCGACGAACTTCGCCGGCTACTACCGCGAATCCGCGTCCATGCTCTCCAGCTCGTGCCGCTTCAATGGCAGCGTTCAGAGCCAGCAGATTGGTCTGCTCGCTGATCTCCTGAATCACGTTGACCACTTTGCCGATCTCTTCAGAGCGATGAGCAAGCGAGGTCATCTTTTCAGACACGGAACTGGTGGCGGCTGCGATCTTTTCCATGGTGGCTGCAGCCGATTGCATCACGGCTCCGCCCTTGTCGGCTGTTTGAGCAGAAGTCCGGCTTGCGCAGGCGGCGCTTTCAGCGTTGTGGCTGATTTCACCGATTGTCGCTGTCATCTCCTGGGCCGCGGCGGCGATCTGGTTGATCTTGCTGGACTCGGTATGAGCATTGCCTGCGTTCTGCACTGCGCGCGTGCTGATCTCGGTCGTGGAGGACGACAGTACCTCCGCACCTTTGGCAACAGATTGTAAAACCGAGCGCATCGACGCCACTGCGGTGTTCAACGCGGTGCCCAATTGCCCAATTTCATCGGTGCCAGACACGCGAACGTTCACCGAGAGATCCTTGTTAGCCATGGCCTGCACAGCGTTCTTAAGTCTTCCAACACGCGGCCCGATCTCGTGGGCGAGCAGTGCGCCGGTAAATGCGCAGAGAACAACGATTAGAAGTGTGACAACCGCGTCGATAACGGTAGCGCGGGCACTTGATTGCGTCGCCGACTTAGCTTGCCCCATTCCCATCTTGGAATTCAGATCGATGGTCAGCGATACAGCCGATAGAGCATTCTTCATGATGGCAATCGTGTTATCGGAGCCAATAAGATCGAGTGCGTCGCCGGTTTTGCCGGCGGCTAACGAACTGACGGCACGATTGCTCACGTCAAGATACTGGCTGAAGGCTCCCGAGAACTTCTGATAAAGGTCGCGTTCTTCGGGATAGGTAATGAACTGCTCATACGTCTTGAGCCCAGCTTGATATTCATCAATCGCCTTCTGGCGCTCTGCCTGATGCGTTGCGGCGCACGCTGTTGTCTGGCAGAGTATGAGATCCATATCGCTCCGCCTGATAACGTTCATGATCTGCTGGATGCGGGCCAGTTGAATGACCGAAGGAAATGCATTTTCACTCACGTCGGCTGTTGCCGCGGAAATGCCGTGAAAAGTGAAAAGAGTGTAGCCGCCAAGCATGACGCAGAGACCGCATACAATGCCGAATGCAAAAGTCATTTTGCGAGAGATAGGAAGATTACGTAACCACTGCATTTCCGTTGACCCTTTCGAAGGCGAATTGAAGTGGATATCGGCAAAAGTAAGCGCAGCTTGAGACGGCGGACGCAGAATGTTGCGCGCGCATTGGCCCGGAGCATATCCTTGGGCCGCTTAGTTTTCTTCTTCAAGATACGAAGGAAATGAGGTTCTTTAATGGCTCGTCGCTCGTTTACTCGCTTACCGCTGCTTGTGCCTTTTCTAATCTGCGCAGTGACAAGTTCGCGCTTGCTTCCCGCTCAAGCTGATCAGGGCAGGCCCGCGCCCACTCCCGAACAACTGGCGATGCAGGCCGCCACCGAAAATGAGCATCGGCGAGAGATGGACCTTCTCGGCATCAAGCAACTCAGGCCCGGCGCAAGCGGCAATGCCAATAGCGCCAATCCCGCAAATTACGACGAGTCGAAGGCCGACATCTATAACAACCTGCCGGATCCGCTGGTCATGAAGAACGGCGACAAGGTGACGACGGCAGACATGTGGTGGTCGAAGCGGCGGCCGGAAATTGCTGAAGATCTGGATCGCGAGATTCTGGGCCGCACGCCTGCAAACCTGCCCAGAGTCACGTGGGAAGTGGTGAGCACCACGCAGGAAAAGAACGGCAGCTTTCCCGTGATAACAAAGAAGTTGCTTGGTCACGTGGACAATTCGTCTTACCCGGCGATCAAAGTAGATATCGACCTGACCCTGACGACGCCCGCCAATGCGACAAGGCCCGTTCCCGTAATCATGGAGTACGGTTTGAGCCGCGAATTCCTGGCGGCAATGGCAAGACTGAATCCGCAGTTCGCTGCGACAGCAGCAGGCCCGGGGCAGGACTTGCCGTGGCAGCAGCAGGTGTTGGCCATGGGATGGGGCTATGCGGAGCTGATACCGAACAGCTATCAGGCCGACAACGCGGCGGGACTGACCCAGGGCATCATCGGTTTAGCGAACAAGGGCCAGCCACGCAAACTCGATGACTGGGGCGTGCTGAAAGCCTGGGCCTGGGGTGCGAGCCGCGCCATCGACTACTTTGAAACCGATAAGGACGTTGACGCAAAACAGATTGGCCTTGAAGGGCACTCGCGTTACGGCAAAGCTACGCTGGTGGCCATGGCCTACGACCTCCGCATTGCAATTGCGTATGTGAGCTCGTCGGGCGAGGGCGGCGCCAAGCTCTACCGGCACAATTTTGGAGAGCAGGAAGGCAATGTAGCCGCGGCCGTTTCGTTCCATTGGATGGCAGGTAATTTTTTAAAGTATGCCGGGCCGCTCACACCCGGCGACATGCCGGTGGACGCGCATGACCTGGTGGCAATGTGCGCGTCGCGACCAGTGTTCATCTCTGCGGGCGCTACAGACGGCGACGGATGGGTTGATGCCAAGGGGCAGTTCCTTGCTGCCGCAGCCTCGGGTCCGGTGTATCGTCTGCTTGGAAAAAAGGACATGGGCACGCAGGAATTTCCGCCCATTGAGACTGCGCTGCTTAACGGCGAAGTCGCCTTCCGGCAGCACTCTGGCGGGCATACCCCCGCGCCCAACTGGCCAACGTTTCTTATCTTCGCTAGCCGCTACATTCACTCCGGTCCCCCGCAGCCCACGGCAGAGCAGATAGCAATCATCGATGCAGCGATCAAAGACCATCAGCGCATGCTTGACGCCCTCGGTATCAAGCAGCTTCGCCCGGCGGCAAGTCACGATCCAAATTCGCCCAACGCGGTGAATTACGACGAGGCCAAAGCGAATCCATTTAAAAAGCTCCCCGATCCGCTCAAACTCAACAACGGCAAGCCCGTCACCACTGCGGACATGTGGTGGAAGAAACGCCGCCCCGAGATTGTCGCGGATTTTGACAAGGACGTGCTGGGCCGCGTGCCCGCCAGCGCGCCGAAGGTGAGTTGGGAAGTGATCAACACCAGGCAGGAGTCGGTAGGCGGCGTGGCGGCTGTCATCAAGCGCGTGAATGGGCACGTAGACAATTCCGCTGACCCCGCACTGAAAGTCAATATCGACATGATCGTCACTACACCGGCGCACGCCGCCGGTCCCGTGCCAGTCATCATGGAACTGGCCTTTAGTCCGGAGTTCAACGCGTCGGTGGTTCGCGGCATGCCAGAGATGCTGCCCGGCGGCCCCGGCAACCAGGGGCGCCGCTGGCAGGAGCAGGTGCTGGAGCGTGGATGGGGATTCGCGATCTTGCTGCCAACAAGCTTTCAGGCAGACGATGGCGCAGGATTGACGTCAGGCGTAATCGGACTGGTGAACAAAGGACAGCCGCGCAGCCCTGACGACTGGGGCACCGTTCGCGCCTGGGTATGGGGCGCAAGCCGCGCGCTCGATTATCTTGAAACCGACAAGGCAGTCGATGCAAAACAAGTGGGCATTATGGGACACTCGCGCTTTGGCAAAACCGCGCTGGTGGTCATGGCCTACGATCCGCGCTTCGCCGTGGCCTACATCAGCTCCGCGGGCACCGGCGGCGACAAGCTCTACCGGCATGTGTACGGCGAGCAGCTTGAGAACCTGGCACACGCGCCAACGTTCTACTACTGGATGGCCGGAAACTTCATCAAGTATGCCGGGCCGCTATCCACTGACGATCTGCCTGTGGATGCGCATGAGCTGATCGCATTGTGCGCGCCGCGTCCGGTGTTCATCGGTGTTGGCTCAAACACCGCGGGCGATCAATGGGCCGATCCCATGGGTGAGTTCCTGGGCGCCGTCGGTGCAGGCCCCGTGTATCGGCTGCTGGGCAAAATAGATCTGGGCACAAAGCAGTTTCCGTCCATGGAAACGGGACTGCTCGATGGTGATCTTGTTTTCAGGCAGCACCAGTTCGGGCATACTCCAGAGCCAAACTGGCCATACTTCCTGGATTTTGCCGCACGCTATCTGCACGCGCCCGCGACGCAATAGATCGGATGCCCCAGGTTCGGCGCACGACTCGGTTTACGACGGCAAGATTCCGCGTTCAACCAGCACTTTCGACAGGTCCTGGCTGGTCAGGTAAAGAATGATCTGGAAGGGCTCCGCGCCTGTGTCGACAAGGTAGGTAGAGTCGGCGAAAACATCCTGCTGCTCCTGCCCTTCGCGCACAAACGTGAGTTGCCAGCGCGTCTTGGCCAGCGTGTAGCGGGCGTCCAGTGCGGTTGTCTCAAGCGAAACCAGGCGCGCAGGCCTGCACCCTAGCTTGTCGAACAACTGCTTGCGTGCGGGCATGCTTTCAACGAACATCGATCGCTGCGCAATCTTGGCGCCATTGGGGCTCGCAGCCATAAACGATGCAGAGAATCGCTCCGCCAAAGCGGCCATATCTCCGCTGGCGGTTTCCTGTTCGAGTGCGTGGAAGAAAGGCTCGACGGCATTGCTTGGGTTATCCAAAGTGCGGCTCCTATAGAGAAGATTTTGATCAAGTGGCACTTTAGTATTATATCAGGTATTAGCGCAAAAGTAAACAGAAAAGTGCAGAAGCCTTAACCGGATTTGCCCGAGCAACGGCATTTTGTCCCGCGCGTTTTCTGAGATTGAAATCTACGCCTGAGAAGGAACCAGCTTCTTGACCATGATGATTCCGTAGCACTCGACGCCCGGCTTGAGTGTCCGTGACGGAGTGAACTCGGTGGTCCCTTCTACAACAAAGCCAAAGCGCTGATAGATCGGCACCAGCTCAGGTCTCATGTTCAACACCACAATCTCCACTTCGTCGCAACCGGCGGTGCGGAGCTGCGCTTCTGCCGCCTCAACCAGACGACGCGCCAGCCCGCGTCCCTGCTGCGCCGGATCGACGGCCAGCATGCCCAGATAACCACGACGGCCGCGCAGCTCAAAATACACTGAGCCCAGAAGATTGCCGGCCTCGTCCTCCGCCATCAGGATTGAGCCTTTCTCCATCGTCGCGGCCAGTCGCGCTTCATCTGTCCGCGTGCCCTCAAGAAATTCCTCGATCGAGAACGCGGCATTGATCATCGCGATCAGGCGCGGCGCGTCTTCGGCCGTGGCCAACCGGTAACTGATCTTCGTCTCAGAAATGGAGGGAGTCTGACGGTCAGGGGCCATATTTTGATGATATGCGTGAAGTAACCGAGGCACGAGCAGAGCTTGGAATACCATTCTTCCCATCCTATGAACCATGATTGCACAAGACATAAGAGGACGTGCACCTCATGCGCACTTGGTAATTCAGGGCTTTCGCAAGCGTCATCCGGATTCCCAGGTAACCAACGATGCTGCTCAGCAGAGTGCTGCGGTAACGCGCTTTTTAGTTACGACACGGTACACCCTTCTGCCCTCCCCGTTGTATTGAGGCGAGTTAGCAGTCCGGGTAAACTCCTCTCAAAGTTGATGCTGTCCGGTACTCGAATTTAATCAATCGGCGGATCATCTTATCCCCATCTTCTGTCTCTCAGAAGAAATCGCTCAGATGGAGCAAAACATGAATTCGAAGTCTAAGGTCGATGAATTGCACGCATACTCTGTTAAAGTTCGCACTCATTCTCGCAAGAGCCTGTTTTCCGATGAGATGGGCGGTGCCCTGGTTGAGATGGCCGTAACTCTACCCATCATGATGATGATGCTTACGGGCATCTTCTCATTCTCGATGGCCTTGTATCAGAAGCTTCAACTTGCCGAGGCGTTGAGCAGTGGAGGACGCGTTCTTGCGGCGGACAGGGGAGACATTGATCCGTGCGAAGCTGCCACGTCGGCGATCATTGCGTCCGCCCCCGGCCTTCAGTCAAACCAGTTGACGCTTACCTACACCATCGGTGGCGTGAATTATGGGTCGGGAACGACATCATGCCCGGGCAGTGGAAGTACTGCCAATGCGAATATGACAGCCGGTGGCGTTGCTCAGATCCAGGCCAGCTATCCCTGCTCACTCTCGGTGTATGGCCGCAGTTTTGCTAGTTGCAGTCTAGGCACGCAAATTTCGGAGAATGTGCAATGAGGCGCGCGAGTAGTTCAGTTGCTCTTAATCTCTTGCGAGAAGAGGAGGGCCAAATGTTGCCATGGCTGGTATTGCTCAGCGGTGTAATTTTTGGCGCGGCCGGACTCACGATCGATCTGGGCCATGGGTTCATCTGCTACAGGGAACTGCAGGCCTCAACCGACGCAGCTGCGCTGGCCGGAGCGTATGCCATGCCCACCTCGGGCGCGACCACTGCTTCGGTTAGTGCGAAAATTACCTCTTTTAGTTCCGCAACGAGCAATGGAGTTACCGGAGCGAACTCTTCTCCAAACCTGCCAAATACGACGATTAGCACGACGTTTCGATGCGTGGCAGCTTCCACGATAGTGTCAGCTCCCTGCACGGCGTCGCCCACCGGATATAACGTCGTGCAGGTCGTTCAGCAAACATCCATTCCAACCTACTTCATTCGTGCCCTTTCGCTGCTTGGTATCAATTCGGCAAAGTCATTGAACCTAATTGCCACGTCAACTGCAACCATGATGTCGGGGCATGCTACCCAGGTAAACGTTGCCTTGGTGCTTGACACCACCGCCTCAATGGGCAGCAACGATTCAGATGCCAACTGCAACAATAGCCGCATCGCCTGTGCCCTTGCCGGAGCCCAGAAGCTCCTGCAGGGACTCTCGCCATGCACTGCTTCAAGCACGAAGACAAATTGCACGCCATTCGATCAGGTAAGCCTGTTCACGTTTCCGAATGTGCGTGCAAATACGGCGTCGAATGACACGACTTGCCCATCAAGTAACCCAACGATCTTGCCGTACTCCACTCCGGCGGCGGGAGCAACGTGGTCGGCTCCAACCGGAACTGCGGCAACCTATCAGATTACGAATTACTTGAGCGATTACAGTTCTAGCAATCAACAGGGTGGCTCGTTGAACGGTTCTTCTGCTTTGGCTATTGCCACTGGTGGGGGGACGGGAAAGAGCTGCGGCGGATTGCAAACCCCGGGTGGCGACGGCACGTTCTATGCCGGAGCGGTCTATGCGGCGCAGTCATCACTCATGGCGGCTCAGGCTGCCAATCCGGGTTCCCAGAACATCATGATCATCTTGAG
>Ga0265330_10001021_pt1 | contig 16960 bp, 13 predicted proteins | sample 41919metaG_FD_202083 | JGI IMG/M metagenome (GOLD analysis project Ga0265330, IMG submission 202083) | Rhizosphere microbial communities from Carex aquatilis grown in University of Washington, Seatle, WA, United States - 4-19-19 metaG | ecosystem: Host-associated > Plants > Roots > Rhizosphere... | reverse complement strand
CCGGCGCAGATGCCTGACTTCTGCGCCAGCTTCCAAGCGGCGGTGGTCGACGTGCTGGTGCGCAAGTCGCGGCGCGCGTTGCTGCGCGAGGGCCTGCGTGACCTGCTCATCTGCGGGGGCGTTGCGGCCAACCGCGGGCTGCGGGCCGCGCTGGCTGCGGCCGCTGAAGAAGACGGTTTCCGACTCTTCGTCCCGACGCCCAAGTTGTGCACGGACAATGGCGCCATGATCGCCGAAGCCGGCACCTGGGCGCTCGCGCGTGGCGAGCGCGCGTCCTGGGACCTCAGCGTCGATCCGGGGCTGCCCCTGTGACGGACGCTCCGCCTCAGGACCGCCCGCTGTCAATGCGCGAGATCTTGCAGCGCCACGGGCTGCGCGCCAAGAAATCGTGGGGACAGAACTTCCTGGTCGATGCACGGGTGCAGGAGCGCATCGTCGCAGCAGCGGCGGTCGTGAGCGACGACGTGGTGGTCGAGATAGGAGCCGGACTCGGCGCACTCACCAGACGGCTGGTCGCGCAGGCCGGCCAAACCATCGCCATCGAACATGACGGGGAACTGGCCACTCTGCTCGAGCAGGAGTTGGGACCAAGTTCCCAACTGCGGATCGAGCGAGCCGACGCGCTGGCCTTTGATTTCGCCCAGGCAGCGCGCGCGGCGGGCCGGCCGATCGTGGTGGTGGGGAATTTGCCCTACCAGCTCACGTCGCCGCTACTTTTTGCCATCACCGACGCTGCGGCTGGAGGCCAGGTGATTGGCCGAGCCATCCTCATGGTGCAGAAGGAGTTCGCTCAGCGCATGTTGGCGCCCCCGGGCAGCAAGGTGTACGGCCGCCTGTCGGTGATGGTGCAGCAGCAGGCCGAGGGCGAGATCCTGTTTCACGTCGGGCCAGGCGCCTTTCATCCTCGTCCCGCCGTCACCTCGACCGTTTTGCGACTGCGACCGCGGCTGACGCCGCTGGCACCGGTGCGCGATCCGGCGCACTTCGCCCGCGTGGTCAAGCAAGCGTTCTCTGCGCGACGAAAGATGCTGCGGCGGGCGCTGGAGCCGCTGGGCGGCAGCGAAGCTGCCGGCCGCGCGTTGCAACAGGCCGGAGTCGAGGGAACCCGGCGCGCCGAGGAGCTTTCGGTGGCGGAGTTCGCTCGTTTGGCAGACGCTTTCGGTCCCGTGCTTGCCGAGGATGCGACACCGGAAAAGTAGCCATGCCCGAACTACCTGAAGTCGAGACAGTTGTACGCACACTGCGGCCGGGCTTGCTCGGGGCCAGCATCCGGGCCGTGTGGACCAGCGGCAAGGGCTTGCGCATGGCTCGTCCGGTCGATCGGCCGGCCCTGGCCAGACTTTCGATCGCGGCGCGTATCACCAGCGTGCGCCGCAAGGGCAAGTACATCCTCATCGGTCTGGGCCGAGCGCAGGCCGGGATCTTGGTCCACTTGGGAATGACCGGACGATTGCGTTTGCAGGCCGCGGCTGAGCCGCGCGTCCCGCACACCCATGTGGTGTGGTCGCTGACCGGAAAACGCGAGTTGCGCTTCGTGGATGCGCGACGGTTCGGGTGGGTCGCGGCCAGTCGCGATGTCGACGTCTTGCCCGAGGTGGCTGGGTTGGGGCCAGATGCTCTGGCCGAACTAGATGTCGCTCGGCTGCGTGCCTTGCTGGCGGCGTCGGGCGCGCCGCTCAAGGCGTTCCTGCTGGACCAGAAACGTGTCGCGGGTCTGGGCAATATCTACGTCTGCGAAGCGCTGTTTCGGGCAGGCTTGCATCCCCGAACGCCAGCGCGTCGGGCTGCGAGCCGCGCCCCCCAACTCCTACGCGCCATCCGAGCCGCGCTCAGCATGGCGCTCGCCAATCGGGGAACCACCATGCGCGACTTCGTCGACTCCGAAGGTCGCAGTGGCGACAACGCGGCGGCTTTGCTGGTCTACGGCCGCGAGGGCAAGCCCTGCCGCACCTGTGGCGAGCCTGTACGCCGATCGCCCGACGCAGGACGATCGACTTTCTACTGCCCGAGCTGCCAGCGTCGCTAGAAGCCGGGACTAACTCTGTCCGAGCTTGCTCGCCACGCGAGCCGCTTCCTCGACACCGCTGGCCAGTGCGTAGCGCACACGGCCCTCTTCCATCTTCGAGAGACCGGCTATGGTGCAGCCGCCAGGCGTGGTCACCTGATCCTTGAGCACGGCGGGATGAGTACCTGTCTGCAGAACCATGCGCGCTGAACCCTGCAGCATCTGGGCGGCCATGGACAAGGCCAGATCGCGCCGCAAGCCCATCTTCACCGCGCCGTCAGCCAGCGATTCGAGAACCAGAAAGGCAAAGGCCGGACCGCTGCCCGACAGCGCAGTCACGACATCCATCTGGGTCTCGTCGATTTCCGTGGAGCGACCCACGCTCGCGAAGAGCTCCAGGGCCAAGGTCATGGCCGCGTCGTTGGTGCCCTTGCCGCGCGAGAGGGCGGTCATGCCCTCGCCGATGAGGGCCGGGGTATTGGGCATGGCGCGAATGAGCGCGCTGGCCGGAAGCCAGTGGGCGAGCTGCTGCAGGCGCACCCCAGCCGCGATGCTGATCACAACCTTGCCGCTGAGAACCTCGCGCATGGCATCGGTGTTGAGCACGGCACCCACTTGGTACGGCTTCACGCAAATCAGGGCTACGGTAGCAGCGCGCGCTGCCTCCAGGTTGTCGGTGGTCGTGCGGATGCCGTGGCGCTTGGCCAGGTCGGCCAGGGCGTCGGCTCGCACGTCGGACGCAAGCACCTGAGAGGGGCTAAGCTTGCCTGCGCGCAAAATTCCACGCAGGATGGCCTCGCCCATGGTGCCAGCGCCAATCAGGGTCAGTGTCTTGTTTCCTTCAAGGATGCTCACAGCCGCATTACCACACGAACCAAGGCCAAGGTAAAGTGAGACCGTCCTCATGAGTTCCACTTCCTTTGCCGGCCGCGCCTCCCTGGCCCAGAGCCACCGTCTGGTCATCAAGCTGGGCACCCATGTCGTCATCCGAGAAAGCGGGGACGTCGCCGCCGAACGCGTGACGAATCTGGTCGAGGGTTTGGCGCGGCAGCGACGGGGCGGCCGTGACCTGGTGCTGGTGTCGAGCGGCGCCGTGGGCATGGGCATGAGCCTGCTCGGCCTGCGGCAGCGGCCGCGCTCGCTGGGCCTGCGCCAGGCCTGCGCAGCGGTGGGGCAGGGCCACCTCATGGCGCTTTACACCAAGGCCTTTGCCGAGTTCGGCGTGGTGGCAGCCCAGGTTCTGCTCACTCACGAAGATCTGGCCGACCGGGACCGTGCGCTTTGCCTGCGCACCACTCTGATGCGGCTGCTGGAACTGGGAACCATACCGGTGCTCAATGAAAACGACAGCGTCAGCGTGCGCGAGCTGGTCGAGCACCGGCGCCGCGAGGGCGAGCAGACCTCCCAGCCGGTCTTCGGCGACAATGACGGCCTGTCGGCACGCGTGGCCGTGGCCCTGGATGCGGACCTGTTGCTGATGCTGAGCAACGTGGACGGGCTGTACACGGCCAATCCGGCGCTCGATCCCAACGCCGTTCGCGTGGCCGAGCTATCCTCCGTCGACGAACAAGCCCTGACCTGCGCCATGGGCACCTCCAGCGGCGGAACCGGCGGCATGGGCAGCAAGCTGGAAGCGGCCCGGCTGGCCACCGCCGAGGGCACCGCAGTGGTCATTGCCAATGGAGGCATGCCGGACGTGCTCGACAGGATCCTGGCCGGCGACGACGTGGGCACCCTGATTGCGCCGAGCGAGTGGCGCGGAGCCCGCTGGCGCCATATCGCGGTTTCAGGTCGCAAGCAGGGCGCGCTGGTCGTCAACCAGGGTGCATTGCGGGCGTTGCTGCAGGGCAAGGCGTCGCTGCTTCCTATCGGCGTGGTGGCGGTGGAAGGCGGTTTCGACAAGGGCGAGCTGGTCGAGATCCGCGATGGCAGCGGCCGAGTGCATGGCCGTGGCTTGGTCAACTACGACGCCGACGCCTGCCGCAAGCTGGCGGGCCGGCACAGCGACGAGATCGATACCATCCTCGGGTACCGTGGCTACGATGCTCTCATCACCCGCGACAACCTGGTGATGGGCGCCGCGTGAGGACGCTGGCGGTCAGGTGCGAATCAAGTCATATTGAGACGTTATGGACCTGCGAGAGAGCCTGATTGCAGCGCGTGCAGCGGCCCGGCGGCTGGCGGAGTTGACCGGACCCGAGCGGAGCCGTCTGCTTGCCGATTTTGCCGCGGCTTTGGCACGACCTGAAGCACGCCAGGCCGTGTTCGAAGCCAACGCTCGCGACATGGCCAGCGCGCGCGAAGAGGAAGCCGCCGGTCATCTGGGCTCTGCCCTGGTCAAGCGACTCCTGCTCGACGACAAGAAGCTCGACACCACCATCGACGGCATCAGGCAGCTGGCCGACATGCCGGAGTTGGTCGGTCGCACGCTGACCCACCGGGCGCTGGACCACGGGCTCATCCTCAAGCGCGTGAGCTGTCCGCTCGGCGTTCTGGGCGTGGTGTTCGAGGCGCGCCCCGACGCTCTTGTGCAGATCACCAGCCTGGCCTGGAAGAGCGGAAATGCTGTGGCACTCAAGGGTGGCCGCGAGGCCAGCGCCAGCAACCGCGCCCTCTGTGCTGTGGCCCATGAGGTTCTTTCCGCGAACGGCATCGACACCCGCGCGATGGTCCTGCTGGAAGATCGGGCCGAAGTCGACGCGCTCTTGGGCATGGACGATCTGGTCGAACTCATGATTGCGCGGGGCTCGTCGTCGTTCATTCAGCATGTGCGCAGCCACACGCGCATCCCGGTGATGGCCCACGCCGACGGCATCTGTCACATGTACCTGCACGCGGCCGCGGATCCGGCCATGGCCGCGCGTCTGGTGGTCGACGCCAAGTGCAGCTACCCGGCCGCGTGCAATGCCGTGGAAACGCTTTTGTGGGATCCGGAAGCCGTTGCGGCGCTCGACAGTTGTGTGACGGCGTTGGCCGCCCAGGGTGTTGAGCTACGCGGCTGCAAAGAAACGCGCAAGCGTCACCCGCAAATGAACGCCGCAACTGGAGCGGACTGGGACACGGAATACGGGGCGCTCATTCTCTCAATCCGGCAAGTGGCGGGTCTGGATCAGGCGCTGACCCATATTGCCCGCCATGGATCGCGCCACACCGACGTGATTGTGACCCAGGACCCTGTGGTCGCCGCTCGCTTTCTGGCAGAGGTGGACGCGGCCTGCGTGTTCCACAACGCCAGCAATCGTTTTTCCGACGGCTACCGTTTCGGTCTGGGCGCCGAGGTCGGCATCTCCACCGAGAAACTGCACGCACGCGGCCCGGTCGGCGTGGAAGGGTTGCTCACCTACCGCTGGGTGCTCTATGGCCATGGCCAGGTGACCACCGACTACGGCCCCGGCGGGCGCCACTACATCCACAAGGACCTGCCTGTTGACGGCTAACTCGTCGATACCGCAATCCGGCCGAGGGGCTGCAACTTCACACTAGGCTCGATTTCCTGATACGAAAGCACCACGAGCTGAGGGTACTCGGCTTGAAGAAGACCACGCACATGGCAGCGAATGTCCGCAGTAGTGACAATCACCGGCGTCCCATTGTCAGCGACCGCGCGGCCTACGGCTTTGACAATGTCCGAAGAAAGCTCGGGCTCAAGCGCAAGGGTGGTGCCGTTGGCCCCGTGTTGAATTGCCTCGCGCATCGTGTCCTCGATCATTGGGTCGAGGAAGTACGCCCGAAGGACGCCGGAGTCGCCTGCGTGGGCGAACGTGATTTGGCGTCGCAAGGCCGCGCGCACGTGTTCAGTCAGAGAGCCCGGGTCGGAATCAGTCGGCGCTCGTTCGGCCAGCGCGCCCAGGATCTCGCGCAGGCTGCGCAGCGAGATACCCTCGGCAGCCAACCGACGGAGAATCTCCGTCAGTAGTGCTGGCGAGACAACCTTGGGCACCACTTCCCGCACCAGCGCAGGCTGCGTGCGCGCGAGCTGGTCGAGCAGCACCTGCGTCTCTTGGATACCAACGAATTCGTGGCCATAGCGACGCAGAACTTGCAGCAAATGGAGGACAATCACCTCTTCCGGTGCCAAGGTGGGCACGCCCCGCAGACGAGCGACGCTCAATTCGCCGGCCGGAATCCACGCCGCCGAACGGCCCTCGGGATGCACCGCCGGCTGGGCCGCGATCCCCATTGCGCGCAGGTGGTCGAGGGTATCGAGCGCAAGCCCGCCGTCGGGCACAACCTCGCCCCGGGCCATGGGCACTTCTTGCAGGCGCAGCACATAGGCCCCGGCGGCCAGTCCTGCGGTGTTGGCACGCACGGCGATTGTGGGCAGCAAAATGCCAGTCTCAGAGAAGAACCGCTCGCGGGCAGCGGGCAAGAGTTCGCGCTCCATTCGATCCAAACCCGCCGGGGGCAAGAGCGACTGCGAGAGCGCGTTGGAAAGATCGATCGCCACGGGCAGCAACAAGGGCGCCGGGACTTCCGCGCTAGCCGAGCCCAATTGTGGAATCGCAGCTGCGCCGTTGGTCGAACGGGCGCTCCCAGCGGCGAGACGGTCCCAGCGAATAATTCGGTAGGCAACCAAGCCGAGCAGGCCACCCAGTACGGCAAAAGGCGCTGTAGGCAAGCCTGGCACGATGGCCAGAAGTCCGAGCAGCGCGGCCGCAATGGCCAGGGCTTTGGGCTGGGCAAGAATCTGCCGGCCGATGTCCTGGCCCAGATGACCGCCCTCCTCTTCCGAAGAAACGCGGGTCACGATGATTCCGGCTGCCGTGGAAATAACCAAAGCCGGGATTTGTGAAACCAGCCCCGCGCCAATGGTGAGAAGGGTGTACGTCTTGACCGCTGTGGCCGGGTCCATCCCCCTTTGAACAGTTCCAATCACCAGACCGCCCACAATGTTGGTCAGAAGGACGATGATTCCTGCAATCGCGTCGCCCTTGACGAATTTCATGGCGCCGTCCATTGACCCGAAGAACTGGGATTCGCGCGCCAGCAAAGCGCGCCGCCGGCGGGCTTCGGAAAGATCGATGTGGCCCCCGCGCAACTCGGCATCAATAGACATTTGTTTGCCGGGCATGGCGTCCAGTGTGAACCGCGCCCCCACTTCGGCGACCCGCTCAGACCCCTTGGCAATCACGATGAACTGGATGACGGTCAGAATGAAAAATACCACGGCTCCCACCACCAGGTTGCCCGCCACCACGAAATTCCCGAAAGCGTGGATGACCTGCCCGGCATTGGCCTTGAGCAGAATCAGTCGAGTGGCCGACACTTCGATTGCCAGCCGAAACAGGGTGGTAATCAGCAGCAGGGAAGGGAAGGTCGCGATGCGCAGGGCCTCGCTGACGTAAATCGCGATGAGCAGGAGGCTGACCGCCGCGGCGATATTCAGAGTGATGAACAGATCCAGTATGAAGTTGGGCAGCGGAACGATCATCATTCCGACAATCACCGCCACCAGCGCAGCCAGAACTATGTCTGAATAGCGCGCAAACAATGCGCGCACGTCCCCAGTCCTCAGCAGCGACAGAAATCCTCCGGCCGCGATGGGCTCTGACCTCAACATGGAATCAAATAATGGCCAACGTGTCATCCGGCGTCAAGCATCCCGCAAGAACGACAAGAACGGCATCAATGGGCAACAAGAGTCCTCAATTTGCAAAAAACGCGCTTTACTTTTCCCATTGAGCGGGCATTATCCCGCGCAATCTGTCAAGCGGGACACAAAAACAATGGACAACAGCATTCAGTTCTTGGTCGACAATTTCGTGAAACAAATCGTAGCCACGGTTGAAGCAGCGGCCGCTCGTCGCGTGCAGGCGGCCGTGTCAGTGGCGCTTGGCGCCGGCTCGGCTGTCGCGCTCAAGCGCCGCCCCGGGCGTCCGGCCAAGGCTTCCTACCTGGTTGCCCCGGTCGCGCATGCGCCTGCCAAGCGTCGCCCCAAGCAGCTCTGCCCGGTGCCAGGATGCACGGGCGTTGCCGCGCCCGTCTTTGGCATGGTCTGCTCCGAGCACAAGAAGGTGTCCAAGGCGCTGATCAAGAAGTACCGCGCCCAGCGCCGCGCGGCCAAGTGAGCTGATTGCAAAGCCGGGCTCGCGGCTTCGGCCAACGCCGCCTCCCAGCGCATTGGGCAGGCCGGCTTGGTGCGCGGCCGCCCGGCGGGGCTCTCTTGCGCCCCAGCGGCAGTTCGCTCTGCTAGCCTTGAGTCTATGCTACGCATCCTGACCCTGCACGACCCCGACTACGAGACGAGGCTGTTGGCTCTCGTCGGCCGGGGCGCGAGCCTGCCCAAGGATATCGAGACCCGCGTTGCCGAGATCGTAGCCAAGGTTCGGCGTGAAGGCGACCGCGCCCTACGCGAGTTCACCGAGCGGTTTGAACATCGCCAACTCGCCGCCATCGAGTTGCAACGCCCGGACTGGCTGGAACAGGCTGGAAAAACCAGCGTGCCGGTCCAGCGGGCGCTGGCCAACGCGGCTGCGCGCATTCGCTCCTATCATCAGCTCGAAAAGCCGAGCGCGTACCAATTGAACGAGCCAGGAGTCCGGCTGCGCTGCCGCGTGACGCCGCTCGAGCGTGTGGGCCTGTACATTCCCGGCGGCACGGCCTGCCTGGCCTCGACTGTATTGATGACGGCAATTCCGGCAAAGGTGGCTGGCGTGCGCGAGATCATCATGACCACACCGGGTCCGTCGCCCGAGACCTTGGCGGCGGCATTGGAGGCCGGCGTGGATCGGGTTTTTCTTCTGGGTGGCGCGCAGGCGATCGCTGCCCTGGCCTACGGCACCGAGACGGTTCCGCGGGTCGACAAGATCGCCGGGCCCGGCAATGCCTATGTGGCTGCGGCCAAGCGTCTGGTCTACGGCAATGTCGGCATCGATATGATCGCGGGCCCAACCGAGGTCGTGATCGCGGCTGATGCCAGCGCGAAACCATCCTGGGTGGCAGCAGACTTGCTGGCGCAGGCCGAGCACGACGTGCTGTCGGTTCCCATCCTCGTGGCCGTGGGACGCGCGGTGGCCGAGGCCGTGGCAGCGGAAGTGGACCGGCAATTGGCGACACTCCCGCGGCGAGAGATCGCGAGCAAAGCCGTCGACAATCAGGGCGTGGCTTTCGTGGTCGAGGACGCGGCCGCGGCCATCGCCCTGGTCAATCGGCTGGCACCCGAACATGCGGGTCTCGCGCTGGCCAACGCCGCGGCCCTGGCCGAGCAGGTGACTGCCGCAGGCGCGGTTTTTGTGGGCGAGCATGCCTGCGAGGCGGTGGGCGACTACTTCGCCGGGCCGAGCCACGTGCTGCCCACTGGGGGCAGCGCGCGCTACGCGTCGCCGCTCGGGGTGGCCGACTTCACCAAGCGCACCTCCTTCATTGAATATGATGCTGACGCTCTGGCGCGCCAGGGAGACGACATCGTGGCGCTGGCCGAGGTCGAAGGCCTGGCCGGCCACGGGCGGTCGGTCAGCATTCGCACCGGCCGGGGGCGCTGACTTCCACGCTCCGCACACCGCCTCCTTCACGGCCTGCCGCGGCTGTCGCTGTGGACAACCCTTGACAGCCGGGGAAACTCCTTTAGATTACGCGCCTCGCTCGGGAGCTTGAAACATGTACGCCGTCATCCAGACCGGAGGAAAACAATACCGGGTAGCCGAGGGGGAAACCCTGCGCGTGGAGAAGCTGCCTGCTTCTCCGGGCGAAAAGCTATCTTTCGCGCCTCTCTTGTTTGCTGACGATGGCGGCAACGTCCAGGTCGGCAAGCCTCAGGTGAGCGGCATCAAGGTCGAGGCCGAGGTCATGGAGCAGGGCCGGGGCAAGAAGATCATCATCTTCAAGTACAAGCGGCGCAAGTCCTATCGGCGCAAGGCTGGTCACCGCCAGCCGTTCACGGCGCTCAAGATCACCGCCATCAAGGCAGGAGCCTAGACAGCCATGGCACACAAGAAAGGGCAAGGCAGCTCCCGCAACGGCCGCGATTCTCAGTCGCAGCGTCGCGGGGTCAAGCGCTACGCCGGCCAAGTCGTGCTGGCGGGCAACATCCTGGTCCGACAGGTGGGCACCGTGTTTCACCCGGGCCGCAACGTCGGCATCGGCAGCGACTTCACCCTGTTCGCCCTCAAGACCGGCACGGTGAAGTACAGCCAATCAGGCAACCGCAAGCTGGTCAGCATCGAGGCGGCCTAGCCGCGACCTACCGTCGCAGGTCCGGCCCGCGCTGCAGTCGGGAGCGTTTCTGTGACGGCATTTGTCGATCAGGCACGGATCAGCGTGCGCGGTGGTGACGGCGGCAACGGCGCCGTTGCCTTTCGCCGTGAGAAATTCGTGCCCAAGGGCGGGCCGGCCGGTGGCGACGGCGGCGACGGCGGCAGCGTCATCCTGCTGGCTGACGAAGGCCTGTCGACGCTTCTCGATTTTCGTTATCGCCACGACTATCAGGCGCCTGCGGGCGAACGCGGCGGCAACAAGGACAAGTACGGCCACAAGGGACAGGACGCGGTGCTGCGGGTTCCCGCCGGAACCGAGGTCTACGACCATGTCACTGGCGAACTGCTGGCAGACATGCGCACCCATGGCGAGCGCTTCGTGGTGGCTTCGGGTGGAAAAGGGGGACGCGGAAACATCCATTTCGCCACGGCCACTGACCGAGCGCCCCGGCGAGCCGAGCCCGGGCAGCCGGGCACGGAGCGCGTGATTCGGCTCGAGCTGAAGCTGCTCGCCGACGTGGGCCTGGTGGGCTTTCCCAACGTAGGGAAGTCCTCCCTCATTGCGCGCATATCCGCCGCACGTCCCAAGATCGCGGACTACCCCTTCACCACCTTGATTCCTCACCTGGGCATGGTCCGGCTTTCGGATGATCGGTCGTTCGTGGTCGCGGATGTGCCAGGACTGATCAAGGGCGCCCATGAGGGCGCAGGGCTCGGACATCGATTCTTGCGGCACTTGGAGCGAACGCGCGTCCTGGTTCACCTGCTGGAGCTGAGCTCGACCCCTGGCCGCACCCCCCTGCGGGACTACCAGACCTTGCGGCGCGAGCTGGCCTTGCACGATCCCGCGCTGGCCGGTCGTAGCGAAGTCGTGGTTCTCAACAAGCTGGACCTACCTGCCACGCGCAAGAAGTTCACTACTCTGAAGCGCTCGTTCGCCCGTCGGGGCGTGCACGTTCTGGGGATAAGCGCTGCTACCGGCGAGGGAATCGCCGGCCTGCATGCCGCCGTGTGGAGCGCCCTTGAACAGGCACGAGCCGCCGAAATCGCGGCCAGGGACGCAGCCTCAGATCCAAAAGTGCGCCGCGACATCGCGCGCGGCCCCGGTATCTGATAGGATAGCGCCCCGCAGTTGGACAGTCGGTATCCTGTAACTCCGCGAATGTCATGTACCTTTTGACGGGGCTTGAAGCCGCCTGCTATAGATGGATACTCTCCGCCACGAATGTGGAGAGCGAGGGTGTAGTACTGCGAGATCTGAGAGGCTCATAAGGAGCTACGAAATGACAAGTCCACGAACTTGGGGGGTTCTTGCGTTGCTCTTGGCTGCCGCTGCCTGCTGGGCGCGGCCGGCATGGGCCGACACGACCAGCGCGGCCGCGGCACGCGAGGCTCCGGCCGCCTCACCGGCGCCAGCGCCCACCGAGGCGCCGGCGGAAAACACGCCTACCACGGCCGCTGCGGCCGACAGCGGAGGCTATACCGTTCGCCTGCGCGCACTCGAGCGCAACGTCAACGATCTCAAGGAGCAGGTCTTCCGTACCCGCGCGCGCCTCAACCTACTCAAGGAAACGGTTCTGGGCGGCGTTATCGGGGCCTCCCGTTGTGTCATCAAGCACAAGAACGAAATGGGCGCATCCTTCCGCCTCATCAAGGCGGTCTATTCGCTGGACGGCGTGCAGATCTTCAACAAGGCCGATGATACCGGTCGCCTTTCCGAGATGACCGAGTTCGACATCTATAACGGCGCTATGCAGCCGGGCAGCCACACCCTGTCCGTGCAGTTCGTCTACCAGGGTTACGGGTTCGGCGTGTTCAGCTACCTCAAGGGCTACAAGTTCAAGGCCAGTTCCAGTCACACCTTTGTCGCGGCCGACAACAAGGCGACCGTGGTGGTCGTGGTGGGCTACGAGAAGGGTGGCATGGCGACCAACATGGAGGACAAGCCCGCGGTCGAGTTCCGGGTCAACTTGATCGCCCCTGAAGCCGGCGGTCCCTCCGCGCCTCAGAAGTGACGCCGGTATTCCAGGAGAACCCTCGGATGCGGCATCCTCTATGGCTCGCGCCTCACGTCTCCCTCTCGGGGCGCTGTTTCCAGCGACCCCTGGCCGGGGCGGGCCGGCCGCTGTTTGCCCTGGGCGTGGCCTTTCTGGCTCTGGGTCTTTCGGCCGCGCGGGTCCGGGCTGGTGAGGTGGAGGAGGCGAATGGTCGCCTGGTGGATCTCGAGGAGCGGGTGCGGGTTCTGTCCACCGGATTTCGCGAGACACCGACGGTGGACACAAACGTGGCCGACCGGCGTGTGCTGGATGCGGAGCTGCTCTTCAATCTGAAGAACTATCGCGAGGCCGCGACACTTCTGCTCGACGTGGTCGACCAGTATCCCGATTCGCACGCCTACCAGGACGCCGTCCTACTCCTCGGCGAGAGTCTCTTTCAGGACAAGGATCTGAACTCGGCACGGCGCTATTTCCGGCTGGCCATCCAGAATCGCTCCGGGTCCAAGCAGGAACAAACCGCGCTGGAGCGGCTCATTGAGATTGCCCTGCGCACCGGAGACATGGACGAGGTCGATGACTACCTCGCGCGCTTGCAGAACGTGCCGGCCGCATTGCTGCAGCCTTCTGTGCCCTACGTGCGCGGCAAGGCCGCCTTCTTCCGCGACCGTCTCGACGACGCCCTGGCCGTTTTCCAGGCCATACCCAGCAGCAGTCCCTACTTTCTGCGCGCGCGCTATTTCTACGCCACCACGTGGGTCAAAAAGGGCGATCTGGCATCGGGGCTCATCGCCTTCGACAATGTCGTGCATGCTCCGGCCCAGTCCGATGCCGACAAGGAAGTTCAGGATCTGGCCCGCCTGGCCGTGGGTCGCTTGTGCTACCAGCGCGGCGAATTCGAGAAGGCCCGCGACGCGTATACTGGCATCGCGCGCGAGTCCAAGTATTTCGAAGAGGCCATGAACGAGCTGGCGTGGACTTCGATCAAGGCCAAGGATTACAAGGCTGCCTACCGGGCGCTCGATCTGATGCTGTTGCAAAGCCCGGACAGTCCCCAGGCGCCGGAATTGCGCCTGCTCATGGGCAACCTGCACGTGCGCGTGGCGAACTTCGCGCTGGCCAACGAAGCTTTCTTGCAGGCCCGCGAGCAGTTCGAGCCGATTCACCTGCAGCTCAGAGAGACGCAGAAGAAGGCGCAGGTCGATCCGAAGTACTTCGAAAACCTGCTCGGCAAGGGTCTGGAGAAATTCGACATCGCCGTGCTGGTGCCGGCCACGGCGGTCAAGTGGGTCAAGGCCGAGCCCGAAGTGGCCCGGGTGCTGGCCCTCACCGAGGACGTCAGCGATCTGCAGCGCGGCTTGCAGGAGTCGCGCGAGACTTTGAACCGCCTAGAGTTGGCGGTGACCGGGCAGCTCCAGGTTGGCATCTTCCCCGATCTGGCCCAGGCGCGTACCAGCTCAAGCGAAGTGTTGAATCAGCTGGTGAGCATGCGCGAGCGTTTCGTGGGCAAGCTGAGTGCCTTGATTTCGGACAAGCTGACAGCTGAGGAAAAGGCACGCCTCGATCAGGTGGGCAAGGAACGGGCGGCACTCGAGGCCGAGCTCAAGGATCTGCCGCTTTCGGCCGGCAAGCTCAAGGATCGGGAAAAGCAGGCCCGCCAGGATCTGGCGCAGCTCGATGCGCGCGCCTCGGAGTTCAACGTCGAGATTCAGGGGATGGAGGCCGAATTGGTCGCCATCGAGCAGTACTTCATCCGATCCCGCTCCGATCAGAAGATCAAGTCCGAGGACCTGACCCAGCCGGTGGCCAGCCTGCGGCAGGTCATCGGTGAGCTGCGCGAATCCAACGAGCGCGTGCGCAACGAGATCGCCGAGGTGGCGCGCGAGACTACGGTCGCAGCCGCCACAGGGGACAGCGATCGCAACGCCATCGCGCTACTCATGGCGGTGATGAAGCGCGAGCGCGAGGTGTTCCAAGGAGCGCGCCTTCGGCTTTCCCCGAGCGATCAAAACGCCTTCGACGCCATCGCCAACATCTTGGCACGGGCCGATGGCGTGCAGGCGAAACTGGCTGAACTCGACACCCGGGTGGATGCGGCCGCGCAGAAGCGCATGGCTGTGCTCAAGGGCAAGCTCACCGAAGAGAAGAAGGGGCTGGAAACCGCCAAAGACAAGCTGACGGGCATCCTCAGCGAATCGCAGAGCTTGGGCGGCGGTCTGGCCTACGCCATGGTGAGCAAGATCGCCGATCGCTTCTACGACCTGGTGGTCCAGTCCGATGTCGGCTTGGTCGATGTGGCCTGGGGCCTCAAGGACGAGCGCACCAGCGCGGTTTCCAAGCTCATCAACCAGCAGAAGATGGAGATCAAGTCGGTCGAGGATGACTTTCACTCCTTGCTGGAGGAGGAAAAGTGAGGAGCGGCGTGCTCTCTTCTCGGGCCCCGTGCCTCGTGGGCGCCGCGACTTTGCTCGCGCTGGCCCTGCTTCCTGGCGCTGTGCGGGCAGCAGGCAAGTCCTCGGCCCCGCCGCGCCCGACCGCCCTGCCCGACCCGAAAGTTCTCGACGAGCTGGCGCAGGATATGACCCGCTTCGCCGAAGAGGTGAAGGGCTATCGTAGCTCCGCCAGCGCCATCATCAAGCGCACCTACGCGCAGAAGATCGAGGCCATCCGGGCCAAGTACGAACCGCAGATTGCTGGCCACGAGAAAGAAGAGAAGCAGCGGCGGATGGATGCCATCGCCGTGCTCGAGGGATTCCTGCGCAAGTATCCCTCGGATCGCAAGTGGACGCCCGACGTGATGTTCCGCCTGGCCGAACTGTACTATGAAAAGTCCGCCGAGGACTTCCTGGTGGCCCAGGAGGCCTACCAGAAGGCGCTCGATTCGGACAATCCGCCCACCACGCCCTCGCCCAAGCCGGACTACGCGTCCACGGTGAACCTGTATCGCCACCTGTTGGTGGAGTTCCCCAACTACCGCCTGCTCGACGCCACCTACTATCTGCTCGGCTTCTGCCTGGGTGAGATGGGGCAAGAGGCGGAGGGCAAGCAGGCCCTGCTCGCTCTCGTGTGTAGCAACCGCTACCGGCCGCTCGATCCGCCGCCTCCAGCGGCCAAGTCCACCGGCATGAACCGGGGCCCGCTGCCCGACGCGTACCAGGACTGCGTTCCCATCAAGAAAGATTCCAAGTTCCTGCCGGAAACCTGGACCCGCGTGGGTGAAATGCACTTCGACGCCGGCGAGTTGGCGCTGGCCATCTCGGCCTACAGCCGGGTGCTGGCATTCAAAGACTCGGCCTACTACGACAAGGCTATCTACAAGTTGGCGTGGTCGTACTACCGCGACAACCGATTCCCCGACGCCATCCGCGAGTTCGACAATCTGGTCAAGTGGGCCGACAGCAGGAAGGCCGCGGGCGACAAGTTCGGATCGGATCTGCGTCCCGAGGCGGTGCAGTACCTGGGCATCAGCTTCTCCGAGCCCGACTGGGACGGCGACACCCTGCCTGACAAGGAAACCGGGCTTGAGCGCGTGCAAGCCTTTTACCAGGGGCGCGAAAAGGAAACCCACGTCAAAGAGGTGTTCCAGCGCCTGGGCGACATGTACTTCGACATGACCAAGTACGACGACGCCATCGCCGTGTACAAGGTCATCTTGCAGAAATGGCCGTACTTTGCCGAGGCGCCCACCCTGCAAGAGAAGATCATCAAGGCCTACGAGCGCGCCCGCAACCTGGTGGCGGCCGCCAAGGAGCGCGAGACGCTGGGTCGCACCTACAGCAAGGGCACGGATTGGTACAAGGCCAACCACGACAACCCGGAGGCTCTTGCGGTGGCGGCGCAGCTGGCCGAAGACGCCCTGCTTTCGGCCGCGACCTCGGTGCACGCCACGGCCCAGGCCTGCAAGGCCAAGTGGCAGCAGGACAAGAGCGACTTGCGCAAGCTCGACGAATGTCTGCAGACCTATCGCACGGCGGCCGAGCTGTACGAAAGGTATCTGACGGCCTACCCGACGTCGAAACGCACTTACGAGTTTAGCTATTTCTACGCCGACGCTCTTTACTACGGCGGCAAGGTGCCGGAGTCGATTACGGCCTACATCACCGTGCGCGATTCCAATCTGGACAACAAGTACCAGCAGGACGCCGCCCTGCAGATCATCAAGTCCTACGAAGAAATCATCGACAAGATGAAGGCGGCCCACACCATCGAGGATCCGCCTATCCCCGACGAGAAGAACACCAAGCCGCCGGTGGTGCCGCTGGCCATGCACGACCTGTACAAGAAGTACACGGCCGCGCTCGACTGGTACGTGGCCAATCTGCCCGACGACCGCACGCCCGAATTGCGCTACGCCTCGGCCGTGCTCATGCTCACCCACCGCCAGTGGCCCGAGGCACGCGCCCGTTTGGGCGAGATCGCCGATGCCTACTGTGGCAGCAAGCCCGAGGTCGGATTCAAGGCCTACGACGCCATCCTCACCACCTACTTCATCGACTTCAACATCGCCGACGAAGAGGCCAAGGACTGCGCGCTGGGCCGCCTGCTCGAGGTCACCGACAAGTTCTCGCAATCGGCCTGCAGCAAGTCTCCTCAGGCCAAGCCGTATCTGGCGCGCATCGCCGAGATCAAGGCTTCGGTCAAGTCGACCGTGATCAAGAAGCGCCTCGATATCGCCATCAAGAACGAAGAGAAGGGCACCGAGGAGAAGCTGATCCAGTGCCGCGAATACGCGGGCGGCATCGCCATCGTGACCGGAGCGGCAGCGCCCT
>Ga0265330_10001019_pt1 | contig 17004 bp, 37 predicted proteins | sample 41919metaG_FD_202083 | JGI IMG/M metagenome (GOLD analysis project Ga0265330, IMG submission 202083) | Rhizosphere microbial communities from Carex aquatilis grown in University of Washington, Seatle, WA, United States - 4-19-19 metaG | ecosystem: Host-associated > Plants > Roots > Rhizosphere... | reverse complement strand
TGTAAAGTACCCGGTCTTATTTACAGCGGACCGGGGACGCTGGGGGTGGTTAGAGCATTCTCCCATGAATGAAGTATTTACGCCCAAGGTATGCAATCAAGCATGAGATAGCGGGCATATGCTTCTTATCGTTATTATACCCAAGTTGAAACTCCGATATTATTTGACCGGACGGTAGCTTAATGACGATTGTAAGCTCTGTTTTATCCTGCTCCATAACTCAGCCCTCTAATTTCTTGACCTTATCTTTATCCTCTATTTCCACCCCCCTGTCAATCGGCCTCTGATATTCGTAGCTCAATTTCTTCGCCTTAGCAGAAGGGCGCCACACAACGTAGCGCCCTTTTATCCACTGTCCTTTAGGCGCTTTCATTAGTTACCAATTGCCCATTGATTGAATGCTCCGGCAGATAGACATACAGGGGCTCCCACCGTCCACGCTGATCCGGTATAGGTGACAATGACTTGAAGGTTTTGCCCTTGCGAGGTCGTGCTGTCGTCGCCTGAGATACTTGCAGCGAACGTTGCGGCGAGGGTTCCAACGGTATTTAAGACTGGTGCAATGGCTTGTGCTGTTCCTATCCAAGCGGACGATTTTGCGCCTGCCACTTGCCACCACTGGAAGCTATTTACCCCTAAGTTAGTAGATAGTGTTAACGTGATCCCTACAAGAGCATTCAAACCGTGCCCGTCTGGAAACACAGACGGGAATGTGAACGTTTGTGTTCCACCCGTTCCCGCCGTGGTATTAACACAAAGTGGTGCCGACAGAGAGTTACTAAACGGGGCTCCAAATGTACGAACAGAATTAGGCGTTAACTCTACTGAGCCGGGAGGCCCCACTGTCGACGTATTATATACAGGAAGCCCGAGGTTAGCCACCCAATTAGAAGTTAAGGAAGCATTTGGACCGTTATGCAACTGGACGCCAAGCCCTAGCCACCCAGAAATTGTCGTCATGCGAGAAGTGTAGTTATAGATGGCATACAAATCCGCATTCGTCGCTGTCGTAGTTCCAAGTGAGGCATAGCTTTCGATATGGCTATTATCCATAGTGTAGTTTGAGGCATAGGCAATGACACCAGTGGTTGCTTGGAACTGTGTAAACTTGAGATCACCAGAAGCGCCAGCTAAGATCATGGCTCTATAGCCAGATTTATTCACAAGCGTGTCGTTGCGCACGAATACGTAAGCTTTTTCGATCCCCGATTGTGTGTACCAAATGCGAGAATTGGCATAATCAACACCGCAATATTGTTGATAGTCAAACCCCGCCGCTCCCGTGGACGCCCAAAGGAAAGCTGCTCCGGTGCAATAAGTCGGAGCATTTAATGCGATTGTTCCCGAACCGGCTAAATTCCAGCCGCCATCAATTGATGCTACTCTTTCAAACTTACAATAGTCTCCACCGCCGCGCTGGGCGAATGTAAACCATGAGAACAATACAAAGGTGCTGTTAGACACCTTCTGTTGAATGCAGCTAGAGTGAATGCCAAATTCAGTCGTAGATGATCCCGCCCATGCGATGATGTTGGACAGACTGCGAAGATAGGACGTGTAACCATGTGTTGAGACTGTATCGGGACTTCCGAATAGTCCGTTTCCCGTCTCATAGAATACGGTGTAATTTGTAAGCGCCCAAGCCGGAGGCGTTTGATTGTAAGAGCTCCCAGCATTTGGATCGATTAGCCAGTTACAGCTTGCCGTGTAGTTTGGCTGACAAAGCTCTATAAAGGCATCTGTCGCGCCTTCGATGTTGATATCTGATGTTGCTCCAGATGCAAGGTCTCCCGAAAATTTGTAGGGACCAATATTGAATTTAAGCATTCGACCTGAAGCGACGACAAGAGCATTTTTCACTGTTGAGGTTTGATCGATCCAAGAAGCGGGATTTGTTCCGGTTCCAGGAAAGATACCGCATTGCTCAGTTAGCAGCGGAGCGCCACTAGGCCAGTACCGATAATAGCGATGTCCGGCAGCATCGACAAAAATCGTACACCCATTGTCTGCGGAAGTTGTGTCGAGAGCATTATAGTCGAGAATGCCGCCGCCTCCATCGCCGCCTGTTGTCCACCCTTGAAGAGAAATAGACAACGAAGTGAACGTTCCAGCCCGTAATGCAGCCACAGTAGCGACGTTCGTTACGGATGCAGGAATATTGAGAGAACCATTAACTGTCAGCGTTCCTTTGACCAAAGCATCGCCGCAATAGATTGCAGTCGCCCGCCCGGTGACGTTTTGATAATTCCACTGGCAAGGTTGCTCATCGGCATACGAATAATCCACGCTGATAAACAGCGAGGCGATGAAGATCGCAGCGGCGACAAGGTATCTCATTGGCTGACACTCCATTCATAGGCAATCTTTTTGGGGCAGGAAGACGGAACGAGCGTTGCGCCCGTCCAGGAAATCGTGACCACGTTTCCGACCGTGGCTTGCGAGACCGTTCCGAAGTTTTCGGCGCCTGCTATGAAGAGCGTCGGCGGTGTGCTCGGGAAGGTAAGCGCAACGCTACCAGAGGTCGCCGCTCCAGTCCCGAGATAGACGAACACTGATCCAAAGCCGCTACTGTCAGGCGTTTGAACCGAGGCGCCTCCGCCCGTTCCGAGACCGGTGGTGGCGGACACTTTGGGCGTATTGGCAGCTGCCAGCCAAGGCGGGACGATACCATATTGACGCATTGACATATGCTCCAAAAGAGAAGGCGCTGCGCCATTGCTGACACAGCGCCTTCAGGGTTGCCAAACAGCGGAGAGGTTAGGCCGCTGGCGGAACGTAAGCCGGACCGGCGTCACCCTTCGGACCTTCAGGACCAACGGGGCCTGTCGGGCCGGCGTCACCCTTCGGACCCTGCAAGCCTGTCGGAAGCGGCACAGAGTAATCCTCGGGCGGCGTGACGACGACGCTGACGCCAACGGCATGTTGCGCGGCCCAAGCCAGAACCTGCTCTAGCGTGGCGCCATTGGCCGTCAACTGTTCCTGGATGAAGAGAACGCTGGCAATGGTGGACGACATAAGAGCGGTCCGCCGCTCGGTATCGCTTCGTTGATCTTTGACGGCAAAGCCGGGTTTGAGAAGAGCCATTGAGAAGAAACTCCAGAAGGTGGCGAGAGGGTGAAGACTTTATTTGCCCTGCGGAAGGAAGCCAGCCTTTTCAAGGGCAATGGCGACGGCCTCGGCGAAGTCGATGGCAATCTGTTTACCATCATCCGACACAGCGTTGTAATCGCGTGTCATCATGTCGGCGAGAGCTTCGCCCCACGGCTTGCCTTTGCCAATGTCGTCAATGAAGAGGCGGAAGGCGTCGCCGATTTGCTTCATGTCGTCTTCGGCCATCGTCAGAAAATGGGGCACAAAGATTGCGACGATTGAGCTGACGATAGCGACAGCGGACGCTTCGAGACCATAGAGCAATTCAGACAAGACTTTGCCGACTTGAGACATATCAATTCCCTTTCGTGGGCGTTGAGGTTACGGCGCCAATGGACACTACCGCACCGGTAGCGTTGGAAATGGCGACGGTATCGGGGGGCGCCGTGTTCACAGCCTGATTATGAACGAAGGCATTGACGGCCAACATACAGAGGAAGAAGACGCTACCGATCACGCCTTGTTCGTCGGCAGCAGTCGCCCAGCCATGCGCGGAAAGAAGTCCGAAGGCAGCAACGGCGAGGTTGCGCACAACGGACGAAGCGATGTTCTTAATCAGGGCGGTGAACATGTCGAGTTTCCCATGAAGCGGCGTCATGATACATGCCGAAATCTGTCTTCGCAACGAATTTATCGTTTGCCCAAAGCTTGAGACCCATGGTCACCCAAGTCTGAAAGCCTTGAGCAATCAAGACTAAAAGACCAACTACAAAGGTTCCTTGCTCCCAGCTCATACCGCCAACGCCTTCCCTACATCGCCTGCCACCTTCTGAGGAGGCGGAACAATACCTTGCTGCGAAAGCAGTGCCCAAAGAGCGATCAGCACGACAAGTCCGCCAACGATAATCAGTCCAAACCGAACGAACCAATTTTCAATGTCCGAAACGATCCCCCCGGATTGCGCCGTCGCACCCGTGCCACCATTTGCGCTACTTGAGGAAGACGAGAGACTTCCCAAGTCAATGCCTTGCCCATTGGCGATAGCAGAGGCAAGACCTTGAGGGCTTGCTTCGTTGCCCATGACGGACGGCCATACACTAGCGAGAGCGCTATTGAGGCTTGACATGTTTCCGCTCGAAAGGTCCGCATACAGACTTCGCCCGGTTTTGGAGGAGTAGGTTTGTTGTGCCAACGCCCATGCCCCAGCCTCTTGGTCGGAAGCGTTAGAGAAGTTCAGATTTTGTTGCGAAGCGATACTATCCCAAGTGCCCGGCTGAAATTGAAAGATGCCAGCGGCATGGCTATTGCCAGAGCCTTCCCAATTGGGGAAGCCGTATTGATCAACGCTGGATGAAGAGAGATTAGCGCCGCCAACGCCTTCCGTCACAGCATAACTCGACCCTCCAGTTTCCCCCAGCGCCAAAGCGCCTAAGAACTTGCTGATGGTCGAGTTGTTTGGATCGAAGGCGACTTGATCTGTCAATGTCAGTGTCCCGCGTAAAGTCCATTGACCAAGGTTGACAGGTAGTCCGAAGCATGTTGTGCGGCATTGGTTGAAGAGGTCGTGGTGGACGATCCGCCGCCAATGCCAAAGAAGCCGTTGTCAGAGGAGGTTGTCGTTGTCGTCTGAGACGCCACGCCTGCGAGAGCGCTAATCAAATTATTCTCTGTCGCGTAAGGCAAAGCCGCAGTTGCCGCAGTAAGATTGTTGGCATTCATGGTCGTGTCGGCAGTCGCCCATGTCGAGTTGTTGGCAATGCTGGTATCAGCCGCGATCTTTGTCTGTGCCGTGGTGGCACTCGCATTGATATTTGCAACCTGGATAGCTGCGCCCGACTGAGCCTGAATAGCCTCTGCCTGATAGTAAGAGCTGTTCAGAGAGCTTTGAGAAGCCGCCGCGCTGTTGCTGGATGATCCCGAGCGCATGATATAGAGCACAGCCAAAACGGCAACGCCGCCCAAAAGGACTGCTTGCAATGGGTGCGAGTGAATGAAGGCTGTGACCTTTTCCATTTAAAGCGTCTCCGCCCTGCCGTAGACTTCGAAGTCTGACAGCAAAGCCTCAACGGCCTTTTCTGTCTGCAATCCCGAAAGCTTTACGGTCGTGGGAATAATTTGGTTGCTCCAGAAAATCGTATTGTTGATGTACTGTCCCAGCGGCACCTTCGAAAGTACGTTGGGGCGATGCAAGACGATTTGTCCAGGGTTGGGCGTGTTGAGCACAATGGGCGTTGTCGGCGCGAAGGCTTGAGCGCCACGGCTGAAGTTGCGCGTCTCGCGATAGGTGGTCACGCCATTTGGCGTCGGGCGAGTGACCTGCCCCGGTCGATAAGCTTGAGACCGGCTTTCCGGCGCGGGGAAACCGCGCTGAGCATTAACCGGGGTGTCGGGATTGTCGTATGTGTCCTCGCCCGAGTACGCAATAAGCGCGGCATTCATCGCCTCTTCGGGCGTGAGACGCGCTTTACCGGTAGTCTGTTGTCCCGAGCCGGGCGCGGGGAAGCCGCGTTGCTGGTTAGTAGGCGTTGCCGCCTTTTTCCAGGTATTGGAAACTTTCCACATAGGCTTACCCTCAGGTACCAAACCCATACGAATGGTCGGGATAGGAAAGGTTCGCCGTTACGTTGTTGCCCGTGACGGGGCTTTCGGCAACGGCCAAGGCATTGCCAAAGCCGGACGCTCCAGCCTGGATAACGCCCGTTGTGTTGGCGTTCTTCGAAACGAGGACCGATGCAAGGGCGATACCGCCAATCATCAGCAAAACCGTTACGATGGCTTCAGTGATCGTATTCATAGCTCAATTCCCTAACCTTGATCCAAGGTCCATAAGGTTGGACATGCTGCCAAAATCCCCAATGAATGGGGCATTTGAAAGAGACGGTGTTGTCGCCACTTGAGCGCCGCCACCAAAACCGCTTGCAGCCGATACAGGATTAACAGCAGCGGCAACGACGCTCGACAAGGCCGTGCCCAAGCTCTGGATAGCGGCGGGCGCCTGAGACTTACGCCCCACAACGACAGAAACGATGGCTATCACAATGATGCCACCGAATATCGCCATAACGATTTTGCCGAGGTCGTCCATGGTTTCGCAGTCTACCCTGTCACTCCGCCCATTGTCCAATCCCATTACGGGCGAAGTAGCCAGCGATCCCGCTTGTGGCAGAGGAAGAGGCCGAAGAGCTGGAAGACGATCCCGAGGCAGAGCTACCGCCGCCCGTTGTCGGGGACTTCCAGGCATTTGTAAAGCCCGCTTGAAGCTTCTGGTAATTGTTGATCACTAACACAACGATCACCAATGCGAGAAGCCAGCGGCTTACCGGTTTGAGACCGGGGATAAATCCGATAGCGCCTAGCGCCATGATAGCCGTGCCCCAGGTTATGAAAGCCGGAGCGTCCGAACCTATAGCCGTGAAGAGAGCGCCCTGCGAGTTTCGCATAGCCGCTACAATCAAGATCACACCAATAATAAGAGCGAATAAAGCCATCAGAGAAATTCCAGCACAGTTGCGACGTACCCGCCATATTCGCTCATAGAACTGCTGTCCAGGCTTGGCGTCCAGCCATTGCTGCCCTCGGAAATGCCACCGTCATATTGCTTGGCGCCGCTCGCAGAACCGCCTCCAGAGGTTGACGTTCCCGAAGAGCTTGCTGGCTTGGGTTGCGTTGTCTTGCCCCATAACACAGCTGTGTAGGTTTGCAGACGATCATTGACTGCAAGCCACACGATGAATGCAGCAAGAAGCCCACCCGCGATGACAGAGGACTGCGACATAGCGAATGGGCTCCTATTATCCACATGGGCTGCAAAGCACGTGGAATGCTACGGCAAACCGACCTTATGACCAATGTCGGGGAAGTACCGACCGAGAGCATAGCCCGCGAGGATCAATAGGAAAAGCATCAAGTAATGATGCATTTGCATGACGGCGCTCCTTAGGAGTGCTTCTTGCTCAGATAGGGAAGCTGGACATACTGAGCCAGCATATAACCGAGCAACAAGACGATGATGAAAGAGACGAGGCTGATACCGATCAGCGGGACTTTGGGGTCCATATTAAAGCTCCGAAGCTGCTAGACGAATGTGACGAAGGATGAAAACCCAAATCATCAGGGAAACGACGACGATCCCCACGAGTGCCCACAGCTGGACGGTGTCAATTTCTGCGACCACGGGGGCGGTAAGGAGGTCTTTTGCGTCGTCCCAGATTTTCATAGGCTTTCATCCTAATGAAGAAACGGGCGGCATGAGCCGCCCGCCATTGGTTACGCGCCGGACGGGATAGAGCCGCCCTGATTGACCTGACCAATCGTGCCGTAACTTTCCCAGCCGAAGCCAATAAAGGCACCGCTACCACCGACGCTCGAAGGCGTGATGACAAGCTGCATATTGCCGTAAGTCTGGGTGTCAATGGGACGGTGGCGGAAGTCCAGATAGTACATTCCGGCCGGAGGATCGTCCATAAAGACGTTGCGCTGTGTAAGACCAAGCGTCTTGCCGTCATAGTCCAGAATGCCGGTAAAGTTGGCGGACTGGAGCTGAATGCGCGACAAGTCCGAGCCGTTCACGTTGAGCGTGCCATTGTTGTCGTAGAAGAAGGCAATCGACTGGAACACGCGGGCATTGATGAAGGCCGTGCTGTTCGGCTGATTTGCCACCGGTAAAGTCGAGACCGAGTTGTTGAGCAAGTAAGCAGTCGCCAAATCCAAGGAGGGCAGGAAGGGCGTGCGACCGTCAAGGCTCGGAAGTTGGTCGAGATAGTTCTGCGACACATACATCGACAGGTTGGACAGCGAGGCAAGGTCCGAACCGCCCGACTGGTAGACGGCAAGCGTCGCGTCCGCAGTGCTCGACACAAACATGTTGGGGTTGAGCGTGATTTGCACCTGAGCATTGACGTTCTGGACGTCGCCGAACAGGAAGCCGCGAAGGTCGGTGTCCGAACGAACGAAAGGAATTTCCAGATAGAAATCAATCTCGCTCGTGCCGTTGGCCGCAATAGTAGAGGGCGCGTACATAATGCGATTGTTGTTGTTGCCCATGCCGTTCGGGCTATCGTTGGTGTACGCGGCGCCGAAGGCGCGACGACGCTTGGCAGAGGCCAAGGTGGTCAAATGCCATCCGGTGGTATTGATGCGCTGCTGGTTGCCGAAGTCCCAAACAGTGACGTTTGAAATCAGGTTCTGTAAACCAAATTTCGTAAGCGTCTGGGTGGTGGACGCGCCAGCGGTAACCGTCGCCGTGAAGCGAACCAATAAGCGCTTGATCATGCCGACTGGACGAATGTTGTAGGTGATCACCGTGCCCGGAGCGGGCGAGGCTGGGAGGTTGACGTTGAGAGGTTGCCACATATCAATCGCAGGCGGGATAATCGTCCCGTTGATATTGGCGCCCTGCAAAAGAATTTTTCTCGCAGCGGCGTTTTGCTGCGAGGGGGACATTTGCCCATTGCTTTGAGCTGAGCTATTCGCCGCCATCTGTGGCAACTCCATTGGATGATTGAGGGAACACTACAGACAAGAAGAGCAACCAGAAAATCGTGATCAACGCGATCACGAGCCAATTGTATGGGTGCAGAACGATTGTCGGATTGAGGACTTCCATTTAGAAATTTCCTTGGGCCGAAAGATCGCCTTTATTCATCCACTTCATGGCATAGGTGGCGAAGAGGGCATAAAGAACGAGGACCATAATCACGATGACGCCAACGCTAATCACGTTGGGGATGTTCAAAGAAATAAGGGTCTTGTCCATTTGAAGCCTATCTATTCCACCATGAGACCGGTGCAACTTGCCTTAGTGCAGCGGCGACTATATCGGGGGGCGGGCAAGGCTTCAAGGGAAATAGAGCGTTCTGTTTGGCGTCATACCACCAAGACCAATGTTCGGGGAGCGGACGCTCGGTTCCCTTTGTGCCCGTGATTTGCTCTACCGTTTTATAGTCGCGCAAATCCTTGAGCTTAAAAACAGCCATGTAATTACTTTCCGTGAACACTTCACGGTCGCAATCGACAGGGCGTTGTGTGCAAGCGATAACGGGAATAAGACGCGAGCGGCCTTGGCGAAGGATGGCTTTAAAAGCGTCCTTCTGCGGTATCAGCGAAACTTCGTCCACAAAAAGACCGATGTTCCCGTGAGACCAAATTTTCTTCAGGTACTCTTCAAGAGCATCTAAATTCCAAGGGTCAACGCGAAGGCGATAGAGACCGAGCTTTCCCGGCATATCGCCAAGTTTAAGAGGACGAATGGACGGCTCTTTAACGCGGTCCCATAACTCTTCGTCTTTAAAATCGATGACAATCCACGGACGCTTATCGAAACGTTGCTTGGAAAGCAGCCAAGCGCCAAACACAGTTTTGCCCGTGCCCGTCATACCGATGACGGTCGTGCGATGTTCGGCGCCTGGAAGTTGAAAGTTAATTGCCAAAGTCGGGATTGCCTGTCAAAGACGTTATGTCGAGAGAGGGTTGCGGCGCGGGCGTCTCTGCACTTTGCGGAAACTGTACGACCTTCCCGCTGCGCTTCTTTGGCGCTTCCTCTTTCTTGCGGATCATATAGGCGCCGAACCGCGTCCCATAAATCATGCCGATGCAGCCAACAAGCGCCACATAGTCGAGCGTCTTCTGAGTGGTCTCAATCGAATAGTGGCGAAGGACGTTCTGCACAGCCTTCATGAACTGTTCGCCCTCGCTCATATCAATGGCGAGTTCCGGTATCCCCAAATTGGATGCTGCCATAACATGCATGCCAACAAACATGCCTGTTAAGCTGCTCAAATCCACTTGAGAGCGGACTTTTTCTTTTCCGGTTCCGGAACTGACTTTGCCACTTCCGGGAGGACGGCCTCTTCGCTTACCGGGCTTTCGCTCGGGCTCGGGGGCGACGCTGGCGTCAGCTGTTGCTGGATCGATTGCACCTGCAACGACAGGTTCGCTACCGTCGCTGTCAGCGTCTCTAAACTCTTGAGCCATAGTTCCTTGTCCTCTTGGTTTTCGGCGGCAACAGCCTCCGCTTGAATTTCAGTGCGCTCAACGGAGGCAGCTGCCTCCGCCTCAACGATTGCAACAGCCGCTTCCGCCTGGACTTCTGCAATCGCCACGTCAGCAGCGGCCTCGACTTGCGCCGTCTCTGTAATGACTGCCGCGACTTCTGCGGGGACTTCTGCGGGGACTTCCGGCTGTGCTTCTTGGTTTGTCACAACTACCTCAGTCATAATTCACAAGCTCCTTTAATTCTCGAACCTCTGCCACCAATTCGGCGACGGTCTCAGTCAGAGAAGCTACGTGTTGCCTCAGTAAGTCCCCGTCTTGGATCGGATGAATTTCCGCAAGGTGTAAATTCCGCAAGTCCACATCCGGGATCACCAATAAACTTGGCCCGCAATTCCCGGATGGCTTCACCTTGCACTGCAAGGGTTTTCTTGATTTCAGCCAGTTCGGCAGGTATCGCCGCAAACCGTTCAATCGTGCCATCTGTTGCATACTCCACAATTTTCTCAGCTGCCTCTTTGGGCAACATAGTTTTGAGTGCCGTGATCAAAAACATTTCCATGCCGTTCATATCACGGTGTCCGATAATAAAGGTTGGAGTTCAACAGGCAACCAGTCGTCAGACTTGTTGCCACGACATTCAAATTAATGCCGTTGGTGAACCGGACATGAAGTCCAGTTAAATCCGCCAACAAATAATTGAAATCGGTGTTCTCTGTGAACGTGCCGGTCCAGAGGACTTTGGGCGTCGCCGCTCCGTCCTGGAATTGGAAAGACCCGGTGTGCAGTGACGTGCCGGTTAATCCAATTGTCAGATTGAGAGCTTCGAGCGTTCCATTAGTGCCCGCCGCAATAATTGGCTTTAAACCGGTAGTGGTCAAATCAATTCCGGTAACAGCCGCGATTGATTGCTCTTCCGTCTGACTAACGACCACCGGAGGCGGAACAAAGTTGAACATTTGAAAGCGCGTCACATCGGAAGATAGCACGACTTCGCTATTGATCCCGGCGACGACATAGAAAGAAAGCGACCGAGAAAAGATCGGGACCAAGGCATATGAACAATATGCCGGAATGGTAACGGTCTCGGACGTGTCCGTAAATATGAATTGAATGTCCGCACCACACGCGGAATTATCGACATGCATGGCGCAAAACTGCGAAATTGCTTTGGTGTCGCCACTGTTCTGGAGATTGAACGCGAGAACATAAGGAGCGGTGTAATCCTTCCAAAGAATTTCCACCGGAATTTGATAGCGCCCTTCTTTCGGCTCTTTCCCAAATGGAGAAGCCAAAGCCTTTAAAGGCGACTTGTAGTTGACGGATGCTCCAGGAACGACAATTGCCATTTGCTTTAGTCCTTAAAAGGAATGCCCAAGTCCACATAATCCGGTTGATCTTCTAGCATAAGCCGCGCCGCTTCCCAAGGCTCTTGGCCGCCCGCTGCTAGAAAATCGCGATGGGGCAGGCTAACGAGACCGGCATAGCCCGGCTTTATTCCCGTGAGGAAATTGCCGCCTTCACGAATATGGCCGCAACGCTTATTCCGATAATCAAAAGAAATAGACCGATTTTCAGACATCCATGTGCCAGCCAATTCGGGTTTGTTGCGGGCGAGAGCCACCCGAAGACCAATGAAATTAGTGACTGGCACAGCAACAGCAGGAAAATCGCCGTCAAAATCTTGACTGTTTTCTTTGTCATAGAAGTAGCCCCAGTCGCCTTGAAACTTGTTGAGAATATCGAAGTTTTCGAAAAACTTGCCGGATAGCCCTCGCGATTTTTGCTTGCGCTTTTCGGGCGGATATTTCAGTTCGATTTGCTTGGGTGACCAATACAAGCCGGGCTGCACGATGAAAAGGTCTGGAAGCACTTTACATTCCCATTGTCCAAGCTTTTCACCAACATCGATGTCGAAAGGAGCAAGAGTATATACAGCGTCAGTGGCACACATAACAACCTTCGAAGGGTCAAGAGCAATTGCCTCATTGATCATACTCCTCGTGCGAGCGGTAATTAAACCGGCCCAAATCATATTGCAGAAAGCGCCGTTACCTTTGCGCTGTGCTAGTTTGCCGTAGAGAGAATTGATCCCGAGTTTAATCGGGTAGCCAGCGCCTTGCGAGCCTATGGATTTGCGATATTCAAAGAGCGGTTCAATCCACTCAAACGGATGACAGTCGCAATTCTTTATATACGCCCATCCCTCAACAAGCTTGCAAGAACTCCCCAATCTTCTTGCGCTACGAATTTCGGTTGCCCAGTATACTCCCATACCGTTGAGCGGCCAATATAAGTGCCCCTCTTTCGAGCGAATAGGTAGGCCACCCAATCTTCCGAAACGATCCCCGTTTTCACAGCCTGATTTGAATTTGCATGAAGCCACGAAAAGTCCGTCAGGGTTATCACGGTCGAATTGCACAAGCGCCTTTCCAGTAAGGCGTTTCCAAGTGCCATGAATAAGACAAGGCAAATTGCGCATAGCAGCGGGATAAGCTGAATGTATGTCATATTCGTAAACCTTCTGTTTGATGTGGCCTACGCGGGTTATCTCGAAACGACCGCCGTAATAAGCCATATTAGCCCAATCCAAAACAGCGCGAGGGACGGTAGAATTAATATCGGTCGCACGCGGCGTTTCGTGAAGTAGATGTAAAGCGGCAGCAAGCTTGCCAGCGCCATTCCAGCTATGAGGATAAATGCCAGCCGCATGACAATACTCTCTGAGTTTCTCCATTAGTTCTGCAAGGAATATACATTCCTTTTCGCAGTAGTCTCGCTCGCGTTGCGTTATTTCGGTGAAGGAGGAACGGCGATCTTTTTCGGCTGCGATTTCTTCGCGCTCTTCTTTGGTGCCAACGTCGAACGTTTCAATTGATTTAAGAAAGGACTTTTGAAAGAAACCAAAGGTTTCGTAAATAGTGCGACAGCTAGACTTGTCTGGCTCACGCTTCTCTCTGCCGTCACTATATCTATGGATCGATACGCGACGAACTCGGAAGTATTGCTTTGGGAGGTACTCAATGTCGAACTCTTTGTACCAGACATAGCGGGATTTTCCCTCTCCAAAAAGCTTTGGTGCAAATAGACGGCGCAATTGTGCCTCTGGCAAATCGCGCAATATCATTGTCACGTCATAGCCAAAGGCAAAGCCTACAAGCAATTGTCCGGGCGGAGTATCACAAATGAAGTCGAGAATTTCCCTCGTTGATAAAGGCTCGCCCGTATACAATTCCTGCTCTCCCACACGAAAGAGCATGAATAATTGACGCCCCTTATCGTCAACTCCACAACCTTCCCCGTCACAGCCCACGAATGGCAAGCCGACCAAAGCTTTGCGTTGTCGATTTTCACGCTTGAATTCCTTTGCATTGCGACGTGTGGTGTCGGGTTCGCCTAATTGTTTGCGGCGTTGCCGGTATGCAGCTACGCGGGAGGCGGCAGACTTACCAGTCACAGAATGGTGCCTTGTGGCTTTGCGACAAGACGCATTGTCCCATGATTGTAGAACAGCCTTGCAGGACAAGGCATATTAAGAGGATTGATAGTGTGCGCATTGATTAGCCCTCAGTGATAGTACAGCCACTTTTCATCGCCCGTAGGCGTAACCCCTGCCATTTCGGTTAGCTGGAATAAGTACCCGTCGCCGCGCGAAGCATAAGTCCCGTCATTTAATTCCCGGACATATGCCCTACGTGCCGCGTCCCATACCTTCCGATATTGTTGGAATGTTTTATACTCTTGATTTTGGACGAGCTCAACTAAATCCTCTTCAGTAGGAACGCTTTTTATCTCTGCCGGATTAAAGCGCTCTAAGAATGAGCGAATAGATTTGAGTTGAGAAGTCGTGACGCCCTGTTCGGCCTTTTCCTTTTGAGCACGTTCGACATGCTCCTTAACTTTGTGACCTCGCGATTGCTGTTTGGTCTTGCCGCCCGCGATCCCCTTCGCTACGCGGCGGGCGTAAGTCTCCTTACGTCCTTTCTTTAGCTCTGTATTGAGAGCCTTTGTATATTTGGCTTTTTGTCCGCGTGTTGTAATCTCTTTGGGATATTTGCGCTTAGCGGACATGCGTTAAAACCCTGAAAGAGATTTTTGAGCGGTAATTAGAGCGGGTTCTTCATAGCGTGCAGTGTTTGAACACTGATAAAGAATACCGTTATCTAACTGCCATTGCGCAATACTGCCAAAATCGAAGCATCTTTTGGAACGCGCGACAGCTTCCATTTGCTCCCGAAGGGACAATTTACGGATAGATTTGAGGGTTTGTGCCATGCTGATCCCCAGCCAGAGGAATTGAGAGGCGCATTTAAGCACCACTCGCGTTGCGCGACAAGCGTATATGTTCCTGACAGACAAAGAAAAACCCCGCCAGAGTGTTAACTCGATGGCGGGGCTAGTGGTGCACGCTCACGGGGCTGGGGCTTACGTGCACATCTTATATAGGCTTATGCGGACGGGGCCGCAAGAGTTAAAACACAACTTCCTTCGTTTCGCGGGGGCGCGGTTCGAAGTCATAGAGCGCCACAGGCTTACCCTTGTCGGAGGGATTGTAAGTCCCGTCATCAATGCCGCTCCACAAAAGAGACTTGAGTTTTTCGATTTGCTCCTCGCCGCCATTCCGAGTGACGGGGACTTCACGACCGGCAAACAAATTGGCGCTGGGGCCGGTGACACGGACGTTGTATCCGCCCGTGCGCTTGTCTTTTGCGTATCCGGCTTTGTGCTGCCGGGGGGCGGGGTTCTTCACATCTTCTTTGGACATAATAGCGTCTTTCTTGTTGTGCTCTATATAGAGCGTTGTCGAAGTAGTGTGGATTGCCCGATTAGACCGCGAAGGCTTTCATCGGATTGTCGTCGGCGGGTTCGATCTTGGAATTGACAACCCACTGAAAAGGCGACCCCGCCGTGCCCGTGGTTTCCAAAAACAACTCCGCGTCGATCTTGACGATACGCTGTTCGGCGATCTTGTCGGCGACAAAATTCGAGTAGCCCTGTGTCAGACAAATCGTGCTTGCCGCCTTACCGTTCGAAGCGCTGAAAACACCGCCGAGAATAACAACCTCAGTAACGCGACCATCCGAAGACGTTTCGGATTTCTTTGTGGCTTCCGTCGCAAAGCCGAACACGCGTCCAGCAAGGAATTTGGTGCCTTTCGGCTTGCCCAAGACTTCCTTGGCAAGAATTTCCTTCGCGGGAAGGAAGCTCCCCAGCCGAAGCGTGCGGAGGGCGCGGGCGGGTTTGACTGCTTCCGGCGTGGGTTCGGGGGCGGGGACGTTCAAAGCCTCTAGCGGCTTTGTGACGGTTTCTTCTGCCGGGGTTTGCTTGTCTTTGAGTTTATGGTTTGACATTACAGCTCCTCTTGTTCGTGCTTCATTGCACGGTGTCAGAATATAGGTTCTTCGGGTTTGGTGTCAACTTCTTTGATGTGTTTCTTTACGTACCCTACCGCGCGGAGCACAAAGTTAATCTCGGGATGTGTGACAACCTCGCTCCTAAGCCCCGTGTTAGCTGTCCACGTCTCCAAAAGGAATTGCCCGGTAGGAGTCTTCGAGACTTTATATTCCCGGTGTCTCGCAACGTGCCAGAGGCGTAGGCATGACTTATCGGCTTGGCGGACTGTCATGCCAGCGGGAGGATTTGTGCGGAAGCCGGAGAAATCGAATTGCATTAGACGTCTTCCTCTTCTGTGTCAGCGTCAACAACTTCACACGTTGCGACAGGCTCATGCTCTACACGACACCTAACCTTTGTATGACAAGAGGGACACTCGGTTTCAGACATGTAAAAGTCGTGCAAGCAAGCTGGACACGTAAAACGCCCGTCATATCCGGGGTTGCGGAGAATGTCGCCCATAGCTATTCCTCCGTCTCGAATGACATGCCAGCGCGGATTATAAGAACCCGAAGCCCGGCAATACTTGGACCATGATAGGGAACGCGGTTTGCGGCTTGCGCATGCCGAGCGTCTTTATTATTGGCGAAGACGTACCAAGCGCCGCCACGTTGGCCTAATGTGAAATCGGGTTTGCGCATCACGCTACCTCCATTAGAACTACTTCGTAGGCGATGACGGCAAAACCAGACTTGTCTTTGCCTAGCATCATTGCCGACGCGATCTTCGGAACCATGTCCCAATTAGGAGCGAAAGCGATTGACGCAATCCCGGTAGGGTCAAGTGCACCATTCCGAGACCATAATTCTAGCTTTATCATTTCAGCAACTCCACAATGATGTTACCGTACATCGCTTCGAAAGAAGGACGCATGGCCGTCGCAATGTCGCGATTGTGAAAGGTAGCGAGGAGATAGCCGGTGTAGGATGTGAATGTCGTGCGTGGGGATTGCTTGACTTCGAGAGCGGTGGCAATCTTCTTAAGTTGCTCCAATATCTGCCTTAAAGCTATCTCAGTATATGTAGGACTCATTTCAGCCTCCGTTGTTGACAGGGGGATATTAGAGCGATATAAAGAGGGTGTCAATTGGAAAGGGCTAGAAGATGAACCGTTACGAAATCAAGTTTCCGACCGTTAGCGGCGATGACGTGTTTTGCTATTGCTACCATATTTCAGCCGAGAAGGCTTTAGAGGCTATGGTGGCAGATGAAGATTTGGCCAAAGACTTTTTGGCCTCAATGGGCGAGCCTCTTACAGTCGGTCATATGACCGCCACCCCGCCTCTGCTACCCCGCTTAAAACATCCTAGCTCACTCCCAGCCCCTAACCGGACGGCTCGCAAATAGTCCGGTGAAAATAGACTAGCAAATATGCAGATGGTAAGGAAAGTAAACGGAGAATGGGAACCTGAGACGACTTGCTAGCAAATGTCGTCTTAACTGATACCTCACCGGCCATCACGCTTATAATACACACTCCAAAAATACATGTGCGTAAATAGTATAGGGTAAATATACCCCCGTTACCACC
>Ga0265330_10001015_pt1 | contig 17032 bp, 18 predicted proteins | sample 41919metaG_FD_202083 | JGI IMG/M metagenome (GOLD analysis project Ga0265330, IMG submission 202083) | Rhizosphere microbial communities from Carex aquatilis grown in University of Washington, Seatle, WA, United States - 4-19-19 metaG | ecosystem: Host-associated > Plants > Roots > Rhizosphere... | reverse complement strand
CTTGGTCGAAAATTCGCCAATAGCATCAAGAACGCTATCAACTTTCTCTGATAACTCACCGACCGCTTTGTTAACTTCGCCGATTGTCGGTTCATTGTTCATAGCATTGTAAATTATACGCCCGAGTCGAAATGATGTCTATAACCCCGTTATCCCTTTGTTTCCGCCAAAAACCTTTCCGCTTCAAGGGCGGCCATGCAGCCGGTGCCGGCGGCGGAAACGGCTTGGCGATAATTTCAATCATACACCCCGACATGAATCATGTAATATTTTAAGTTAAGCCCTTTGATGCCTATTTGGCAATAATTACTAGAAAATGTTAAGATTCATGCGTTATATTATGCACGCAATAGTTATCGGTGGCACATCAGGTTTTGGAAAAAATATCAGCGACGCCTTAAAACGCGCGGGTTATGAAGTAACCACGACCGGACGCGCAGGCGGCGATTTTACATCCGATGTAGGCGATAAGTGGCAATGGGAAGATACTATCAAAACGATCTCTGAAGAGCGTGAGCCGGCCGCAGTGGTCGTCTTGGTCGCGGGATTTGCCCGTATCAAAAAGAACGGACACGATGACCGCGCATGGGAAGAACATGAACAAAAGAATGTCGGTTATGTGCGCCAAGCGCTCGAACATCTTAAATTATCAGATGATGCTCGCGTTATCACGATAGGCAGCCAATGGTCATGGAGGCGCGGAATGCAAGAATTGGCGCCGTATATCGAAAGCAAGCATGCGTTGCGCGAACTTACGGAAGAATATGCAAAGGAGCACCCCAAATATTCCGTTGGCCATCTTTGCCCTCCCGCAATGCGCACCGAGCAACGCAAAGAAACACTTAAAAGCGGATACCTGCCGCCGAACAACGATATCGCAGATCCGGCTGTGATCGCAGAATCCATGGTCAATCAGATGTTAACCGAAAAATTTCATGGCGAAACGGTTCAGTACAACATTCGTGGCGAAGCTGAAACAATCGGCAAAGAAAGGATCGAGACCGAACCGCGATACGAAAAACATTCGAAGATATAAAAATAGCCACTCTTACGAGCGGCTATTTTTGATCATTCTTTTATGATCTCAAAAAAGATCATCGGCCAATTTAGATAAACCTTTCCGTCGCGTTTTTCGTATCCTAGAACATTTTTCAGGTCAGTGAGTATCTCTTCATCAGGTTGGTCGTAAGCGTGCAGCCCCCTAAAAAATAGAGCCATTTCGCGCTCAGAATCATAGACCCACTTTTGAACTTTATCATCAACATTCCTGACATTAAGGCCGAGGCCTTCGACTAACTCTTCCAGCCTTTCTTTGCTTAACCATATTGCGGTATGTCCGGTCAATGACTTGACCGCTGTCACTTCGTCGAAGTGTCTGGAAAGAGGGGTATCGCCCCCGACATCGCCAGCAACAAAACGTCCTTTTGGTTTAAGAATTCGCGATATCTCCACCATCATAGCGCGTTGATCAGAAACATGGTGTAGTCCGCCAAAGCTCGTTACCACATCCACCGAGCCGTCGTCTATCATTTCCATCGTCTGGTGATCATCGGGCGAACCGACAATGATGCGCACATCGCCCTTGACCGCTTTTTCCAAATGTTGGAGTTGTTGATGCGCCGGATCGACGGCGATGACATCGCCTTTGGTCCATTGACGGATTTTTTTGGTGAGAAACCCTCCGCCGGCGGCAAGATCAACAACATTTTCATCTCCCCTTAAATGCAAAATATCCCTCATGGTGACAATGTCGTCTTGACGCGCATCCGGTGCCAGTTCCATCGCCGAAGCATAAAGGTCGCCGCGAATATCAAAATCCTCAATTTTTTCTCCAGCATCGCGACGTTCAATAAGCCGTTTAGCTGTATTTATTTCCTGATCGATCCTTGCGGAAAAAACATCAAGTCTGTTCCTTGACAAATCGACTCCTGGATTTTCTGGAGGCATAAATATTTTTTAACTATTTTCCGTCAAAAACTTTTCCGCTTCAAGGGCGGCCATGCAGCCGGTTCCGGCGGCGGAAACGGCTTGGCGATAGCGGAAATCGGCGACATCGCCGGCGACATAAACGCCGGGGATCTCCGTTCCGACGAAACCGACCGGCTTGATGTAGTTCTTTTCAAGCGCGATCTGGCCTTCGAAAATTTTCGTGTTCGGGTCGTGGCCGATGGCGATGAAGATGCCGTCGATCGGCATATCTTTTTCCTCATTGGTGGCGTTGTTCTTCACTCGCGCGCCCGTGATCTTATCGTCGCCGACATAACCGACAATGCTCGCATTGAACATGAACTTGATCTTCGGATTCGTTTCGGCGCGCTCCTGCATGATCTTCGAGGCGCGCAAAACGTCGGTCCTGACCAAGACCGTAACTTCGGAGGCGAACTTGGTCAAAAAACTCGCCTCTTCCAAAGCCGCGTCGCCGCCGCCGACCACGAACAGCTTCTTGTTCTTGAAAAAGAAACCGTCGCAGGTCGCGCACGCCGAAAGGCCTTTGCCGTAATATTTCGCTTCGCCGGGCAAGTTAAGACGGCGCGCCGAAGCCCCGGTCGCGATAATGACCGCCTTGGTTTCGAATACTTCGTCGCCGACCGTCACTTTCTTGGGCGATGATTTAAAATCGACGGCGGTCACCCTTTTCTCCACAACACGGGTGCCAAACTTTTCCGCCTGCTTGCGCATGGCGGCCATGAGGTCGGGTCCAAGAACGCCGTCGGGGAAACCCGGAAAATTTTCGACTTCGGTGGTCGTGATAAGCTGTCCGCCTATTTCGTCGCCCGAGAACATGAGCGGCTTGAGTTCGGCGCGTGCCGCGTAAATCGCCGCCGTGTATCCGGCGGGGCCGGAACCGATGATGATTACATTTTCCATACCTAGATTTCAATCGTAAATTTCTTTTTCGTAGATTTCATGAATTTCAAGAGAAACGACCAACGACCAACGACCAACGACTAACGATGAATCCCGAACGGATTAGTCGTTCATAATTCATACTTAGTCGTTTATAGTAGTGCTTTCTCAATCTTCTTCGCCACATCTTCCTTGCTCGAGGCGCCGGTCCAACTTTCGACGACAACGCCGTTCTTATAGATGAAAAACGCGGGAATGGATTGCACGCCCAATTTTTCGGCGACCGTCGTCCCCTCTTCAACATTGTATTTGCCGACCTTGATCTTGCCGTCGTATTCCTTGGCCAATTCCTCGATCACCGGACTCATCGCGCGGCACGGCGGGCACCACGAAGCCCAAAAGTCGGTGAGGACCGGCATGGTTTTAGAGAATTGCACCACCTCTGAATCAAAGTTGCTATCGGTTAATGTTATTTCTGACATATTAATGTTTAATAAACGACTAATTATGAAGTATGAATGATGAATGCCGACATTGGTCGTTAGTCGTTCATCATTGGTCGTTAGGAGAACTGTATCTTCCTCTCTTTCTTCTCCACATGCCAAAAGACAAGGCGATCGCCGACCTGAAGGATCGGCTTGACTTTGATCTTGGTGCCGAATTCGGAACCGGCGCGGACCTCTTTCACCGCGGTCTTGTTGCTTTGCAGATCAATGACCTCGCCGGCCTCTATTTCTTCCTCGCCGCGCCAAACTTGCACCGTGGCGCCCAACTCGGCATGGCCGTCGGTAACGACGCCGCCCACGATCATGGCGTTCTTTTCCGTGCGGAATATGGCAAGAATATTGGCTTGGCCAAGCTCGGTGCGGATGATCTCTTCGGGCAAAAGCTCCTGGAGCGCGGCCTTTACGTCGTCAAGAATGTCATAAATGACCTTAGCGGTTTTTATTTGCACTTTCTTTTCGCGCGACAAATTCATGACCGGCGTCGGAACCAGGACGTTAAAGCCATAGACGCGGGCGCCCGAAGCTTCGGCGCGCAAAACATCGGCATCGGTCACATTCCCCAATCCGCGGCTCACCACTTCAACGGCGACCTCGGGGTGCTGAAATTTTTCAAACGATCCGACGAGCGCCTCGAGCGAGCCGAGCACGTCGGTTTTGAGCACGATCTTTACGTTCTTCTTGTCGGCCTTGGCCTCGGCGGACTGGCTCCCCGCGGATGTAACGGTCTTGAACGAGGCGCGCGAGGCTTCTTTAATGTCCTTTTCCAATCCTTTGGCGTCGGCTGGAACGGAAATAACATCGCCCACCGTGGGCGCCGCCTTAAGCCCGATGAGTTTTACCGGCATGCCCGGCACGGCGTCTTTCACCAGCTTGCCGTTCCAATCGCGCATCGCCCGGACGCGCCCGTAAAGCGTTTTATCGATAGCAAGAAGATCGTTCACGCGCATCGTGCCGCCGGCAATAAGAATGGTCGCGACCGGACCCTCGTTCTTGTCCACGTGCGCTTCAACGACGGTTGCGACGGCGCGCCGCGTTGGGTTCGCCATGAGCTTGTCTTTGTTAAGGTCGGCCACAAGCAGGATCATTTCCAAAAGCGCGTCGATGTTTTTGCCGTCTTTCGCGGAAACCGGCACGAACGGGATCTTCCCGCCCCAATCCTCGGCCTGCACATTGCGTTCGGCGAGTTGCCGCTTGACCCTTTCGATGTCGGCGTCGGATTTGTCGATCTTGTTGACCGCCACGACGAACGGCAGCTTGGCGGCTTCGATAATGCCAAGCGCTTCAAGCGTTTGCGGCTGAACCCCGTCGTCGGCCGCGACAACCAAAATGGCGACGTCGGCGATGCGGGCGCCCCTGGAGCGCATGGTCATGAACGCTTCGTGCCCGGGCGTGTCGATGAAAGTTATCTTCCGTCCGCGCTTCTCCACTTGGTATGCTCCAATATGCTGGGTAATGCCGCCGGCCTCTCCCGCCATGACGTTGGTGGCGCGAATGGCGTCAAGAAGTTTGGTTTTGCCATGGTCAACGTGCCCCATGACGACGACGACCGGCGGGCGCTCGCTCATGGCTCCATTGTCATTTCCTTCGGCAAGAAGCGCCGAGAGTTTTTCTTCCATGTTCCGGCTGCCGCTTTCAACTACGACCGTCTCGGATTCCGGTTCGACTTTGAAACCGAGGTCTTCGGCAATGATCGAGGCGGTCTCAAAATCAATGCGCTCGTTCATCGAGGCGAGGATCCCGTTCTTCATCAATTCTCCGATGATCCGCGTAATGGGCAGATTGACGCGGCCGGCAAAGTCGCGGACGTTCACCACTTTTGGCAGTTTAATGGCGCCGCCCGAAGCGGCGACGGCTTTTTCAATCTCCGACTTTTCGCGCGTGAGTTTGGCGGTGCGCTCGCGCTCCTGCTTCCAGCGCGACCACTCGCGGACAACGTAAGCGGCGGTCCTATCGTCGATCTTGATCGCCCGTTTGCCAATATCAATGCCGTGCTCCGGGAGCACAATGAAAAGTTCGCTGGGATTGGTTCGCAATTTTCGGGCAAGTTCGGTGACGTTCATGTTCAATACTTTATGCGGAATTGGCGAGTGTGTCAATGTTTGAATGAACAATAAACAATGAACGATTCTTGTCCCGCAATGGCCATCGAGGGACCGGAGTTGTTCATTGTTCATTGTTCATCGTTCATAGTTCATCGTTCATCGTTCATCGTTCATAGTTCATAGTTCATCGTTCATAGTTCATCGTTCATAGTTCATAGTTCATAGTTCATAGTTCATCGTTCATAGTTCATCGTTCATCGTTCATAGTTCATCGTTCATAGTTCATCAAAATAAAAATCACCCCAGTGAGGGGGTGATTTTTATTTTGATAACTAGCGCGTCATGCTGATCGTAACGCCGAGTTCGGCGGCGGGAGCGTTAACGGTGATGCGGCCGGAGGTGGCGTCGCGAGAAACGCTGTAACCGCTGTCATAGTCGGTCGTGCTGGTCCAGTGCGCGCCTGCGGCCGACGGATCGTTCGGGAGCGAGGCGGCAAAGGTCGGAACCAAGCATGGGCCGATATCGTAATTGCCCGCGCCTACGGCCATATCGGCGGCGGTCGTCGGAATGGCGCCGGCGGCGCAGGTAAAGGTGCCTTTGTTGTCGGTGGTGTTCGCGATGATCGAGCTGATGATGGTATCGACGTTGTTCCAGCGCTGGGCGTTCCTGGCTTGCGAGAATTGGCGAGCCGGGTTTAAGGCGACAATGAGGACGCCGGCCAAAACGGCGATGAGCCCGATAACGATGAGGATTTCGATAAGGGTGAAGCCCTTTTTCTGTTTCATATTGATTATTGAATAATGAACTTAATTATTAATAATTTATCAGCGCCGGCGCCTTATCCGCTATATCGACCTTTGGGCGGTTTAAGACGCGACGATTTGCGGCGTTATTTTATCGAGTCATGGTGATGGTCACCGAAAGTTCGGCGCTCGGGGCGGCGATGGTGATGCGGCCGGAGGTGGCATCTTGAGAAATGGTGTAACCGAGATTATAATCGGTGGTGCTGTTCCATTTCGCGCCGGCGGCCGACGGATCGTACGGTATGGAAACGGCGTAGGTCGGAGACAAGCAGGGTCCGATATTGTAACCGGCGGGCAAAGAAGTGGCATCGGCCATGACTTTGGCGGTGGCCGGGAGAGCGCCGGCGCCGCAGGTAAAGGTGCCGCGATTGTCGGTCAGGTTGGAGATGACCGCGCCCATGATGGTGTCGATGTTGTTCCAGCGCTGAGCGTTCCTGGCTTGCGCGAACTGGCGGGCCGGATTAAGGGCGACAATAAGCACGCCGGCCAGAACGGCGATGAGCCCGATAACGATGAGGATTTCGATGAGGGTAAAGCCCCTTCTTTGTTTCATAATGAACAATTGATTAATAGTTATCGTAAATTTATTATGTCGGCGGAATTTCCGTCCATGAGCTCACGTAAAGCTGGTCAACATCGGCGATCTGGATCTGGATCCGGCTGGAGTAGCCGTTCACGGTTGCATGGGCGTAGACGGTTCGCGCGCCGGAGTTCGAAACAACCGTCTCAATGGAACAAACGACTTTATCCACAGTGATGTTCTCATTACCAGTATAGCTTCTATTCTTCTTTAAACGCAACATGGCGATATTGGCGCAGGAATATGCCGACGAACGGGCCTGGACGGCGTAGGCGCGATTCACCGTCTCGCGGTTTTCGAGAATATAGTTGGCGGCAAGGGCAATGCTTGAGATCAAGGCGATGCCGCTTATCATGATCACGCCTATTATAGCGGCAAAACCCGATCGAGACGAGTTCGATCGCCGTCGAGCTGAATTCGACCGGATCTTAATTCTGCCTGGGCACGGTGGCTGTAGCATATAAAGTGATAGAAGCGCTGTAATCATTGGTGACGACTCCGCTGGCGGGCGCGGAAACGGTTATTGCCATCCGGATCACCGATTTGGCGGCCGTGGCCTGAAGGCAAGTGCCGAGTTTGGCTCCCGAAAATAAAATGCGGAAAATGGCCGTGACGGCATCCCAGCAGTATTCTTGCGCCTTCCAGCAGCAAACGCCGTACCAGATGCTCGGATCGCAGGCGACGGGAGGCCACGTGTTCGAGGTTCGCGTATGAGCGGTCGGATCGACCAAGTTGGTGAAGGTCAAGTTTGAGACCTTGACGTCGCTTGAAGTAAGCGGCACGGCCGCGGCTGCCCCCTGTTTCATCGTTAGAACGCCGTTCGTTACCGCGAAGACCGTCGGCGAAACGTTTGAGTCCGGCATGGTCAAGGAAAGGGTCGATCCCGTGCCTCCGCCGTCGGTGGGCGCGGTTGCGTCCTTGGAATTTCTTATGATCGCGTTCATTTTTTCAATAGCGAACCGGGCGTTCTGATTCACCTCGAGGACCATCGTCACTTTTGATTCGCGGCGCACCACATTTATCAAAAAGACCACCATCGTCCCCATGATCATGATGAGAACGGCGACGTAAAGTATCGTCTCGATGATCGAGAAGCCGCGGCGGATCTTCATAAGAAAGCCCAATCGGTGACAAGAACCTGTTCATCGACCGTGGAGGTCCGGTTCGGCGCCGGCTTCCAGCTCACAAGCACGTCGACTTTTTTGGTGTCAGTGTCGTATGCGCTCACCGTCACCACTCTCGTCATGCCATTCATCGTATCCGAGGTTCCGCTGAATATCCATTCGACCGGCGAGGCTTGGATCGCGAGGCCGTAGGTGCCGACGGCAACGGCCGTCCCCGAACGGTCGCTGATTGAAATGACCGCCTGAATACCTTCTTCGGCATAAAAGATCGCCTGCATTTCCGAAGTCGTCTGGATCGACCCCTTCTCAACGATCATTAAAATGGAGACCGAAAAGGTTATGCCGACGGTCATGAGGGCGATCGCCATAATTATCTCGACCATCGATTGTCCGCGTCTTTTATTGATCACCATGAAACGGCTCCGGTCGAATAAATGGTTATGGTCGTTGATTTTATTCCGTTGGTAACGGTTATCGTTCCGAGCGCGGAAGGCAGGCCGGTTTGTTTGGCGAAAACGACCTCGGAAATTCCTGAAAAATGGATGTAGCTGTCGTAAGGCAGCGTCGTATCGTATGCGGTAACCTTTGTAGCATAGGACGCGCCCCTGAAGAGGGTTATTTTATTGCCGGCCACGGAAACGCCGTGGCTCGTGTTCCCTTCGCTTTGGAGCGCGCGCGCTTCGGCGGATCGCAGGTACGAGACAAGCGTGTCGGAAACGGATTCAAGGTCGCGATTTTCGATGAAGTGCGAGGTCGCATAAACGGCAAGACCGACAAGTACGAGCCCGATCGCCAAGCTCACCAAAACCTCCATCAAGGTGAATCCGCGCCGTTTAAACATAGGTCTAGCCGTGAATACCCTCGGTCAGTTTGTAAATGGGGGTGATGACGGAAATGGCCACAAAACCGACAATAAGACCCAGGAACACAAGGAGAACCGGTTCAATAACCGTCGTAATGTTCCCCACCATGCCATCGATCTCCTTATTATAAAATTCGGAGATATAAATAAGCGAATCGTCCAGTTTGCCGGTCTTCTCTCCCACCCTGATCATGCGCTCGGTCATTGATGGAAAAAGTTTCGGTTTGCGCGCCAAGTATTCGGCGATGCTTTCTCCCTGCTTGCTCATGTTTTTCGCGACCTCTTCGAGCTCGCGACGATAAACAACGTTGCCCATGCTCGCGGCGGTTATTTGGAGCGCGCGGACCACGTCCACGCCCGAGGCGAGCAAGGTGCCGAGAATTTGCGAGAAGCGCGTGAGCTGGGCGTTACGAGCCAAGGCGCCGAAGACCGGAACATAGAGCTCGATCCGATTGAAGAAAAAACGGACCGGCTTCACCAACACGATCGCGCGCAAACCGACGATCAAAAGGATGACGGCGAGAACGATGTAAACGGCGTTTTTTACGACGTAGTGGGAAAAATCAAAAAGAAATTGCGTGGTCGGCGGAAGCGACACTTTAAGGGAGATGAAGATCGGCAAAAGGCTGGGCAAAGTGACAAAAGTGAGATAACCGATCACGCCGAAGGTCGCCGTCAAAACAATGGCCGGATAAATAAGCGCGCCGCGCACCTTTTGCTTAAGCGCGTCGGATCGTTCCAGTTGAAACGCCAAGTAATCGAGATTTTCCGAGAGCTTGCCGCTCTCCTCGCCCACTCTGACCATGCTGGTGAAAAGATCGTCGAAGATCTTCGGGAACATGGCCATGGCCGACGAGAGGAATTGGCCGTTCTCCACCTCATGAACGACGATGGCGAGCACCTTGTGAAATTTTTTATTCTTGGTTTGACCTTCGATCTCCTCAAGCGAATCCTTAAGCGGCAAACCCGCGTGGATCATGATCGCGAGGTGCTTGGCAAAGAGCATTTTTTCCTTGGTCGGCACGCCGCCCCTGATCTTTTCGCTCTTGATTTTTTTTATTTTTTTGACTTTGGCGGACATATTTATTCTTGGATGACGCGCAGAACCTCGGCCACCGAAGTGATGCCGGTGCCGGCTTTGGCAAAACCGTCCTCAAGCATGGTGGTCATGCCCAAGCGGATCGCCGCCGTCCTGATGGCGTCGGAACTCGCTTTGCTCACGATGAGGTCGCGGATTTCGCCGCGCACTTCGAGCACTTCGTAAATGCCCACCCGTCCGCGGTAGCCGGTGTTGACGCAGGCCTTGCATCCCTTGCCGACAAAAAACTTTTTAGTGTCTTTCCACGCTTTCTCCGTTATGACCGCCTGCAAGCGTTTTTGTTCCGCCTCGGTCATATTGTATTCGACCGTACAGTCCGGGCACAGCTTGCGAACCAAGCGCTGGCCTATTGCGATATTCACGGTCGAGGCGACAAGGTACGGTTCAATGCCCATGTCGAGGAGGCGCGGCAAAGTGGTGGCCGCGTCGTTGGTGTGCAAAGTGGAAAGCAGCAAGTGGCCGGTTAAGGCGGCGTTCACGGCGATCGAAGCGGTCTCGTTGTCGCGGATCTCGCCCACCATGATGATGTTTGGGTCTTGGCGCAAAATTGAGCGCAGTCCCATGGCGAAGGTGAGGCCGGTGGCCGCGTTCGTTTGAATTTGCGTGATGCCGCCGATGGAGTATTCGATCGGGTCTTCGACGGTGGTGATCGCGATATCCGGCTTGTTAAGCATCTGCACCAACGTGTAAAGAGTTGTTGTTTTTCCGCTGCCGGTCGGGCCGGTCGAAAGGATCATGCCGTGCGGCCGGCTGATGTATTGCTCGACGAGCGCCTTATCATGATCGGACAAACCCAATTCGGCGAGGGTGAGCGCTTTGAGTTGCGAAACCAAAAGACGCAAGACCGCGTTCTCGCCGTGGTAAGCGGGAATGATAGAAACGCGCAGATCGACCGGCACCTTGTCGATGACCACGCGGAAACGGCCGTCCTGGGCGGATTGATGCTCGTCGGTGCGGAGTCCGCTATGAACCTTGATCGTGGTGATGACCTGGTTGAGCAGAACCTTGGGAAGAACGAATACGGAGGCCAGAACGCCGTCGATGCGGAACCTGATGTCCATTTCGTTTTCCGTGGGATCGACGTGGATGTCGGAGGCATGCATGAGATACGCCTGCTCGATGATATAATCGACAAGCTTGGTGATCGACACATCCCCGGTCGTCATCACCTCGATCTCGCTTTGCCGCGTGCCGACCCGCGGCGGCGGCGCGTCGGGCGGCAGGATCTTATCTTTTTCCTTGATGTCTTTGGATTCGCGTTTGGCCATGGGTTGATTTGGTTAGTTATGTTATTTTACTACATATCGCGCTTTGGCGCTAACCTATACCCCGTTAGAGAAAATCATTTCGCTTTGGGGCGCGGCAACTTATCGACCAATCTGCCATACGATAACAAAATGTATAATAAATTCGCATCATTCCATAAAAAGTGATCTTCTCTAACGGGGTATGCCCGGATATTTGTTGATAAACAAGCCCGTCGGACCCACCTCGCACGATATTGTTGATCGCGTGCGGCGCATGACCGGCGAAAAACGCGTCGGCCACGCCGGCACGCTCGATCCTTTTGCGAGCGGCTTGCTTATCGTTGGCGTTGGCCGCGAAGCCACGCGGGAATTTGCCCGCCTTGTCGGCCTAGATAAACATTACATGGCCACCCTGCATCTTGGTGGTACTTCAGATACCGATGATCGTACCGGTGTTATTTCCGCCACCCCGGCATCTTTATCCGTCACCCCCGCAGAGGCGGGGGTCCAATCAGTATTGGGCGGCGAAACGGACGACCAAGCGATGATTGGATCCCCGATGGCGCTCGGGGATGACAATAAAAAAATCAAAGCCGTTCTAAAAAAATTCACCGGCAAAATAATGCAACTCCCCCCGATGTATTCGGCCAAAAAAATCCACGGCAAAAAAATGTACGAACTCGCGCGGGAAAGAAAAACTTTCGAGCGGCAGCCGGTCGAAGTCGAGATCTATTCGATGAACATTGTAAACTACTCCCTACCCCCTACTCACTACTCCCTTGTTTTGGAAATTCACTGTTCATCCGGAACTTACATTCGCGCGCTCGCGCGCGATATCGGCGAAGCGCTCGGTTGCGGCGCTTACTTGGAAGAACTCGAACGCACCGCGGTGGGGCCGTTCAAACTCGAAGAGTCGGTCAAAGCCGATGAGTTGAACAAGGATAATTGGGAAAAATATTTGCTCTCCCCCGTCTCCGTCATCGCGAAAAGCGAGTCCCTCGACACGGCTCGGGACGAGCGACGCGGCGATCCCGCCGCCGAAATTGCTTTGCGTCGACTGGACTAAAAAAATAAAAAAATGGGGCGCCATCGGACGACGCCCCTTTTGTATCTTGCGATCTTTCTTTTGCCCCTATCTAGAGGCCTTTTGCGATATCGGTGCGGAATTGCATGCCTTCGAAATGGATCTTCGCAACCCCGGCATATACCCTTTCGCGCGCCTCGGCGTACGTCGCGCCGGTGGCCACCACCGTAAGCACGCGTCCGCCGTTGGTGTAGAACCGATCTTCAACCAACTTGGTTCCGCCATGCAGAACGGTGACGCCGAGCTTTTCCGCCTCTTCGATCCCTTCAATCGGAACCGATTGGATGACCTTGCTCGGGTACTCGCGCGAAGCCATGACCACGGCCACGGCGGCTTGATCGGTGGTACAAAGATCATCTTGCGCACCGCTGCCTCCCCGCACCCAATCACTCATCGCCTTGCTGAATCGCGGCTTGATGAGCGGCAGGATCACTTCCGCTTCGGGGTCGCCGAGACGAACATTGTATTCAAGCAACATCGGGCCGCTGTCAGCCAACATGATGCCGAAGTACAGAAAACCTCTGTACTTGATGCCTTCCGCTTTGAGGCCGTCCAACGTCGGGCCAACGATCAACGCATCAATAACGGCCTGCAACTTATGGCCGTTGCGCGCCATTCGCGGATCCGGCGCATAAGCGCCCATGCCGCCGGTGTTCGGCCCCTCGCCACCGTTCCTGAGCCGCTTATGGTCGACGGCCGAGGGCAGGGCGTGTACCAATCCATCAGGCGTAACCAAGACCGTGAATGAGCATTCCGGCCCTGAAAGCCGTTCCTCGATGACCATGCGCTCCCCGTATCGTCCGCTCACTATCGCGATCGCTTCAAGCGTTGATGTTCGGTCTTCGGTGACTTCAACCCCTTTGCCCGCCGCCAAACCATCGGCCTTGACCACCCAGCCCTTTCTTTCGGGTTGTCGCGAAACAAAACGGTGCGCATGGTCTACGGACATGAAAACTCGGAAGTCGGCCGTGGGAATGCCGTGACGACGCATGAAGCGCTTGGCGAAGATCTTGCTGCCTTCAAGTTGCGCCGCTTCCATATTGGGACCGACCACCGGCAAACCCGCGTCCGTGCCCATATCGACCACGCCATCCACAAGTGGCGCTTCGGGGCCGACGATCACCATGTCGGCCATCTGGCGTTTGGTCATATCCACATAGTCGAGCGCAGATCGCGCCGCGCCGAGCGGCGGAGTTCCGTGCCCGCGCGCCATCGCCTCGCTCCCCGGCATTGCCATTACGTACGCATCGTCTTCCAGCGCTCTGAGAAGCGCGTGCTCGCGCGCGCCCGAACCGACCACGAATATTCTCATTTTGCTCATCGCGTTTCTCCTTGTGTTGTTGTCAGAGGCCCGTTTCTGCCACCAGCTTAAACGATGGATCAATAAAAAGCAAGATGGGCAGTTTCGTTTGGATATTAACTTCTTACAAAAACTCACGACCGTGAATTTATTTAAATGACTTAAAAATATTCACGACCGTGGAATTTTGTAAAATTGGGGTTTTAACGAATCCCGGATCGGTTCGAAAAAATGGTATTTTTACGATCGATACCCCGATAGGTTGCCAGCGCGCGTGTGGCGTGCTAGGGTGGAAACAGTCATAATGATTCATCCGGACAAGAACCCAACGCACATGATTTCTGCAATTTTATCGCAAAACGAACTTGCAGGCGCCATAAAAGCGTCGGGTTTCGCGTCCTCGAAACCCTATGTTGACAATTGTTTATATTTTGCTCGGAGCGGCCGTTGGATTGGTCGTCGGTTATTTAATTAGACAATCGATCGCCGGCAAACGCACGGCGAACGCCGAAGCCACGGCGGAAAAGGTCATCAATGAGGCCAAGAACAAGGAACAGCAGATCCTCATCGAGGCCAAAGAAAAAGCTTTAAAAATCCTCGACGAAGCCAAGCGCGACGAACAATCGCGCCGCGTTGAGGTTTCCGAATACCAAAAGAAGCTGGAAAAACGCGAATCGCTTTTCGACCAAAAGATCCTCGAATTGCAGAACGAGCAAGCGCGGATCGTCGAAAAAGAAAAACAGATCGACGCGACCAAAGCGCGGCTCGACGGCATGGCCGCCGAAGAGCTCAAAAAGCTCGAGGCCGTGGCAAAACTTTCGACCGAAGAAGCGCTTACCCGCCTCATGTCGCAGGTGCAGGACCGCTACCACGAGGACCTGATGGGGCGCGTGCGCAAACTGGAGCAGGAAGAGACCGACGTGGTTGAAGATAAGATCCGCGAAATACTCACCCCGGTCATCCAACGCATGGGCGCTTCGGTTGTTTCGGAAACAACGACCACCAATGTCACTTTGCCTTCGGACGACCTCAAGGGCCGGATCATCGGCCGCGAGGGCCGCAACATCAAAGTGCTGGAATACCTCACCGGCTGCGAAATTGTCGTTGACGACACGCCGGGCATGATCACCGTTTCCGGCTTCTCCCCCATCCGCCGCCAAATTACCAAACGCGCCCTCGACAAACTGTTGAAAGACGGCCGCATTCAACCGGCGCGCATCGAGGAAGCGGTCGAAGAAGCAAAAAAAGAATTAGCGCTCGACATTAAGAAAGCCGGCGAGGACGCACTCTTCCAGCTCGGCATTACCGGGGTGGACCCCAAGCTCGTCCAGATCCTCGGCCGCCTCAAGTACCGCACTTCCTACGGCCAGAACGCGCTCGCACACTCGATTGAAGTGGCGCAAATTGCCAACATGCTCGCTGAAGAACTCGGCGCCAACGTTACGATCGCAAAAAAGGGCGGTCTTTTCCACGACATCGGCAAAGCCGTTGACCACGACGTGCAAGGCGGTCACCCGCAGATCGGCTACAATATTTTGAAAAAATTCGGCCTGCCCGAAGAGGTCGCTTATATCGCGATCGGCCACCACGAGGACAACCCCACTTCCTTCGAAGCCGTGCTCACCAAGGTCGCCGACGCCATTTCCGGCGCCCGCCCCGGCGCGCGCAAGGATTCGGTCGAGCAATACATCCAGCGCCTTGAGGATCTGGAAAAAACCGCCGCCTCGTTCCCCGGCATTGAAAAAGCGTACGCCATTCAGGCCGGCCGCGAGGTGCGCATTTTCGTTCGCCCGCAAGAGATCGACGATTTCGCCGCCGTGCGCTTGGCCCAAGACGTGGCGCGCAAAATTGAGGCTGACCTGCAGTACCCGGGCGAAATTAAGGTGACGATCATCCGGGAAACAAGGGTTATTGAATACGCCAAGTAAATCTGGTATAATAAAGCCATAATAAAAAGGATTCATGATTCATGACGCATGATTCACGAATCCGCTAATCTAATAAATTATTAACCCGATAACTTATGAACAAAGCGGAATTAGGCGCGGCGCTCGCAGACAAGTTTAATTTGCCCAAAACACAGGGCGTTTCGATCATCGAATCAATGACCGAAATGATCACCGATGAGCTTAAAAAGGGCTCAGAAGTGACCATTGCCGGCTTTGGCCAGTTCATGGCCAAGGAGCGCAAGGGCCGCTCGGGAGTGAACCCGCGCACCAAAGAAAAGATCACCATCCCGCCCATCCGCGTCCCCAAGTTCAAGGCCGGGAAGAACCTGAAAGAGGCCTTGAAGGCCTCCGGGATCGCGGCGGGAACGACGGTTTAGTGAGTAGTGAGTAAGAAGTAGGGAGTAAAAATACAAACCCTTTCGCGATTTGCGAAAGGGTTTTTGGTTTCCGATAACTCATCCCTACCCTTCCCTTATAATAAGGGAAGGAGCAAGAAGCGCGATCGAAATTATGACAATACATTTAAACAAGATACCGCATCTGCCCCCTCTCTTATTATAAGAGAGGGTAGGGTGAGTTATATGGCCAGTCCTTTGCCGCGATTGAAAAATATTCTTAAAAAAGAAAAACCCCATGATCGTGCCATCATGGGGGCTATTGGACAAGGATGAACCAATCGCTACATTGCGCGTGCCCTGTCGACGATTTGCATCACACGCGCGATCTCGATCGCATCCAAGTGCGAGGTGCTGACACGAGACGGATGGTTCGCATAGTAGACACCCCGAGCCATGTCAGCTTGCGCCTCGGCTTCTCCTTCAAGAAGCTTTTCAAGTTTTGGGTCTGGATACTCAGGAAAGAACGGCGATCCACTTGATTTCCCAATCGCATTTGGGTTTTCTTTCGAAGCATTCTGCATTACGTTACTCTCCTCATCGCGACGACTCCTTTGCGTGATTGCATCGGATTTGAACGCGACCCTTGTTAATACCACAAAACCCCTTGGCTGGCAAGGGGCTTATTGGCACGTAGCTCGTGGCTTATGGGAGATGGCACGTGAGCCGACCCATTTGCCATTTGCTACATGCTATTTGCCAACTAGAATCCCAATTTTTCCTTCACCAAAATAATCGAAATCCGCCCCGGAAACATGTCGCCGAAGGTGATGAGCATTTTATTTAAGAAGCTGCCGGGGTTACCCAATGACTTTTGGCGCTTGTCTTCCATCATGAGCGAATATTCGCGGACGCGCTTAATGCCGTCTTCAAAAGTCGGCACGATCTTTTGGCAGCCGACCACATATACGGCGTGCGGCGAGAGCATGTCAAAAGCCGGAATTTGCGAACCCGAGGCCGAACCCTGAAGGATCGTTCCGTCTTCGGTTAGCGCATGAGCGCTTGCGAGGTAATACGCGGCCATAGACGATTGCTTGCGCAAGTTCATTTGCTTGGCCTTATCCGTTTCCGCCATGATCTTGTCCTTCCAATTCACCCAACCGCTCGCGCCGGACTTCAAGAGATCGGTGAAGCCGATCTCGTCCAATGTCACCGAGCCGCCGGTCATGACGTCGCTGGCGGCCGGGATCATTT
>Ga0265330_10001013_pt1 | contig 17051 bp, 16 predicted proteins | sample 41919metaG_FD_202083 | JGI IMG/M metagenome (GOLD analysis project Ga0265330, IMG submission 202083) | Rhizosphere microbial communities from Carex aquatilis grown in University of Washington, Seatle, WA, United States - 4-19-19 metaG | ecosystem: Host-associated > Plants > Roots > Rhizosphere... | reverse complement strand
GGATCTGGACCTTCTGATCGCCTGCACCGCACTGGAGTATGGCGCGACGTTGGTGACGAACGACGCGGCACTCAAGGATGGATCGATCGCCCGACTCGTCGTCGAGGACTGGCTTGCGTGACGGGCCGGTACGGCTCCACGTGGTACCCTGACCAGGTCCGATTGGAGACGTTACGGTTCGATGGGGATCGAGAACACACCGCGACTGGTCGTAGACACGAACATCTTCCGCGGGCTGGACGCGACGAGGATCGGAGCGCTTGCTGATCGCGGGTTTAAGCTGAGCGCCTCGGAGACCGCGATCTCGGAGGCTCGGGGCCGGTCGGCGGCGGAACGAGAGGCGGGCAAATCCGTTCCGCAAGCGCGAGGCCACCTTTTCACCATCGCCCGCAAGTGGGCTCCGTACGTCGACCCTGAGTACCCCGTTTGGTCCCTAAATACGATCTCGGACTCACGCGGCGTTTCGTTCATAGAAGTTGAGGAGTCCGCCAAGCCGTTCGCGGCGACGGATGGGACCGGACTCGTCGGGAGTACCGGGCGCTAGAAACGGACGGTTCCAAAGACCTCTCCGAGGCCACCCAACTGCCCCTGGTTGAGCCCCACCGTGCTCTCTCCGCCCAGAGCCCCGACCTGCCAGCGTCCGAGAGTTAGACTCGCGATTGCTCCGCCGATGACGTCGTACGTCGTCTCGCCGGGCTGCGACACGATGCCGATGCGTACCTGAGTCGCCACGCCGAGACCGAGCTCAGGGATCACGCGATAGATGGCGTACGCGTGCACCTCGCCGTCGGCGTCGGTGGTCGCGAAGTCTTTGCCGATCACACCCTGAAGACCGAGCTCGTAGCGCGACCGGCGGTACTGGCCCGAAAACGCGAACTCCATCTCACCCGGATCCCCCTGGAACCCGACGAATTTGTACGTCACCGAAGTGCCGAGCTGAAATCCTTGCCCGTCGGCAGCCCCCAGAAGGTGAGAGCGTAGCTGGACGTACGGACTGATGCCGCCGCTTATGGGCGTCGGGCTCACATCACCGCCGACCCACTCCGTGCCAGCACCCAGCGTGAATCCGGCGGGCAATCCGACCTCGCCTCCGAGACCCGGCTGAAACCCCAGCCCCGTTCCCGTGGCAAGGCGGTCGGCGGCCGTAGGGCCTTGCATATCAAGAGAGGTAATAACGCGCACGTTCCACACGGGCACGGCGGCCGCAGGGATGAAGAGAAGCGTAGGACTGGTGTACGCTCCACCCGTAGGGTCCTCCACCGGCGTCGCCCGACGAAAGACGCCCCCCATGGACGTGTCCGCGGCCGGTTGCGTCTGCGCGTCGGCCTGCGGGGGTTCGGCCGTCGCCGTGGGCGTCGCAGTCGGGGCGGCGACCACACCATTGGAATCGGCAAAAGCGGGGGGCGCGCAGAATAACGAACCAATCGCGACTCCGCTTGCGGACGTCGCGAGCATGATAGAAGGTGAAATATGAAGGCGCATTTCTGGGCACTTTCTTATTTTATTGGTCCATTAAAAAGGGCGGTCGGGGGCTGCTATTGACGATACGGGGGGCCCGGTTGGCTGTGAGGCTCGGGCTGCATGTGCGCAACGCGTGCCCTGCACCATTTATTGATGGCACATGTGTCGGCGATTCGCGTCGGCAGCCTCGCACCCGAAACGCCTCCAAACGAGCCAACTTGGTCCGCCAATCGGCGAAGACGGTCGATGGCCGTCGAGCCGATAACGGGTGACAGGACAAGTCCCGAACCTTGCCGGCTTACGCCCGTTTGCACGGCCTACTCGCTGCGGTTCTCAACGTAGACGCGGTTTAGTTCGACAGGGCGTACCCGAAGACGACGTTCGCGCCGGCCACCATCGGCAGAACGGCAATCATGAGGTACGCGTAATCGCCCGAGCCGGCAGTCTTCCACGACGTTGGTGTAAACTTCATCTGGAAGGCGGTGTTGCTTCCTCCGAGCTGGGCGATGGCCGAATCGCACTTGCCTCCTGCCCCGCCGCCCGCCTGCCAGGTCACGCACGAGACCACCTGAACCCCGTTCGATGAGCTCTGCCAACCGTCCACCTCGGCGCCCGCGGTTGTCGCATTCGTGCTCATCGACGTATCGGACACCATGGGGCACATCAGGACCAGGTTGGAGCTGGCGCTCGGGTTGTAAACCTGCATGGCCGAATTGATGCCCTCGGTCCCCCCCCCCTGCACCAAGCAGTTGAGGGCATGCATGGTTCGATACGCCGCCCACGACTCCGACGGATGGGCCGCGCAGTAGCCAGCTACGCACGCCGCGACAAAACCCACCACATGTGTTGATTTCATGTTTCCTCAACTCCTTTTCTACTCTCGTGGTCTCCCCACATCAGCCGCTCGATGGCTGCGAGCGATCCAAGCCCTTCGGACAGTCGAACACGACACGCGTTTGGAACGGCGCATTGGCCGTGGACGGTGCGTCCAGAGCCATGTCGACGCCGCATCCGGGTGGATAGTGGTGGTTCAGGACGGGCGCCCAATTCTGTATGGCCAACGCGTGATTGCTCCACTCGATGGTTGCGACACACGTCTCGGTTCGGCAGTCGAGAGAGACGACTCGAAACCCGCCCGCGTCCTTGATGCCCTTGAGCTCGCGACCCAGTGCGGCGGCGAGCCCGACCGACCGGCGACCATCCACGGGCTCGTTGTCATGACGCGCAATCGCACGCTCGTGCTCTGCCTTGTGATCCACCACCTGCTCGCCCCCAGTAACCCCGCTTGGTGCAGGCCCCGGGCGATCCAACGCGGGGCCTACGGCAGGCGCGGTCGTCGCTTTTTGCGCCGCACCGGCGACCGCCGACACCCAGGACGAGCCGAGTCCCGCGGCGAAGCCGATCGTGAGGACCCCCGCCATGACGAAAAGATGCCGGGCCTTCCCGCGCTTGTTCTCACGACACGCCCCGGTCGTTTGTACCCTGTCCATACTCAGTCTCCCGCGCGCGATGCGTACCCGAACACCATGTTCGAGCCGGAGCTTGACTTGCCATTGAGCGCCACGAGGAGGTACCCGTAGTCGCCCGGTGAAGAAGTCGCTGGCGAGAGGGTGAGGTGCACCAGCCCCGCGGTGGTGGCCGGGCCTTGCTTGCATGACGCCTGTCCGCCGGCTTTCGGCGTCACGCAGTGCGAAACTGAGATGCCGCCATTGGTGGCGGCGTACCCGTCGAACTCGAACGACACGTTCGACTTGCCGTCGAAGTTGCTGTCACCGACGAGGGGGCAGGCCAGAGTGATCGACTGCGAGCTTGTGTTTGCAATTTGACCCACCGAGTTGACCACAAAGCTCGCGCCGCCGGGTATGGTCGACTTGCAGGCCAGAGCCGGCGTTCGGCGCACCAGATCGACCGGTCTCGCCCAGATGCCGCGCCCGATGGTCTGCACCACGACCTGTTGCGAAGGCGAATTTGTCGTCACAGGTTGGCTCTGAATCTTCAGGCGATTTCTGTAGGTCCCGAATGGCATCCCAGCGTTCGTCGTCCAGTCGGCCCACGTGGCGCCCTGGTCCTGACTGCGGTACACGGCCTGGTCGGTGGCGAGGTAGAGCGTGTTGGGGTCCAACGGGTGAATGGCCAGGTCGGTCACCGTGACGGTGGTCGGCAGGTTCGCGCTTTGCAGCGCGGTCCAGTTCGTTCCATTGTTGTTGGTGACCCAAACCTTCTGGTTGTTGGCAAGGCTGGCTGTGGGGTTGATTGCGAAGACCGGAGCCAGACCGCTCGCCGGCACCGAAACTCGCAGCACCGACGACAGGCCGTGGCTCCGCTCTTGCCAGCTGCCCATCGCGGGGTCGTACACGCGCAAGATGGCACCGGCGCTCTGCGGGTTCAGCGGCGCATAGATCACGGAGTTTCCCTTGGTGCCAGGCACCGAGTTCTGGGTCGCACTGATGTAAAACGCAGACGCGGGGAAGGTCGACGCGGGGCTACTGTCGGGGTACTGGGCGAACGAGGTGTAGGGCGTGCTCGACTGATACACACCGTTGGACCCGCTCGCGAAGACGCGCACGGGCACGTCGTAGTCTTGGGCGAAGTAGACGTTCTGGGCGGGGTTGAGACCCGGCACGTTTGGGGACCAGGAGTTCCCGTTCGGATTCGACGAGTGCCACCAACTTACCGGGATAGATCCGCTTCCCCAGACGCCGGCGTCACCCACCGCGTCGGCCATGATGTCGGCGGAGTCGGTGCCAACCACCCCCCCGGCGGACCAGGCGGTCGTCGCATTGCTTCCCCATTGAAAGCCGACGTCCCAGTTTGCGGTGAATATCGTGTACGGCGGCTGGTTGGTGACGTCCATGCCGAGGCCGAACGTATTCGGCAGGGTGTTCATGGTCCCGAGAAACGTCTTGCCGCTATCTTGCGAAAAGTAAAGCCCGCCGTCGGTGCCGACGTAGGCCGTCTTGCCGTCGGTGCTCCACTTGGCGATCCACTGGTCGGTGTGCACGAAGATGCCACCGGGCGGGGGTTGGGTAGTGGTCGAAAAGTTGTTGAACGTCTGTCCGCCGTCGGGCGAAAGGCAAAGACCCACGTTGCCCACGAAGAACCGATTGGCGTCTGTCGGTGACACGGCCAGCGCCTGGTTACGCTGCGCCTGCACGCCCGCCCCAAAGCATCCTGTTCCTGGCTTTGTGTAGGCCGTGGTCAGGTTGCACCAGCCTTGGGCGTTGAGTTTCCACAGGCACGTGCCCCCCGAGCAATCGCTGGACTGCGACAGAACGTACATGGTCGAGAGGTCAGCGGCGGTCACCGAGAGCGTCGTAACGCCCATGTTCGTAAGAGTGGGCGCGCTCGGCGAACCCGAGCACGACGGGTTGCTTGGGGTTCCCATGGGAAACATCTGGCTTCCACTTTTATAGTAGGCGCCAAGGCTCATCGCCGTAGCGAACATCTGCCCGCTCGATTGAACGACGACGTCGGTCACGTTTGGCACGTTCCAAAGCAGGGTCCAGGTATTGGGCGCGCCAGACTGACTGCTCGAGTACAGACCAAGGTCGGTCGCGGCGTAGACCAGCGACGGATTGGTCGGATCATTTGCGATGCGCCACACAGTGCTTCCGGTCTGCGCCAGGGTCAGCGTCTGCTGCCACTGTCCCCCGGCCGTCTGGTAGTAGATGCCGCTGCTGCTCGGGGCGAGAACATACGGTTGATTCCAGTAGTCATTGGCCCCCGTCCCGATCAAGAGCGTCGTCGGGTCGTTCGGCTTTACCCACAGCCGGTGCACGGTGTGAACGGTCAGGCTGTCGGTCAGTGGGACCCACGTCGGAAAATTGGTCGACGTGGCGGCGAATAGACCGCCGACGGTCCCGGCGAGGATGCGGCCGTTCGAGTCGATCCCGACGTCCATCACGTAGCCGGAGTACGTTTGTGGCGGATTGGTGAATCCGACCTGAGTCGCCCCGAAGGGCCCGAGCAAGTTCCAGCCGGTCGTGTTGAGCGCCGAGGACGTGACTCCGACCTTTTGGCTCAACGGAGAGCTTGACGACTCGCCGGTAGACCGGCTCGATGCCGAGCACTGAGAGAAGGCCGTTGCCACTACGACGACGCCGACGCATGCGGCGAGCAGGCGGACGATACGCAGGGTGCGGATGCGCGCGTCGCCAGAAACAAGCGCAGCGGAGTTCATGGCAAACCTTGGTTTCGGGTGATTAGGTGGTAGAGGCCGATGGATGGATCGGTGGCGAGGGGACAACGAAGACAGCAATCGCAACTCCGCCACGGCGTGACGGGAGGATATCTCTACCGTGGCACACTTATCGCAGCCGGACCAACGACATTCGGATGATTGATCTCCTGCTTTCGGTTGTTACTGCGTTGGTCCGATGAGGTCTATGGGCATTTCGTTTACGTCCTGCTGTCTGGGCCCTGCGTAGATACCTCCGCCATCAAGACGGTCGCGTTCGACTTCCGCTGGACGATAGAACGAATGGGCTGCGCCATGTCCGCGGGGGACAGCCCCGCCATTGGGTCGCCGTCCACGCACCGAATCCGCCGCCGAATGACCACCAGATGAGGTTGCGGGTCGACACTCTGCGCCATGTTCGGCCCTCATGACGGAACGTAGGGCGGCGGCGGCGGTTCCTCCACTTCGATCGGGACGGCGGTGCCTGCGCCATCTTGCGCCGGCACGGCGCTGCTGGTCAGGGTCGCGGCAGCGAGGGAGGCCGGCGATCACTCACCGAGGCTCTCCAGCCAAGCGCAATCGAATGAAATGGATCGCGCTGAGGAGAGCGCGTAAGTCCTTGCGATGTGGGCGCGATCGCCGGTACCGTTGTGTGTCGCGCTGAGCTGCCTCGTGGGCTGCGCCCAGCCTGATGCCCGCCTCGGCGCCGCACTCCGTGTCCGCCCGAGGAAGACGCCCCTCTCGACATTTCCGGCCTGTCCGACGAAGCGAGGTCCGGCTTTCGATCCGAACGAATCAAAGTCGTCGACCAGCGACTCCAACTCATCGTCTTATGCTTTCTCGAAACGAGAAGGCGAGGTCACCGAGGGGGCGTTCATTCAGGGCTACCATGATGTTACGGGGGGAAACCGACATCGACGGCGCAACGCGCGCAAACCCCTGTACACCGTGGATCGTGGCTGGGGCGGCTGCGATCGCCGTTGGGAGCGCCGGAAGCCTGGCCCTTCTCGCGGTCGCGTCTGAACCCGAGACAACATGCAGCAGTCTCCTACGTGCCGACTCTGTGCTGTTCTCGATCGTCGCCGAAGACTGGCCAGCGGTTCGCGAAGGCCTCGTCGCGAGGGTCAAGGAGTGAGCTGGCCATCGCGGACCGGATGGCGATCCCGATGGCTGGAGTCCGAAGGCGCGGCCCGCGACGCCGCCACGTGACGAAAGAGCTTCACGTTTTTCGAAACGCTTTTCCATGGAGAGTGTGACGGGAATGCCCTCTGCCTCGGGCTTCACCTCGACGTCCAACCACCCCTCCGGAAGCCACGGAGCGCCGCTCGCGGGGCTGGGCTCGCGTTCTCCACCGACGTGGGCACGCGCGGTCGGACACGCCAAAAGCGGGGCCGTTTCGGCGGAGCGGCGCAACAGGAACTGGGGCCCGCTCACCTGCGCCGTACCGCTGCACGTGTCGACGATGTACTTCGGCCGAACGCGAAGCACAGCGCCGGAAATGGGGCGGAGATCGTGCAGCACAGTGGGGCCGTCCGCGCAGGCCGCCCGAACGAGTTGCGTTTGGCCGGGCGAGGGGTGCGCCGCGCATGCGCCGGCGATGCCCGCCGCTACGGCGACGTTGAGCCTGAACGGTAGAGGTCTCAGGGTTGGCTCGTCGCGTCATGTAGGGTACGCGCTCGCGCGGAGACCGTTACCAGCTTGTGCCTATGGTCGAACGGCGGCGCCCCGCCGCTGACCCGCGCTCCCGTCTGCTATACGATCGCGCGCGCATCTCGTGGAAACCGAACGGGACGGACGAACCAGCATTCCTCCGAAGTGGCTGCCTTTGGCGCCGCACCTCTTCGTCGTCATGGACGCCGCACACCCCACCGCAGGGGGTCTTCGCCACTGCCTGAGCGACGTCGACGAAGTGGCGCTCGGTCGAGGCGAGACGTGCGGCATCGCGGGCAGTGATGGCGCACGGCTCGTTCTCCAACTGCGTGATCGCCAGGTGTCGGCGCACCATGCGCGGATTGCGCGTCGCGGGCGATCCTGGAAGATCCAAGACGAGTCCTCGACCAACGGCACGTGGGTCAACGGGCGACGCGTCACCGATCACGTCTTGTCCGACGGCGACATCATCCAGGTCGGGCAGACCTTTCTCCGGATTCGCTTCGCCTTGCCGACCCCGGAAGCCACTCCGCGCCTCGCGACATCGGGCCCAGACCCGGCCAGCGGGAAGCTCGCGCTAACGACGCTGCTGCCGGCCCTCGCAGGGGAGTTGAGGCTGCTCGAACGGGTGGCGCCGGCAAAGGTTCCGGTGCTCCTTCTTGGCGAGACGGGAACGGGCAAAGAGGTCGTCGCGCGCGCCCTACACGCTGCGTCCGGTCGCTCGGGATCATTCGTCGCGGTCAACTGCGCAGCCCTTCCAGTCTCCCTTGTCGAAGGGCAGCTTTTCGGACACAGAAAGGGCGCCTTTTCCGGAGCGGAGCGCGAGGAGCTCGGTTTCGTTCGCGCGGCACACGGTGGAACGCTGTTGCTCGACGAAATCGGCGACTTATCGACCGCGGCGCAGGGTGCACTGCTTCGTGTTTTGCAAGAGGGCGAAGTCACCCCGATCGGAGCCAACCGGCCGGTCGAAGTCGACGTGCGGGTTGTCGCTGCCACCCACCGGCCCATCGACCTCATGGTCGACCGCGGCGACTTTCGCCACGATCTCTTCGCCCGCCTTCAGGGCTTCGTGCACAGACTATGGCCGCTCGCCCAACGTCGAGAAGACATCGGCGTAATCGTGGGCGACATCCTGAGTCGATTGGGACGCGGCAACGATCTCAAAGTCTCCGCGAGTGCGGCACGGGCACTCATCATGCACGCGTGGCCTCTCAACGTCCGCGAACTCGTGCAGGTGCTCTCACGGGCTGTGGCTCTCGTCGAATGCCAAGTCATAGAAGTAGAGCACTTGCCGTTTTCCCTCTCCGAAGGCGCTGAGAGCTCGCCCGCTCGCAACGAAGCCTCGGAAGGCCTCTGCCCAGAGGACGCCGCGCTTCGCGCAGACCTCGTGGAGCGGCTGCGACTCTGCCAAGGCAATGTGGCGGCCGTCGCGCGACAGATGAAGAAGGCAACGGTGCAAGTGTACCGGTGGATGCAACGCCTTGGGATCGATCCGCGCGCGTTCCGTTGAAACGGCGTGACCCATTGTCCGGTCAGAAAACGTAGACGCAAGACGCACCGCCGAGAGCGGCCCTACAGTCGAGATGTGCCCGCAAAGGGGCGTCGCGCGGCGTCCGGAGAAAGAGGAACGCGGACGTGGTCAGGGCCGCAAGAGACAGCCCGTAGGACACGATCGCAGCGGCTTCCGCCGTATAGACTTGGGAGCCGTAGGAGGCGCATCGCAGGCTGCGCGGAACGCCCGGTTCATCAGCACACTCGGTATTGTCATTGTAGTGCGCCGCGCGATCGCCTGCATAGACGAGAAGCGCCGTGCCCGCGGCGGCGAAGACCACCCCGCCGCCTGCTGCAATCCAAGCCGCGGTCCGTCCTTGCCCCGCCTTCGTCGTCGGGCGTGGCGCATCGACCGCCTGCTGCGGGCCGCCGATCGCGCCCGGTGGCGCCCCGTGAATGGACGGGGGCGTGGGCTCAAGCGCAAACGTGACGCTCGCCGTACGGCCGGGGAGTAGCTCCACGTCGCGCACCGCGGTCACATATCCCGCCGCTCGCAGTTCGAGCTTCATGCGTCTTGCAGGAACGCGAAGCACCGGCCGCGGCAGCTCTGCCGTCAAGGCACCGTCGATCCAGAGCTGGGCTCCGTTCTGGCCGACGACCTCGAGCGTGGCCAGGTGACCGTCGATCTCGTCGAGTGCCACCCGAAGCGCGGCGTGCTGGCGTGCGATCCAAGGGTCGTCGCCGCTGCCCAGCGCGCGAAGCAAGTCGGCTTCCGCGTTGACCCATTGCTCGAGCGCGGCCTCCGCCAACGCGATCTGGGCGAGGGCGCGAGGCGTCGGGGCAATCGCGTAAGCCCGTCGAAACTCGCTGAGCGCGTCTGCGTCGCGATGCTCTCGGCGCAGGGCAACGCCGTGCGACAACGCCGAGTCGGCCGCGGCGCCGTCTGCGTGTGCGCTCGCCGTCGACAGAAGGCTGAAAGCAAGGCAGAGGTGGGCAGCGACCCGTGAACCGCGTCTCATCGCTACTCGACGATAGGGATGTCGCGCGTGCCCCTCTCGATCGGCGTCTCGACGGCCGGTGCCGGACCGACAGGGAGCAGGGATGACGCTTGTGGTGCAACCGCAGCACGAACGGGCCGCACAAGGATGGGCTTTGTCGTTTGCGCAGTCGGCGCCGGTCTGCCCCCCGGGGCCGAGGAGGGGGCAGGGACAGCTATCCGCGTGATCGGTGCGGCGAGACGCTCGGCAACCGGGGCGGCCGGCGGGCTCGCTTGATCGCGAGAGGCGGCGGGCCCCGGGGTTCCGGCGACTGCGCGCGCACGTGTAGCAGCAACATAGGCGCAGAGCGTCCCGGCAGCGAGAAGCGCGCAAAGTGCGCCCCACGCCCAGCGCGCGAGCTTTGGCCTTGCAGGCGCACGCACGACGGACTCTGCGGTCGCCGCCAAGGAGTGGCCCGAATCGCGCGGCAGATCCGGCACGGCAACCCATTTGTGCCGCGCGCTCTCACTCGCAAAAGAAAGGAGAGCACACCCGAAGGCTTGCACGCTGGGGAACCGGGCGGCCGGGTCGCGGGCAAGGGCGCGCAGGATGACCGCGTCGAGGGCGCACGGCACCTGCGGATTCAGAACGCTCGGAGCGACGATCGGAGCGGTCATGATTGCGTGCAGGAGCTCATAATGGCCCTCGTGGAAAAAGGGCGCGCTGCCAGTCACGGACTCGTAGAGGACGACCCCGAGGGCGTATTGGTCGCTCTTGTATGTCGCCTCGAATCCCCTCAGCTGCTCAGGGGCCATGTAGAGCGGAGTGCCAGCAATCGCATGGGCCGACGTCGCCACATCGCCCTCGCTTGGCGGCAATTTCGAGATTCCGAAATCGACGACGACAGGCTCCACTCCCCCCGGGCGGCGAGCTAGAAACACGTTGGACGGTTTCAGGTCGCGGTGCACCACCGCAGCCACGTGCGCCGCGGCGATCGCGGAGGCGACGGCCACGAGACAGTCGGCGGCCTCCGCGGTCGGTAGCGGCCCCTCCCGGGCAAGCTTCTTGGCCAGGTCTTCCCCCTCGAGCAGTTCCATCACGAGAAACGGTCTGCCGCCTTCGACGCCGACGTCGAGCACCGTGACGACGTGCGGGTGACGAATCGCCGCGAGGGCGCGTCCCTCTCGGACCACGCGTCGAAGGGCGCCGGGGTCTCCTGCGGCGTCGCCGTGCAGCACCTTGAGAGCAACCCGCGTGCCGAGGTCGACATGGCGTCCCTCGAGTACTTCGCCCATCGCGCCCCGACCAAGACGGCGGACGGCCTCGTAACGGCCGAACCGTCCCACGGGGGTCGTCCACTCGCCGCCGCCGTCGCGCACCATGCGTCGCGCGATGATAGAACAGTGACAGCCCCCGCGGACGCAGTTCGTCTACTGTCTCGCCCCACTCGAGCGTTCCGCCGGTACGGAAGTTTTGCGAGCCGCTCCGGGCGTGTTCGCGTCCGCGACTCGACCCTCGCTTTCCCGCCCTCGCTCGGCGATAAGGTCGAGGAAACGTAGCACAAAGCCGTGTTCCACGTTCCGCGCGCTGTCGCCCTCTGCCTTGTCGTTTCGGCCTCCTACGCCGCAGCCGCGTGTATTTCGCTCATCGCCGACCGGCCAATCCCCTTGGACGGCGCCGACGCAGATGGGGGCTTTTTCGATACGTGGGGGCATGCTGAGGATGCGGCCGGCGAAACCGAGGCCGGTTGGGAGCACCAAAGCGACGACCACAGGGACGGCCGAGACGCGGGAGCCAGCTCAGGCGTTGACGCCGACGCCGAGGGCGAGACCAACTGGGCAGCCGACGGCCTACCAGGTGATGAACCGCCAATGGACAGCCCATCAATCGACGGCTCACCGGCCGACGGCTCACTGGCCGACGCCTCACTGGCCGATGGACTCTCAGCGGATGGAGGGACGGACGACGCGTCGGACGCACCGTTGGCCCCGTACTGGCGCGACGTCCCCGGCTTCGCGAGGGCGATCGCGTCCGGCTGGGCCATCGGCCAGGGCTTGTTGGCAGCGACCAACGCGGACTACGTGGTGGACCAGTGGCACCCTTCGTCGAATGGTTGGCTGCAGGCTCCGGGCGGGGGAATAGGTACGAGCGTCGACCTCAACGGAACCGCCTGGCTCGTCAACAGCCTGGGAGCCGTCTTCCGATGGGACGGGGCCCAATGGGGCGCTTTCGGCGACGGCACACTTTGCGTTTCTTCGGTGGCCTCGGGAGCCAAGGATTCGGAGACGTGGGCCGTCAGCTGCACAGGAGGGGTCTGGCGTTGGACCGGCACGGCATGGGTTCAGCCGCAGCCGGACGCAGCGGGAACAAAGATCGCCATGCTCTCGACGCCCGACCGCTTGTGCGGCGACCATCTGCCGATGGTCACGGGCTTGGTGGGCGATTTGAGCATCGATTCCTACGTTCATTCCCCGGGATCATGCACCGCCGGCATGTTTCGATACTCTGGCGGGACGGGATACGACATCACGACCGATTTGGCGGTTGGGGAAGACGGAAACGTGCATCGTTGGGATCCCCAAACGCTCTCGTGGCCGGTATACGTGGTGGCGCCATGGGGATCGGTGGCGACCCGGATCGGCGCAGGAGTCAACGGAACGTTCGCGATATCGACGGCCGGCGACGCGACGTTCGGCGCCATCAAGGAGCTCGTGCCGTGACGCGCAGGAGCCGCGGAGACTCGAGGGCACCGACCCGCGACGGTCGCGAAGGGCGACGAGCCTCAACGAGCGAGCTTCGGAGCAGCGGCCCTCGTGTTACGCAACACGGGCCCCGCGCGCACCCTGGCGTTACGTAACACGTTCGAGCCCTTCTCGACCCCACCCCCCAGGCACTACGCCTCGGGATATCGTGGCGGCCCGTTTTCTGCTTCGTTCCGGGGCACGAAAACGGCAACGCCACAGCGAGAGACGGACAGGATGATAATTGAGACGTCAACACGGGGGCCCAACGTAGCCAGGGCGATTGGCGTCCTGCTTTCGGTCGGCGCGGCGTCGGCGTGTTCCGCAACGGCGGCCCCCGGCTCGCCCGATGCCCGGGACAGCGGCCAGAATGATGCCACCGTCGACGCGACGACGGACTCGGAATCGACCGACGCTGCCGAAGCCTCACTCGAGGGTTCGCAAAGCGAGGCCACCACCGGTGCGCCAGTCGACGCGCCCGGCGATGCTCCGGTGGATGCGCCCGGATATGCGCCGGTGGACGCGCCCATCGATGCGCCGCCCGACTCGCAGGCAGAACCTTCGGTCGATGCGATCGCGGACGCAAACGACGCCGCGGCCGACGGGCCGACGCTCGATGCCCCCATGGACGCGATCGCCGACGCGGCGACGGACCCCGTGGTCGATGCGCCGGTCGACGCGAGCTTGGTCGACGCCCCCGCGCCGACTTGGGCTAAAACCACGGGTCGGTTCACCGCGATCGGGTCCGGATGGGCGATCGGCACGGCTCCGATTGGGGCCCCCGGCAACTACGTCGTCGAACGATGGGACCCCGTCATGCAGCAGTGGGTGCAGGCGCCGGGAGGAGGCTCTGCCGTCAGCGTCGATCTCAACGGCATCCCCTGGCTCGTCAATGCGGCGGGCCAGATATTTCGTTGGCTCGGGGGCAACTGGGGACTCTTCGGAACGATGGACTTTTGCGCCACCTCGGTAGCGTCCGGGGCGAAGGACACCGAGACTTGGGCGATTCACTGCGGCGACGCCACGATATGGCGCTGGAACGGAAGCGCATGGGATGAACCCGATGCCGGCGTGTCGGCAACCAAGATCGCCGTCTTCTCGGCCCCCGACCCTACGTGCGGCGATCACCTGCCGATGGTGATGGGAGCCATGGGCGACATGAGCATCCATGCGTACGTCCACACGACTTCATGTGGCTCCGGAGTCTTCCAGGCTGGCACCGGATCCGCCTACGACCTCTCGACAGACTTTGCCGTGTGGACGGACGGAACGATTCAGCGCTGGAATGCGGGCACATCGACCTGGCAGCACTTCGTCGCGGCCCCCTGGGGGACGAATACGAAGATCGGCACCTGGGCAAACGGGGTCTTTGCGATGTCCGCTGCCACGGACGCGACCAACGGCGCCGTCCAAATGCTCGTCGGCTATCCGTAAGGCTTGCGGTACTGGGCACCGCCGTCGAGGTGCTCCAGACGTAGCCCGTCGCGCCCATTCGGCGGCCCGCTTCCTGCTCCGCTCGACAGGAGGGGTGGCGAAAACACCTGGCGGGAGCGGCACAGATGAAAAGCCAACGAGCAAAAGATGGGCGTGGCGCAAACGAACACATCACCGGAATCGAACGGCTCACCCAGTCGGAGGCAGCCATCCTCGAGCAACTCGCTCGCGGCGATACGAACGCCGACATCGCGCGAGCGCGCGGTAGATCCATTCGCACTGTCGCAAAGCAAGTGTCGACCGTCATGGCGAAGCTCGAAGTCACGTCGCGCCGCCAGCTGCTGGCGGTTCTTCGCAAGGCCTACGCATGCGTAGGGACAGCCCGATCGACGCCCCTCATCTTGCACACCGCCAAAAGGAAACCACTTCTGACTGAGCGGGAACAGGCAGTCGTGCAGCGAGCCATGCAGGGCGAATCCAACAAAGAAATTTCATTCGACCTCTTGGTATCGACGAGCACCGTCGCCGTCTTATTGTCACGAGGTGTTCACAAGCTCGGTGTCGGCTCGCTCGCCGAGCTAATGCTGCGACGCGACGGTCCTGACAGACCGGCGTAAACCGAATGCCCATAGAACTCATCGCACAACCGCGGCAATGCTTAGCGACAGGCGGCCGGGCACGTGAGGTGAAAGTCCGGATTCCCGTGGTGGGGCTTGCGGCGGCTGCGGCGATCTCTTCAGGGGGCAACTGGACTACGTGCGCAGTGTCGACAGGCGGCCAGGTCGATTGCTGGGGCCAGGGCCTCTTCGCGGAGCTCGGGAATGGTGCGAAGGCGAACTCGGCGATCCCGCTTCCCGTCTCGGGCGTGACCGATGCCACAGGGGTCGGCGTCGGCGGCAGCTTCGCGTGCGCGGTCCGAAGCGGAGGCGGAGTCGCCTGCTGGGGGACCAACGACTGCGCGGGTGGATGCATCGGGCTTGGCGACGGGAAGAGCGCCAGTTCGCTTGTGCCCGTGGAGGTGAGCCTGCCGTGAGCCCCGCTCTGGCCAGACTTCTGGCGGGCGGTGCTAGAGCGATTCTCGCCCATATGCGTGCAGTGAGACCTCGTGGGCAGCGACGACGTCCCTGATCGTCGGTAGCGCCAAGCATTCCCCCGGGCGCGTGCCCAATGCGCAGCGCTGCGATGGCCTCGCCGATGTACGGGACGATCAACGGGGCAGCCACGTGCCCGCCCGCGGATCGCTCGAGAGCCTCCAAGTGGAGAAGCTTGGACGCGTCGTGCGCCTTCCAGCGCACCTGCGAGGCGGTCGGATCGACCTCGGTCCCCGCAATCAACGCCGTGACACCACCGCCGCAAAACGACATCTGCGTTTCGTCTTCGCCTCCGCCATCGAAGGTGATGCGCACCGTCGCGAGCGCGCCTTCAGCGAAGGCGATGAGCACGACCGCCGCCCGTTCGACCTCGTGCGGCGCAGCAGGCCCCAAGCGGCACCGAACCGCGAGAACGGCTCGCCCCAAAGCGACGCACACGGCGTCGAGGGCGTGGATGCCGACGGACAGGAGCGCGCCGCATCCCCCAAGCCGCCCGCGTCCCTCGGCCGCCGGCGAAGTATGCGGCGTCACGGTGAAACGCCAGGTCGACGGATATGGTGGCAGGCCCGAGGAGCCCGTCGGAGACCGCCTGCCGGATGGCGCGGATGGCTCGCCCAACCCGCCATTGCAGAATCGGCACACAGCCCGGCAAAAGCGCGAGACGCGCCAGCTCTTCGGCAGAGACGGCAACCGGCTTCTCGACGAATACTGTGCGCCCCTTGCCAGCGCAACGCTCGGCTTGCTCGACGTGCCACCGAGGGCGGCTGCAGATGCTGATGCAGTCGACGTCGGTCCGCGCGAGCGCGTCCACGCTCGCGACCGCGCGAGCGCCGCACAGTTCCGCGAGGTTCGAGGTTGCGAAGCCAGTTTCCAGGGGCCAACTCGTTGGCGATGGTCACGACGCGCCGACCTCGTGCAATGTGCGACGTCGAGCTCCGCGTTGCCGGCGAGGTCGACCTCGCCACGGACAACGAAGGATAGGGCGAAAACCTCTTCGCGGTCCGAAGGCCGACGTGCTGGGCTCGTCGTCGCGCGCCGGCTAGCTCCGGTCACGCCAGTTCAAAGTGGATGAAAATCCGCCAGGGGGCCCCCTGGCGCTTTTTTATCCACTCCCTAGGCGCGGAAGCCGAAAACAGGGGGAAAGACGCTTGGCGGGCTGCCGAGGCGGCGCGGCATCCCCTTTGCCCATCCGGCAATTCGGTAGTCCGAAGCATTCGACATCGCTGTGTCCCGAGGTGCCATTGACCCCCATCCACCCGCCCATGAGCAAATCGATCCGTCCACCCGTCCACGGAAGTACCGCCGAGAGCCAGGCTCACGGAACGTTTTGATCCAAAGGACCACGGACAATGGGAGAGCGATATCCGCGAATCGTGTGGCCAAAGCTGCCGACCCGAGAGTGCATCGACGCGAGACTCGTCGAATCGCGAGGCGGCAGACGCTAGTGACGGGCCGCGCATGACGACGTTCATGACGGTCGCAGAGACGGCCGAACTGCTGCGGACCACCCCCAAGGCGGTCTATTGCATGGTCGAACGCGAGCAGCTCGCCGGCGTGGTGCGCCTCGGCCGGCGCGTGCTCGTCCGGCGCGACGTGCTACTTCGAGCGCTGGACGAAAAGAGCAGCGCCGTCGCCGGAAAGTAAACCGACGATGGTCCGAACGTACGAAAAGAACAGCCGTTTCATGGTCGAAATTCGCTTCCGCTGGCCTGAGGACCGTTCCGTCTACAGGGAACGCGTCCGCTCGCCCGTGGCGTCGAAGACGGGTTCGCAACGCTGGGGAGAGGAAAGGGAGCGCACCTTGCTTCGAGCGGGCAAGGCTGACAGCTCCCCTCCCCCCGAACGCAAGGAGGTACCCACGCTCATCGACTTCAAGGGCCGCTATATCGACAACTACTCGAGAGCGAACCGAGAGAAGGCGTCGAGCATCGCGGCCAAGGAGTCCATTTTCAAGCAGCACCTCGTTCCGAGGCTTGGACACAAGCGGCTCGACGCCATCACGGATGAAGACGTTCAAGCACTCAAAACG
>Ga0265330_10001012_pt1 | contig 17063 bp, 11 predicted proteins | sample 41919metaG_FD_202083 | JGI IMG/M metagenome (GOLD analysis project Ga0265330, IMG submission 202083) | Rhizosphere microbial communities from Carex aquatilis grown in University of Washington, Seatle, WA, United States - 4-19-19 metaG | ecosystem: Host-associated > Plants > Roots > Rhizosphere... | reverse complement strand
GGCGGCCTGTCGCCTGGGTGGAGATTGAGCTTCGTGCACAATGCAACCTGCAGGCGGCCCGGGGTTGCACAATGCAGGCCGGAGCCCGGCACAAACGCATTTCGTCCCGACAATCGCTGCCTCAGGTCTTGGCACGCGGGATGCCTTACCTGCATCCCAGAAGGGACTTGCCATGAGCGACGCCATTTTCATTCTCACCACGTTGGCCTTCTTTGCCCTGGCCGTGGCCTATACGCGCGCCTGCCAGTGGCTGTGATGGCCCTTCGAGGAGATCACCATGCTGCTTGACTATCTGCTCGGGGGAGCCGTTTCAGTCGGAATCGGCTTCTATCTGGTCTACGCCTTGCTCCGTCCGGAGCGCTTCTAAGGAGTTGTCGTGACTTTCAACGGTTGGTTGCAAATTCTGATTCTCTTCGCTGTGCTGCTGGCGGTGACCAAGCCGCTCGGGCACTACATGTACCGCGTGTTTGAGGGCGCCGAGCGGCCGTCGCGCCGGGTGCTGGCGCCGATTGAGCGCTGGCTGCTTCGTTTGTGTGGCGCATCTCCAAGTGACGGGCAGACCTGGATCGAATACGCCATCTCGCTGCTGGTCTTCAGTGCGATTGGGGTCGCTGTCACCTACGCCATTCAGCGGCTGCAACACGTCTTGCCACTCAATCCGCAAGGGCTGCCGCCGCCTACTCCCGACCTCGCGTTCAACACGGCGGTCAGTTTCACCACCAACACCAACTGGCAGTCGTACACCGGGGAAACCACGATGAGCTATCTGACCCAGATGGCGGGTCTGGCCTGGCACAATTTCGTGTCTGCCGGGGCTGGTATCGGCGTGGCGCTGGTGATGGCGCGTGGCCTGACCGGAAGAGTGACCGAGGGCCGCCCGGCGCCCCTCGGCAATTTCATCGTCGATCTCATCCGCTCGATCGTCTACCTGCTGCTTCCGTTCAGTGTTCTTTTCGGCCTGGTGCTGATTTCCCAAGGTGTGATCCAGCATCTGGGCGCCTATTTGCACGTCACCACCTTGGAAGGGGCAGCGCAGATCATCCCCATGGGTCCTGCCGGCTCGCAGGAGGTGATAAAGGAGTTTGGGACCAACGGCGGCGGCTTCTTCAACGCCAACAGCGCCCACCCGTTCGAGAATCCCAATGGACTGAGCAATTTCCTCGAAATCCTGCTCATTCTCGCAATTCCCGCGGGACTGACCTACACCTTTGGACGCATGGCGGGAAGACAGCGGCAAGGCTGGGCGCTGTTCGGGGCCATGGCCATCCTGTTTCTCGCGGGCGTGCTTGGCGCCTACGCCGCCGAGATGCGCCCGAACCCGGCGCTGGCTGGACTGCCGCTCGACCAGAGCGCCGGCAATCTGGAAGGCAAAGAGGTGCGCTTTGGCATTGCCAATTCCGCCCTGTTTGCCACCGCGACCACCGGCACCTCGTGTGGCGCGGTCAACTCCATGCACGATAGCTTCACACCGCTCGGTGGCCTGGTTCCTCTGGTCAACCTGAAGCTTGGCGAGGTCGTGTTTGGTGGCGTGGGCGCGGGACTGTACGGAATTCTGATCTTTGTTTTGCTCTCGGTGTTCATCGCGGGCCTGATGGTGGGGCGCACGCCTGAGTACCTGGGCAAGAAGATCGAGGGCCGCGAGATGAAGGCGGTGATGCTCTACGCGCTTGTGTTTCCGCTCATCATCCTCGGCTTTTCCGCCTGGGCGGCGGCCAGCCCGTACGGGGTTAGCTCGCTCAACAATGCCGGGCCGCATGGCCTTTCCGAAATCCTCTACGCCTTCACCAGCGCCACGGCCAACAACGGCTCCGCCTTCGCAGGTCTCAACACCAATACCCACTTTTGGAACACCACCATGGGGCTGGCCATGTTGGGCGGACGCTTCCTGATGATGGTGCCGGTCTTGGCCATTGCCGGGTTCATGGCGAAAAAGCGCGTGGCGCCGGCCGGCCCCGGCACGTTCCCGACCGACGGTCCGCTGTTCGCCGGGTTGCTGATTTCAGTGATTCTGATTGTCGGCGCCCTAACGTTCTTTCCTGCCCTCTGCCTCGGCCCGGTGGTCGAGCATTTCCTGGCCGCGCACGGGAGGTTGTTCTAATGAAATCGCACAGCAAGGCGCCGTCGCTCTTCGATCGGGCCATTCTTCGTCAAGCCACCTGGGACAGCCTGCGCAAGCTTTCACCGCGCGCGGTGGCCCACAATCCAGTGATGTTCGTGGTCGAGGTGGGCAGCGTGCTGACCACCCTGACGTTGGTGCGGGATCTGCTGGCCAAGCCCGAGGGCGCTGCGCCGCTTTGGTTTACCGGCTGGATTACGGTCTGGCTGTGGATCACTGTCGTCTTTGCCAATTTCGCCGAAGCGGTGGCCGAGGGGCGTGGCAAGGCGCAGGCCGATTCATTGCGCAAGATGCGCTCACAGACCCCGGCCCGGCGTCTGCGTGACAAAGGGGGCGAAGACGCGGTGGCGTCGACCGATCTGCGCGCCGGGGATCGCGTGGTGGTGGAGGCCGGTCAATTGATCCCAGGCGACGGCGAGGTGATTGAGGGCGTGGCCTCAGTGGACGAATCGGCTATCACCGGCGAGTCGGCTCCGGTCATTCGCGAGGCCGGCGGCGATCGCTCATCGGTAACCGGCGGCACCAAGGTGCTTTCAGATCGCATCGTGGTGCGCATTGTGTCCAACCCGGGCGAAACCTTCCTCGACCGGATGATTGCCCTGGTCGAAGGCGCCTCCCGGCAGAAGACACCCAACGAAATTGCGCTGCACATCCTTTTGGTGGGATTGACCCTGGTGTTCCTGTTTGCCTGCGTGACCCTGGTTCCACTCGCGCTCTACGCCGGCATCCGACTTTCGCCCACCGTGATTGTGGCCCTGCTGGTTTGCTTGATTCCCACCACCATTGGCGGCCTGGTCTCGGCCATCGGCATTGCGGGCATGGATCGTTTGATTCGCAAAAACGTGATCGCCATGAGCGGCCGAGCCATTGAAGCCGCAGGCGACGTAGACGTTCTCTTGCTCGACAAGACTGGCACCATCACCATGGGCAACCGCATGGCCACCGCCTTTCTACCCATCGAGGGCGTGTCGGCAAGTGTCTTGGCCGACGCCGCCCAACTGGCCAGCCTGGCCGATGAAACCCCTGAAGGGCGATCGATTGTGGTCCTGGCCAAGCAGCAATTTGAGCTGCGCGGCCGAGACATCAGTGAGCTGGGCGCACAATTCATTCCCTTTTCGGCCCACACGCGCATGAGCGGGTGCGATCTCGACGGTCGGCATCTGCGAAAAGGGGCGGTGGAAGCCATCCAGCGCTGGGTGGAAGCGCAGGGCGCGAGCGCGCCCCCTGATCTCAAGCGCATTGCCGACGATATTGCAAACCAGGGCGGCACGCCCCTGGCAGTGGCCGACGGGGCCAAGGTGCTGGGGGTGGTGAAGTTGACTGACGTTGTGAAGGGCGGCATCCGGGAACGCTTTGCGCGCTTTCGTGCCATGGGCGTGCGCACAGTGATGATCACCGGCGATAACCCGCGCACCGCTGCGGCCATCGCCAAGGAAGCCGGCGTGGATGACTACCTGGCCGAGGCCACGCCCGAGGCCAAGATGCACCTGATCAAGGAGGAGCAAGCCAAGGGCAAGCTGGTCGCCATGACCGGCGACGGCACCAACGACGCCCCGGCCCTGGCGCAGGCCGATGTGGGGGTGGCCATGAACACCGGCACCCAGGCCGCTAAAGAAGCGGGCAACATGGTCGATCTCGACTCCAATCCCACCAAACTGCTGGAAGTGATCGAGGTCGGCAAGCAGCTGCTCATGACCCGGGGTGCGCTGACCACATTCTCCGTGGCCAATGACGTGGCCAAGTATTTCGCGATTCTGCCGGCGCTGTTTGCCGGCGTGTATCCCGAGATCGGGCCGCTCAACATCATGCGGCTGGCCTCACCGTCAAGCGCTATTCTGTCCGCGGTCATCTTCAATGCCATTATCATTGTTCTATTGATCCCCCTGGCTTTGCGGGGGGTGAAATATCGGCCGCTTGGCGCTGCGGCACTCTTCCGACGGTCGATGCTCATCTATGGGTTGGGGGGAATTGTCGCGCCCTTCCTGGGTATCAAGTTGGTCGACATGCTGCTCGCCGCCTTTGGCCGAATGTGAAGGAGTCTACAGTGAAAACTATTCTTGTCGCGGTTCGTGCCACAGTGGTCACCTTAGTTCTTACTGGACTTGTGTACCCGTTGGTGATGACGGGGATCGGTCAGTTGCTGTTTCCCAGTGCCGCCCGGGGCAGCCTGGTTAGCGATGCCAAGGGGCAGGCGGTCGGGTCTACCCTGATTGGACAGTCATTCAGCAAGCCCGGGTATTTTCAGGGCCGCCCCTCGGCGGCGGGCAACGGCTACGACCCGCTGGCCTCCGGGGGTTCAAACCTGGGACCGAGTTCCGCCAAACTGCGCGAACGCGTGAAAGCCGAGATCGATCGACTGATGCGCGAGAATCCGCAGGCACCGAGTACGATCCCGGTCGAGCTGGTTACCACCTCGGCGAGCGGCCTTGACCCCCACATTTCGCCGCAAGCCGCTCTCTGGCAGGTGCCCCGCGTGGCGCGCGCGCGCGGAGTTTCGGTTGAGCGGGTGAAGCAGGTGGTGGACGACTATTCCGAGGGGCGGGATCTGGGTTTCTTGGGCGAACCGCGGGTCAACGTGCTACTCGTCAATCTGGCGCTCGACCGTCAGTTCGGCGCAGCCACGCTCTCGCCTTGAGTGTCGTGCCGACGGGGGGATATCGTGAAGACAAAGCGAGACCTGAAGGACGTGCTGCGGATGGGCGCAGGAGCAGGCGTGATGCTGCTTCTGATCTTGCTGGTCCTGCACTACCAGGGCGGGCGCACGCAAGAGATCGCCCTCAAGGCGCGCAAGACTCATCTGGTTGAACGCATGCACTTCTCGTTGGCAGCAGCTTCCGAGGCGGAAAAGAGTGCCGTCTTGGCCACCACTGACCAGGACTCACAGGCCTTCGCGGATCAGGCGCGGGCCGCCACGGCAGAGGTGGAACGCGGGCGCCTCGCCTTGGGCCAACTGCTTGGCGGCGGCGCCGGTCAGAAGCAGAAAGACCTGCTCGCACGCTTTTCCGAGTTCTTCGTCGCGCTTCAACGGGTCGACAGCGAGCTGCTGGCACTCGCGGTGAAGAACACCAATGTGAAGGCCTACGCTTTGGCTTTCGGCCCGGCAGCCCAGGCCGCAGAAGAAACCGACGCAGCCCTGGCACACTTTCTGGCAAAGCACGCGACGGCCGGGCAGAGGACCCTGCTGACCGCGGCTGGCGCTCAGGCGGCGGTTCTGCGTATTGAGTCGCGTCTTGCGCCGCACATCGCGGAGCAGAGTGACCGAAAGATGGACGAGATGGAAGCGCTGATGGCCGGGCAAGACCACGAAGTGCGGGCAGCGTTCGACGCGCTGGCCGCGCAGACCGCTCTCCGCTCGGACTCCGACCTGGCGGCAGCCAAGTCGAGCTACGCGCGATTCAACGAAACGCGGACACAGATTCTCGCCCTTTCACGCGAAAACACCAATGTGCGTTCGCTGGCCATGTCCCTGGACCAAAAGCGTAAGGCTATGGCCATGTGCCAGGATGCCCTGTCCGCTCTGCAGCGGGAGATCGTGGGAGAGAGCACGCCACAGGCCGCTGTGCATTCCCCCCGCTGATCGAGGCTCACGCGTCCCGGGGTTCAAGGAAGGCTGCCGAGGACCATGGCCAGCGGGATGTCGACCCGGCCGAATGACTGTCTGGTCGTCGCGTCGAGCAGCTCCGCGCGGAGGTTGAGGGTCGAGGGATCCTGCGTGGTCTTGGGAAAATACACGAACCCAGCCACCTTTGCCCCGTCCCGCAGCACGCCCTCGCGAATCGCCCGGCGGAGCATTTCCTTGGTGGGCAGATTTTCCTGCCAGTGAATGCTGGCAGCCACATATTCGTCGAACCCCGGCTCTAGCCAGGTGTCTAGCCATGGATCCTGGAGGCCAAATTCGGCGGGCACCGCTGTCTCGGGAATCTTGGCCTTGCCCTTGATCGTGGCCGCCGGAAGGGCGCGCGCCAGCACCCGACCCCCGGTCGCATCTGTGATGCTGAGGGTGTCAGTGCTCAGCCACAGTGTCTTGCCGCTATGGTTCTCGATCTGTACCCAAACCGGCAATACATATTGCGCCAGGGTTGGCGGATCCCCATTCCAGGCCTCGGTCTTGGCCAGCACGTGAACGCCAACACTGTTCCCTTGGAGCTGCTGGGCCGATCGTCCCGCCGGCCCCGGCGCAGGGCCAAGTGGCTCGTGCGCGCAGGTGGACAGCACGAGCAGGCTCGAACCCACCAGCCCTAGACACCACATCCGACTATTTTGCATGACCGCCTCCCCTACAATTTAATCATGCCGCCACAGTGCGACGCGTGCATGCACTATTTGGCGGAATTGCCAAGCTGTCGAAGAGCGCGCAGATTCCGCGCCTGTGCCGAGCAATTTGCGAAACTAGTCCTTCACTACCGCAAAGGGAATCTCGATGCGCCCGGAAGATTGCCTGGTGGTCACATCGACCAGCTCGCTACGCAGGGTAAGGCCCGGGGAGCCGCGCGTGATCCTCTGGAAATAGATGAAACCGGATACCTTGCCACCATCCGATAGAACCCCCTCGGGCACCGCCTGGCGGAGCATGTCGTCGGTGGGCATTGGCTCCTCCCAGTACACATGATGGGCGAGATAGTAGTCCATATCGGGCTCAATCAGGGCGCCCTGCCAGGGATCATCAAGCCCGGTATAGAACGGGCCAAGATAGGGCGCGACAAAGAACCCCTTGGCGTGAAACTCGGGGCGAACCGCCGATGGGGACACAATTGCGTTGCCGTGCACCTTGAACGGTGGAATGGCCCGGAGTGTGTTGCCGCCGGCGCCGCTCAGTGTAATGTCACTGTAACGCAACAGGAGCGCCTTGCCGCTGTGGTTTTCGATTTCGACCCAGACCGGCAGGACATACTGTGACAGCGTGGGTGGATCCCCAGCCCAGCGCCGCGGGTCGGCCAGCAGACGAACGCCGCCGCCTTCTCCCGCCACCGCTGGTCCCGGCGTCTGAGGCGCTACGGCTCCCGGCCCCGGAACAAGATGATAAGTATGAGTGCAAACGGCCAGCGCAAATACCGCGCCTGCCGATAGAGCGCCCTGCCGCAAGAGCTTGCCGTATCTCACTAAAACCTGGTTCGTCATGCGTCCTCCTCCTCACGCACTTGGATGCCAGGGGTGCATCAAGCGTGGCGTACGCCCCCATTATGTAGTGCTGAAAACGGCAATTGAGAGTCGTCGACATTCTAACCGATCGGATGCTCTTGGCGGCGCAAGCGTTGCGGGGAAGGGGATGCGATTCTTGCGCGATGCTAGGGGCGTATTGTGCATCTAACCCGAACTGTGTCATTCAGTCCCAAGTCATCTGCCTGCCAGAGGGAGGAAGTCAAAATGAAAGCCCAACTCAAACGCGCCTTGCTGGCGCTAGGCCGTGGGGCCGCGCTGGCAGTGCTGGTCAGTCTTGCAACCGCAAAGGCCCAGGCCCAGGAAGACGGCCCTGCGCCGCCAGCGAAGCCGCCCGAGCCGGTGGTCGAGTTGGTCGACAACCCGCAAGTCATCAATCCCTGGCTCAACCCAGACGACCATCCGCGGGTCGAGCGCGCGGTGAACGTCATGAACGCCCGCACGACCCGACGTCGTGCGCTCAACTTCCTGGTTGACCACCGTGCCTTTGAGCCCTTCCAGACCAACCCGTTTCACGACGGGCTCGGCTTCGATGCGGGCGCGCTGAAGATTGGGCTAACCCTGCGCTACGGCATCCTGGACAACCTGGAGGTGGGCGTCGAGCGGGTGAGCAATGGCATCGACCAGTTCGACACCTACCAATTCGACTTGAAATACTGGGCGTTGCGCGCCGAGCGTGCCTTGGTTGACCTGGCGGTACGGGCGGGGGGAACCTGGTACTCAATGGCCCAGGGGGCAGATTCGGGCGGCGGCTTTGCCCAGTTGATTGTCAGCCGTTCGTTGCGCGACAGGGTCTGGCTGGCAAGTGGACTGCTCTATCACTCCAATGCCACCAGCGGGCGGGATCCCACGAGCGGACAGTCGTACGCCCTGGCCATTCCGGTGGCCTTGGAGGTGCGGTTGCACCGGCTTGTTGCTTGGGATGGCGAGGCGTCGTTCAATGTGGCGGGCTACCACGGGAAATACCCGGTATTGGCCACGGCCTTGAAGATCATCAGCTACCGTCACACATTTGCGCTCGTCCTCAGCAACACGCAGTACATCACCGCTGACGGTGTTGTTGCCAACACTGACCGCGGCGTCCACGATCTGATTGTGGGCTTCACCATCACGCGCGAATTCAACCTATGACCGCCCATGAGTTGAACGTTCCCACGCGCCGTATCTGGCAGCTGCCGGCCTTTGTGATGATCATGGCTTGGGCGGCAGCGCCGGTCGTGCTGATGCCAGCCAGTACGGTCCATGCCGGGGATCCGGGAGCAGCGGTGCAGGAGATCTCAGACATTCAGGTGGTTAGTCCGGGTGAGGCCGAGGGCAAGCCTGCGGGACTGGCCGATCTGGTGGGTCGGATGCACCCGGCGCTGGTGCACTTCCCCATTGCTTGGCTGTTGGGCCTGGTAGTCGTGGATTTCGTGGGCCTCATATTGAAGCGCGAGACGGGACAACGGGCGGGCCTCTTCGTGCTGGGAGCAACCGTGCTCAGCCTCTTGCCCACGGCCACAACCGGATTCCTGCGCGCGGTGCACATGGCGCCCGACCCATCCCTGCATTCCCTTCTGGTCACGCACCGTACACTGAACATTGCGGTTGCGGCGTTGTTGGTGATTGCGCTTTGCCTGCGGGCCGTGCGGCGCAACGACCTGCAAGCATGGTCGCGCATCGTCTACCTTGGGCTGGTGTTTGTGGCTGCCGGGCTGGTTCTGGTTGCGGCTGACTTCGGTGGCCGCATGGTGTATGGCCCCAACTATCTACCCTGGTAGATTCCGGTGCTGTTGCAGCTTCGATGGTTGGAGCATCTGACCCCGAAAAGAGTGTGGATTGAATCGTGGGCTTCTGACTGATCGCGCGAGTGCGGGCGTCAAATGAGGCGGTAGGATAGGGCAAGGTCGCGCGTGGGGTGCGGCCGGGAGGGGTATCATGGCGAAAGTGAAATCTGTTCCGACGGGATACAACACAATCACGCCAGCGCTGGTGGTCAAGGATGCTGACCAAGCCCTGGAGTTCTACAAGAAGGCATTTGGCATCGAGGAACGTATGGTTCTCCGCGATGCGAGTGGAAAGTTTCTGCACGCTCAGCTCGCCCTCGGCAATTCATCGATAATGCTGGGCGAAAGCATGGAGGGCTATCCGTTAACCACAACCAGCCTCTACGTGTACGTCAATGATTGCGATGCAGCCTACATGCGAGCCCTGGCCGCCGGGGGCAAGGGCAAGAGCGCGCCCAAAGATGGCTTCTGGGGCGACCGCTATGGGCAGATTGAAGACGGCTCCGGCAATCTGTGGACCGTGGCGACGCACCAAGAGGATGTGTCGCCCGAAGAGATGCGACGGCGTGCCATTGAGGCGATGAGCGCGAAGTCCTAGTCAATCGGCTTTCAGAGAAGAGCCCTGGGCGGAAGGCGCTGATGTGAAAGTCGGTGGCCTTCAGACCAGGGCTTTTCTCTTTGGACTGTACGACTGGGAGAACGGGCGCCGCGGCGCTGTTCATTGACGGTGGCGAGACTTGTTGCAAACAATTCTCACTTGACCCAATTGGAATTGGACGCAATATTTCCGGCCGACGTCGAAATGGACTCGACGCTTCTAGGGGGAGGTCACTATGAGGTACGCGCGTTCTTCCAGGTTTCTATCGGACTGGCGTTGGCTACTGGTCTTGTTGGCGGCTATCGGTTGGCCTGCGGTCTCCGCGGCGGACAGTCGACGGGTCACCCATTCTCCAATAGCAAGCGGCATGGGGGATCCCAAGAGCATTACGCAAACGCCGTCGTTCGGCACCATTTCCGAGCAGATTGCCCTTGCGCTTCCGCCAGGCCGGCGGAACCTGCTGCCCAGGCTGACGTTCACCTATGTGAGCAGTGGCGGCCTAGATATCGCGGGCCTCGGTTGGCAGCTTGAGGCCGGTCACATCGATCGCTCGACCCGAAACGGCGTGCCGACCTTCACCGACGCCGATCTTTTCAATTTGTCAATTGGGGGAGGCAGCTCTGACCTCGCTGTGGTTGGCACGGGTACCTACCGGGCGAAATTCGAGTCACAGTATCGTCTCGCGGTGAAGACGGCCGACAGCTGGCAGGTCCGCGAGGCGCAGGGAACTCTCTACAAGTTCGGGTCGTCTGCGGCCTCGAAGGTCACCGATGCCACCGGCACGCGCACGGCCGCATGGATGCTTGACCTTATTCAAGACAGCAACGGCAATACCATCCAGTTCAAATACCTGCGCGACCATGGGGTTCTCTATCTGTCGGAGATAGACTACACTGGCTACGCGCCGACGTCTGATCCTGGCTATTACAAGGTTCTTTTCGAATACGAAGCACGTCCGGATCAGCGAAGGAGCTTTGCGCGCGCAATGGAAGAGGACCGCTTCCTGCGCCTGCACCGCGTGTCGATCTTCGCGGGGAGTGTTGTGGTCCGGCGCTATGTCGTGAACTACGACGTCAGCCCGACCAACGGACGATCGCTTGTGGCGTCGCTGGTGTTGGTCGGCGACGACGATGCCAGCAGCATCACGGCCCGCACCTTTCAATACCAAACACGCGCAGTTGGTTGGCCGACGACCAGCGTGGCATCGCTTCCCCGATCGCTTAATGCCTCGGACGGCCACGACCTTGGGGTTCGGCTGGTCGACGTCAATGGCGACAATTTTGTCGACCTGATTGACAACGGCAATGCCGTGTTTCTGGGCGACGGGACAGGCGGCTTCGCCTCAAACCCAACCTGGTCAACCAGCATCGCGGCCATCGGTGTTCCCGTGGTTCACCAGGAAGGCAACAACCCGGGCATCGACAATGGCGTGCGAATCCTCGATGTGAACGGGGATGGGCGTGCAGATGTCTTGGTTGCCAACCTGAATACGCTGGGGGTTTTCCTCAATAACGGGACAGGATGGACCTTGGATTCTGGGTATTCCACAAGCCTGAACAATATCCACGAGGTAGTACCAGTTTCGGGCGGGGGAACCGACAACGTGCCGTTTTCAATCACGGGCCAAGACAGTGACTCGCTCGGCGTGCAGTTCGGCGACGTCAACGGGGACTCGTTGACCGATATCGTCTGGAGCTTCCAGATCACCAGCGGGTTGAGCGGAACTTCTCCCCTCGACACCGACGCTGGCATCGCCGCCCGCGAACCGCAAACCATCGCCGCGGTCTATCTCAACACCGGCACTGGGTTCGTGCGGGACGATGCCCGATCGGCCTCGTTGGCTGCTGCCGTGCCTGACTCGTTCGTGAAGAACACCGAGGTCCAGGGATTCGATCTGCTTGACGTGAACGGCGACGGTCTGGCTGACATTGTGCGCACCCTCGACGGCACTGATCGTGTGGTCCTCATCAATACCGGAAGCGGGTGGTCGAGCGATCCAGACTTCACGGCCTCGCTCACCGCAGCGACAAACATCGTGTCGCTGAGCAGCGATCGCAAGAGTCTGGGCCTCTTGCCCATGGACTTCAACAACGACGGGCTGCTCGACTATGTGCGCTCGGATTCCACCGTCACCGTCGCCTATCGGAACACGGGCCTCGGTTGGACGGTCGACAGCGCGATGACCAGTGCGCTCACCACCCTCGGCCTCAAGCTGGTTGACTCCAGCAGTGCGCCCACCGGTGTGGTCACCGCGGACGTCAACGGGGACGGGATAGCCGACCTTGTCCAGGCCCGGGACGGCGGGACAAACGCCATCCGCCTGGCGACCGGACTTTTCCCGGATCTGCTTGCGCACGCGGTGTCGGCGTTGGGCGAGATCACCAGCATCAGCTACGGACCTTCCTCTGCCTACGACAACACAGGGGGCGACGCGATTCAGGACTTGCCCACAGTGCTGCAGGTCGCGACGTCGCTGACCCGAGACGACGGTCGCGGCAACCAGTTTCAGTCGCTCTTTTCCTACGCCGGGGGGCTGCAACTCGATCGTAAGCTGCGGGGCTTCGCCACCGGGATGGTCGTGGATTCGCGCAACGTGACCCAGCTGTTGCACTTCTTCCAGGACGAGGCGCGGCTTGGCCAGATATCATCCGGCCAGACCCTGGACACGCTCAGCCGCGTCCGTTCGAACAAGACCAGCACCTACCAGCTAGCGACGCCGGTGGCGGGCGTGACGCAGGCCCAGTTGGTCCAGCTCGACGAGGAAGTCATTGACCCAGCGGACATATCCCATCCCGCCGGCTCGCTCCACACCCGGACGCGGACCATCTACGACCAGTTCCTCAACGTGATCGAGGTCGACAAGGACGGAGACATCACCGTCACGGGCGACGAGGGCCGCACGGTCATGCAGCACGTTTCCAACCTGGCGCTCAACATCGTCGACCCGATCTCGCGGATTTCGACTTACGATGCCGCTGGCAAGCTGGTTTCACAGACCATCACCTACTATGACGGCCTGCCCGAGGGGCAAGTGGCTGCCGGCAATCCCACCCTGCAGGTGGAATCCGTGGTGATCGGCGGCGCGACCATCAGCCGGCCAACCTGCTTTGACAAGTATGGCAATGTGCTCAAGGTGGGCGATGGTGCCAACCATTTCACCTCGTTCGAGTATGACCCGACCACCAACACCTATCGCACCAAGTTGATCGATCCGAATGGACGGACCATCCAAAGCAGCTACGACCTTCGCTTCGGCATCGCCACCAGCGAGGTCGATTTCGACGGGCACACACAAACGCGCGCGCTCGACGCATTCGGAAGGCTGGTCCGCGAGACCCTGCCAGGCGACGAGGCTTCGCCTCTTGGCACGCAGACCATCACCTACAGCCCGCTCGGAGACGCCTCCAATCAGAATATTCGGATCGACTCCACCACCACCGCAGGTCAACCGGACAGCTTTGCGACCACGACTTTCTACGACGGATTCGCCCAGGCCTACCTGATCGAGGCTCCGGCCGAGGGAGGTCAGGTGGTGTTGCAGACGACCGACTTCGACGACGCCGGCAACGCCCAGGCGGTGTCGCGGCCCTTCTTTGCCACAGAGACGCCCGCCATTACCACCTACACTCGCGACGCTTTGAGGCGACTCAGCACTGTGACCGAGCCCGACGGGATCAGCCACACCATCACTTCCTACGGCAGCACGAGCGACGTCGTCGATCGGCGTGGGAACCTGGCTCGATTCATCCGCGACGCCTACGGAAAGGTGACCGAGGAGCATCAGTTCGTGGCCGGAGTGGACCATGTCACGCGCTATCAATTCGATTCGGTGGGAAACCCGACCACTATCACCGACGCGCTCGGCGAGGTCACCAATTTCACCTACGATGCCCTTGGGCGACGAACCAGCATCACGGATCCTTCGGCCGGCAAGTTCAGCTACAGCTACGACTCGGCTGGGAACCTGGCAAGCCAGGTGGACTCCGACGGGAAGACCACGACATTCACCTACGACTCTGCACGACAACTCCTGCGCAAGACGCTGCCTGATGGCAGGGTCATCCGTTTCGAATACGATCTCGCCAAGAGCACCAACACGATTGGCCGAGTGGCCAAGATCTACGATGACGTGGGCCTGCTCGAAGTCGAATACGACGTGCGTGGCAACGTGGCCATCCACCGGCGCCACATTGACGACCAGGTCTACATTACCGGGTATGGACATGATTCCATGGGCCGCCTGCGCCGGGTCGTGTATCCCGACGGCTACGCGGTCAACTACACCTACAATGCGGCCGGGTACGTGGAGAAGATCACCGACAGCAAGTCGGACGCCATTGTGGCCAACGTCGACTACAACGCGGCAGGGGCGATAACCAATATTCAAATGGACAATGGAACCAACACGCAACGGACCTATGATCTGCTTTCGCGCCTGAATCGCCTAACCACAAAGAACGGCGTGGGAACCCTGATTCAAGATCGGCAGCACGGCTACGATCCGGTCGGGAACGTCACCAGCATTACTGACTTCGCGTTCGGGAGATCGCAAAGCTTCACCTACGACGAGAAGAACCGGATTACCAGCGCGGTGGGCGCCTACGGCAGCGAAAACTACCAGTACGACGCCATCGGGAATCTTCTCATGAAGGGATCAATTCTGATGGGCTACGATTCGACGCGCCAGCAACAGGTGACCTGTGGGATCGACCTGGCCGCTGCCCGTCTCATCCACTCGGCCTCGGGCCCCAGTCCCCGCAATTCCGACGACGACAAACAGTTCGGGGTGTGCATTGGCCTGCTCAAGAAGCGAACGCTGAGTAGCGCGGATCGCAGCGCGCTCAACGCCTTTGCGGGCGTCGCCTATCCGAGCACGTTCGAGAGTGACACGACCTTCGTCGCCACCCACGACAAGCGGGGCAATATGACCGAGAAGAACGACACCAACTACGTGTATGACAGCGAAAATCACCTTCTGCGGGTGGAACACGACGGATGTGTGCTGGAAGAGAACGTGTACGACGCCGGGGGAAACCGCGTCCTACGCAAGACCAACCCGGGCGGCAAAGACGCCCAGGTTACCGTGCTCATCGAGGGCATCTTCGAGATGAATGGCAGCGATGCCTATCGCCACGTCACCGACGGCCACATGCTGGTTGCGTCGGTTCGCAGTGCTGCTTCCAGCGTCCACCTGGTGTCAAGCGTCGATCCCACGGCGTTTGCGCTGCTCACAGCGCCCTCTGCGCGGGAGGGCGTATCCCACTTCGGCGGCACTCCGCTGCGCAGCTCGGTCCCCTTTGTCGGGCTCGCCCTGTTCGGCGTGGCGCTGGCCGGTTCTCGCAGCGCGCGGGCACGCAGGCTGTGGCGCGAAGCTCGCGGGGTGGGCCGAGGTGTCGCCTCTCAGGCCCGCCGACGGCCAGCCCGCTGGCTGGTCGCCTTGTTCCTGGTGCCCACCTACCTGACCTACGCGGGCAACGTGCGCGCCGATCTCGCGGTGGCGACGGCAAGCGCGGTGGCGCCGCTCGAGTACTTCTTCTACCACGTCGACCACGTGGGCAATGTAGAGGCAATCAGCAATCACAACGGGCAAGTGGTCCAGCGGCTACAGTACAAACCCTTTGGCGAACAATTCAGCGATCACATAGCCCCTACTCACAGTGGGTTCCTGGACGCGAGCGATCCGCATGCCAAGGCGCTTGATCGTTCGTTCAACGGACACGAGTTCGATGCGGCGAGCAGCCTCTATTACTTTGGCGCCCGCCACTACAACCCGATCCTGGGGCGCTTCCTGAGCGCAGATACCAAGGTCTTCGAGGGTGAGAATCCCCAGCTCTTGCATCGCTACGCGTTCAATGTCAACAACCCGATTCGCTATGCCGATCTGACCGGCCACGGGTTCTGGGATGTGGTGCTTGGGATCGTTGTGGCGGTTCTGATCATCGCGGCGGTGGTGGTGGTCAGCATCGGGACTGCAGGGGTTGGGGACATCGTCTTCGGCGTCGCGGTCGGAGTTCTAATCGGGGCTGGGGTGGGTCTTGCCGTGGGGGCAGTGCTCGCATACGCGAAGTACGGGAACCTGACCAGCGCGGCATCGCTGAGGTTGATTCTAGCCACCACCTTCGCCGGGGAATTGGTGGGTGCGTCGGTCGGCTTCATTGTCGGTGCTGGGGGCTTGGGCGCTGCGTTCAGCGCCCAAAACATCGCGGACTGGGCTGGTCACGATCTGATAGCCAACCTACTTATCGGGGCGGCTGGGGGAGCCATCGGTGCGGAGGCCGGGGCCGATCCAAACAACCCGGACTACGGGCTGGAGATCTTCCTGGGAACGGCCATCGGCGCTGGGGTCGGCGCCATCGCTGGCGCCAGCGATGGGCTGGGTAACATCTGGGAGCCGATAAACTTCCCGGGTTGGGAGGCAGGGTTGTTCTCGCTTTACGGCGGTGCAACCGGATCGTTCCTCACGGTCAACGGCTACATCTGCAAGCAAACCGGCGTGGCTTGTTTCCAAGATCCGGGAATCACGCCAAGTACCGACATATCGAGTTCATCCTCTCAGTTGACCGTGGAGCGCCGACGCGGAGTTCCGGCTTGGAGTTTCGATGGGACTTCGCTCGGTTCGGGAACGGTCTCGTTCATCAACCGTGAACATCTGGATCTCTACCCGCTGGCCCCGTAAGATCCACAGCGATGCGGTCTTGTTCGGCGTTAGGACTCGCGGTTCCTTTGTGGATGACAGTGGTTGCATGCACCCCATCCAGCTTCCGGCCCGCGAGTCCGCGCCGGGCTCAAGACGACCGACTGGTCATCGACCTCCAGCGCGCTGACCTGCGGCACTTGGTTTTCGACGTGGAGATCTCGGGCGCCTCTCCTGCCGAGGTGGAGGGCGCCTGGGTGTCGCAAGTCGCAGCGGCTGACGGGGCGCCCTGCGCACGCCACCTGGCGGCGCGCGAAATCGAGAAGGTGGGTTGGTCATCCGCGGGAAGTAGGCTCAAGGTGCACTTCGATTCTACTTTGCTCGATGTGCTCAGGCGGCCGTCGACGTTGGAACTGCGTGTAGCGGAAGAAAACCGCGTTCACTGCATCGCCTTGCCGCTCACGGGTCCGGACCCCGACTTGCGCTGGACCTTGGAGCCGACCGGACGCAATCGCCCGTTTGTGGGACGGGGAATTGGAGTTTGGTTTCCCGTGGGCTCCCATGGTCACTCGGCCGAGACGGATCTCACGCTATTGCGTCTGGGTTGGTGGGGCGGGCCGGTCAGGCTGGGAGGCGGCGCCGGCTTCGGCTTCACCTGTTGTGCGCGCGGAGGCCGCAACGCCGCGGTTGTCATTCCGACTGCCCTTGCCGCTGAGGTGTTTCCGGTGGTTGCGGGACGTTTTGCTATCGGCCTGGGCGCATCGTACGCAATCCGTCCGAGCTGGTTCGGCA
>Ga0265330_10001011_pt1 | contig 17072 bp, 14 predicted proteins | sample 41919metaG_FD_202083 | JGI IMG/M metagenome (GOLD analysis project Ga0265330, IMG submission 202083) | Rhizosphere microbial communities from Carex aquatilis grown in University of Washington, Seatle, WA, United States - 4-19-19 metaG | ecosystem: Host-associated > Plants > Roots > Rhizosphere... | reverse complement strand
TTTCGTTGTTCCTCATCAACCAACAACGCGATAGTTGCGAAATGCTGGGCGAATACATGAACGTGGTGAAGCACGGCAGGGTCCATGTGGTCCGTAACCGCTTCTTCGGCATGGCCCCGTCGCTGTTCGAGTTGTACGACAACTCTCCCATGCGGCAAACGGTCGAGGCAAGGCAAGGGTTGTCGCTGTACCTCCCGCAGCTTGCGACGCGCGTGACCAACCTTGTACAAAGCAACCGGCTGACGCTCGAAAGGGCGCGGGAGACTGCCACGCTGGGAAGTCGCGCGGAGATCGAACGCTGGCGCCGCGAATGCGCCCAGTACATTTTCGACAAGGTGTGCGACGATGCCCCCAACCAATAACGACCTCTACAGCGTCTTTCTGGCGGATCTGTCCGAAGTGGAACGCGAGCGCGTGCGGACCTACGCGGACACGTTCGGCATCGAGCCGACCGATGCCGTGTGGGCTTTGATGATCGTGCTCGGACGGTACAACGACCTGTACGAGGCCGTTCCGGGAAAGATCAACGGAACCGTGCAGGGCATTCTGGAGAAAATCCAGTCGGTGGCCGCGACGGAAGCGGAGTATTCGAGGCTCCGCTTGCAGGCGTCCTTGACGGACGCCGTCGTCGGGGCCGCCGAGTCCGTGGCGAAGCGGAAGGGCCGCAGTGAACTGTTGAAATGGAGCGCCATCGTTTCGACGGTGGGGGTGTTCCTTTTCGGTTGCGTTTTTGCTCTCGGGTATTGGCTGGGCTTCGATCACGGTCGCGCCCGTGGTTTCAATGCCGGCGTCGAGGGGCATCTTGCAGAGTCGTGGGCGCTTTCCGCTGATGGCTTGCGGGCCTACGAGCTTTGGAAAGCCGGCGATCTTGGGCACTTGACAGCCTGCGACCGCCCAGGCTGGAAATTGGAGTCCGGGGTCTGTTTCCCCAAGGCCGACGAAGGAAAACTGTATGGTTGGCGCGTCCGGTGAAACCGGGCGTAAATCATGTGCAACTCAAGAATAAAGGTGAATGCTCTTTCTGGCCAGCGCCAAGCCCGCGCTGGCGTCCTCGCTGGCGCGGGTTATTTGTCATTCAGCATCGCGAGGATTACTTGTGGGATATACTCTCTTTGCGAATGGGGTCTCTATTGGTGGAGACAGTCGTTGCGAGACAACCTTCAACCCGGCTCTTGGAGCAAACGAAAGAGACTTAGCCTTGTATTGTCACTGGCGTTCGTCGCCGGGTCGATCTCTTGCCTGGTTCTTCGATTTGTTCCCGCAATAAATGGTGCGCTTTCGGGTTCGCCAGATGTGATGCGTTCGGTCGCTATTCAAGTTGCGTCAAGTCTGGCTGCCGAAGAACAGTGGCAATCCCCGGTGGTCGTCCAGACAAAGCCTACGCAGGATTGCCGGACACTCAGAAACACCCCCTTGGGCGACCAGGAACAAATCTATTTTGTGGTCACGTACACGGAAAGAACGCATTCCTTCTGCATCATTGAATATGTGGCCGCAGCAGCAACTCCCGAAACCGAAGATGCAATCACGCTGGATCAAAGCTCGGGACAGAACTACGGTGCGCGACTTCGGTCGCCAGTGCAAGTCGTGCCTGTGGGGCATATCTACAAGGCCCTCCCGGACTTCGTTGCCGCGATGTTCGACTGGCGGACTCCACTGAACCGCTCTGGCGGCACGATGCGTTTTGAGTCGAAAACGGACAGTTCCCATTCTGGCCCCACCAGCAGCCTCGGCCTGAATCTCGATCTGTTCAAAATTCGTGCTGAGGCCGCACGAAAACACCAGCGTATCAATCGGGTCTTGGATGGGTTTCTCGCCGGACTTCTATTGGGCACGGTGGTTTCGGTTGGATGGATCCGGAAGAGTTACAAAACCTTTCGGAGGCATTGTCTCACTTACGAGTGCCATATAAGACTTTGGCAGTATCTTTGCCAAGACCCGAATTCATACGCCGGGATCGCACAACAGGCTTACCACAGGAAACAGACTGAGCGCCAAGCCCAAATCCGGGCAGCAAATCTCGCGCTTCGCGCCAAGGAAGAAGCGTGGCAGCGATTGCATCAAATGCTTGAGATCGTTGTTACCGAGGAACAGCGGCTACAGATAGAAGACTGTTTGGCGCGAGGCGAGCCGGAGGAGATGAAGACGCTGACCGAGATCATGGCAAGCCAGATGGGAGCGCGAACTCCACAGGAGCGACTGAGTCTGCTGTTGGTGTCGCTGAGAGATCTGTGCAACGATGACGAATTTCAGTCCCACCAACACGAGGCATTCGAGATATTAGGCCAGCTCGGATTCCGCCCGGCGCGGGAGTTCGTCGTCCAACTGCACGATGGACTGAGGGAATTGGCGAGAAAGCGTGCGGAAATCGCTGCCGCTCAAGATGACGCCGACACTCCGCCTGCTCAAAAGAAGAGTCGTATAGCGTATTAAAATTCTGTCCGCACACGAAAACCGTCACCGGGATCGGCATGACAGCCCAGATGCCTGCCAAATGGCTTTTGGATCGTGGCCATTTGAAACGGTGGGTACAATCCCAAGCAGGGATTCAAATCCACGGTCACCCCCGTCCCGGCAGGGAGGCGCGGATTGCCACTCACCGCCCAATTACATATTACACTATTGACAGCAGTAGTATCATTCACGTATATTGGCAGGCATGAGAACTAAATCTCGCCGTAAACCGCAGAGGTTCACTTTACAGCAGGTCGAAAAGCTTCGTGCTGTCCTGCAGAAACTTGCAAATGAACCCGTTCCGCAACCCGAACCTCGGAAACGTACCGTGGAAGCACAAGGATATTCCACAAGGAAACCGGGTATCAAGCGTAAGAAGGGATGATATTCGGCGGGCGTTCTTTTTGAACGCCTGATTTTCGGCGGTAAGAATATGCGCGTCCTACTACACAATTTGCCGGACGACCTGCCCTCCCGCATCGAACACTGCAAGGGCGCTCTCACCGCGCCCGCGCTGGCAACGCTACTCGGGATGAGCCGAACGACCATCTACGAGATGGCCGCGACCAACCGCCTCCCGTATTACAAAATCGGATGTATGGTCCGCTTCGACCCGGTGACCATTGCCGAGTGGCTGCGCTCTCAGTCCGTGCCTCTGGCTCCATGACCCTTCACCACTGGACTGCGTTCAATTTTGCCTGGGCTTCGGTGCCTGCCGCGGGCCTGAGGTATCGCATCGTGGAGGCCAAGTCCTTGTGCCCCGCGTAAGCCTGGACAGTCCTCAGGTCGATCCCGTTTCGCAGGAGCGTGGTCAGGTAGGTCCGCCGGAAACGGTGAAGGGTGTACTCCTGGCACTCGTTGATCTCCCGGCAACCATCGCATCTGCCGCAATTCAATCCGGCCTTATGCGCCATCCGCTTGAGCGTCCTCAGGAGCTTCGTGTTGGGCTTGTGGTTCTTTGTGCCGAGTACAAGGGTCTGCCCTTTCCGGCTGTTCTGCCATGCGCGTAACTCCGCCAGCAGGTCGTCGGGAATGGGGATCTCGCGTTGCTCCCAAGTTTTCGGGAGGAATCCCCACTGCTTCTTGGACTGAACCCGGAGTATCTTGTCGGCCCAGTGGATGTCGCGGAACTCAAGGTGCATCATCTCCTGGTCGCGCAAACCACATTTCATGCCCAGCAGGATGCAAACGCGCATATACGGGTCCGCTGCCGCCAGCAACGCCCGCGTCTGCTCGGACGAGTACACCGTTGGAAGTTTCTCCTCATACCTCGGGACAGGCGGCAGGATTGCTTTGTCGATACCCGCGAATCGCAACCATGAGGCCAGCCGTGCGTGTTTGTTCGACACCGTACGCTCCGCGCAGTTTCTGTCTCGGAGAGCCTCATGAAACAGGAAGATGTCGTCCCGGTTAATCTGATCGACATAAAGCTTCTTCCTCTTCCGCATCAACTCCATAAATTCGGTGGTAACCAGGCGGGCCTGCTCCGCCGCCTCATTCGCCTTTCGGCGTTCGGCGTCCTTGATGTACGCCGCCGCCGTGTCTTTGAGGCTGGCGCGATCAGGCTTCTCTATGACCTCTATGTCAGGGTTCTTGGCCGCCTGAGCCACAACAGACTTCGTGTTTTCCAAACGGACTCGTCTTGCGTCGGCTTCTACCGCCTTGTTGCCAACCGGCGTGTAGACCGTCCTCCGATCAACTGTGTGCCGAAGGTCATAGGTTCCGTTTTCGACCTGGATGGCCTTTCCATTGACCAGCGCATGTCCAGGTTTCACCCTGCCGTTAGCGCCACGAGCGGCCGTTGACCGTCTCCACTTACCGGCTGCATCCTTATAACGGATCATCAGTGTTATTGCTTTGGCATACATGCTGTTATTATAGCAAAAAGCACGACAACAGCACGACAAAGTAAAATATAATCAGTATTCACAGGGATATTATCACATAGGACGGAGAATCCCTCCCTCTCCGCCAGTGTTTACGTTTTGGTGCAGTGTCCGAACATCACCTCGCAACGTGATCTGAATCACGGCGGGCTTTTTCACCCCTCCATTAGTATGTACGCTGGTGCGCGTCTGTCGCGCACAGGTTGGCATTGCTTTGGACCGCAGCCGAAGGTAATGGTCTGCGAAAGGAGCGCCGTGCACACACCGTCTCAGGAACATCTCAACGCGGGAGAGCGGGCTTTCATCGATCAGGTGGTCAGCAGCCGGACGGGGCGTCCGGGGTCCCTGCTCGGCATTTTGGAAGCGGCCCAGGAACACAATCCCCACAAATATCTTCCGCGCGAAACGCTGGAATACATCGCGGCGAAAACGAAGGTCCCGCTCTCGCGCATCTACAGCGTGGTCACGTTTTACGCGCTCTTCAACCTCGATCCGCAGGGCGACAACACCATCTGCATCTGCCGTGGAACGGCCTGCCACACGCGCGGCTCGCGCAACCTGTTGCAGAGCGTTCGCCTGGAACTCGGATTGGGACTCGAGGATGCGAACGAAACCAGCGAAGAGAACAAAACTTTGCTAACCACGCCCGATAACAAATTCACGGTCCGCACCGTGGCTTGTTTCGGGCAGTGCGCGCTGGCGCCAGTGGTCGAGGTGAACCACCGTATTTGCGGCCATGTGAACGAACGTACTCTGCAACGAGAGATTCGCACCGTTGAGCGGGAGAACTACTGATGCCTCGAATTCAAGACATTGGCGCTTTCAGTGCAGTGCGGGAAGCGGGGCTGGCGAAACTGGTCCCATCCGTGCCCCGAATCGCGATTGGCATGGGCACTTGCGGTCGAGGCAATGGCGCGGAAGGCCTCTACCATGCGTTCGCGGAAGCGATTGAGCGCAGCGGCATCCATGTGGTGCTGGCGGGTGTAGGATGCTTTGGCCCCTGTTTTCAGGAGCCGCTGGCCAATATACGGCTGCCCGGCTTTCCCCTGGTGATCTTGCATCGAGTGCAAGCGAACGATGCGGGGCGCATTCTGCACGATGTTTCCACCGGCAACCTTTCGCCCGATCTCATTTATTGCAAGATCGAAGAGTGGGACCACATAACCGCCTCGGTGAAATATGGGCGCGGTTATCCGGAGATTCCCAACTGGAACGAAGTTCCCTTCTTTAAGGGCCAGAAGAAAATTGTTTTGCGAAATTGCGGCTTCATCAATCCCGACGACATTGAGGAATACATCGCGATCGGCGGATACCAGGCGCTGTACAAAGTGCTGATCGACGGGCGTCCGGAGAATGTCATCGAGCAGATCAAGGCCTCGAAGCTGCGTGGACGAGGCGGGGCCGGTTTTCTCACCGGTAACAAATGGGAGTTCTTGGCCAAGGCTGTCTCCGACCATAAATACATCATCTGCAACGCGGATGAAGGCGATCCCGGCGCATACATGAACCGCAACGAGATCGAGAGCGATCCGCACTCGCTGATCGAAGGCATGATCATCGGCGGATACGTCATGGGATCGAGCGAGGGGATCGTTTATATACGCGCCGAGTATCCGCTGGCCGTACACCGCCTTACCCGCGCCATCGAGCAGGCCCGCGAATATGGATTGCTCGGAGAAAACATTCTTGGCCGGGGATTCAAATTCGATATCGAAGTGGTGGAAGGCGCGGGAGCGTTTGTCTGCGGCGAAGAGACAGCGCTGATCGCATCGCTGGAAGGGCAGGCGGGACGGCCGCGTCCGCGGCCTCCGTTCCCGGCGCAAAAAGGTTTGTGGGGACATCCGACCAACATCAATAACGTCGAGACCTGGTATAACGTCGCGCCCATCGTGACCAAGGGCCCGGCGTGGTTCAGCGAGACCGGGAGTCCGAAGAGTTCGGGAACAAAAGTATTTTCGCTGGTGGGTAAAGTCGCGAGCACGGGCCTGGTCGAGATGCCACTGGGCACGCCGCTCAAGACCTTCGTCTATGACATCGGCGAAGGCGGCATTGGCGGCCGCCAGATCAAGGCTGTGCAAACCGGCGGGCCGTCGGGCGGATGCATTACACCCGAGATGTTCGATACGCCGGTGGACTACGAAAACCTGTCGCAACTCGGATCGATCATGGGATCGGGCGGCATGGTGGTCATGGATGAAGACAACTGCATGGTGGACGTGGCCCGGTACTTCATCGAGTTCACGCATTCCGAGTCGTGCGGCAAGTGCATTCCCTGCCGGGTGGGATTGAACAAGTCTTTGCGAATCCTGAACCGCGTGACCGAAGGCGCGGGCACGATGCATCATCTCGAACTGCTCGATGAGTTGAGCCGTTACGTGCGCGAGTGTTCTTTGTGCGGCTTGGGGCAGACGGCGCCGAATCCGGTGTTGACCACGCTGCGCCACTTCCGTACAGAGTTTGAAGACCACATCGTGTCGCGGCGCTGCCAGGCCGGCGTGTGCGAAGAGCTTGCGCTGTCGCCCTGCGAAAACAGTTGTCCGCTGCACATGAACATTCCGCGCTTCCTGCAACTCTACAAAGAGAAGCGGCTGGAAGATGCGTTTGAAGCGGTGATCATGGACAATCCGCTGCCGTCATCGACGGGGCGGGTGTGCCAGCATCCGTGCGATAACCGCTGCCGCCGCCAGACTATGGACGAAGCGGTCAACATGCGGGAAGTCCACCGCTTTATTTCCGACTCGATCCTGCTCTCCGACCGGTTTGAAGAGATGGCCAAGCGCATTGTGGCGCGCAAACTGGAGCCCACGGGCCGCAAGATTGCGATTGCCGGAGCGGGACCGGCCGGCCTGACCGCGGCGTTCTATGCCGCTATGCTCGGCCACGATGTCACCGTGTATGACGCCAAGGCCGAGGCCGGTGGCATGTTGCGCTTCGCGCTGCCGGAATATCGCCTGCCCAAGAGCGCGTTGCAACGCGAAGTCGATTTGATCGAACGGCTGGGTGTGAAATTCATCTTCAACACACGCGTCGGCTTCGATGTTCCGCTGAACGATCTCGACGACCGCTTCGATGCGGTCTTCATCTCCATAGGAACGTGGAAAGAATCCTGGGTCTATCAGTCCGGCACGGAGTTGAAAGGCGTATATCCGGCGCTGATTTTCCTGGAGGCAACCGCGCGCGGAGAAGATGTGCCCATCGGCAAAAAGGTGGCCATCATCGGCGGCGGGAATGCCGCCATCGATTCCGCCCGCACGGCGCTGCGCAGAGGCGCCGACGTCACCGTGTTTTATCGTCGCGAGCACAAAGATATGCCCGCCATCGAAGAAGAGACGAAAGCCGCCAAGGACGAAGGCGCGAAGTTCGTATTCCTGGCTGCGCCTCACCGGGTAATTGGCGACGCGGCGGGCAACGTGAAGTCGATTGAGATTGTGAAGACGCGCCTCGGCGAATACGATTCTTCGGGACGCAGAAAACCCATCTCGACCGACGAGATCCGGCGCTATGAATGCGATGCCGTCATCTACGCGGTGGGCGAGAGCGTGGACCTGGACTTTGCCCGCGCTTCGGGATTGAGCCTGAAAGAAAGCGGGACGATTGAAGTGAACCGCTTCACCCTCGAAACCAGCCGTCCACGGTTCTACGCTGGCGGCGATGTCATCACGGGCGCGTCGAATGTTTCGAACGCGATGGCGTACGGAAAACTGGCGGCCCGCAGCATGGATCTGCAACTGATGGAAACGAACCGCTGGGCCAGGATCTTCCCCGAGATCGAGTACGGGAAGCATGTGCCGGAAGAGCCGAGCCCCAACCACCGCCATGACGGCCACATTCTGGCCGCCAATACGCGGGTACAGTCGAACGCTGAAGTGGTCACCGGATTTACCCATGAGGAAGCGCTCGACGAGTCGAGCCGTTGCCTGCGTTGCGACATTAAAGTCGCAAACGTAAGTTAGGAAGGAGCGGGACCTTGCCGCCAAAAAAACTGTCAATCCGGATCGACGGCGAACTGATTAGCGCCGAAGAGGGCCAGACCATCCTGCAAGCCGCGAAGGCGAACGGTAAGTACATTCCCACGCTTTGCGATCTGGAGGGGCTGACCTCGGTCGGCGCCTGCCGGCTATGCATTGTGGAAGTCTCGGGGACCGACCGCCTCTTGCCCGCATGTACAACCCCGATTCGCGATGGCATGTCGGTAACGACTACCTCGGCCAAGCTGACGCAGTACCGCCGCATTTCTGTTGAGTTGTTGCTGGTGGAGCGGAACCATGTGTGCGCCGTCTGCGTTTCGAACGGCCATTGCGAGTTGCAGTCGCTGGCCAGCGCGATGGGCATCAGCACGGTGCGCTTCGCCTACAACTTCCCCAAACTGGGCATGGATCTTTCTCACCCGCGCTTTGTGCTCGACCATAACCGCTGCATTCTGTGCACGCGCTGCGTGCGGGTGTGCGCGGAGTTGGAAGGCGCGCATGTGTGGGAAATCACATCGCGAGGAATTCATTCCAAGCTGGTCAGTGACCTAAACCAGAAGTGGGGCGCTTCCCCCAATTGCACCAGTTGCGGAAAGTGCGTACAGGCTTGTCCCACGGGGGCGCTCGCCGAGAAAGGCTGGGCGGTCGAAGAGATGGTCAAGAAGAACGACAACATCAGCTCGCTCGTACGCAGCAGAGGGGTGGAGGTATGAAGAAAGTCAAAGTGGCCACAATTTGGCTGGACGGCTGCTCGGGTTGCCACATGTCGCTGCTCGATATGGATGCCGCCATCATCTCGCTGGCGCAAAAGATCGACCTGGTCTACGGGCCGCTGGTCGATGCGCAAGAATTCCCCGAGGGCGTGGATGTGACGCTGGTCGAGGGCGCGGTGAGTTCGCAGGAAGACCTGCACAAGCTGCAAAAAGTCCGGCAGCGGACGGGCCTTCTCATTGCCCTTGGCGATTGCGCGGTCACGGGAAATGTGCCCGGCATGAGAAATTTTATCCCGGTGAATAAACTGCTGCAGCGGGTTTATGTGGAGGGGGCGCAAGAGGGCAAGGTGGTCCCGACCGACGGAGTGCCTCCGCTGTTGAAGCAGGCGCGGGCGCTGCGGGAGTTTGTGAAAGTGGACGTCTGCCTGCCGGGATGCCCGCCACCGGCGAAGACGATTACCACCGTGGTTTCCGATCTGGTGGACGGGAAAAAACGCGAGACTCCTCTCGCGGTGAAGTTCGGATAGCAGTGCGTGACGTTGTTTTTGGATAATGCAGCGCTATAACCGCTGCGGTCGCTGGAATTTGAAATTGGAGTTCCCATGAAGCGCATTACAATCGATCCGGTAACACGCATCGAAGGGCACGCGAAGATCACCATACAGTTGGACGACAACGGCCGGGTCGCCGGCACCGAGTTCCATGTGACCCAGGTGCGCGGGTTCGAGAAGTTCGTCGAGGGGCGCCCTTATTACGAGATGCCGGGCATCACCGCGCGCATCTGCGGAATCTGCCCCATCAGCCATCTGCTGGCCTCGTCCAAGGCATGCGACGCGATCATGGCCGTGCGCATTCCACCCGCCGCCAAGAAGCTGCGCGAACTGGTGCATTGCGCCCAGATCGTGCAGTCGCACGCCCTGAGCTTTTTCTATTTGTCGTCGCCGGATTTACTGCTTGGCATGGACTCCGACATGGCGACGAGGAACGTGATCGGCGTGATTGCCGCGCATCCGGAGATGGCACGCGATGGCATCGAACTGCGCAAGTTCGGATTGCAGATCATCGAGGGTCTCGCCCAGGAAAGAGTGCATCCCTCGTGGATCGTGCCCGGAGGCGTGAATAATCCGCTGTCCACGCCAGCGCGCGACCGCTTTCTTTTCGACCTGCCTTCGGCCAAAGCGATTGCCGACCGCACCATGAGCTTCTTCAAAAAAGTGGTGGGTAACTACAAGGACGAGATTGAGTTCTTTGGTTCCGCGCCCAGCATGTACGCCGGGCTGGTCGATCGAAAAGGAAATTTGCAACTTTACGATGGCAGCTTGCGCTTCCGCAGCGCGACAGGAGAAATCGTCGAAGACCAAATAGCACCGGAAGACTACGCTACTTGGATCGGCGAGGCGAGCTTGCGCGAGTCTTATTTGAAGGCCCCCTATTTCAAGCCGCAAGGTTTCCCCGAAGGAGCGTATCGAGTCGGTCCGCTGGCCAGAATCAACGCGGCTGATCGGTGTGGCACTCCCAAAGCGGACGCTGAATTTACCGAATTCCATCAGCGCTTTGGCTCGCCCGCGCACAGCGCATTCCTCTATCACTATGCGCGGCTGATTGAGATCGTTTACGCCCTGGAAAAAATCGAGATGTTGCTGGCCGATCCGCAAATCCTCGACAAGCATGTGCGCGCCACGGGAGGCGTGAATTCGCTCGAAGGCGTGGGCATGATCGAGGCGCCGCGGGGCACCCTGATCCACCACTACAAAGTGAATGAAGAAGGCGGCATCACCTGGGCCAACCTGATCGTGGCAACGGGACACAACAATATCGCCATGGGCCGTAGCATTCAGCAGGTCAGCGAGCATTTCATCGACGGCAACAAGCTCCAGGAAGGCATGTTGAACCGGGTCTCGGCCGTGGTCAGGGCCTACGATCCCTGCCTGAGCTGTTCCACGCACGCCCTCGGCGAAATCGCCCTGCGCATTCAGTTGGTAAGCGCGAACGGCGAGTTGCTGGATGAGATTGCGACCAAGTAAGAGCGGTCCACAGTTGCGCGAAATCTTCCTTACCCATATACCCACTGTGCTAAAGTGTGTTCATGGCAAACACACGGAGCGCAACCCTTAGTATTCGGCTCAAGCCGGACACCAAGAAACGGCTGGCGCGGCTGGCAAAAACTTCGGGGCGCAGTTCGAACTTTCTCATCGCCGACGCCGTGGAAGTTTACGTTTCCGATCAGGAAAGAATGCTGGCCGAAGTCCGTCAGGCGGACCGCCAGGTCAAATCGGGACACTACATCAAGAACGAGGACATGAAGGCGTGGCTTTTATCCTGGGGAACCGATCGCGAGTTGTCGGTCCCGAAGTGTGTCTGCGGCAAAACACACGATGACGAGGCGCTGTGCCAGTAGAAATTGTCTGGTCGGCGTTGGCGCGGACCCGCCTGCGGGAGATCCGCGATTACGTTGCTCGCGACAAACCGCAGGCAGCGGAACGGCTCGCCATGCGGATTGTTACCGCGGTCGAAGCTCTAAGAAATCATCCCTATCTGGGCCGCGTAGGGGCCGAGCCTGGAATCAGAGAGCTGGTCATCGCAAGCACTCCGTACATCGTGTTGTACCGCGTGCAGGGCGAGCGCGTTGTTATCAGCACGATCTGGCATGGGGCACAGCGGCGGGAGGGCTAGAGATTCAGGAAATTATCGCGAATTTATTTTGCGTGAACTGATGCCTTGGGTGCGGGTGCACCGCGCAGCAATCCTTCCGTGCTAAGGTCTTCGTCCAGGTCGGGCCAATGGATGCCATATCCGCCGCCAGCGATTTTCCAACTCCTGCGTTGCACGGGCGTAGCATTCAGCAGTCACGGATACCATACCAGGGGCACCGTTATAACGCGGCCGTCACGCAAGCTCACGCTGAGGGTGTCGTCCGTGAATTGCACGTCGAGCACGCGCTCGTCAGCCACCGATGCCGAAAAACTCATTCCATCCCTCCAGCTCGCTCGAAAAGCGACCCGTGCCGCCGATTAGATGTCCAGGTTCTTCACATCCAGCGCGTTGTCTTCGATGAATTTTCTGCGGGCTTCCACGTCTTCGCCCATCAGTGTGGTGAAGATGGTTTCGCACTCGGCGATGTCTTCGAGCCGGACTTGCAATAGCGTGCGGCGCTCGGGGTCCATGGTGGTTTCCCAGAGCTGCTCGGCGGTCATTTCTCCCAAGCCTTTGTAGCGCTGGACGATGTACTCTTTTCGTCCTTCGCCCAGTACATAATCGAAAAGCTCGCGGGCAGTGTTCTTCTCGACGATCTCGGGTTCTTTCGCGCGGCGTGCTGCCGGCTTGCCGGATTTTTTCTGCGCCTTCTCGGCTTCTTCTTTTTCGGCGGCGCTCAGATTTTCGTCTTCGTTATTGTTATTTTCTTCGCCGTCTTCTTCATTCTTTTCCGAAGCGCTGGCTGCGGTCTTGGCCGCTCTGGGCAGGCTCTCGACCACGAAGGGCGGCTCCAGATACTCCTCGATCTGCTTAAACTTGGCGATGAGTTGGCGGCATTCCGGGGACGAGGCCAGTTCCCAGTTGACGATGTGCTCGGCGCCCTGCAAGTTCACGAAAATCAATGCCCACAGATTGTGTTCTTCGTCGAAACGCGTTTCCACGCTCTTCAGCTTCAAATCTTTTTGCAGGCGCTTGAGTTCTCGTTCAAGTTTCTCAATCTTCTTCGGCGGAGTCTTCTTATCGCCTTCAAAGTCAGCACGCTTCGCTAGGTCTAACTTGGGCAGCAGAGCGGTGATCCGTTCTTCGCGAATGCGTTTGTTTAACTTGTCCAGAAATCCGAGATACTCGTTCAGGACGGTAATGAACTTAGTCAACGCCGCGCCTTCTAACTTGGCCGCGCCCTCGCCGTAGCGGATGATAAGGCCTTCGGAAGCGCGCTTCACCATGACTTTGACGAACTCACGCTCGTCCTTGATGTACTGGTGCGACTTACCCTTCTTGATGCCGAAGAGCGGCGGCTGCGCGATGTAAATGTTGCTGCGCTTGATCAGGTCCTGCATGTGGCGGAAGAAAAACGTCAGCAGCAGAGTGCGGATGTGCGAACCGTCCACATCGGCGTCGGTCATCAGAATGATTTTGCCGTAGCGCACTTTCGTCGGATCGAAGTCTTCTTTCGAGATGCCGGTGCCGAGCGCGGTAATCATGGCGCGAATTTCTTCGTGGGCCAGCATCTTGTCGTAGCGCGCTTTTTCCACGTTCAAAATTTTTCCCTTGAGCGGGAGGATGGCCTGAAAGCGGCGGTCGCGGCCTTGTTTGGCGGTGCCGCCTGCGGATTCGCCCTCGACCAGAAATAGTTCGCAGCGGTTGGGATCGCGCTCGGAGCAGTCGGCAAGTTTGCCGGGAAGTCCTCCGCCATCGAGCGCGCCTTTCCGGCGGGTCAGGTCGCGTGCCTTGCGGGCGGCTTCGCGGGCGCGGGCGGCGTCGATCGCTTTGTTGATGATCTTGCGGGCGACGGCAGTGTTCTGCTCAAAAAATGCGCCCAGCTTTTCATTCACAACGGCTTGCACGATGCCTGCAATATCGGAGTTCAGCTTGCCTTTGGTCTGTCCTTCGAATTGCGGCTGCGGCAGCTTGACGCTGATCACGGCGACCAAGCCTTCGCGGACGTCGTCTCCAGTGAGATTTTCTTTTACGTCCTTAAATAGGCCCATCTGCTGTCCGGCGTAATTAATGGTGCGGGTCAGCGAGGTGCGGAAACCGGAAAGATGCGTGCCGCCGTCAATGGTGTTGATGTTATTGGCAAAACTGAAAACGGATTCCGAGTAGGCGTCGTTGTACTGAAGGCCGATTTCAATGTGCACGTCGTCCTTGTCGGCTTCCATGTAGATCGGTTTGTCGTGGAGTGTCTGTTTGCCGCGGTTCAGGTGCTTGATGAATTCTGCGATGCCGCCCGTGTATTTGAATTCGGCGCGTTTGGCTTCGTTGGTCTTGGTATCGGTCTGGCGCTCGTCGGTGAGTGTGATGAGCAGCCCTTTGTTGAGGAACGCAAGTTCGCGCAAGCGCTGCGAGAGCGTATCGAAGTTGTATTCGACGGCGGTGGTGAAAATCGATTTGTCGGGAACGAAGTGGACCTTGGTGCCCGTCTTTACCTTGGCCGCCCCAGTCTTCCGTAGTTTACTGGTGGGCTCGCCCTTGGAGTAAGTCTGCTCCCAGGTAAAACCGTCACGCCAGATTTCCAGTTCTAGCTCTTCGCTAAGCGCGTTGACGCAACTTACTCCTACGCCATGCAATCCTCCGGAAACTTTGTAGGAGTTACTGTCGAACTTACCGCCCGCGTGTAGAGTGGTCATTACAACTTGAGCGGCGGGGACTTTCTCTCCGTCGATGTCCATGTTATCGACGGGAATGCCGCGTCCGTTATCAACCACGGTGATGGAGTTATCGAGATGGATGGTGACGTCGATCTTATCGGCGTGGCCGGCGAGCGCCTCATCCACCGAGTTATCCACGACTTCGTAGACCAGGTGATGCAATCCTAGTTCTCCGGTCGATCCGATGTACATGGCGGGACGCTTGCGCACGGCTTCCATGCCGCCAAGGACCTTGATGGAGTCTGCGGTGTAATCCCCGTTGCTTTTGCCGCTCTTATTTTTCGCGCTGTTTTTCGCGTCGAGAGGTTCGGCTTGCAATTCTTTCGTGGCCATTCTGCTCCGTGGAGAAAGCCGGATCCCGCCGCTGCGGGTCGAATCCGGGCCCGCTGGAGGCTTCGGATCGGACGCCTGACTGGAGGGGCGATTCCGGGAGTGCTCGGGTGACTTCAACTTATTGAATTTTCTGCTAGTTAGTGTCACTTGAGCTGTATGTATTTTACCACGAATGAGGCTTATTTTGAGGTTGGAATCGAGGTCGTAAACCGTGCTTTTTGTTGCTTGTGGAAGCGGGGCGGTACCGCGTCCCCACACGATCTCTAGTGTGCGGACGATTTTGCGACGGCGAAATGGAGACCATCCATCAGATCGTCGAGTTCACTCTCACTGCCAGCGATAAAGGTGAACGAAACGATCTGACCCTTCGCCAGCAGGATGAGTGTCGACTGGCGCATGGTTAATTTGTCGTTGTTTGTCTTAATGCCTAGCGGCTTTACGAAATCGGCGCGCACGAGTTGCCGCCCTTCAACATCCAGCGTGTAGGGTTCGCCATCGGCCTTAAAACCTTTGGCGGTCGCGAGTTCGGTGAGCGGGCCGAGGTAATCTTCGGCTGTCTTCAGGCCGGGATAGGACGCCGCGCTTTCGGAAGCGATCACGACGGCGGAGTTGATGGTGTCTCCGGTGGCTTCGGGAGGACGCTCGAAAACAGCGAGCAGCACTTCTCCTTTGCCGGCGTCATTTCCCTCTTGCATTGCCTTGGTGCGATCGACCCAGCCGTAGGGGATTTCGTAGCGGAATCCAAAAGTCGTGTTGCGGTAAAGTTGTGCGTCTTCGGTGGGAGTGGCGGCAGGCTTGGCGGGCGGTTGAGGCTTTTGTTGTGCAGACGATGACAACGCGCAAGCAAGGACTACGAAAGCTAGGCCACGATTCATTGGGGTATGATCAGTGTACATGGGATAATGCGTCGCCAACCACGAGTTGAAATCGCAGCCGCAATGAAGGAGTCTGGCAGTGCTCATCCCCGTGCGGTTCGTGCTGCTCCTGCCACTGTTGTGCATCTTCGGGCCAGCCCAGGAAACATTGCCGGCCGCTTCATCAAATGGGTCAGCCCTGCAGAAGGGCCAAATCGTGCCCGCCATTCGTTCGACGGCGAAACCCGAGCAGAGCTATGCGCTGTACGTACCCACAAACTACGATCCAAAGCGAAACTGGCCGATGATCTATGTGTTCGATCCCGCAGCCAGGGGGAGCATGCCTCTCGATCTGATGAAAGAGGCGGCGGAGAGATATGGCTATTTATTGGCGGGGTCGAACAACTCGCGAAACGGATCGTGGGAGATCGAACGGGATGCGGCCCAGGAGATGTGGGACGACACCCACAAATTCCTTTCCATCGACGAACGGCGCGTGTATTTTGCGGGTCTTTCCGGGGGAGCGCGGGTCTCGGCACAGCTCGCCCAGTTTTGTAACTGCGCGCATGGTGTCTTTCTTAACTCGGCGGGATTTAACAAGTCCTCACCACCCTCGACTTCCCATAAACCGGCGTTTGCGTCATTCCTTATGGCCGGCATGACGGATTTTAATTATGCCGAGATGGTGGAACTGGACGCGCAACTCGAATCTTTAGGCACTCGCCATTTCTTCCAACGATTTGATGGAGGACATCAGTGGGCCCCAGCGGCCCTGTGGCAGGAAGCGCTGGCGTGGTCGGCGTTGTTGGAGATGAAAGAAAACCTGCGAGACCAGGATAAGAGCATGATCACTTCGGAATTCGCGCGCGCCACGGATCGCCTCCGTCAACGCGAGGATGCCGGCGATCTGTATTTTGCCGTGGGGGAATATCGGGCAACGGTCGACACTTTTGACGGTCTTACAGACACGTCGGCGCTAAAGCAACGACTCCATGCTCTCGCCGGCAATCCCGCGGTTCGGGAGGGCGCAAAACAAGAGAAAGCTGGAATCGAGAAACAACGCAGCCTGGAAGCGGGCATCCTCAGAGTCATGGATGCGTTACATGATGCTAGTGGCGATCGGACCTTGCAGTTGGCTGACGCCTCGAACCGGATCCGCCAGTTGAGAGATGATTCGAACAAAGAACGGCATTCCGAGTCTCGGCGTGTATTAGAGCGGGCCCTCGGAGAAGTTTTTGTTGCGGCCGTGGAGGCGGGCGGGCAATTACTAAACCAGGGACAGATCCATACCGCCGAGCTTTATTTCGAGTTGGGAGCGGTTGCGCGTCCGGACTCGGCCTGGCCTCTTATGTCGCTGGCACAATGCCATGCCATCATGGGTGACAAGAAAGCAGCGCTTCGCGACCTGAAACGCGCACGGGAAGCCGGATCGACGATTGGCGAACTGGCCCAGTTCGTCAAATCCAACCCCAAACTGGTTCCCCTCGTGGATACACCGGAGTACCAGAAGATGATGGCT
>Ga0265330_10001009_pt1 | contig 17107 bp, 11 predicted proteins | sample 41919metaG_FD_202083 | JGI IMG/M metagenome (GOLD analysis project Ga0265330, IMG submission 202083) | Rhizosphere microbial communities from Carex aquatilis grown in University of Washington, Seatle, WA, United States - 4-19-19 metaG | ecosystem: Host-associated > Plants > Roots > Rhizosphere... | reverse complement strand
GATTTGGGTCAGGCGCAGACCGTGCGTTGCGTTCTGGTCCAGGCTGATGCCAACGAAGTGGGTGTGCTTTCGGGCTCGCTTGACGGCCAATTCTGGCAGCCCTTGTGGCAGGTCGGTGCCGGACTGGGCCCAGGGATGCGGGTGCGTAGCACCAGACTCGATACGACCCTGCGCTACCTGCGCCTGTCGGCGACCGGTGGTGACGTGTTTCACGGCGTGGCGGAAATCGCGGCCTATTCTCAGTGTCCCGAGCCTTGGCCCGCTGAATTGCAGCGCGCGCACGGCACGCCGGCGGGTGAATCCATCGATACCAACATCCTGCTGTTTGGGCTTCTGGCCGGGTTCTTCGTGTTGGTCCATCGCGAGTGCGGGTCGAAACTACAGTGGCTCTTGCTGGTGCCCGCGCTGGCCATGGGTTGGAAAGTCGTTGTGGATCTGGCGGAGCTGTTCGATTTCAGTCGAGAGCCAGCCCTACGAGGCTTGGCTGCCGGGCTCGCCGTCGCTGTGTTGGTGAAGGAAACGTTTCTGTCCAAGCGCTGGGCGCCCTATCGCGTGGTGACCCTGGCCACGCTCTCGCTGTGTGCCGCGACGGCCGTGGGCAGTTACTACCACTTCGGGATGCTTCAGTTCGGCGATTACGCCAAGGGCCGGCGCACCTTCGTGCACACCTTCGATATGCGGCACTACTTCCCGCTGGCCAAGTACTTCCGCGAGCTGCGCTACGACGGCCTGTATCTGGCCAGCCTGGCTGCGTACATGGACAACACGCCAGACGTCATTGTGGACGAACTCGGCCCTCTGCGCGTGCGCGACCTGCGCACCAGCGAGGTACGGTCCGCGCGCGAGCTCGTCGGCGAACTGCCCGCCATCCGCAATCGCTTCACGACCGCGCGCTGGGACGAGTTCAAGCGCGACATGAAGTACTTCTCGGACACCATGGGCCGCGATGACTATCTTGGCACTCTGGCCGACCACGGTGGCAATGCGACGCCGGCGTGGGTCTTGTCCGCCTACCTGATCTTCAAGAACGCGCCGGCCAGCGAACTCACCTTGACCCTGGCCGGGCTCATCGATCCGGTGTTGGTCCTGATCTTCTTTCTGGTGCTGGCGCGCACCTTTGGGACGCGCGTGATGTTGTATGTGATGGTGATCTGGGGGGCGACCGACTTCTACACATTCACGGCGAATTTCGCGGGATCGACCCTGCGCCAGGATTGGTTGGTCGCGCTGGGATTGGGCGTCTGTGCGATCAAACGCAGACGACCCGGCTTGGGCGGCGCCCTTGTCGCCTACAGCGGCCTCATCCGCGCGTTTCCGGCCATGGCGGTTCTCTTCTTCATAGTGCCCCCGGCATGGTTCGCCTTGGACCATGTGTTGTCGAAGAAACGCCTTCCCTCGGTGGCAGAGTTGCGGGCCAGTCAGCGGCCTGCCTTGCGTGCGGTTTTCGGCGCTGGGGTTTGCGTGGCCTCGGTGGTTGCTCTGACCTCGGTGATGTTCGGCTTTGGCGGCTCGTGGATGGCTTGGCAAGCGAAGATCGGGCATCACGCCACCGACCCCAGTACCAACAATGTGGGCCTGCGCAATGCGCTTTCCTTCGATCCGGATTTCTCGGCTGAGCGACTGATCGCCAAGGTTCAGTCAGCGCCTGATGCCGAATGGGTACGGACGCAACGTGCGACCTTTGCGGCGCGCAGCCCGCTGTTCTATGGCATCTTGCTCATCGTCACCGCGCTTGCTCTTCTCGCGTGCCGTGGCCGCAGCGTGGAGCAGGCGGCGGTGATGGGACTGCTTCTGATTCCGTTCGTCTTCTACCCATCCAACTACTATTGCCACTTCGTGTTCTTGCTGCCTCTCGCCGTCGCGGGCTCGCGCGACGAACGAGATCCCATTTTTGCGTGGGTGTTCGTCGTGCTGGCTGCCCTGTGCGTGTCTCAGGTCTTCACTCTGCGCGAGACCTGGGTCGATCTTCGCTACACCTACCAAAGCTTTCTGCTGCTTATCGCCTTCGTCGCAATCATGGCAAGACTTGCTTGGCAGTCACTGGCCCTGGCGCCGTTGCGTCCGGGCGACATTGGCGTGAATCGATCGCCGGCCGCTCGCAGGTCTAGACCGGCCGGCCGACGGCGCCGGCGATGACCCGCACGGCGCGCATCAGGTCGGCGAACTCGGGCAGCGACAGGGACTGGTGTCCGTCGGAGAGCGCCTGATCGGGGTGAGGGTGGACCTCGATGATGAGTCCGTCGGCCCCGGCCGCGATCGCCGCGCGGGCCATGGCCGGGACGTGGCGGCGCATGCCGATGCCGTGGCTGGGGTCCACGATCACGGGCAAGTGGGTAAGGGTCTTGAGAACCGGAACGGCGTTGAGGTCCAGCGTGTTGCGGGTCATGGTTTCAAAGGTGCGAATGCCTCGCTCGCACAAGGCGACCTGGTAGTTGCCGTTGGATAGGATGTATTCCGCGGCCATCAGCCATTCCTTGATGGTCGCCGACGGCCCGCGCTTCAGCAGCACCGGCTTGCCCAGCTTGCCTAGACGACGCAGCAGGGAGAAGTTCTGCATGTTGCGTGCACCCAGTTGCAGCACGTCGGCGTAGTCGGCCACCAGCGGCAGATCGTCGGTGTCCATGACCTCAGTGACCACCTTGAGGCCGGTCTTGTCGCGCGCCAGCGCCAGCAACTTGAGGCCGACTTCGCCCAGCCCCTGGAATTCATAGGGGCTGGTGCGCGGCTTGAAGGCGCCACCACGCAAGAAGGTGGCGCCCAGCTCTTTTACGCCGCGGGCCACTTCCAAGATTTGCTCTTCCGACTCGACCGAGCACGGCCCCGCCATGATGGCCAGGCCGGGACCGCCCAACCGGCTGCCGGCCACGTCGATGACGGTGTCTTCCTCTTTCACTTCGCGCGATACCAGCTTGAAGGGCTGCGACACGCGGATGGCGTCGGCCACGCCGGGCAGCGAGGCGAAGGCTTCGGCGTCGAGCGCGCCGCGGTTGCCTGTGATACCGATGGCCATGCGCTGAGCGCCGGGGATCTCGTGGGCATCGAGCCCGAGTGTGTGAATCTTCTCGACCACCGCGGCGATCTGCGCCTGGGTCGCCTGCGGTCTCATGACGATCAACATGGGATTACTCCTGGCCGGGATACTACCCTGAACTCGTCGCCCGGGAGTCTTGGGCTAGCTGTTTCACCACAGAGAGCACAGAGGCCACAGAGTCGGACCGGAAAAGGAAGGGTTGGGTTCCGTCCGGACCGAACCCCTGCTTCCTTTCCGACCTCTGTGTTCTCCGTGCTCTCTGTGGTGAGATGGGTTTCTTTCGTCGGCCTAGAACTGAAGTCCGGCCATGAGCCCAGGATACATTCGCACGGTGTGGCCGCGGGCGTGCCAGACTCCCTCGGCAAATCCCACTGCGCGTGGCGCGCGGTCGTCGCTGTTCGGCGCGACCTGCACATTGAGAGTCGGCCCTGCCACCACGGCGAGGTAGCGCGCGAATTGCCAGCCGGCCTGCAGGCGCAAACTGCTGATCTGGCGATTTTCGTCGCGCCGGTCGCCGTCTGAGAAGGTCGTTCCAGTGGCGTCGATATCGAAGAACAACGGGCGGCGCAGCGGCGTGAAATGGCCACCGATGCCGAAGGTGCACGAGAACTCGTGACGGTTGTTGTCGGTGCGATCGCGGGTCATGCCGGCGCCCAAGACCACGTATACGTGCCGCGTTCCCAGCTTGGCGCCGAGATTGAGCACGCTGGCATCACTGAACCAAAACAGTCCGTGGTTGTAGCCGTCCAGCACGATCGGCAGAAGCCCGATGGACGCACCCTGGTTCTTGCGCGCGAAGTTCACCAGCCCGACCTGGGCCCCTTCCACCTCGTTGGCGATGTTCACCAGACCCACCTGGGCTCCGTGAATATAGCGACCCACGTTGACCAACCCCACCATGGCGCCGCCATAAACGCCGACGGTGCCATTGGCATTGGCCAGGCCCAGCTGGGCGCCGCTCGAATGCGCGGCGGTACCGGTGACGTTGACCAGTCCGGCCTGCAGACCATGGACCTCGCCCTTGGTGATGTTGAGCAAGCCGGCTTGTTCACCATGGACGTCGCCCTTGACGACGTTGAGTAGGCCCACCTCCAGCCCACGCACATCTCCTGAATTGAAGTTGGCCAAGCCGGCCTCGAGGCCAACCAGAGAGCCATGATTGACGTTGATCAGGGCACCCTGTACCCCGCGCAGTTCGCCGTTGGAGACATTGGCAATGCTCGCAAGCTGGGCGCCGCGCAGCCCTCCCAGAGCCATGTTGACGCCGTAGGTGAGTTGCGTCCCTCGCGCAGGCCCGTAGCTGAGCTGATAGAAGCCGCCCAGTTGCGCGCCCACCATCTCGTACTGGGCGATGTTTCCCGCCAGCGAAAGCTGCAGGCCGCGCAAAGAATCCGAATGCCCCACCACCCCCAACACGAAGTGGTGGCGGACGGGCAGTTCCGATGCGCCCGAGAGGCGCACGCCCGGCGCCAGCACCAGGTCGAAGGCGACATCCTTGTATTGACGAGGCACGGGCAGATTCGGTCCCAGCGGCGGCTGCGCGACGGGCGCGACTTCGTCGCCGCGACGAGTGCTCAGCATGGGCGCCACGGCGCCGAACTGATTCTTGCCCAGCTCGATGCGGCCGCCGTCTTTCAGCTCGGCCTTGGCCTCGAAGATGCGGCCGTCACTGTCCATCACCACGCGATACGCGCCAGGTTCCAGACCCAGCTCGACGGGATAGCTCGGCTCCTTGCGCAGCTCAACCAGCAGATGGCCGCTGGCATCGTGCACGTAGATGCGACCGTACAGCTCGTGCCCCAGCACCAGGTGGGCGTTCGACGAGTGCAGATCCGTGATCACCAAATCGCCCGTGCCGGCGAGCTGGATGTCGTAGGCCGGGTGCTGAGCGCCGGCGCGCGAGGTTTCCGTGCGCTGCAGGGTTTCGTTGTAGGCGAACTGATAGGCCTCGTTCAGCGTCACGCGCCCGTCGCGGTTGCTGTCAGCCGCGCCGCGCATGCCGGAAAGCAGATAGTGGGTGAAGAACGCGGCGCCGATGCCGTCGGACTCCTGCGCCGCCTCGTCCGCCGAGCTGGCGGTGAGAAAGGCATGACCGCGGGCTTGCGTCGAGGCATCGGAGAGAAAGGCCTGGCGCCGCACGCCTCCCTTGAGGCGTATGAGCGCGCCCGAGGCGCAAGAATCGAGCACGGCAATGCGCACCTCCGCGGCGGTCTGATCGATCCACTGGCGCAACTCCCTGTAGCCGACCCGTTCCTCGCCCAGCAGCAACCCATCTTCATCCGAGTGGCCCGAGTAGTAGACGAATAACTCGCGCCGCACCTGCGGCCGACGTTCAGCCGCGATTCGACTTTTCACTTGTTTGAAGGCGTCCTGCAGAGCAGCCCGGCTGGCCTCGCGGATCACGAGGACATCGCGCGCTTGCACGCCGCCCAGACTTGCGAGCACGCGCGCCAGTGATTCGGCGTCGGAATTGGCAAAGCGCAGCTGAGCGCGGCCTGGGCCACCGTTGTTCGACGAGGACACCAAGGCGAAGCGTCGCAGCGACGGGGCGTCGCCCGGATCGGCCGCCAGCGTCGGCCGGGCCGAGGCAACCAGCACAAGCACAGTTAGGAGCGAGAGGAGCCTCATGGCGTTTCCTTTTCCAGAGTGATGGACCAAGTCGCCAGGGAACGGGGCAAGACCGCGTCTTGCTTGAGGCTGCGTACCACCAGTTCCGTGTCAAAGGGCGCGTCCGCGGTTACGAACACGAAGCGCTCGAAGCCAGGCGAGCCGTCGAGTTCATAGGCGTGGGCCAGCGCCCGCTCGCCATCCTTTGCCAGCGCGACCGCCTGGCCGGGCGTCTCAGGTAGGTGCAGCGTGACCGCGCCGCGCGCGTCGCAAGAGGCCACCACGCCGTAGCGCTTGCCCGCGGCGATGTAGCGCACCTGCACGACATCGCCGGGGTGCAAACGGGTCGCCGCCCCGAGGCGCTCGACCCCAGCCGCGGTCTTGCGGTACAACCCCAACGACGGCTGCAGTCCCTTGATGGTAATGGTTTCCTGCGCCGACTCGCCTGGCAGCAGATTTGGCTGCGGCGGTCCCGCGGGCGCACGCATGAGAAGCAGCACGATCGCAGCGGCACCGGCAGTGGCAAGAGAAAGAGTCCACTCTGGTCGCGAGAGCGCGCGGCTGCGGCCCGCGCGCTCTCGCACCTCGGCCATCACCTGTTCAGCAGGATGCGCGTTCAAGATCTCGGTGTTCGACGAGGCGAGCGCATCGAGGCGATCCTGTTCGCCAGTGGCAAGCAAGCGCTCTCGCAAGGCGCGCGCTTGTGCTGTGGGCAGTTCACCGGCGGCCAGACGTTCTAGTAGCCAATCAGAAACGCGTTCGGTCGTGCAACCCATTAGGCGTCTCCTTGAGTGATGGGCAGACGTTGTTTGAGCGCGCGCAGTCGTTTGCGAACTCCTGACACCGACATACCCATTTCGGCCGCAACTTCTTCCAGCGTGAGTCGGTCCACGTAGAGCAGAACCGCGATGAGGCGCGTGGAAGCCGGCTCGCCCCCGAAAATGCGATCGAGCGCTCGGCGCGCCAGGGACAGATTCTCGGCACTGCTGCCCAGCGATGCGATGCGCGCTAACAGTTCGTCGTCGGGGTTTTCGGGCCTGCGGCGCTCGCTGCGCAGGCGGTTGAGGCATACATTGGTCGCCGTGGTCAGGAGCAGGCCGACCGGCGCCCTGGCGTCCAAGCGACTTTCACGTCGCAACAGCTCAACGAAGACATCATGCATGGCATCCACGGCTTTGCTTTCATCCCGCAGCAGGGTGCGACAGCGACGCAAGACCATGGGGCCGTGCGACCGGTAAAGGTTTTCGATGTCCACCGCCATGCGGGCTTACTTCTACGGGAACACCGGCCGGTCGCAAAAGTGTTACTTCGAGGCCGCCACAGGCTGGCTCCGTAGAGCCGCAAGATGCCAAATTTTACGTGAGGAGCGTCACTCATTTAAGAGTTTTTCGACTTCAAGTCCTCCGCCGTATTGCTAGACTCCAGTATGTTGCGCCGGCTGTCCGGCCTCCGATGAGGTGCGTCCCCATGCCAAGTATCACCGTTCTTAGCCGCATTTGCTGCACGACGAAGGGTGCCTTGCTTTTTCTGGGAGCGATGGCGGTGCTGATCGCACCTGCCTGTACACCTGCCAGCGTCAGCGGCGCTACTCCTCCGGGCGGCGGAGGGAATGGAGCCGCAGGGGGCGGCGGCGGTACCAATGGTGGGGGCGGCTCAGGACCAAGCATCATCAGCACCCAGGCGCCGCCTCCTGACGCCGGGCCGCCAGCCACCGGCAAGGCCTGCGGCAACAGTGTGATCGACTTCAGCCAAGGCGAGAACTGCGACGACGGGAACACCGAGAGTGGAGACGGCTGCAACCGCATATGCCAGACCGAGGCAAACTGGAACTGTCCCACCCCCGGGCAGAAGTGCGAGAATCTTGCCAAGTGCGGAAACAGCATCCTGACCTCCGACGAAACCTGTGACGATGGCAACACGGTCAGCGGTGACGGATGCTCGAGCGATTGCAAGACCGTGGAGCCTGGCTGGCAGTGTCGGGTTCCTGGCAAGCCGTGCAATCCCGCCTGCGGCGACGGCGTGATCACCGCGGGTGAGTTATGTGACGATGGCAACACGGACAGTGGCGACGGCTGCTCTGCCAATTGCAAACTGGAGATGGGCTTCAAATGCACCGGCAGCTCAGGGCAAAAGAGCGTTTGTACCCCCACCGTGTGCGGCGACGGCAAGGTCGAGGGCTCCGAGGCCTGCGACGATGGCAACACCTTGCCCAACGACGGCTGCTCGCCAACCTGCCGCTTTGAGCCGAACTGCAGCTCGGCCACAGGCACTTGCACCTCGAAATGCGGGGATGGGTTGGTCGTCAGCGAGGCGTGCGACGATGGAAACACCAACAGCGGCGACGGCTGCTCGTCGACTTGCAAGGTGGAGCCCGGCTTCCAGTGCGCTCAGCCCGATTCCACCGCCGACACCATGACCGTGCCGGTCACCTACCGCGACTTCCTGCTCGGCGGGGATTTCAACGCGGCCACCGTCTCGGGCAGCAACAATGCGATTACCGGCCTGGTTCAGGGCACGCTCGATAGCGACGGCAAACCGGTGCTCTCGCCGACCGCGTCGCTGGCCACCGGGCACATTACGAGCGCGGCCAGCTTCCACAATTGGTACCGGGACGTGCCGGGAACCAACACCACCTACGTGTCGAAGATCCTTCTGCACAACAACGGCAGTGGCGCCTTTGTGAACTGGTGGAAGGACAACCAAGAGTGGATGTCCTATTCCAATGCTCGCTGGTGTTCGGACGCAACCTGCGCCAACTGCAACGCTCCGGCGTACGTCAACGACGGTACCATGCATTGCTTTGCTTCGTGCACGCCCTGGGGCGCGAACCAGGGTCCCTGCGTGGCCAACCAGACGCTGGTCCCTGGCAACCCACTCTTTTTCCCTCTCGACAACGTGCCGGGCATGATCACGCCGATCTCCGCCTATGCGCCCGGCGAAACCCCACCCATGTATAGCGGCAATTGGACCTTTGAAGCAGGGACGCCGGCGCCCCAGCACAACTTCAGCTTCACTAGCGAAGTGCGCTACTGGTTCAGCTATTCGACGAGCAAGCAATACACGCTCAATTTCACTGGCGACGATGATGTCTGGGTCTTCGTCAATCGCAAACTGGCGGTGGACATGGGGGGCATTCATACCCCGGTCGAGGGAGAGATCGTGCTCAACGCCACGGGCGGCGGGAACGTCACCGTGACCCCGAGCGCGGGCGCTGCCTGCAAGACCGAGGGCGTTCTTTCGACTTGCACGGGCGTGCAGAGCAAGGTCGATCTGGGCATGGTGAACAACGGGGTTTACGAGATCGTCGTGTTCCAAGCGGAACGAGCGTGGAACGGCTCGACGTACAAACTCACCCTGAGCGGCTTCAACGATCTGCCGAGTGCCTGCCTGCCCACGTGCGGGGACGGCGTCACGGTGGCCGACGAAGAATGCGATTGCGGCGGTGGAACCGGGCCGCTTCCTGCGGGCTGCCCGGGTCCCAACGACGACAACACATACGGCGGCTGCACCACCCAATGCAAGTGGGGAGGTTTCTGCGGCGACAACATCGTCAACGGGCTCGAAGAGTGCGACGACGGCCCGAAGAACGGCACTCAATATGGCGGCGGCGGATGCACCCTCGGATGCACCAGGGCCCATTTCTGTGGCGACAACGTGGTGGACACTGCGCAAGGCGAAGAGTGCGATTTGGGTAGCGCCAACGGTGGCGATTTGTGCACCGACAAGTGCAAGCTTGTGATCATCAACAACTAGGTGCCGTGAGGACGACCTGCGGTCGCCCTGTTTCATCGCGTCTTCTTGTGTGAATGCGCGGTCTGGGCGACTATGGTCCCCATGGCAGCCAGATTGTTCTTCCTGATTTCGTGTGTTGCGGCGGCGCTATTGGGCGGCTGCAGCGGCACAAGTCCCACCGACACCTGCATCCCCGGCATCAGTGTGGTGTGTTGGTGCCCGACCGGCCAGCCCGGCGCACAGATCTGCACGGCGGCGGGCGCGTTCGCGGCGTGCGTGTGCGTGGCGCCCGCGGACGAGGACGGGGGGGTGGTCGAAGCCGGTGTGCCGGGCCCCGACGCGCAGGTCGCGCCGGCTGGCGGCGATGCGCAGGTCGCCACGCCGCCGCCAGGCAGTTTCGCAGGGACGGGCAGCATGACCGTGGCACGAGATGATTTCACCGCGACACTGTTGGGCAACGGGAAGGTGCTCATGGCCGGCGGATGGGGTGTCGGTCTCCTCGCCAGCGCCGAATTGTACGATCCGGCGACCGCGACGTTTGCCGCGACTGGTGACATGAGCACGGCGAGGAGCGGGCACACCGCGACGCTCTTGCCCGACGGGACGGTGCTCATGGCCGGCGGCGTCGGTGGCGATGGCAATTCTCTCGCGAGCGCGGATCTCTATGACCCGCTGGCCGGGACCTTCGCCGCCACCGGCGAGATGACCGCTGCAAGGTTCAATCACACGGCGACGCTGCTGGCCGACGGGATGGTGCTCATAGCCGGCGGCACGTCTGTAACAGATGGCGTCTCCATACCTGCGGTTCTCGCGAACGCGGAGGTGTACGACCCGCTGGCCGGGACCTTCGCGGCCACCGGCGACATGACCGCGGAACGATCGGGCCACACGGCGACCTTATTGGACAACCGGACGGTGCTCGTGGTTGGCGGCGACAGCAGCGGCGCCAGTGCAGAACTGTACGACCCAGGAGTGGGGACTTTCTTGGCCACTGGAAGCACGATCGTGGCCAGGCAGAACCACACAGCGACCTTGTTGAGGAACGGAGCAGTCCTGATCGCCGGTGGCAGTGATGGAATCACGGCGCTCGCCAGCGCGGAACTGTACGACCCAGCGATCGGAATCTTCACGACTGCCGCAGCGATGACCCTGTCCAGGCTTGGCTTCACCGCGACCTTGTTGCCTGACGGGACCGTACTCATGGCTGGTGGGAATAGTGGCGACGCGCGCGCGGAGCTATTCGACCCAGGGGCTGGGAGCTTCACCGCAACCGGTAGCATGACCATGGCGAGGTGGAGCCACACGGCGACTTTGTTGGCTGACAGGGCGGTGCTCGTCGCTGGAGGGAGTGGCGTTCTCGGGTACCTTGCCAGCGCGCAGTTGTACCAGTAGGTCCGGTTGCACCGCAGGCCTCGTGGGCCGCGGGTCTTCGATTCATGCCAGTCGATCGCGCGACGGTGTAGACTTGCGGGAGTGGCCGCAGCTTGAGCCACCACGGAGGGTTTCATGTCTCGCACGTATCACCGCCGCGCCGATCTCTTGGCTTCGCTTTTCCTTGCACTGGCCGTCGCTGGTTGTCGTCCCGTCCGACCGCCGACACCACCAAACACCGGCGGGGCGATCATCGGCGGAAACACCCCGACCGGCGGCAACACCGCAGCTGGCGGGAACACCGACATCGGCGGGAACACCGACACCGGCGGTAGCACCGACACGGGTGGTAGCACCGACGCCAGCACCACCTCTTCCCAGAATTGCGGCCAGCCCGACCAGGCATGCTGTCCGGGCGACCAGTGCTCGGGCGGCGGCTGCTGTTCGAGCGGTGTGTGCGTGGCCGACCCGTCCGGTGGCGCATGCACCGGCACGCCCCCGGCCGACGCGGGAGGTCCGCCAGACACCGCGCAGGGAGGCTGCACGAGTGCGACGGCCACGCCCTGCTCGAGCCTGCCCGCGTTCACCGGCACCCAAGTTCTGGATGGGAATGACGACGACTTCTGCAATGTGCCGTCGTTCGAACTCAATTTCAACAACACTGCCAGCAGTGGCGGCCGCGTGGTGGTTTATAACTCCGGCACCAGCAACTACCCCGAGCGCGCGCAGGCCCGGGTGGCCTGGGACTCGTTCGGCATCCACGCCTTTATCCACGTGATCGATCCGAAGTTCGTGGCGGCGGCCGATTCGGCTTCCATCTACAACGCCGACGGCATCGAGCTGCTCTTCACCTCGACCACATCGAGCCTCTCAGGCGGGACGGCCCAGGATGCCGGCGTCGCCATGCACGTGATCGTCAGTCCGCCGCTGGCGGTAAAATCCCAGGCCTCGGGCGTCAACGGCAGCCAGAACCCGCTTGACCCCAGTCTGTTCTGGGCGGGCACAGAAAGCGCCGGCTACAAGGTCGAGCTCAAGTTGCCCTGGCCCGGCACGCCGCCCACCGCCGGATCTCAGATCAAGTTCGACATGGAACTCAACTCTGCCGACGGGAACAGCGTCAGCGGCGACGCCGGACCGCGCGACGCCCAGGCCATCCTGTATCAAGGCCCTGATCCGGGCAATTCGCCGTGCGGGTCGCCACTGTACCCCTACTGCGACGATCGCCTGTGGTGTAGCACGACGTTGCAGCCATAGCTGCGGCTTGTCTGTTGCGGCCGCCGCGCGGTTCAACGCTCCATGAATCCTGCGCCAGGCTCTTGCCGCCGAGTCGAAGTCGGGACAATCTGGACGCCATGGACAGGCAGAGACGAAGCGCGCAGGCAGGCCCAGGCTGGTTCTTCTTCGCACTGGGGGTGCTGTGCCTGGCGGCTGGGGCGTGCGCAGATGCGGGACCGTTCATTCCGGATACCACGCGAAGGATCCCGCCCCCCAGCGCGCGTGAAGGCGCGAGCGCGAACGACGTGTTTCAGCGCAAGCCGTGGATGATTTGGCACATTTCGAACCGCACCGCGCGCTGGCATCGCGAAGCCTTCATGCTTTTGCCGGACGAGACCCAATCGTTCAAAGCGGCCGACGTTTCCGTTTACGCGGCGGATGGAAGCGATGTTCGCGTCGACTATGTTTCGATCGAACTAGGTGCCAGCGCGCAGGCGCGCGAGTCCATCAGCGTGTTCGTGTACCGCGCGCCCGGCTCGCTCGACAGCGAATGGACATCCGTGGTGGATCGGGCGAAGCGCAAGTATTCGGGGGCCAAGCCGGGCCAGGTCTTCCCGCTGCCGGAAGAGCACCCGCCCGGAACCAAGCAGATGGCCTTGATCGCGCCCGTTCAGACCGCCGACAAGACCATCGACACCTTCGTGCAGTTGATGCTTTTTCACGAGGGTGAATGGGCGGTCCGCTACGAGATCGCCTGCCCGCTGACTGACATGGTCGTCGCCCGGGAAGTCACCCGTTCGTTCCTGGCCTCGTTGCGCGCCCGCGAACCCGAATAATTATCGTGCCGGAGAGGGGAGTCGAACCCCTAAGCCTGTTAGGACGGCGGATTTTGAGTTGAAATCCGAGGGTAGCAAGGGGATGCACCGGGAGGCTTCACCGACGGTGAGTGTGGCACAGGGAGATCGGCGATCCCATCGAAATGAACCCCGCTAGTACGTAGATAGTACGTGCCCGATCCGGCCCTGCGAGCACCACCGGCCCGGGGCTGTGCGTGCTTGGGCATGGCCGGAACCGCGCGCGTGGCTGCGTGGCTTCGCGTCTGGCGTGCGTTCTGCCTCGGCATGGGAATACCTCACTCACCGGCCGCCGAAGTCGCGTCGGGAAGCCGGCGGGACCGGGGCGTGCTGCGGACCTGCCCGTCGGGGACTTCCCCGACATTCACGGACCAAGCAGACGATCTCGCAGGGCTCTCTCTTCGTTGTCCTCGCGCGGCTGGCGCCTCGGCTGCGGCTGGCGCCTCGGCTGATGTGGCCGCCCAAGTCTCTCGGCTTCTCCCGGGTAGTATTTGTGTAGGTCTTCGCAGCCTAGTTGACTGCCGAGTTCACACGCTCGTCGAAGCAACTGCCTGAACGGGTAGATGTCCGATCGATGCCCGGCCCGGAGGTGCATTATAACTGCGTCACGACAGGCTTCTGGCAGGTTTCCCGCGCATGCCTTCTCAAAGTACCCCGCGGCGGCGGAAGCGTCTGCCGCGACGCCGAGCCCATCGCTGTAGGCAATGCCGAGATTGGAACATCCGAACGCTTCGCCGGCCGAACACGCGCGCTCCCAGAGCGAACAAGCTCCAGCCTCGTCTCTGGGCACGCCTTCCGCCCCGGTCGCAATGATCACGCCCAGGTTCGTGCAACTGCCAAGATCCCCACCATCGCATGCCTTTTTCCAAATCCCCGCAGCGCGAGTCTTGTCGGCAGCAACGCCCATGCCATCTGAATAGATGGAGCCGAGTCCGCGGCAGCCCCTTGGGTAGCCGCTCTCGCACGCGTGCTCAAGTAGAGGCCGCGCTTTCTCTGGGGCCTTACTCGTTCCCTTTCCGTTCAGAAACATGCGTCCCAGACAGCCGCATCCGGGAACACTCCCCCCGTCGCAGGCCTTCTTGAACAGCCGGAAGGCGCGCCTCTCATCCGTTGAGACGCCTTCGCCTCCAGTCTCGAATATTTCGCCGAGCCGGATGCATGCCAGTAGGTCGTTCCTGTCGCAGCCTGCTTGAAGCGACCGCACATCCGATTTCGCAGCGGGCACGGGAGGAACGGACTGCGAATAGTCTCCTTCCCTAAGGTCGACCTCCCGACTGTTTCTCTCAGCCTTTGCCACAGCAGCGACCGACTCCGCCTGATCTGCCGACTCCCGGATCATGTCGTCCATGCGCTGCTGGTGGGCTGGCGACCAGAGATCCCCGCACGAACTCTTGGCGTTCTCCCAGAACTCACGCACTTTGGTGACGTCACCCCGCCATCTCTGAACAGCGCCGCCAGCCTCGTCCACCTTTGCATTGCAGAGCCCTTCCCTGCGCACCTCCTGTTCCCTACTGGCCTCCTGCCCGACGGCGGCCTGGACCTCTTCAATCTGGGCGTGAACATTGGGGGTGCTAGAGCACGCGTAGGTGACGCATCCCGAAACAAGGAACGGGCCGATCTTCACGTGCGAAATCTCGGCTGCAAGCTCGGTTCTACCGAATGGGGAAAGGCGAAACTCCTTGTCCAAATCATCACGAGTTTCGATCATGACATCCTTGGCCTTCGTCTCCATCACGCGGCAGAGAAGGCTGCAACACGATCCATTCTTCCGCATATCGCATAGGCTTTGCAACCCGGGCGCGACCCCGGTTTGCAAAGCCACAGCATAGGCCAATGGTTCAAGCCGCTCGGACGAATAGAGCCCGCCGTGAATGCGTACTGTCTGCTCGATTGCGGCGCTGACCGCATCTGCGACACGCGGATCGACGGCCCGACCCCATGCAGTCACCTCGAAGCTCATCTCGCGTGCGTGCAATTTCGCCCCGAGGTTTGATTCTGCTTCTCGAACAGCCATTCTCGCGCACGCGAGGCCATCCATTGCCAAGGCCACCACCAGTAGAGGGAACGCGTTGAGGTCTCGAATCTTCATCATCCGGCCTCCCGGCGCCACAGGGGGCCTCCTTGCAGACAGAAGAAGAGTGGCAGCGGCACATCTGTACGCAGGCGCCCGCCTCAAGGCTTCTCACCATCCTTGCCGGCTGCGGTGACGGCGGCCCGCCCGTCGGCCCCAATTCCTTTCAACGCATCGGCGGCATACTTGCGGGTCAGTTCGTCAGGGTCGGCAAGAGCAGCTTTCAGAGGCTCGAACGCTGGTCGTGCCGCCACACCCATCTTGGAAAGCGCGAGGATCGCCAGGCTACGCAGCCGGGTGTCACCATCCTTGGCCAATTCCGTGAGTGCGGGGACAGCACCTGTCGCGGGTCCCCCTATCTGGCTGACTGCAAAGGCGGCCTGCCCAGCGATCTCCCTGTCCCGAAGGGCCGCGACGAGTTGCGGAATTGATCGGGCCGCCAGTCGTTTGACCAAGCCAGCGACCCCGGCCTGAACCTCCTCATCCTCGCTGAATGTCTTCCTCTGCGCCCGCAACAACTCGGGCAGAGCTTCCGGACCGATCTGCGAAAGCCGCTCCGTCGCCCATTTGCGGGTCTGCTTGTTGGAGGACTTGAGCAGATCAACAACAATCTTGACTGGGTTGAAGGTGACGGAAACCCGCGGTCCTTTCCATTGCAACTCGTACGTTGCCGACGGTGCCGAATCGTCGGTGAACAGCAGATCGCCCTGGTTCCACTTGCCAGGGTAGATGGTGCGGGTACCGAACGGCTTCGCCAGATTCATCCCCGGTTCGCTGTTTTCAGAAAGCAACTCTCCGCTCGAAGTCCTCAATTCAAACGAGTCCGCCGCAAAAGGAACCGGAGCCAGCGCGTCCTCGGCGAGTTGCACCCTCACCCGAACGAGCAGAAAGTGCTTGCCCTTCCCCGGGGTGTAGTTGCCATCGAAAAACCTTGCGTCTATGTGCCCCAGAGAAGTCGTGGCTGTGACTTGCAACGTAACAGGCGGGTTCTCAATCTTCTCCATCCGTGCCGCCAGCGCCCGTTGCGCTTCTCTCGCATCCTCTGCGGCCCTCTCCTGTCCGATCCGGACCTCTTCGAGCTTCAGATGGGTAAGGTGCAGCAGCCCCAACGTCCCCGCAACCAGGGTCACCGTGAGTGCTAGGGCGACGCCTGCGCTGGCCACTGCTTGAAGGCCCGGGGCGAGCCGTTGCCGCCGCCGGAACATGTGCGCGGGGTAGGCGATGGCCCACAGGCACAGCACGAAAAGGAACCACGCAAAGGGACGGGGCCGTTGCCCCCGGCCAGGCGGCGCGGAGGAAGCAAGTGCGGCCTCGTCCCAGGAGACGGAGGTTGCCGCTACCACCGTCAACGCTGCCATCACTGCCGCGACGTAGGTCGGGAAGCTGAGGACCGGGATCTTGTAGTACCAGATCGAAAGGAGACCCAGCGCAACGACAGGCTCCAGAAGGAGCAGGAAACCGCGCATGTCGAATACATGGAATTGCTGGGTGATCGCGCCACAAAACCGGCAGCTGACTGCCTCGTTGTTGATCATCTCAGCGCAGAACGGACATCGCTTCCCTTCCGATGCCGTGTCTGCCTCGCTGTTTTCCATAGGGCCGACCTCTCTTTCCAGCATGAACAGCGGCTGGGAAGACCAGTGTACGTCACTAGCGTCGTGGCGCACAAGTCGTGCCTGCCGCTACGTTTCGTTGCGAGATGCGACGGCGCCGAGCCGAGCGAGCACAGCAGTATCGCAGTCGCGCGTACAGCGAGCTTCTGGTTCGCCTTGCCGCCAACGTGCGACGGTTGAGGGGGGAACGCGACTGGAGTCAGGAGGAAGCGGCCCACCAGAGCGGCATGTCCACGCGAGTCCTGCAACGGGTGGAGGGGGCCGAGGTCAACGTTACATTTACGACCCTTGCCCGGCTCTGCGAAGGCTTCACCGTGGACGTTCGCGAACTACTCGTGCCGGCGGAAAAACGACCGACGCCGACCCGATAGCGGGAGATGTGGTCGCTGGGGCGGCGTGCGGGCGGTTTGCCTTGCGGGCCTTGAGGTGCAAGCGACGGAATGGGAGCGCTTTTCTTGACGTTCGCGGAACTGGGAGCAACCTAGTTAGAGTCTGTCGGGAAATTCGGAGGCCTGATCGCCCTGTCTGGCCGTCCCATGGTGCTGCAGGGTTGGCCCGTTTGCGATTTTCGCCAGGAGAGGCGCCCTGGTCCGCTCGCTTCGCTCATGCTGCC
>Ga0265330_10001007_pt1 | contig 17124 bp, 10 predicted proteins | sample 41919metaG_FD_202083 | JGI IMG/M metagenome (GOLD analysis project Ga0265330, IMG submission 202083) | Rhizosphere microbial communities from Carex aquatilis grown in University of Washington, Seatle, WA, United States - 4-19-19 metaG | ecosystem: Host-associated > Plants > Roots > Rhizosphere... | reverse complement strand
GAAGTGCATAACATGCGAGCCGCATTGACAATAAAACGCTCGCGCAGCAGCGGCTGCATACCTCGCACGGCCTGAAAGAGAATTCTCCCTTGCTGCAGATGCGCGCTAAATGTAGCTGCACCCAATTTCGTATCGTGGTCGCGGCCAAAGCCGGCGATAACATCCACGCCCGGTCCGTCAACCATCAGACCAGTAGCTTCCTGGAAATCCACCTGATACTCCCATTTCATTATCTGATTAGTGGGAAGGCCGTGATAGGCCTGATGATCCTTCACAAATACCCAGGTTCCCATCCAGCAGCCGCGGCTTTCACCCGCCCGGCCGGCATAAGTGAATGCGCCAGCCTCAGACAAGGCCTTGGCTGCCGAGTCAGCCCCGACGGCGCCGCGCGCTAACACAAGCAGCGGCAAACCTCTTTGAACCCTCTCAATGAGTTGCGTAGGTTCCTCGCTGCTGGAGGCGAGCCAGATTGCCAGGTCATACTTTCCTTGCGCTTCAAAATCCGCAGCGGTTAACGCACCGTGCGGAACCATCGCTCTGAAGAAGTCCACGTCTCCGAGCACTCCCGCATGAAGCACCCTCTCATGCCGAGGCGACGGATCGACAACGAAGATCCGCGTGGTGCCCTCAGCGGACTTTGCGCCGTTGAGTGTCAATCTAAGTTCGTAGTGTCCTTCCGCAGTAAGCGGTAGGCACTCGACTGCCTCGGCAACTGGATACGCAAACTGATTACGCACAAACTGCGGGACTGGATAAGTGCTAAGAATGGTGGCCTTCCCCGTTGGATCTGTAATGCTCAGCCTCAACCTGCCGGTGATAGGTTCATGCGTTTCATTCAGCAGGAAAAGGTCGAGCAGAAAGCTCTCCCCAGGTTTATGCACCACTCCGAGCGGCTGGACTACCGGTCGTAAAAGTTCAAGCGCACTGCGTATCAGCGCTGAATTGCCTTTGAAGTTGCGCTGATTGTCAACGAGGCCGCTGTGGCTATCAATGGGCTGATCTTCCCAACCATTAATCACAAGAAAATCACTGGCATCGTCGGTGCGAATTACCTGCAGGATTCTGCCCCAAGTATCGTAGAGTTTGTCGCCCGCGTCTTTAAATAACGCTGAGGCAGTAGGAAATGCTGTACGAAAACCCCATTTATCGAGAAAGCGATCATACGTTTCCAGAATGCGTTCGTGATCGGCGCGATCAAAGCTATGACCGCCGCCCGCGAGAATGGAATCGAGTTTAGTAGCGTGATTATCCGGCGCAGCCCAACCCAGCATCTCACCCTGCATGCTGATCTCGCGACGATTGCCGCTGTATTGCGTGAACTCGCGCGGGTTCTTGTAGAGACTGTCTTGCCAAACGCCCGCACCGCCCACCGTATGCGCATCTGCCCAGCCGGAATAGCCTTTTCCATCTTCAACATGGATGGTGTCGTTATAGGGCAGCATAAAGGCCTGGTTGTTGGTTCCAATGCCGGAATGCAAAACAACTGTGCGGCTTGGATCGGCCTGGTGCATGGCGCGAAGCACATTAAAGATGCGCGGATTGCGAAGGTCGGGATTGCGCTCGTTCTGCAGGTTGTACATCACGACTGAAGGATGGCTGCGATGATCGCGAATCATGCGCAGGATCCGAAAACGCATGTAGCGCTGGCTCCAAGTGTTCGGTTCGCCGCCATTGCCCGAGGTATCGACAGGTGGCGGGGTTGGATCCGCAGGTCGCATGAAATAAAGTTCCCCGTCGTCGAGGAAGGAGAGCACGCCACCGCCTGGTTCCATGTAGCGAAGGAGGCCTTGCTCATCGTCCTGTTGCAACTCTTCGTGCTTGCCGAGATTGCGATGGTATTGCAGCGCGTTGAGCCCAAGAGCCTTGGCTGCCATATCGCCCTTGCGAGCGAGTTCCGGCGTGGGCCACAGCCCATTGAATCCCCAGGTGCCGAATTCGATTGCCGAGTACATTCGGATGCGCTGCCCGTTGAGCATCAGCATCGCATCGGTACCGATTCCTACAGGCTCAAACCAGCGGAAGCCAAAAATCCGTTCACGACTGTCACGTGCCTGCACGTCTCTAATCCCTGTATCAAGCTGGGCTCGTATCCGGTAAAGGTGAGGATTCTCAACCGACCAAAGCTTCGCATCGGGAACTTGCAACGTTGCCTGCAAAACTGTGCTTGCTCCTGCTGCGATCTCCATTTGCGCTACGGCCATCGCGAGCACGGACTCAGATTCACGTTCGAGAACTGAAAATCGTATGCGAGCATTTGCCGCGCGCGCAAGCGTGTTGTGTACTTCAGCGTGGGCCCGGACACTGGTGGTTTGCGACGTGTTGAGCACCCACAAATCGCTTAGAAAAATCTTGTCGTGAATGTGAAGCGTGATGCCACGATCCACTCCACCAAAGCCGCGGCCGGCATGGAACTCTTTCGCACCCCAGCGTAATTTGGTGTAGTCGCGCCAATCGTAAACGCCTCCCGGCTGCGTGATGCGCAAGGCCAATTGGTTCACACTCGGTCGCAGCATGGGCGTGATGTCACATTCGTACGAGGTTTCCGCTATGAGATCGTAGCCGGCTAGCTTTCGGTTAACGAAGACCTCCACACGTTGACGGTAGCCGCGAATGCAAAGCGTAACCTGCCTGCCATGCGCTGCGGCAGGCAACTCGAAATCGCGCCAGAACCACGATACGCCGCGATATGCCCCGTTCATCACCCTCGGGTCGGTGTCGGCATATTCGTACTCTGCCTTTGTATATGGCCGAGAGCCAAGGCGGCCCCAGTAATACTGCTCAACCGAGGCGGGCAACGTTACTGGAATACCCTGCTGGGAGTTGAGTGCATTCCAGCCTCCGGTCGGCGGATGCGCGGGAAGCAATGCCAGGTTGAGCTCGTCTGGCAAATAGAGCTCATCATGTTCCCATGCGGCTTCGGTGTCGGGCCATAAGCGCCATCCATCGTCAGGGATGCTGATCGTCGATTCAGATTTCCCGGCAGCCATCATGCTCTTACGAGTGAGCGCCGTAGCCGCAGCGCCTACCGTGCCAATCTGAACAAATCGTCGCCGCGAGATCTTCCCACGGCTGCTCATATGCTTCCCTCGCGAGAGGATCGATCCGCCGGCGTCGTTACAGAAATGCGAAGTGGAGCCGGGTTTAAAACCAGCCCTCGTGATGCTGCGAGTGCTTGTATGTACTTTCGCCCATCGTCGTATTCAGCTTCTGTGTTCAAGTGCTCAAGCATTAATGGGATGTCCGCATCAAGCCGCGCAATTTCATCTATATATGTTCCGTAATCGATTTGACCGCTTCCCGGTGCGACCTCTTTGAAGCGCACGTTGTATTCAATAATCCACTTGAGGTCTTTCCCGTGACAGGAAACGATCGAAGGACCGAGCTTTTTAAAGCACTCACGAATGAAGGCGGAGTTCTCGTAAAACCTGCGCGGCGAATTGATGCCGTTACAAATATCGAGATGAACCGCAAACGCCTTTCTGTCCACTGCTTTTATCAGTTCGAGATATGCGTCGGGTCCATCCGGTAGATTCCAACCCATCATTTCGATTGTGAAGCGGGTTCGCTTCGGTTTAACGTGATCCAGGATATAGCGGCAATTCTGAACTGTTTGCTCAAAGAATTCCTCGGAGAGATTGCGCGGATCAGGCCCGTACCAGCTGTCTTTGTTGAAGGATCCAGCGATGTCCACGCAGCAGCGCGCGCCGATCTCATCTGCGAGTGCGCAGCGTTGAACCACGTATTCGAGATTGGCACTGCGTTTCGCCGTATCCGGATCAAGCATGTTACGCCAGGCGCCTACTTCAGCGATGATTACGTTCTCGGCCGCGAAACTTCGCTCAATTTCCCTGACTGTCTTGAGGTCATCCAGCGTGGCGAATTCAGGACAATATGCGGCCCCATACTCCAGCCTGCGATGTTCTTTTGCGAGGAGGGCGGGATCATCGGTCTTAAGGAATACCGGTCCGCCAAGGCGAAGGCTTCGGCGCGCGCCTTCAGCCTCTTTTGCGGCGCCACTCACCGATGCCGCCAACACACCCGCCATGCCTATCTTCATTGCCGAACGCCTGGTGATCCTCACTTACGCCTCCCAGAACCACCAAGTATTGTATACGCTGTTCAATTGTCAATTGGCATGACCATTCAAAGGTATCGGCCGGCGAAATTCGAATAGTATTAATTGGCGCGCAGATCGATTCCAATCCGGTTTCTCTGCCGAGGATGGAAGACTATGTCTAATCTATTTGCATTCTTGTTCGCCATTGCTTCGATGGCGCATCCGGCCCAGACGCAAAACGCACCAAGTCAGGAAGTTGAAGTCTCTCTTGTCCAGGAAGGTGAGCCGGGGCCGGCCTCTCACCATGGATGGGACAAGATCGAGGCTGCTCTTTCTGCAAAAGACATTCGCTTCGAAAAGGTATCGACTCCCGTCGAAGCTCACGGCCAGGTTGTGATCGAAGCGGGGCTGCCTTCCAGTCTGGTGGCCCGGAGGCTTCATTCACTCGGAATCAATATCGCTGAGAAACCTGAGTCTCTGGTGATTCACAAGGTGATCGCCAACGGGAGGCAAGCGCTCATGCTCGGCGGGCGCGATGATCGCGGTTTGATGTACGCATTGCTCGAGGTCGCGGACCGGATCGGGTGGACAAAGGATAGAAACGCACTTCTTAGCGAAGTGCGCGACACGGCGGAGTCTCCCGACGTGGCAGATCGCGGATTGACGATTTTCACGATGCAAAAGCACCAGTACGAGGATCGGCTGCATGACGCGAATTATTGGGTGAAATATTTCGACATGCTGGCCGATGATCGCTACAACACGATCGAAGTGAAATTCGCCTATGAGGCGAACGGCTACAACTGCCCCGTCTATCCGTACTACATCGACGTAAAGGGATATCCCGATGTGAAAGTGACAGGTCTCAGTAAAGAAGAACAACAGCAGAATCTCAGCGATCTGCATCGGCTTGTTCGTCTGGCCCACGAGAGAGGTATTCGCGTTCAATTCGGAATCTGGTGCCACTACAATCGCTTTACGCCGACATTTGAATCCTTCGACCACGCAAAAGAGACACCATTTACCGTGAGCGGTCTTAACGAACGGAATTTGATTGCGTACACGCTGACGGCAATCAAGCAGTTTCTGCGCGAGTTCAACGAGATCGATAGCGTGCAGCTGCTGATGATGGATGAGTCCGGCTTGAAGACCGAGGACATGAAGGAGTTCTGGAAGAACATCTACCCGGCCTTGAAAGATGCGGCGCCAAATCTCCAATACGAGCTTCGCGCCAAGGGGGTGTCAGACGATCTGATAAAGCAAGGTCTCGACCTCGGGTTAAAGATCAGGGTCAATACGAAGTTCTGGGAGGAGCAGGTAGGGCCTCCGTTCTTCCAGACGCATGTGCAGGAGCTGGACCAATTCAATCGGCGCGGTGGCTATGCAGACATGCTCAAATATCCGCGCAATTACAAACTGCATTGGACGCTATGGACGGCAGGCACGACGCGGGTTCTACTCTGGGGTAACCCTGAGTTTGTAAGGCGCTTTGCCAACGCAACTCACCTTGGAGATTCGGACGGTTTTGACATCTATGAACCGTTGGCGACCAAGATGGCGGGGCATCCGCACGACATGAAGCCTTTCGAATTGCTCGCGCCGCAGTACCGCTATTACGATTACGAGTTCCAACGCTATTGGTATTTTTTCAAACTTTTCGGACGCCTGACCTACAACCCGCAGACACTCCCAGAAGAATGGGACCACGACTTTGTGGCGCACTACGGCAGCGGCACGGCCCCTTACATAGTAGATGCCCTGAAGCGCGCCAGCGAGATCTTACCCGAGATTGTTGCGTACTGCCGACCGGCCGAGCACTACTCGACTACGCGCGGTTGGGCGGAGCGCCAACGAGAAGGCGATCTGGCGGAATACGCAGATGCAACACCCAGCGATACCGAGCAGTTTGAAAGCGTCCAGGATGCCGCCGACGATACCCTGAACCACCGGCGTTCAGCAAAGATGACGCCCGCAAGAACAAGCGCGTGGTTTACGCAGGCGGCGCGCGACGTGAGGAGCCAGATATCCAAGGCCGAACAAAGTGCAGGTCCACACCCCAACATGGAATTCGTTTCGACGATTGTCGACTTGAAGATCCTATCGGATCTGGCCGAGTACCATTCGCATCGCGTGCTGGCGGGATTGAGTATGGCCCTATACGAAAAGACCCACGACTTAAACATGCTCGATGACGCTATTCGGCGCGAGAGCGAAGCGGTAGATGCGTGGGCCAAAATCGTTCAGGATGCGGGAGACGTCTACAGCTACGACCTGATGATGGGACTTCCTCAGTTCGACTTAAGCGGCCACTGGCGCGACGAACTGGCAAAGCTCAAGAACGGCCTTGAAGGTCTGAAAAGGCAGCGGCCGGACTATCAGTTGATCGCGCGAAGGACGTTGGGAAGTTACTACCTCGGCAATGATCAGCCAGAACCGGGATATCAGCCCATCACCGCAGCGAGTTCGCCGGGACTGATTGAACGAGCTGGAACTGGCCTATTTGTCATTGATGTGCCAAATGGCCGCTACGAAGTAGCGGTGACTGTACGCGATGAAATGGCAACTCACGGGCCAATGTGGATTGAACTGAATGGCGTGAACTACAGCGACATGTTTTCAGTGTCTGCCGGGTCGCCTGCTCAGCGGACGATGGAAACGACAGTCGTGGATGGAAAGCTGAAGATACTTTTCGATCACGCTACTAGCGCGGATTGGCGTGCCGGCACAATCGTCGTTACGCGAGTGGACCCATTGATCGCGCACGCACCGGTCGTGCGCCTGGCGACTGGGCAGGATCTGAAGCTTCGCGCCACGGTAGCAGGAGTTGTGCCGATCGAAAGCGTGCGGGCAATCGTCGGCGACTCCCGGCATGGATTTCAATCCGTCCCTCTGCAACGCGTGGAACAGATCTATGAAGCAACGATTTCTGCGTCGAAGCTCAGCCCAGACGCGTCCTATTTTCTCCTTGCCGTCGATTCCTCCGGCCGTACTTCTATTTATCCCGAAGACGGAGATCTGCATCCGATTCAAGTCGAAATATCAAGCGACAGTCAGCCACCTGTGCTGGTGCACAAGCCCGTTCTATCGGCGGAAGCGTCTCGCCCGCTGCATATCACTGCCATAGTCCAAGACCTTTCCGGTGTGAAATGGGTTCACCTTCGTTATCGCGGAGTAAGTGAACACCAGGACTATAAAACACTCAATATGCTTCCGACAGGCCTGGCAAATGAATATGACGCCATCATCCCGGGGATCGACGTGGACCCGCACTTCGATCTGATGTACTTCTTCGAAGTTATGGACAACGCTGGCAATGGCCGCATCTATCCCGACATGGACAAAGAAACGCCTTACATCACCGTGAAGATGAAGCACAGCAAGGAATAACTACAGGTAGGCCTATCCCCGTGCATAGCGCCGTAGACCCGATGGCCGCCAGGCAGTGTGAGAGAGGAAGGCAGGATTGGCGCGAAGATAAGGCTTTCACAGACGCTTCGAATCTTGCGCAAGCCTGTGCGGCCAATAGAACCGGCGCGCTCACACTTCCGCAGGACGTACTCAAAGCAGCTCGAGCTTGAACAGTAGCGCAGCAAAGGCGGCCGAAATTCCGGCCGCCTTTGTAGTTTGAGTTGAATTGAGATTTATGGCTGATACCAAGTTCCTGTAGTCACCGAATTTCCGTTGCTGTCGTTGGCCGTAACGGCCCAGGTGTACTGGTTTCCTACTGTCAGATTGCCCAGCGACGGCGAGCTATAACAACGTAGCCGCTGCCGTGACCGATTGGAACGGCGCGGGCCTTCTATCTACCTGGACATTGTTCCTCGGCATTTTCCCATCCGGCAGTTCGCCGGCGTAGAATTTGGTCTCTGTCAAGGCTGCTCAATTTGCCTGCGTTAAAAGAAGATGAAAGGATATATCCCCAATGAGAGTTGATCGCCGCAATTTCCTCATGACTGTTGCGGGAACCGGGGCTCTGGCCCTTTCTCCGCGCACTATACAAGCCGAAGAGCAAGTGAGCCGTGCCACGCGCGGTATGCCGACCCCGCGTATCAAGGACATCAGCGTCATTGAATGTGCGCCCGCAGGAGTTCGTCTCACCGTGGTGAAGATCACTACCGACCAGGACGGACTTTACGGCTATGGATGCGCCACGTTCACGCAACGCGCCGACCTGGTGAAGCCCGCAGTTGAAAAGTACCTCAAGCCGTTTTTGCTGGGAAAAACCACGGACCGCATCGAAGACATCTGGCAATCCTGCTACGACAGTTCCTACTGGAAGAACGGGCCAGTGCTGAACAACGCCATCAGCGGAGTTGATCAGGCACTTTGGGACATCAAAGGGCGCCAGGCCGGAATGCCTGTGTATCAGCTCGCGGGCGGTAAGTGTCGCGAGGCGGCTGACTGCTACGCACACGCCAGCGGCGAAGATTTTGAAGATGTAGTGGCCGACGCGAAAAAATTTATTGGCCAGGGATTCAGAAACATTCGTGTGCAGGTTGGCCTTCCTGGGATGGCGGGGTACGGTTCGTCGCACAGCCAGACCGGCAAAGTCACGGCGTTACACGACAAGCCGCTTTTCGACCGGGAATTGCAGGTTCGGCGCGCGCTGAAGCTGCTGGAAACCTGCCGCCGCGAGCTTGGGGATGAGATTGAATTGCTCCATGACATGCATGAGCGTCTTTCGCCGAATGAAGCGGTTCAGTTCTGCAAGCAGGCGGAGCAATACCGGATGTTCTTTCTTGAAGATCCTCTGTCGCCGGAAGACATCGGCTATTTTCGCCAGATCCGCCAGAACTGCGCCACGCCAATCGCCATGGGCGAACTCTTTAACAGCCCGCACGAATGGCAGCCGTTGATTACGGAGCAACTGATTGACTACATCCGCGTTCATGTTTCGCAAGCGGGAGGATTCAGCCCGGCACGCAAAATTGCGATCATGGCGGAACAGTTCGGTGTCAAAACGGCGTGGCATGGCCCGGGCGACGTTTCGCCGGTGGGACACATGGCCAATGTAACGCTCGACTTGGTGAGTTATAACTTCGGCATTCAAGAGTATTCGCCATTCAACGAGCGAACCCGGGCCATCTTTCAAGGATGCCCCGATATGCGCGACGGCTATTTGTGGGTAAGCGAGAAGCCGGGATGGGGCATCGAAATCGACGAAAAGGAAGCCGCGAAATCTCCTTTCAAAAATGACCCCTTAAACGGGGGATGGGGCGAGATTCGCCTTCGCGACGGGACCGTCATTAAACAATAGAAATTCGCAGGCGGCCTGTTCAATTATCGGGCGACGCGTGACAGCCAGTAGGCGATACTGGACGCGTGACACTTGACTGGAACAGTGGTTCGCTTGCCGAGGGCCTCCGATGCTATCGAGAGGCCAGGTTTTTTGACGCGCATGAGCATTGGGAGAGCGTTTGGCTGACGTTAGATGGTCAGGAGAAACGCTTTCTTCAGGCGCTCATTCAAATCGCGGCTGCCTTTCATCATCTGCAGCGCGGCAATCGCGCCGGCACGGCCTCACTGTTGCGCAGAGCACACATCAGGCTTTCGCATTGCCCTGCTGTTTTTGGAGGGATTGAAGTTGCGCCGCTTCGCGAAGAAGTGAGCGCGTGGATTCCAGGAATTGAAAATGGATCATTGGCCGACGACGCGGCCTGTCCTCGCATCTGCCCGGTAGTTGTGCGGCTGGATACTTAGTCACCAACCGCACACTCTCCGATGGAACACATTTACTGCGCAGCGGCTTGTGCTTTGATAAGTTCATCAAGATAGTCCGGCTTGTCTTCAATGCGCACCAGGTGCGGATATTGCGGGCCGCCGTGATAGTTCACATTAAACGTGTGGATGTAATCGTCTGACACCACCATCAGCGCGATGGGTTCCTTACTGGCGCTAGCGGCTTTCACTGCATCAGCCAACACGTCAGCCGTGAACACGCGGCTGTTCACGCCGATCACTTTCATTCCCGGCGCAATGCCCGCCTGAAACGCGGGGCCGCCCACAATTGCATCAGACACCGTTCCATCCGCGCCAATCTGCAGACCCAGGGAATAGGTGTATCCAGCGCCGCCACGTCGTTCCTGCGAGCGGGGCGGCTTCTCGTTCATCACAACTTTCCATCCGCCGTTTTCAATGCCGCTCGCCGGCGCATCGGCCGACGTTGATTCAAGCCGCGCTTTGAAAAACCCGGCCCAGTCATAAGGTGCGATTGCATTCAGCGCGCTCGTCAGTTGCTCGAACGTGTAGGTCTTCACTTCCGGCCCATTGTTCGCGCCGCCATGAAAGGAGTGGCAGAAATCATCAATCGATTTCGCACCCTTCGACTCGCGATGAATAATGGTGGCCACTTCAAGCCAGAGCAAGTCGCCTTCATCGTAGTAGTCAGTACCGCGCCGCCAAGTGAACCAGCCTCCGCGCCCACTCACGCCGGGCTCCCCAATCGCCGTGTCAAGCAGCGGCCTCCATGTGCGGCCCGGACGCCCAGGCCCAAGAGCGCCGGCAATCGTCGCCATCTGTTCCTGGTACTGCTCCTTCGTCCATAATCCGCTGCGTGCAGCCAGCAAGGGTCCCAGGTAGTCGGTAAGTCCCTCGTAGCCCCACAGCAGTTCAGTCTCCATCGGCTGTTCGTAATAAGGCACTGTCAAACTCGCAGGGCGACGATACTTCCCGTTCCACGAATGCACGAACTCATGCGCGAGCAAACTGCCCAGCGACATGCCGGCACCCGGCCCCAGCAACGCGCGCTCGCCCAGCCGGCTGTCATTCGATTCGTGATGTTCCAGTCCGAAGTGCGCAACGTGATCGCTCAGCGTCAGTAGAAAATGATAGTCGCGATAATGACGCGCGCCGAACAGCTTGCCCGACTCCGCAACCAGGTTCACCATTTGCTTCTGGTTATCCGCGCTTATGTTCAGCGCTGCCTCGCTATCGGCAACCATGTCGAGCTCGTGATGGATCGCTTCGCCCGCTGGTGTAATGTCGATGGCGCGATAGTATTGGCCGGCGATCACCGGCGAATCCACAAGCATGTCCAACGAGATCGGTTTGAATGCAACCTGATTGCCCGCTTGCTTGCTGACCGGCAGCGATGTGCCAAACTTCCATCCCTCCGGCAATTTCAGCTTCGCCTCAAATATCTGCTGTTGCGCCGGAGTGCCGGCAGAGTAGAGAACGACCGTATTCCACTCCAGCACCATCAACTTGTCTGTAGCCGAGTAGCCCTGCGGCTCAATCACGTCGAAGCTGGCGTCGAGGTTTTTAACGCCTGCGGGAATGTCTAAATGAAACGTGAATACATCCAGCGTGTCACGCACCCACGGAATGGTTTTTCCCGCACCAGAAAATTTCAATCCAGTGAGACTCGCAATCGGTCCATCAGGTCCGTGCTCGCCGGGAATCCACTTGGGGTAATAGAGCGTGAGTTTTCCAGCCGAGACAGGAATCGATTCACTGACGTGCAATAACTTTTGCTGCGTCCCGATCGCGTCAACAGTCAGCGGGATTGTTTGAGAGCTAAGCCCGGCCGAAAGCGCGAGCAGACACACGAAGAAAAAAGACACAAATGCAAAATGGCGAAAGCGCCGCATTCGAAAACCTCTCATAAGAACTGTATGGATACTTAATAAGAATCTTACAATCGAGAGGTGGGGAAGGTCATTGACCCCGACGGAGTCTCCCTCGGGATCTGAAATCCACATGCATTCGCAATAAGTTGCCGTACCAGTAGGCTGGTGCGTTGCTACAGGGCCTACACGCTGTAGAATTTCCCGCGGGCCTTAACCTGAGCGATTCATATTCTGTTCGTTAAGGAGCAGTCGGTTGGGGCGCGGCAGCAACGGGCGCCGGAAAAGCCTTCTCAACGTCGTCTTTGAACTGAGCAAACAAAAGAAGCCGCGGCGGAGCCAGGCCGCCATCCATCGAACGACTCCACAGCGCACCTGTCAGTTTTCCGTTGGGTTTCAACTGGCACACGTCCAGATGATCGATGTTGAATGGGTTGTCGTCCTGGTTGGCGCTGTCTCGTCCCTGTCCGGGAAACTGCTGGCCGCCCTGCGGTGCGGGCATGTCACTCCCGCCGGCTCCAACTCCCCCTCCGTTCCCCTGCGTTCCCCGGCCCATTGCAGGGCCTCCGCTGTTGTTCATCCCCCCGCCACTAGCGGTACGAACCACGAAGATTAGGTCCGCTTTGCTGCGTTCATTGGTAACCGTATAACGGCCCCAGCCGCGCAAAAGGGTGCGAACATTCGCAATCGCCTGCATATCCTGCCTGGAGAGGCCGGGCTTGGTCTCTTCACCGTCTGCGGCCTGAACGTATACCGTGTGCGCCTGGTTGATTGCCTCAGCAACTTTGGGTTTTTTCTCAGCCGACAGCAGCGTGGGCAACAACACCAGCGCTACGCCCACAATTTTCTTTATTTTCATACCGATGCCCCCGCAATTCTCTTGTATCTGACGTTTCGGACCGGAAGTAGTTTACGGCGGCTGCTCAGCGTTTAGCCAGCGCAATCATCAGGCCAAAAATCAGGATCGGCACCAGGGCCAACAGGGCGTATATCATCATCTTGCGCCCGCCGGGAAGCCTTTGATGAAGCGAAGGCCGGCGTACGCCTTCTTCCACGCCAACCGATTCCGGGTGCTCAAGATCCCAGGCCATTTCGTGGGCGGTAGCGTACCGGTGGCGAGGATCGCGCTCCAAGGCGCGGAATAGAACTTCCTGCATCTGCGGAGTTATTTCTGGGTTCAGTTTGCGTGCGGGCGGTGGATCGGCAATCAGCCGCTCGTTCATAATGGCTAACGGACTGGGGCCCGTAAAAGGCGGTTGCCCGGTCAACATCTCGTAGAACATGGCGCCCAGTGCATAAATGTCGCTGCGCTGATCGCCGCGCTGGCCCTTCACCTGCTCGGGAGCGATGTAGTCCGGCGTGCCCAGCAAGGGCGAAGGTCCCGCAAACGTCAGCCGCCGCGCATCTTCCTTCATTGCAATTCCAAAATCGAGCAGCTTGATGTGGTCGTCATCGATCACCATCACGTTTTCCGGCTTCATATCGCGATGAACCACGCCGTGCTTGTGCATGTAATCAAGCGCGTCGCACAGCCGCAGCATGATCTTCACCGCGCGTTCGATCGGCAATCGGCGACCGCCGCCTGCGCCCTCTTCGTTCATGATGGATCGAAGCAGGCGGCCGTCCACCCATTCGATCACCATATACAAGCGGCTGCGATGCTCGCTGTTATACGTCTTCACCACGCCCGGGTGGTCAAGCTCCTGGCCAATCTCCTGCTCGCGGTTGAAGCGCTCCAGCAAAACGGGATCGGCCTCCATCTCAGGATGGGGCACCTTGAGCGCGACCAGCTTGCCGCTGTTCAGGTCGGTCGCGCGGTAAAGCGTGGACATGCCGCTGTGCGCAATGGTCGCCTCAAGCCGGTAGTGGTCCAGCGTGTCTCCGGGGTCGAGCGTCTTCATGAGTTCCGATTGCATATTCAACTGTGATTCTTTCATGTGGCCCGTAAGAAACCCGAAAGGAAAATTCCGGCAATCCGGTTGCCACGATTCAGAGAGCGCCGGTAGTTACAGGATGGGTTCTCCCGGCATCTATATTCCAATAGTTAATCGCTTTAGCGGCCCAACACAAGTTGCGGCTCAGCGATATCTTCAATCCCTCCGTACCGGCTAGCTGGTTTCATACCGGTATATTTGTCATTGGAATTTGTAATGCTTATTGCTCGTCGATTCCATCCCGTTTGCCTGTTAGCATGGCTGGCCCTCGCGGTCTTCGTGGCGCCTTATTCCGCTTCCGCTGCTAAGAGCAAAGATCGCAATAAACCGCCGCAGGAGACTGGCTTTCTCAATCGCAGCATCCTGGTGCGCGGCGTTTCTTACCGCTATCAGGTTTACCTACCTGTAGATTGGCGCGCCGATGACCACAAGCTCTGGCCCATCATCCTTTTTCTGCATGGCCGTGGCGAACGGGGCAGCGAGGGCATGTGGCAAACGCAAATCGGGCTGCCCCAGGAAGTGCGCGATCATCCAGAACGCTGGCCCTTCATCGTCGTGATGCCGCAGTGCCCGCGGAATGCTTATTGGACCGATCCAGCCAGCATGGAAATGGCCATTGCCACGCTCAATCGCGAGACATCCGAGTTCAACGGCGATTCCGACCGCACCTATCTGACCGGCCTTTCGCTGGGAGGCTACGGTGCGTGGGAACTGGCGCGCCTCTACCCCCACCGCTGGGCCGCCGTCGCCATCTCTTCCAGCGGGATCTTCTGGAGCTACGCGCCCGAGCGATGGACGCGCGCCTACTCGCTTCCGGGCGAATATGCCCGGGCCGTTGGACGCACCCCTTTCTGGCTCTTTCATGGCACTGAAGACACGGTCGTGAATATCCGACAGAGCGAGATCATGTACGAGGCGCTGAAAACCTCCGGCGGGCGCGTTCGCTTATGGATCTATCAGGGCATGCACCACGACACCTGGGCCCGTGCATACAACGAGCCAGAACTGCCTCGCTGGCTGCTCGACCATCGCCTGCCCGCTGCGCCCAATCCACGTAACGGCAAAGGCCTGGTGCGCGAGCCTGAGCCACCGCCCTACTCTGAGCGAACGCTCATTCCCCTTCATCCACCGGCCATCCGGCTCACTCAGGCGCAAATCGACAATTTGACAGGTGAATACGTGGAGCCAAACGGCTACACCGGCATGACCCTCTTCTGGCAAAACGAAAAGCTCTACGGGCGCAACCGCTACGGCGAAATCGATGAGCTGGCCGCCGCTTCGCCCACCGAACTGTTCTATCCTCAAGGCTCATATTTGCCGAGGATCATCACCGAGCGCGCGCCAGACGGCCGCATCACCGCCATAGTGCTTCGCGACGACCGTAACGAAGAGCGCTGGGAAAAGCGAAAGCCACCTGCCAGCCACTAGGTTGATTCCGTAGCGGTGCCATCACGAGCGTGAGAACCGGGTGCCCTATCTTTCTCGCAGCCTTATCGCGAGAAAGATGGGATAGCACGCCCCCAGCCCCACCACAAACAAGCTATGAGCTAAGGGCTAACAGCTAAAAGCTGGGACGCGGAACCCGCGGCGCCCCATTTGCGTACGACCATGCAGCAAGAGAAAAAGGAGGCACATATGTATTGCAGCGGATGTGGACAGGCTCTGGCCCAGGGGCAACTGGTTTGCCCGCAATGCGGCCGCCAGGTGGCGCCGCCGGTTCCTCCCGTTCCCGGCCTCCAGTTTGAATTGGAGAACTACTCCAGCAAAATCCGGGTGCTCAGCATCTTCTGGTTCATTTATGCGGGTCTTGGATTCGTGCTTGGCATCGCCGGCATTACCTTCGCCAAGGCCTTCTTTGCAGGCGCCATGGGCCCCTGGGGTCCGTGGACGCATGGCCCGATGCCCTTCTTCATGGGTCCGGCGTTCCTGCACCTGATGTGGCTGGTTATCCTGCTGCGCAGCCTGTTGGCTGCCGCCGCCGGCTGGGGCTTGATGGAACGCACCCAGTGGGGCCGCCTCGTCGCCATCATCGCCGCCATCTTCAGCTTGCTCAAGTTCCCGTTCGGCACCGCCATGGGCATCTGGACGTTGGTAGTCCTGCTCGGCTACCGCAACCAGGCCCTCTACGAACAGCTGTAAAGCGACGATCAATTCACTCACACGGACTTGTCATCCCGAAACGAAGTGAGGAATCTGCGGTTGTTCCCCGCTTCGTTTTTCGAGTCCCGTCCGAATAGCCGGTGATACGACCAGAGCTAGTTTCTAGGGTGGCGAACAACTAGATGTGAGACCGATTCCACACACACCATTTGCATGTGACCCGGTTTGTCGGGAGTGAAAGGGCAGACCACAAAGTCGCCGAACTCTTCGGTTCCAGCTGTGAATTTGAGCATTTCCTTTGGGCATATTGGAGCATCTGCGTCATCTGCGACAGATCCGGCTGTGACTCCGAGCACCCGACGGGTGCCCGTGGGCCAAATCCGGAGTGCCGGAGTACCTGAACCGAATGTGGCGCGACCGTGCACGGCGAAGCACTGGTCAATCAACTTTGGGTTCCCCTTGCACCGAGGCGTTTCGCCTGCAATCGGCAGAGTGATGAGCACGGCAAGGAGCATCAGCGTTCGCATATCTTATTTCACCATCGCTCAGCAGTGTAAACCTGCGGCTTCGGGTTGTTATCCAATAGTCGTTCACCCTTCAATAACACCCGGTAAACAACCCGGCGCGGTCAACCCTGCTGCACTACCCCACCTGCCCATCCGCCGTTCGACTACAATTTGTGTATGAGTTTCCCTCAAATGCGTATGCGCCGTTTGCGGCGCAGCGACCAGATGCGCGCTCTTGTTCGCGAAACCACGCTCGAGCCCGGCGACCTCATCTATCCCTTGTTCATTTGCCCCGGCGAAGGCGTACGCAAAGAAGTAAGCTCGATGCCCGGGGTCTTCAATCTCTCCGTAGATGAGGCCGTGCGCGAAGCCGAAGAAGCCGCCAGCCTCGGCATTGGCGGCCTGCTGCTTTTCGGCCTGCCGGAGAGCAAAGACGAGCAGGGCACCGGAGCGTGGAGTGAAAGCGGCATTGTGCAGCAGGCGCTCCGCACCATGCGGCAATCCAGCGCCTCTAAAAAGCTCGTCCTCATTGCCGACGTTTGCCTTTGCGAATACACCAGCCACGGTCATTGCGGAGTGGTCATTGAAGGCCGCGACGGCTTTGAGGTGGACAACGATCCCTCGCTCAAGCTGCTGGCTCGCACCGCGCTCAGCCTGGCCCAGGCCGGAGCCGACGTGGTTGCTCCAAGCGACATGATGGACGGCCGCGTCGCCGCCATTCGCAGCGCTCTCGACAGCGAAGGTCATGCGCAGACGCCAATCCTCAGCTACGCATCGAAATTCGCTTCAGCGTTCTACGGCCCCTTCCGTGAAGCCGCCGACTCAGCACCGCAGTTCGGCGACCGCAAAACATACCAGATGGATGGAGCCAACCTGCGCGAAGCCATGCGCGAAATCGAGCTCGACCTTGAAGAAGGCGCGGACATGATTCTGATGAAGCCCGCCATGCCTTACCTCGATGT
>Ga0265330_10001005_pt1 | contig 17146 bp, 11 predicted proteins | sample 41919metaG_FD_202083 | JGI IMG/M metagenome (GOLD analysis project Ga0265330, IMG submission 202083) | Rhizosphere microbial communities from Carex aquatilis grown in University of Washington, Seatle, WA, United States - 4-19-19 metaG | ecosystem: Host-associated > Plants > Roots > Rhizosphere... | reverse complement strand
TTTCTTGCGTCACGCGGCCCTCGCCGCAATGCTATTGGGCTCGGCGGTTGGTTGCAGGCCTTCTCCCGCGAAGGGCGGCTCTGGCGGCACGACTGCCTCGAATGGCGGCAGCACCGGAGGCAGTGGCTCTGGCGGCAGCGTTGGCGGGATTCCGGTCGCGGGCAGCACGCAGACAACAGGCGGCACGTCCAGCCCGGGTGGCACGACGAACTCGGGCGGTTCGGTTGCCTCAGGCGGCACGAGCGTCGCGGGTGGTTCGGGCGGCTCGGGCGGAACCGCCGTCGCGGGTGGCTTGGGTGGCACGAGCAGGGCGGGTGGCGCGGGCGGCACGACTAGCGTGGGCGGTGCGGGTGGCACGAGCGTCGCGGGCGGTTCGGGTGGCACGAGCAGGGCGGGTGGCGCGGGCGGTACGACCGGCGCTGGCGGAGCAGGAGGCTCGAGCAGTTCGAGCACGTCGACGGTTGTGAAGACGTCCTGTACTCAAGGGCCTGCCGCCGATCCGACAATGCCCGGCTATCCGGCCGATCAACACACCAAGTTCCAAAGCCAGGCCGCCGCGGCGGTTCTGAGCCTTTCGACGACGGAAAAGGCGCAGCAGATGCGGGGCACGGATCCTGGGCCTGCCACTTCCAGAAACTGGAACGACACCTTTCGCCAACCTGACAACACCGCGAAGTCCATCAAGGGATTCACCTTCCGGGACGGCCCGCGTGGGGTCAACCTGGATGCGCCCATTCAAGCGACCAGTGCTTCGCACGGAAAATCAACGGTGTTCCCGGTTCCTATGGCACGTGGGGCGGCGTGGGACCTGGATCTCGAGTACCGGATCGGGCTTGCCCTGGGCGACGAGATGGTTGCCGCCAGTCAGACCATGTTGCTTGCCCCGACAATCAATCTCTTACGACATCCGCTTTGGGGACGCGCGCAAGAAACGTACGGGGAGGATCCCTACCAGCTTGGACGCTTCGGCAGTGCGCTGGTCGCGGGCGTCCAGACCTACGTTCCGGCCTGCGCCAAGCACTACGCAGGCAACAACATCGAGAATCTGCGGGCCACCAAGAACGCTTCGATGGACGAGCAGACCCTGCGCGAGATCTACGCGCGCCACTTCGACATGATCGTCAATGATGGGGGCGTGGCCTGTGTCATGGCGGCCTACAATTTGGTGAACGGAACCAATTGCACGCAGAGCACGCATCTGCTCACCGACATCTTGCGCACGGACTTTGGGTTCACTGGATTCGTGATGTCCGATTGGTGGGCCATGCCCGGCGGAAACGGTGGAACACCCAGCGCCACGACTGCCTCCCAGGCCATTGCGGCGGGCCTGGACATGGAACTGCCCTGGAGTTTTCACTACAGCACGATCGAAAACAGCATCACTTCATCCACCATCCCCCAGGCGCAGGTCGACACTGCAGTCAAACGCATCCTGGAGCAGAAGTACCGCTTTGGCGTGGACAAGGGCACGGGGCTGAAAGGCGCCACGACTGGATTGAGCGGCGGCTCCATCACCGGCAACGACTCGCACGTGGCCATCGCGCAAGAGGCCGCTTTGAAGTCGATGGTCTTGCTCAAGAACCTCAACAACACGCTTCCCATCAAGAGCACGTTCACCAAGATTGCCGTGGTTGGCTATTCGGAGGACTACTGGGCGCCGACCAACAGCTCGGGAGTGGCGACCGGTCCCGGCATCAACAACCGAGGCGATGACATCAACAATGGACACATCGACTTCGCGTCCGGTATCCGGGTCGGCGACGTGGGCAGCAGTCGAGTCGATTTTGATGCCAGCAAGTCCGTCGGGCCGTGCGCTGGAATCAAGGCCGCGGTTGGCTCTGGCGTGACGGTCAGTTGCGGCAACAGTGCCACCGACGCCTCGGTCACCGGGGCGGATTTTGTCGTGGTGGTCGCGGGGCTTACCCCCTATGACGAGGGCGAGGAATACAACGGCAGCGGTGACCGCACCAGCCTCGCCCTTGACGGCAAGGACAACGGCAAGGGCAACGCGGGCCAACAGGAAGGCCTGATCAAACAGGTGGCGGGGTTGGGCAAGCCGATGGTGGTGGTGCTGGAAGGTGGAAGTGTCATCGACATGTCGAATTGGCTCTCCTCGGTCCCGGCCGTGGTCATGGCCTGGTATCCCGGCATGGTGGGCGGCACGGCGCTGGGCCAGTTGCTCGCGGGCAAGGCCAACTTCAGCGGGAAGCTTCCCATAAGCTGGCCCAAGTCCTTGAACGATCTGCCGACCTTCAACGGTGGGGCTACCACCCAGATGGACTACTACGTGGGCTATCGCTACTTCGACAACAAGACCACCGTCACGCCCCAGTACGCGTTCGGCTACGGCCTGAGCTACACCCAGTTCGCCTACAGCAATCTCGTGGTTCCCTGCAGTGACGCGACCAAGACCTCGGTGGTGAAGGTCTCGGTGGACGTCACCAACTCGGGAACCGTGGCAGGGGATGAGGTGGTCTTGCTCTTCACGTCGTATCCCGGTTCCACCAAGAAGCGGCCGGCCAAGGAGTTGAAGGGGTTCGCGCGCGTGTCCCTCGCGGCCGGGGCCAAGCAGACCGTCACCATCCCCGTTCGGGTCGCCGATCTCAAATTCTATGACACCAGCGGTTGGGCGATCGAATCGGGCACAGTGAAGGTCATGGTCGGCCCGAGTTCGGACACGTTGCCCCTGTCTGACACGTTCACCGTGAAGTAACTGCCCGCTGAGTCTCTTGACCCGGGCGTGGCTTTCGCATTGGATAGGTCCCCCATGAGTTCCACACGCACTCGATCTGTTTTGTTGTCAGTCGTCCTGTGCCTGGCGCCGGCGGTCGCCCTGATCCTCAGCCCTGCGGCGGAAGCGGCGAAGAAGGAGAAACCCAAACCGGTAGCAGCCAAGAAGAAGGCAGCGCCCAGTCCGTCGGCCAGCAAGAAGCCCAAGACGGCGGACACCGCAGTCGTCGCGTCCCCGTCTTCCGCAGCAAGCCCGGCATGGGAGGCTCCACCTCGCGGCGAACTGACCGAGACTCCCCCACCTCCCGCTGCCGAAACAAAGCCCGCACCCGAACCTGTGGCCGCTGCCGCTCCCGTTGCCACGCCACCGGCCGCGCCACCGGCCGCGCCACCGGCGGAGATTCCGGCGGCACCGTCGCCGTCGCAGCCTTCAGCACCGCCCCCGCCTGAAGAGGAAAGCATGCCGGCCCTGGTCCCGCCGCCGCCCGCTCAGTACGTCGAGCATCTTGGGCCGAGTTCGTATCCCGGCAGGCTGCGCGGTCTCTATGGCGGATCGCTGTGGCTCGAACCGTCCTTTCACGGCCTGCAGTGGCCCTACATGACAAGGACCGGGGTGGGCGTTTCCGGCTCGGCCTGGGTCGACACCGGCTATGAGAAGATCACGAGCGAAAGCCCCAATGTCATGGGGACCACCAGGTACCTGCAGCAGGCCCGCGCGGTTCTGCGCGTGACCCCGACCTACGTCAACGGCCGATTTTTCATTCAGGCGCAGGCCGAGCTGGTTGCCAACGGGTGTCAGAGCACGGGCTCGAGCACCTGCGATGTAGGCGGGGCAGGGACCGTCGACACCGATGACCTTTGGGTGCGCATCGGGGAGTGGAACCGGTGGGACCTCAAGGTCGGCCGTTTTGAGGGGTGGGAGCTGTATCACACAGGCATGGGTCTCGACGTCAACACCCTGGAGCGACGGGGAGCAACGCTGGACAATGCGCTGGCGCCCGACTACTACGGTGTGAACTTCATGCACGACCGCCCGAAGAGCGCGGGCACGGGCTACGTTGCGCTCCATGGCTACCCCTCTGACATTCTGCGCATCGAGTTGCTGGGCGAACTGGGAACCTCCAACATTGCGAGCGCAGGCGACAACTTCCTGGGCGGACGCCCGAGCGCCATCCTTGACCTCGGATGGGTCAAACTCAAAGCCGGATACGAATACCTGAGAGAAACGAGTGGAGGCCAGGAACAGATCGCCGGCGTCAAGACGACCTGGCCGAACAAGTTGACCAAGTCTGGGTTTGGAGGAGCCGTTCAGTTCGTCCTCGATCCCTATGTCGAATTTGGCGCGAACGTTGGTCGAGGCTCCCAGGTCTTCATCAACACCCAGGGCAGCCCTGACGACACCCAGAACTTCACGTGGACGAGCGTTGGCGGATTCGCGAACCTTCGTGTGGCGAGCCTTTTCCACGCTGGTCGCCCCGGCGCCCTCGAGGACTTGCTGCTCGGTGGAGGTTTCAACTGGACGACTCGGTACGACAGCCACCGAGCCGGCACCAACGATCCCGACTACGCAGCACACCTGCAGATATTCGGGGCGGTCCAATACCTCATTGCCAAGCAGCTCTTCGTAAAGGCGGTCCTTGCCTATGCGCGCGCGGATTTCGATCCAAGCGGGGCCACGGCCGACGAGATCTTCAGCAACACGATGCTCAGCGCTCGCGTCCGCCTGATGTATCTCTATTGAATTACGCCCGGGCTGCGGTGCCCTCGGGTGGGCCGGAATCCGGGCCGGCCACCACCACGGGCACCGACTCCAGGGTCAGCTCCAGGGCTTCCTGGATGCGCTTGACGAACACCAGTTCCAGATCCTTGCGGACGCTCTCGGGGATGTCGACCATGTCCTTGCGGTTGCGGTCGGGAAGAATCACGCGCCTGATGCCGGCCCGGTGTGCGGCCAGGACCTTCTCCTTGATCCCGCCCACCGGCAGCACGCTGCCGCGTAGAGTGATCTCGCCGGTCATGGCCACGTCCCCGCGGACGCGACGGCCAGTGAACAGCGACGCCAGCGCCACGATCATGGCCACGCCCGCCGAGGGACCGTCCTTGGACACGGCCCCAGCCGGCACGTGCAGGTGGACGTCCAGCTTCTCGAAATCCGGATTGAGGCCCAACTCCTCGACATGGGTGCGCACCCATGATAGGGCCGCTCGCGCCGATTCCTTCATCACGTCACCCAGGTGCCCGGTGAGGATCAGATTGCCTTTGCCCTGCATCTGCGACGCCTCGATGAACAGGATGTCGCCGCCGGTGGGCATCCAGGCCAGACCAGTGGCCACCCCGGGCACCTCGGTCCGCTCGGCCACCTCGGAGAAGAATTTCTGCGGCCCCAAGAAATCGGCGATCTGCGCCGGGTCGAGCTTGGGCTGGTAGGGCAGGTTTTCGGCCACCTTGACCGCCACGCCACGGATGACGTTGGCCACCTCGCGTTCCAGGTTGCGCACGCCCGCCTCGCGCGTGTACTGCTCGATGATGGTGGTCAGGCTTTCCTCGTCGAAGCTGATCTGCGTCTCGCCCAACCCATGTTCGGTGATCTGCTTGGGCACCAGGTGCCGTTTGGCGATCTCCAGCTTCTCTTCTCGCGTGTAGCCCGGAATCTCCAGCACCTCCATGCGGTCGAGCAGGGCAGGCGGAATGGTCTCCAGAGTGTTGGCCGTGGCGATGAAGATGACAGCGGACAGGTCGAAGTTGACTTCGAGGTAGTGGTCGGAGAAGGCGTTGTTCTGTTCGGGATCGAGAACCTCCAGCAACGCCGCCGCCGGATCGCCGCGGAAGTCGGCACCCAACTTGTCGATCTCGTCCAGCATGAAGACTGGGTTGTGCGTGCCGACCCGCCGCATGCCCTGGATGATCCGGCCGGGCAGGGCGCCGATGTACGTGCGGCGGTGGCCGCGAATCTCGGCCTCGTCGCGCACGCCGCCCAGCGAGGCGCGAATGAATTCGCGCGAGAGCGAGCGGGCCACCGACTTGCCGAGAGACGTCTTACCCACGCCGGGCGGCCCCACCAGGCACAGGATGGGGCCCTTCTTGCTGGGAGCCAGCTTGCGCACGGCCAGGTATTCCAGCACCCGCTTCTTGACCTTCTGAAGGTCGTAGTGGTCGGCATCCAGCACCTTGCGCGCCTGGTCCAGGTCGAGAGTGTCGGTGGTCTGCTTCGACCATGGCAACTCGACAAGCCATTCCAGGTAAGTGCGCTGCACCGTGTACTCGGCCGACGAGGGCGCCATCTGGCGCAGACGTTCGAGCTGCTTGCGCGCAACCTTGGCCGTGTCCTCGGCCATCCCCGACGCCTTGATCTTCTCTTCGAAGGAATCGAGATCGCTGCCGTCGTCGCCCTCGCCCAACTCGTCCTGGATGGCCTTCAGTTTCTGGCGCAGGACCGCCTCGCGCTGGTGCTTGGAGAACTCCTCGCGCACCTGCGTGTCGATCTTCTGCTTGACCTTGATCAGCTCGACTTTGCGCTGCAGGAGAACCAGCAGGCGCCGCAAGCGCTCGGCCACGTCCACCTCGACGAGAAGCGAGGCGCGTTCCTCGGCCGACAGATCCACGGTGGCGGCGGCGATGTCGCCCAGGCGCGCGGGATCCTTGTTCTGGTCCAGGATCTGGGCGGCCTCGTCGGGAATGTCGGGCGAGATGGCGATGAGCTGCTTGGCTACGTCGTACACGGCCATTCCCAGGCCATCGATCTCGATGGGGTCCTTGCGAATCTCGACCAGCGGATCGTAGGTGGCGACCAGGAACGGCTTCTCCTGCACGAAGCCGGTGATGCGCCGTCGCTCGACGCCTCTGAGCACCGCCGTGACGCGATTCTCGGCCGCTTTGACAATGCGCACGACCTCTCCCTCGACGCAGACGCCATAGAGGTCCGCGCCCGCAGGCTCTTCCACATCCGCGTCTTTCTGCGTTCCGACCAGCAGGTGCACCCCCTTGCCTGGCAGACTCTCGATGAGCCGCAGCGACGACAGGCGTCCGATCTCCACGGGCATGACCGCGCCCGGGAACAACACCAGGTTTCGCAAAGAGAGCAGGGGAAGAGATCGAGAGCCTTCAGGGGGCGTCATCTTGTTGCTCCAAAACTAGGCCGGCACAGCCGGAACCGCAAGTACGCGGGCACCGAAAAATCGTCGCTGCAGCCAGCCGTGTGGGTTCCAGTGATGTCAGGTTGCATTAGAAGGTTCTGATTGTTGAGGGACGGGTGCGATTCTCTAGCTCCTCGGCCAGGCGACGAGACTCGACGTCATCGGGTTTGAGACGCGGAACGACGATCTCGATACGGCAAAGCTGGTCGCCGCGGCCACCCTCCGGACGCTTGATTCCTTTGCCGCGCAGGCGCAGCTTGGCGCCGCTTGAGGTCCCAGGTGGGATGGTCAGCCTGACCATCCCATCCAGCGTCGGAACATCGATCTGCGTGCCGATCACGGCCTCACCCAGCGTGAGAGGCAGCGCGAGATCGACATCGTCCCCATCGCGGCGCAGGTGGGCATCCGGTCGCACGATGATGTCCAGGTAGAGATCGCCCGGCTGACCCGACTTAGGCGCGGGTGCGCCCTGGCCCGGCACGCGCAGGCGAGCGCCGGTCTCGACGCCGGCAGGAATGTTGACGTCCACCGACTTTCCGCTTCCCGAGCGAAGGGTCTGCCGCGCACCGAGGGCCGCGTCTTTGAAACTGACCTCCAGACTGCCCACCATGTCGGCGCCCCGCGTCTGCGCGCGGCTGCGGCCCCGGCCTCTCGTGAACGACCCGGAGTTTCCGAACAGGTTGGCAAACATGTCGCCCAGATCGCCGAATCCGGCCACGTGGGGGCCGCCGCCCCCGCCGAACACCTGCGCGAACGCGTCCGGGTCGAAGCCCTCGGGCATGCCGTCCGCGCCCACGGGCGCAGCCCGCAGGCGGTCGTACTCGCGCCGTTTCTGCTTGTCGGAGAGAACCGTGTACGCCTCGTTGACCTCCTTGAAGCGTTCGGTCTTCTTCTTGTCCCCGCCGGTGGCGTCGGGATGATTTTCCTTGGCCAGCTTGCGATACGCCTTCTTGATCGCGTCCTCGTTCGCGTCCTCGGAAACTCCCAGGATCTTGTAGAGGTCCTTCATATGTTCCACTAGCTTACCGCTGTTGAAGCTGCGGGTGGCTTGAGACCGAAGGCCAGCTCGTCACCCTTGCGCGTGACCCACACGGTCTCGCCGGGTGCGAATTCGCCGACAATTAGACGCCGCGCCAGAGGGTTCTGCAGATAGTTGGTAATGGCGCGCTTGAGCGGGCGCGCGCCGTAGACCGGGTCGAAGCCCTTGTCGGCGAGGAACGACACCGCCGCCGGGGCCAGTGCGATCCCGATATCGCGATCGCGCAGGAGCTTTCGGAATCGGTCGATTTGCAGGTCAACGATGCGGTCCAGATCCGCCCGGGTCAGGCGTTCGAAGAGCACGATGTCGTCGACGCGGTTGAGAAATTCGGGCCGGAACGTGCTGCGCAGGTCATCCATGACGCCCTCGGTGTCAGGCGGATCGCTCATCAGGCGCTTGCTGCCCACGTTGGAGGTCATGATGATGACGGTGTTGCGGAAATCGACCGTGCGCCCCTGACCGTCGGTCAGCCGCCCGTCGTCGAGCAACTGCAAGAAGACGTTGAAGACGTCGGCGTGTGCCTTTTCGATCTCGTCGAACAGCACCACCGAATAGGGCCGCCGGCGCACCGCCTCGGTGAGCTGGCCGCCTTCCTCGTAGCCGACGTAGCCAGGAGGCGCCCCGAGCAGACGCGAGACGCTGTGTTTTTCCATGTACTCGGACATGTCGATGCGCACCACATGGGTCTCGTCGTCGAACAGAAAAGCGGCCAGGGCGTGCGCCAGTTCGGTCTTGCCCACGCCGGTCGGCCCCAAGAAGATGAACGAGCCGATGGGCCGGTTGGGATCCTGCAACCCCGCGCGTGCGCGGCGAACCGCATTCGCGATGGCCTCGACCGCCCGATCCTGGCCCACCACGCGCTCGTGCAGCCTCGCCTCCATGTTGGTCAGCTTGGCCTGTTCGCCCTCCAGCATCTTCTCCACCGGAATCCCGGTCCACTTGGATACCACCGCGGCGATATCGTCCTCGGTGACTTCCTCGCGGAGGAACGAGCCGCTCTTCTGCGCGACCGCCAGCTCTTCGTTCTTGGCCTGGAGTTTCTTTTCCAGCTCCGGCAAACGGCCGAAGCGAATCTCGGCGGCGCGGCCCAGATCGCCCTGGCGCTGCAGAAGCTGGGCCTGCGTCTTGGCCTCCTCGATCTCGCTCTTCAGTTTCTGCAAGTCGGTGATGACCTGCTTTTCGCGTTGCCAGGTCAGCTTCATGCCGTCCACCCGCTCGCGCAGTTCCGCGATCTCGGACTCCACCTCGGCCAGGCGGTTGCGGGAGGCTTCGTCGCTCTCCTTGGCCAAGGCCGATTGCTCCATCAGATGGCTGGTCAGGCGGCGTTCCAGTTGGTCGATGGGCTCGGGCAGCGATTCCAGTTCCATCTTCAAGCGGCTGGCGGCTTCGTCGACTAGGTCGATGGCCTTGTCAGGAAGCTGCCGCCCCGAGATGTAGCGATGCGAGAGCCGCGCCGCCGCCACCAGGGCATTGTCGCGGATGCGGATGCCGTGGTGAACCTCGTAGCGCTCCTTCAGGCCGCGCAGGATCGCCACCGTGTCGTGCACCGACGGCTCGCCCACGAACACAGGCTGGAATCGGCGTTCCAGCGCCTTGTCCTTCTCGATACGCTTGCGGTACTCGTCGAGCGTCGTGGCGCCGATGCAGCGCAGATCGCCGCGCGCCAGGGCCGGCTTCAGCATGTTGGCTGCGTCGACCGCACCCTCGGCCGCGCCTGCGCCGACCAGGGTGTGCAACTCGTCGATGAAAAGGATGACCTGGCCTTCGGCGGCGGCGATCTCCTTGAGCACTGCCTTGAGTCGGTCCTCGAACTCGCCGCGGAACTTGGTGCCCGCCACCAGCGAGCCGAGATCGAGCGCCAGGATGCGCTTGCGCTTGAGCGACTCAGGCACGTCGCCGGAAACGATTCGCTGGGCGATACCTTCCACGATGGCGGTCTTGCCCACGCCGGGCTCGCCGATGATCACCGGGTTGTTCTTGGTGCGGCGGGAGAGCACCTGCAGGGTCCGGCGCACTTCCTCGTCGCGGCCGATCACCGGGTCCAGCTTGCCCTGACGGGCCAACTCGGTGAGATCGCGCGTGTACTTGGCCAGCGATTGGTAGCGCTGTTCCGCGTCCGGGTCGGTGACCCTCTGGCTGCCACGCACCTCGGCCAGGGCCTTGAGAACCGTATCGCGGTCCACGCCCGCCTCACGCAGCACGCGCGAGGCCGCTCCCAGATCCTTGGACAGAAGCGCGAGCAGCAGGTGCTCGCTCGACACGTACTCGTCCTTGAATTCGTCGGACTGTCGAGCCGCCTCGTCGAGCAGGTCCTTGCAGCGACGTCCCACGTAGGCTTCTGCCGTGGCGCCACGCACCTGCGGTTGCGCTGCAAGCGCCTCGTCCACCTTTTGCAGGAGAGCGTCGGGATCCGCGCCCACCTTGCGCAGCACCGCCAGGGCCACGCCCTCTTCCTGGGTCAGCAGCGCCCGCAGGACGTGCTCGGGCGTGACCTCCTGATTCGCGTGCTGCTCGGCCGCAGCGTGCGCCGCTGCAAGTGCCTCCTGAGCCTTGATGGTGAACTTGTCGAGCCGCATGGTTGATTCCCTGCCCACAGAATAGGCACGGCGTTCTGTGGGACAAGAGAATCCGTCGGGCGGGAACCGGCCGTGGGGTAGGGCGACCTGCGGCCGCCCCCTGCACGGGAGATGGCGACGTCAGGCTAAGGGCCAGCGTCGGCCGGGACAGGAAGGCCGATCCCCTGGATCGTAAGCGTTGCCCGCACGGTTCCGCCGGATGAGGCGGTCAACAGCGCGGACATCACGCCCGCAGAGGTGGGCCTGAAGGTCACGGTGAACGTACAGGTTCCGGCGAACTGAGGGTTGCACGGCCGATCCCTTCCTGTGACGGGGACCCAGCAACAATCCCCGTGGTCGCCCGTCTATGTTCTCTGGTAGTCACGCGCGCTCGCTCTCCGCAGTCCCGCGACGCCAATGCTGCAAGAAAGCGCAGACATTCGTAGACCCCGGGGCCGATTGCGTCAAAACCGATCGGATTTCGTCGGGTCGACGTTCGCCTGTTGACTGCCGGCGGTTGTGTCCAGAATATGCGTGCATGTCGTATCTGGTTCTGGCGCGCAAGTACCGGCCGCAGAAGTTCGAGGATCTCCTCGGGCAAGAGCATGTGGCGCGCACGCTGACCAACGCCATCAACATGGGTCGCGTGCACCACGCCTTCCTGTTCACCGGCGCGCGCGGCATCGGCAAGACCAGCGCGGCACGCATCCTGGCCAGGGCGCTGTGCTGCGAGCGGGGGCCGACCGCCACCCCCTGCGGGACCTGCGCCATCTGCCAGTCCATCTCCAGCGGGCAGTCGGTCGACGTGCAAGAGATCGACGGCGCGTCCAACACCGGCGTGGATGACGTACGGACCTTGCGCGAGGGCGTGCGCTATTTGCCCGCCGAGGCGCGCAAGAAGGTCTACATCATCGACGAGGTGCACATGCTGTCGGTGAGCGCGTTCAATGCGCTGCTCAAGACGCTGGAGGAGCCGCCCGCGCACGTGGTGTTCATCTTCGCCACGACCGAGGTGCACAAGATTCCGGCGACCATCATGTCGCGCTGCCAGCGCTACGATTTCAAGTTGCTGCCCAGCAAGGTGCTGGCCGAGCACTTGACCCGCATCTTGAGCAACGAGAAGATCGCGTGCGAGCCCGATGCCGTGCGGCTGGTGGCCCGCGAGGCCGCGGGGTCGGTGCGCGACGGCCTTTCGTTGCTCGATCAGGTGGTGGCCTACGTCGGCGATGGGACGCTGACCCGCGAGAAGGTGGCCGAGGTGCTGGGCGTGGCGGATCGTCGCATACTCTACCAACTGGCGGACAAGGTGCTGGCCCGCGACGTGGCGGAGACACTGCGGCACGTGGCCGATGCGGTCGACCGCGGCGTGGACCTCATGCAGATGGCGCGGGCGTTCCTCGCCTTTCTGCACGATCTCGAGATCCTGACCGCGGTACCTGATGCCGAGGATCTGATCGACGCGACCGCGGAGGAAGCGGCCGAGACCAAGGCGTTGGCCGGCAAGGCCGGCAAGGGCCTGGCCACTTCGCTCTTCGATCGCTGGGCCCGCGCGGTGGAGGACGCTGCGCGATCGCAGACGCCGCGCTTGCTGCTGGAGATGGCACTGGTCGATCTGTGCAACGCCGAGCCGCTGCTTCCGCTGGGCGACTTGCTCGATCGGCTGGAGAAGCTGGAGGGCCGGCTGGCCGGAGGAGGCGGGTTCCCCGCGCGGCCGGCAGCGCCGGAGTCGCGGCCCCGGGGTCCAGCGCCCGTGCGCCAGTCGGCCCCGCCCGCTCCAGTGGCAGCAGCGCCGGCTCCGGCGCTCTCACCCGACTCTGATATCGCCGAGGTGTGGCGCAGGGTGCGCGAATCGTTCGGACACCGGCCGGCCATGGCTGCAGCACTGGACCACGCTGAGGTGGGCGGTTGGGAGGGAGGAGCGGTTGTCTTGCAGTTCTCGCAGAAGTTTGCCCTCGATCAGACCGCCAAGTTCAAGTCCGAGGTGGAACGCGCGCTGACCCAGATCACCGGCACGGCCACCCGGGTCGAACTGAAGATGACGACGGGCAAGGTGCTGCCCTTGGTACGTTCGGAGGTTGGCCGGGAAGCAGAGGCGGCGCAGCTCGACCAGCACCAGCGCGAGGCCGAGGCGCGCGAGCATCCCATGGTTCGCAAGGCGCAGGAGCTGTTCGGCGTGGCGCCCAAGGAGATCAAGACCCCATGACCGACGGACCCAACCTGCGCAACCTCATGGAGACCTGGCAGCGCGTGCAGGAGCAGCTCACCCAGGCCAAGGACGCCCTGGGTGACAAGCAGGTCGAGGGTGAGACGGGTGGCGGGCTGGTCCGCTGCGTGGTCAACGGCCGGAGCGAGGTGCTGTCCATCACCATCGAACCCTCTCTGATGGCCGGAACCGACAAGAAGATGATCGAGGACTTGCTCGTGGGGGCGGTGAACCTGGCCCTGGAACGAGCGCGGCAGGTGGCACAGGAAGACCTGGCTGCCTTGGCCGGCGGTCTGGCCATGCCTCCGGGGAGTTCGGGTGAATGAGTAGCGCAGGTCCCATCGCGCGCCTGGTGTGCGAACTGGCCAAGCTACCTGGCGTGGGCGAGAAGACCGCCGCGCGGCTGGCATTTCATATTCTGCGTGCGCCACCAGAAGACGCGGCGGCGCTGGCCGCGGCCATCGGCGAGATGCGCGCCAAGGTCGGTTTCTGCAGTGTGTGCTGGGATTTCACCGAGCAGGATCCCTGTCCCATTTGTTGCGATGTTCGCCGTGATTCGTCGCTGGTGTGCGTGGTCGCTCAGCCCCAGGATGTCCTGGCCATCGAACGTGCGGGCGGTTACCGCGGGCGTTACCACGTCCTGCACGGGGTCCTTTCGCCTCTGGACGGCATCGGGCCTGACGACCTGCGCGTCGCGGAACTGGTCAAACGCTGCAGCGGCGACATCAAGGAGGTCATCGTCGCCACCAACCCGAGTGTGGAGGGCGAAACCACCGCGGTATACCTGGCCAAGTTGCTGCGGCCGCTTGGCGTGCGCTGCAGCCGGATCGCCATGGGCGTGCCCGTGGGCGGCGAGCTGGAGTATGCCGACCGCCTGACCCTTTCTCGCGCGATAGACGGGCGCCGGGAGATGTAGGCTGACCGTGTCCCAGAACCCCCCCAGAACCCTCACTGTCGCCGGCCCCAGATACCTGGTAAGCTGCGCCCCAATCCCGTTTTAGGATGGGGGAGAAGCGATTCCCAACCTTGAAAGCCAGTGCGCCTCGATGTTGATGGTTGCGAAACCTGACGCTTTGAGCCTGACCCGGCGCGAAGGAGCTTAGACAGCCAGATGAGCGGCCCCGATGTGATGTTTCCCGAGGAGCAACGACAGATCTCCTCTGTTTGTCAGCGCCTTCACCGAGATGCCAACGCCAAGGCGGTGCTGCTCATCGGCCGCGATGGGCAACCCATTGCCGAGGCTGGTGAGGTGGGTGAGATCGACGTGACCTCGCTTTCGTCGCTGACCGCAGGCAACGTGGCGGCCACGGGCGGTATCTCCAAGATCCTGCGCGAGAAGGACTTCACCTCCCAGTTTCACGAGGGCGAGAAGACCCACGTTCACATCACCCTGGTGGCCGGCCGGGCCATCCTTGTGGTCTTGTTCGACGAGCGATCGTCGCTGGGCCTGGTTCGCCTTCGTGTCAGAAAGGCAGCCGAGGAGATGGCGCGCTTGTTCGAGCAGGTGGCCAAGAAGGCCGCTGCAGGCACCGGGCCGTCCATCTTGAACGAGATCACCGACGCTGACATCGACAAGCTCTTCAACGACTAGCTGTCGCCTCCGATGAGCTTCATCAACTACTCATCCCGCGAGATCAACTGCAAGCTGGTGTACTACGGCCCCGGTCTTGGCGGGAAAACCACGAACCTTCAGTTCATCTATGCCAAGACCAGCCCCGAGGCGAAGGGCAAGATGATCTCGCTCGCCACGGAGACCGAGCGCACGTTGTTCTTCGACTTCCTGCCCCTGTCTCTGGGTGAGATCCGCGGGTTCAAGACGCGCTTTCACCTCTATACCGTGCCAGGCCAGGTCTTCTACGACGCCAGTCGCAAGCTGATCCTCAAGGGTGTCGACGGCGTGATCTTCGTGGCCGACTCGCAGATCGAGCGCATGGAGGCGAACATCGAATCGATGGACAACCTGCGCCAGAACCTGATCGAGCAGGGCTACGATCTGGACAAGCTCCCGTTCATCATCCAGTACAACAAGCGGGACCTGCCCAACATCGCGTCGGTGGCGGAGCTGCATGCGGCGATCAACCCGACCAACGTTCCTGAGTTCGAAGCTCGCGCCACCACCGGCGTGGGGGTGTTCGAGACCCTCAAGGCCATCGCCAGAGCCGTGCTGACCGAGCTGAGGCGGGGCAGCGGGGGATAGGGGCGACCCGTGGTCGCCCGGGCGGGCCCTCGGATCGCGGGCCGCGTGTGCGGGTTCGTGCGGGGTATGCGGGAGGCGGAAAGCGGCGGGAGTGAGCGCTGCGCGTGCCGCGGTGTGCAAGCGGGAAGAGGGCGCGCCCGCCCACCCCTCGCGCTTCGCGCTCGCCCGTCGCGCTCACGCGAGCCGCGCTCGCACACCACTTTCCGCTGGTCGCACACGCACACGCTCCCGCTGGCCGACCTGTGATCTCGTAGGGGCGACCTGCGGTCGCCCAGGTTACTTGCGCAGCACCAGCGCGCCCGTGCCGGTGGCCAGGACGGCGTTTGCGGCGAGCCACGCCCGGTCGAAAACGTCGGGCACGAAGCGGACGTCAGCGGTGTACGCGCAGGCGGCAAACAAGAGCCCGCCTGCCACGCCGAAGGCCATGCCAGTCAGGGCCGGGCGCAGGGAACGCGCGCGGTAGAGCAGGGCCACTGCGCCGAACGGAAGCAAGGCACTCCAGAGCAAGGGATTTCCCTGGCCGGCAGGCCCCAGGAGCAGGGCCAGTGACTCCAGCGCTCCGGCGCCAATCGGAGAGTCGGCCAGCCACGGGGGCACTCCCAGCCACGGCAGGAAGAAGATTCCGGATGCCCCGAGCGCCAGCGCGCCCGCAAAGAGCCAGGTCCTGGCGCCACCCAGCCTCTCGCGCCGGCGCACCCCGCCCAGGCCCAGCAGTCCCAGCGCCACACCCAGCCCGAGGCTGGCCGCGCCGCGCGAGCTGCGGGCCTTTCGCAGGGCAGCTCCGGCGTCGGCGATTCCGGCGCCGTAGTGGTCGTCGATGCGGCGGCCGCTGGTCGACGACACCGGTTTTGGCTTGCGGGCTGTGTCGACGAGCACGGCTTGCACGGCTTCGGGGCGCGTGACCCCGGCCCCGACCACCAGCGCTGCGATGCCCGCCACATGGGGTGCCGCCATCGAGGTGCCCATGAACCACAGGTACCCACTGCGCGCGGCCCCGGGCAGGATGGTGTTCTGCAACACACCGTCGGGCTTGCCGTCTCCGTTCTGGTCCACCCGCATGTTTCCGCCGGGCGCCGCGATGTCTATCTCCTTGCCCCAGTTGGAGTAGAAGGTCGTGGTCTCGTCCCATTGAGTGGCGGCCACTGCGATGACGTCCGGGTAGCGCGCGGGGTAGCTGACGCGGCCGCTCCCGTTGTTCCCTGCTGCGGCCACCACGACCACTCCCTTGCGATGCGCGTACTCGATGGCGCGACGAACTGGCGTGACTGGGAAGGGTCCGCCCAGACTCAGATTGATGACGTTGGCGTCGTGGTCGGCTGCAAAACGGATGGCCTGGGCGATGGCCGCCATGGAGCCCGCGCCCTGGCTGGTCAAGACCTTGAGCGGCATGATGGCAGCGCGGAAGGCGATCCCCGCCACCCCGCGGGCGTTGTTGGTGCTCTGGGCAATCGTCCCGGCCACGTGAGTGCCGTGGCCGTGATCGTCGTCGGTCTTGTCGTTGTCGGCCACGAAGTTGAAGCCAGGTACGAAGCGCGTCCCCTGAAGGTCGGGGACGCGACTGACGCCCGTGTCGATCACGGCCACCACGACGCCGCGGCCCTGGCCCAACTTCCACGCCGACGGCAGTCCGACCTGCTGCAGGTGCCACTGGTAGCGGAAACAAGGATCGTTCGGGAACCCTCCGCTGGTGCTACCTGGCCGGTCGTCTCTCGTGCACTCGGGCGCGTCCACTGGTGGCGCCGTCGCTGCCCAGTCGTCGGGAAACAGAGTGACCGGGACGTCGTAGTCAACCGACTCGACCATCGGGTCTGCGCGCAATCTGCGTGCTGCGTCCTCTGCGTCCTGCGACGTGCGGAAGCGGACGCGGTACATCCGGTCCGTCGCCGAAAAACGACTGATAGGCTCGTCGAGATAGCCGCGGGCGGCCAGCGCCTGGTCCGTGATGTCATCCCGGAAGTCGACTATCAGCGTGTTGGGGCTTGTGCGTGCGGCGGCAAGCAGTTCGTCAGCCGGAGGCGGACCGTCAGGGTGCGGCGCCACCCCACGCCACGTCCAGGCGGTGATCCCGGTCAGGCCCAGCAAGGCGGCGGCGGAGATCCTTGCGCGCATCACCTCCATTATATGCGGCTATTGACATGGGAACCCTCAAAGGGTTCGCTTCGCCCTTCGGCCATAACCCAAGGCTGCCATGTCTGATTGCGCCGGCAGGAGGCATGTGCGACCTAGAATCAGACGCGACTGGCCCTTGGAGAGGGCTGACCTCATTCGCAGCTTCCGAGGCACTGAACC
>Ga0265330_10001002_pt1 | contig 17202 bp, 21 predicted proteins | sample 41919metaG_FD_202083 | JGI IMG/M metagenome (GOLD analysis project Ga0265330, IMG submission 202083) | Rhizosphere microbial communities from Carex aquatilis grown in University of Washington, Seatle, WA, United States - 4-19-19 metaG | ecosystem: Host-associated > Plants > Roots > Rhizosphere... | reverse complement strand
TCTGATTGGGCGCGCAGAGTGTTCCGCACGAGAGCTTTCCACCGCAGCCATCGCCGATATCGCCGCAGTAGCTGAAGAGGGTTCCGTTGGCACAGGCAATAGGCACGCAACTCGCCGCACCCTTGCAAATTCCGTTAGCTCCACATATCTGGTCGGCGGCGCAGTCCGAGCCACAGTGGAGGGTCCCGCCGCAGCCGTCGCCGACATCACCGCAGTAGCTGAACGGGCTTCCGTTGTTGCAGACGACGTGGACGCAGGAGGCAGGCCCCTTGCACAGATTATCCACACACACCCATCCGACGGTTGGGCAGTCTGTCGGACAGTCCAACGTGCCCCCGCACCCGTCGCCGACCGTGCCGCAGTAGTCCCCGCCTGGAACGCTGCAACTCGTCAGGCAGGTCGTCACCGCGCAAACGTTGTTCTTGCACTGCAGGCCGGTCGGACAGTCGCCACAATGCTCCAACTGTCCACAAGCGTCCGCGAAATCTCCACAGTACTTGGTCGCCCCTGTGCCGCAGTCGAACGGCAGACAAGGGCCACCGTCGGTCGTGCGCGGCTCGGGTAGGTTGATTATGTTCCCAGACCCTGCCGCCCCTCCCCCGGCCGTATCGATCGTTGGCGGGCCGTCCGACAACGCGCTTATCTTGTCATCGACGCTACAGCCGGCGGTCAATGCCAGAACGAAAACCGCACATCCCTGAACAGAAACGTATGCCTGTCGGCACATCCACGCCCTCATGCGGCCGACTAGGTGGTCACACTTCATCAATGAACTTCCTCGTCACCGAGCATACTCTTCATAGCGGCTATCGTGCAAGGACAAGGACGAGTCGGTCAGGGCGACGGACAAAGTCCGGGGGGAGGCACTTGCGTCAGCGACCATGGCTGGAGACGATCATCGGAAAGCGCGGTTCCGCCTGGCCTTCCTCCCTATCCGCCTGTTCGGTTTCTGCCTCGACTCGCTTCGGGTGCCCGAAGCCGCAGGGTTTCTCGTTTTGATGACAATGCATTCCCTGACACCATCATGCAATCTAGGCGGCCGCTCGCCTTTCGTCTGCCACCCTGTACTCCCCCTTCTTGTCTAAGTACAGCGTCAGCTTGATGGATACCGGTCTCCCCTCAATGAATGGTGGAAATTCTGCCGCAGGTCCGCCATGGCGCAATAGGTACAGCGACGCCATGGCGCGCGCCAGGCGATCCACCGTCTGACTAAGACGGCACACACCCTTTTCTTATCGCGACAGCGTCTCGGGCGAAATGCCAAGACTGCGCGCGAATTCCCGCCCATTCAGCAACAGCAAACCACGCAAGAACCTCAGCTCATCGCCGCTTAGAGGGTTCCGCTTCTTGATGACTTCGTCGGCGATCCACATTTCAAGATGTAGAGCCCTGACGATGAGGTCCTCCTTCTCGCCACACTTGGGGCAAACAAGAGATTCATTGTCCAGGACGGTTACCGACCATTTGCTCGTTATGCTGTATTCCAAAGGGCCGAACTCTCGGCGCATTGCCGTCCCGCAGAATAGGCATTTGTGCTCTTGCTTTTTCATCGCTTTCTCCTCCAAGCGGTCACCACCACCACGTGATCCTTGGTTCGAAAGGCTACCACCACGTAGATTGTCGCAGCCCTAACTCGGTATCGCCACGATCCATGCTCAAATTCGGCTGGTTCCACCACTCCTCCACGCAAGACTTCAATGGCACGATCGATTGTGATCCCATCCTTCGCCAGTTCTTCTCTGGCGTGCGAAGCGAATGCCACCTTCGCAACGGCGCCCGAATGACAGGAGTGGCAAAGGACGAATTGGACCAGATGCGATCGAGTCTGGCACGTGACCCGATAGACCTATCCTCAAGATTCGGCATGGCGGCATTTGCCGCAATGGTCAGACGAACGAGCGAACGGGCCGCGTGCCTGGACGACCAATGAGGGACGTTCCTCATTGGGGTCGAAAGAGGCTGTATTGAGGCGTTCTGCCACAATGAGGAACGCGCGCCGCCGCATGAGGGACGTTCCTCATGCGCACGGAGCGCGCCGGTTCCTACGCCCGACGTGGCGGACTATCCGCCACTTCGTTCAGTGGACATGTCTTCCGCCCAGTTCTCCAGTTGAAGACCTGGGACACGGGAGAATTCCCGAGTGTTGTTGGTGACAAGAATCCATCCTTCAGCGCGCGCATGCGCCGCGAGCCAAAGATCGTTGTTGCCAATGATCACGCCGCCTCTTTGCAGGACGGCACGAATCTGGCCGTAGTGCTCGCCGGCCGCCTCTGGCAACGCGCGGGGTGGCATCAGCCCTTCGAGCTGCTGGATGGTCGCCATCGCCCGTTCGCGCGATTGGCTCTTCTCAGCGCCGAAGCGCAATTCGCCCAACGTGATGACCGACATCGCAAGCTCGTTGGCAGCATGGCGAGCAAAGTGCTCGCGCACGGCGGGCGGGTTGTGCTTGGCGATGTAGATGCAGATGTTGGTGTCGAGCAGGTAGCGAACGCTCATCAGAGGCTGTCCCTGTCCTGCGCCGGTGTGTCCTCCCGCCCATCTGCCATGAAGTCAGTTGGCATGCCGGCGAGCGCATCAAAGATCGCTGTCGCGTTGATCGGCGCCTCGCGCATCACGAGTTCGTCACCGCGACGGTAGATCTCAACCCGATCTGCCTGGAATCGGAATTCCTTGGGCAGGCGAACCGCTTGGCTGTTTCCGGACTGAAAAACACGGGCGTAGGGCATGTCTCATTCCTCGAAAGTCAGTATATACCCATCCGTATATACACGCCATAGAGAAGTCGCGCGAGATTGTCGTGGTGCGGGCCGATGTAATCTTGGCCCCAGGAAAGCACGCGAAACGGCGCTGGACATCGGCCACCTGATCGAATCGGCACGGGGACAGGTCGCCCAGGCCGACAACGCCGCACTGACGACGCTTTACTGGCAGATCGGCACGCGAATACACCAGGACGTCCTGAAACAGCGCCGGGCTGAGTACGGCGCCGAGATTGTCGCCACACTGGGGCGACAATTGGAGGAACGGTTCGGGCGCGGCTTCGAGGAGAAGAACTTGCGCCGGATGCTCCAGTTCGCGGAGGCATTTCCCGATCCCGAGATTGTCGCGGCACTGCGGCGACAATTGGGTTGGTCGCATTTCAAATTGTTGATCCCGATGAAGGATCCCCTGAAACGCGAGTTCTACGCAGAGATGTGTCGTGCCGAGGGCTGGAGCACCCGCACGCTTCAGCAGAAGATCGACAGCATGCTCTTCGAGCGCACCGCGCTTTCGAGGAAGCCCGAGCAGATCATTCGAAAAGAGCTTTCGGCCCTCCGGCAGGGCGACCAGCTTTCGCCCGACCTCGTGTTTCAGGATCCGTACCTGCTGGATTTCCTGGGGTTGCGCGACACCTTCAGCGACAAGGATCTCGAGTCGGCGCTGCTGCGCGAGATTGAGCGTTTCCTTTTGCAGCTTGGTGCCGGCTTCGCGTTTGTCGAGCGGCAAAAGCGAATCACCCTCGACGGCGATGACTACTACATCGATCTGCTGTTCTTTCATCGGCGCATGCGGCTGGTGGTTATCGAGCTAGAAATTGGCGAGTTCAAGCCTGCCGATTCGGGCCAGGTGGAACTCTACCTGCGTTGGCTCGACCGTCATGAGCGCCAGCCGGGCGAAGAAGCACCCGTCGGCATAATTTTGTGCGTGGGCAAGAAGCGCGAGACCGTCGAGTATCTCGACCTCGGCGAACGAGGCATTCATGTGGCCGAGTACCTGACCGAGCTGCCTCCGCGCGAGGTTCTACGCCAGCGCTTCCACCTCGCCGTGCTGTGTACGCGGACATTCTGAACTTCTTGTTCGCAAGAGCGGCATCCTCGATATCATTGAGGTTTTCCGAAGTGCAGGTGATCCTTCGGGCATGACAGCCGCCATCCCGGACGCGTCGCGGACACGACGCACCTACGACCATCGCCTTCGCGAACACGTCGTTCGTTGTGGCACCATGGCCGTTGCCAGGCACGTTCAGATCCCACGTTCCACCGTTTCCACCTGGCGACGGCGCGGCCTCCGCCCGGTCGTCACGACGGAACATTCGACCAGAATAGGCAGCACGCGAGCGATTCCAGCGCACGTTGGGAGAAGCGGGCGCGAGTTTTTGCCGCTGTTGTTCGTCTGTTGCTTGCCTTGCTTCGTGCTTCCGGGTTCAGCCTCGTCGGAGGCCGGCTCCCAGAGGGAAGCGCGAAAGCCGCCATTCTTCGCGCAATCACCAGCGCCGAAGCGTTCCTTCCCTTGGCCATCATCTTGCGTATCATCGGCCTCGAACCTGGGCGGTACCACGCCTGGCGACGAGCGGAAAATGTGTGTGAGCTCACCGACCGGTCGTCGTGTCCGCGCACAAGCCCTGGCCAACTCACCGGCAACGAGGTGTCCGCCGTCAAAGAGATGGTGTTGGCGCCCGAGCACAGGCACATGCCGCTGGGTACCCTGGCTCGCTATGCCCAGCGAATCGGCAAGGTCTTCGCCTCGGCCAGTACCTGGGCTAGGCTTATCCGCGAACGCGGTTGGCGGCGACCACGCCAACGTCTTCATCCACCCAAGCCCACCGTCGGTGTTCGAGCTTCGCAACCGAACCAGATCTGGCATATCGATACCAGGGTTATCAAGCTGCTCGACGGCATGAAAGTCTATCTCCAAACCGTGTTGGACAATTGCTCCCGCAAAATCCTTGCATGGACGGTGACGGAACGCTTGGACCCGTCGAATACGTGCCAGGCGTTGTTGGCCGCTGGCAAGCATCTCGTGACTGCGGGCCGGCCTTTGCTGTATGCCGATTCTGGCGTCGAGAACGTGAACGGCGCAGTGGATTCCGTCCTGCTCACTGCATGCTTGGACCGCATCCTCGCCCAGGTCGAAATCGCCTTTTCCAACTCGCTTATCGAGGCCTATTGGCGTTCGCTGAAGCATTAATGGTTGTTCTTGAACACCCTGGACTCGGTGGCGCGTGTTCGTGCGATGGTCGAATTCTACGTCAACGAGTACAACACGAAGATGCCGCATCCAGCGTTCAGTGGACAGACGCCTGACGAGATGCTCTTTGGGACCGGCGCCAACGTGCCAGAGGAGCTGGCGCTGGCGAAAGGCCATGCGCGGGCCGCGCGCATGACCGCCAATCGTTCGATGTCTTGCGAGTGCTGTCTGGGCCAGCAAGTCAGCCTCCCGGGAGAGCAAATTCCGCATTGATTCCCGTGGTTACGGTGTTGCGAACAAGAAGTCATGTCTTCGCACACAGCACAGCTGCGCGCGAGGGCCCTTGATACAATCCCGTACGCAACAGCGACAGTGCCACTCGGAGCCATCGTGGCCGGTGCCGAGCGATCGCGGAAGGGCTACCAGGTAGTGTTCGAATATCTCGACGTGATCGCTGGTCAGGAGGGCCCATCCAGGTGACCCGGTCGAAGCGGCCGGGTCCAGCGCATGAGGAACGAGGAACGTCAGCGGGTGGAATGAGGAACGTCCCTCATTCTAATGAGGAACGCCCGAGTGGGCAGGAGCGGACAAATCGGCCCCGCCACAAGTTCAGACCGTAGGTGCAGAGCCGTAAGTGCAGACTTTGGCCGCTCGTGGCCGTTGGCGCGCTGCTCGGTTCCTCGTTCGTTCCTCATTTTGAATGAGGGACGTCGAAATCGGCCCCCGCGCGCTGTAAGTACCCAGAAAGATTGTAGCGGGGCCAAGATTTGAACTTGGGACCTTCGGGTTATGAGGGCCATGACTGCGCAATCCGGCCCTAATGATTTCAACAATCTCGGCAAGTTGCAATTGAATTGAGCGGACAGGAGAGGACAGGAGCAGACAGGAGCGGACAAATTCCGTTCCTCATTCGTTCCTCATTCTGGCCAATGAGGGACGTTCCTCATTGGGGCCAAACAGTGCGCATTGTGGTGTTTTGCCACAATGAGGGACGCGCGTGGCCGCATGAGGGACGTTCCTCATTCACGCCAGGCACGCCGCACCTGTGGATACCACGCATGGCGACAGCAACAGCAAGATCAGGCGGCGGTTTTGGTATTGCGCCCGAGGAGTGGAGGACGCGTCTTCACCAGCCGTCGCGTGTGCGCAGGACCTCTTGCCGAAATGGGGGCCTCCCACTTCCTGATGAGAGCCGCAAGTTCCCGGGAGGCCGATGGTCGAGAGGCAAAGATCGCCTTCATCTGCAAGTCGAGTGAGACCTCGGGGTCGTGGCTCTCGATCTTGGCCACACGGGGCTGGCTCGACCCGATTCTCTTGGCCAGGGCGGCTTGTGAAAGATGGCTACGCTCGCGCAAGGCCCGAACCAGTCCACCGAGACGGAGTTTCGTTTCGATGAGGTCCTCTTCGGCAGGGGTGAGTTCGAGGAATTCGCCGACAGTGCCGACCTTCCAACCAGCGCGTTGGAATCGTTCTCGCTGAGCTCTGTTCATGGTGTGTCTTCCTTCTTGAAAGCGGCGTAGCGCCGCCGGCAGTTCGTGATCGTGTCTTGGGGCGTTTGTTTCGTCTTCTTTTCAAACACTTCGAGGACGGCGATCGCCAGCCTGCCGACGCAGTAGACCACCCTCCATTCGATACGGTGTTCAACGTCTGTGATGCGAAGCTCATGGCAACCTTGCCCGATGCTGGGCATCGGGCGAGATTCAGGCATCGAGAGGTTCTCGCCTTCCTGCGCACGACGGAGGAGAAACCCAGCCTCGATTCGGGCCTCTCGCGACATGGGCGGTGTCTTGAGCTCGCCGTGTAGCCAGACCAGCGGTTTGCTCGGGATTTCGAGCAAAGGACGCCTGGCAAAGCTTCGCGGTGCTTTCACCAGAAAAGGATATGCCGAGTTCGGCATACTGGCAAGAGTGTTCTTTCAGGTGACAGGCTGGCAACACCTTTGACACAGGAGCGGTCATGAAACGGTCCCGGCTGATCCTGCGATCCCTGGTTGTGCCGGCCATCAGCTGGCGCCTGACTTTGTGGACACGGCGAGTTCTGGGGGCCGACGGCACGGCGTGCATCCAGAAGCGGCGGATATTCCCCTTGCCTGTCTGATTGTATTTAGTACAATCGAGGCGCGTGGCACGGACTCCGTATTTCAACTTGACAGAGGTGAAGGACGTCGCGGCGTCTCCGGATGCAATCCTGCTCTCGAAGACTCGCGCCCGTGTCTTCTTCGCCACGCCACGTCTGGCAGCCGAGGCGGCCATCCGCATGCTGAGAGAGTTGACCGAAAGTGCGTTCGTTGAAACCAAGTTCCAAAACCCGGACATCTGTGACGTGTACGCATACCAAGCGACTCCACCCATCACGGCCATGGTTGCCGGCACCGAAATGGCCTGCCGGGCTTGGTACGTCAAGTTCACGCTGCTGCCTGCGCACGTCCTGCTGGTTTCGTTCCACCCACTGGAACAGCCGATCCGTACCGCCCGAGGAAAGAAGGTGACGCCATGAAGAAAATTCGCTGCGCCCAGTGTGGCAAGGGAACAATCCATCCCGTGGCGAGCCCGGGCAGGCGCGAATGGTACAAGACAATGGAGGTCGAGGTCCCTGCTGACTTCGCGATCCCCACATGTGATCGCTGCGGCGAGGAGTGGCTGAGCGTGCGCCAGAGCCAGGCTCTCGACGGCGTACTGGAGACAGCCTACACGGCGGAGCTTGTCCGGCTTGCCTCCCAACAACTCGCCAGGCTAGCTGGAGCTGCGGTGGAGCAGAAGCGCATTGAGCATCTCCTTGGCCTCTCGCAGGGCTATCTTTCGCACGTCAAAGCCGGCCGCCATGCGCCCAGCCCGATGCTGGTGGCCGAACTGGTGCTTCTTGCGAAGGATCCCGAGCGGCGCCTCAAGGAACTGGAAGCCTTCTGGAAACGCCGCGCAGCGTGAGCCTTCGAGTCTCTAGGTGTGCGCCGCAAATACTCCGTGCGCAGCTGCGCACGAGGACCTCCGATACAATCCTGTACGCAACAGCGACAGGGCTGGAATCATGGAGGAATTTGCGACACCAGCAGGGTGGCTTGCTGACCGATGCATTGATTGCAGGACATGACCCGGTTCGCTGCGAGACGCTCTCCCCGCGCCTTGCTCCGGGCCGCAGCCAGTTCAGCGGGCAGGTCGACCGCTGTGCCGAAGTACATTTCGTCCGGGGTCTGACCCGAGAATGCAGGATGGGGCATCTGGGTGTTGTACTGCTCAATGAAGAACGCCACGAGCGTTCGCAGCCGCTCTATCGTGTCGAGTGAGTTCAAATACAGCCATTGGTACTTTAGGGAACGCCAAAACGCCTCTATCATCGAGTTGGAAAAGGCGACCTCGACTTGCGCGAGGACACGGTTCAGGCACGCGGCGAACAAGGCAGCGTCCACCGCACTGTTGATGTTTTCGACACCGGAATCAACGTACAAAACAGGCTGCCCTGCACAGACCAGATGCTTGCTAGCTGCGAACAGAATTTGACACGTAGTCGTTGGCTCCAGTTGCGCCGTCACTGCCCATGCCAGGATCTTTCTTGAATAGTTGTCGATCACCGCACGTAGATATGCCTTTGTGCCGTCGAGCAACTTCAGGATGGTAGTGTCGATGTGCCAAATCCCGTTGGGTTTCGCCGCGCGTACGCCGACAGTTGGTTTGGCTGGATGGATGCGCTGGCGTGGCCGCAGCCAACCGCGCTCACGGATGAGTTTGCCCCAGGTGCTGGGCGAGGCGAAGACCTTGCCAATCCGCTGGGCATACACCGCCAGGGTGCTCACAGGCATGTGCCGGTATTGGGGCGCCAGCACCATGTCCTTGATGTTGCTGACCTCGGTGGGCGTAAGCTGGCTTGGGCTGGTATGCGGGCAGGAGGAACGGTCGTCCAGACCGCAGGCTGCGGTGGAAGCGCGTTTCCATCTGTGGTATCGGAGCGGTTCGAGGTGGGCGACCCGCAAGATCACGGCGAGCGTGAGGAAAGGTTTTGCGCTGGTGATGGCGCGCAGGATGCCGGCCTTGGCGTTGCCTTCGGGAAGCCGATGGCCACCAGCCAGGCTGAACCCAGATGCGCGAAGTAGTGCCAGGAGGAGCCGGACAACGGCCGCGAGGACCTGCACTCGGCGGTCAAGCTTCGCGGAGGTGTCGAGCAACTGCTGCCGGTCCTGGTCGAGCGGCTCGATGGAGACGACAGGGCGCACACCGCGCCGGTGCCAGGAGGAAATGGTGGAGCGCGGGATCGCGAGGTGCCTTGGTAGGCATTTGGAGCCAGTGCGGCACACCTGCTCCCGGAGGCGGTGGTCGTAAGCGCGGCGCGTCTGTGAGCCGGCCGCAAGGTTGTTTGTCATCACGAAAGGATCACCCGCCGGATCTCACCTGCGAACGAAAACCTGAATGATATTGAGGGGGCCGCAGTTGCGAACGCAGATGTGTCGAAGGTCCTCGCTCACAGCTGCGCCACAAGTGCAGACCGAAAGTGCAGAGCCGTAAGTGCAGACTTTGGCCGCTCGTGGCCGTTGGCGCGCTGCTCGGTTCCTCGTTCGTTCCTCATTTTGAATGAGGGACGGGAAAATCGGCCCCCGCGCGCTGTAAGTATCCGGAAAGATTGTAGCGGGGCCAAGATTTGAACTTGGGACCTTCGGGTTATGAGGCCCATGAGTGCGCGACCTCAACACAATGATTTCAATAATATCGGAAAGTTGCAATTGAATTGAGTGGACAGGAGAGGACAGGAGCAGACAGGAGCGGACAAATTCCGTCCCTCATTCGTTCCTCATTCTGGCCAATGAGGGACGTTCCTCATTGGGGCCGAGAAAGGCCATTTGGGGACAATTTGCCACAATGAGGGACGTGTGCTGCCGCATGAGGGACGTTCCCCATTCACGCCACTGACACCTGACGGTGGACACCACGGGGAGGCGAACGGCAACAGCAGTGGTAACAGCGATGACCTCGGTCATGTGCGTTGTTCAATCGCGGCCAAAGCAATCTTTGAAGGGCGCGAGCCTTTCCGACCCGTCGATGACGCTCTCTTCTTCGAGATAGTCCAGAAGGTTTCAAGATCGTGGAGGCGGCTGGTCGGATTCATCGAGATGAGACCGAGGTTGCTCACCAGTTCGGCGCTGGGCTCGCTTCGAGAATTGGAGACCTTGGAAAGATATCCCTCCGAGAGACCAAGCAGGCGTTCTACCCGGCGCATGGACGTGCGAGCCCGGATCTTGATCAGAGCCTTGTTCAGAAGGGTTCTGAGCGAAGCCTGATAGACGCTCTTGAGTGCCCCGTCGATAGCACGAGCGGTGGCCGGGTCCATCCATTCAGCACCGCAATTGTCACAAGTTGGGATCTCTACATGCGCTGGGATTTCCAGCATCAATGTTCGATACCGCTCCTGTCGACCCGCCTTGGCCACCGGAACAACTTTGCCCGTGCCACACTCATGGCATCGTCTTGCTGCCTTCATCGTCATGACATCACCTTCATCGTCAGCTTCATCGTCGTCTTCAGGCTCCTGGTCACTATTTCGCCACCATCACTTCGCAGGGTTGGGGCTTACCATTCCGCCATTGGTCCGCAGCGGGTGCGCGAGCGGATGGAACGAGATGACCGCCACCTCGGGCATCGTTTCGTCGACACATATCTTCAAGTACCATCCTTCATCCTCCCACCGGACCCCGTACACGTCACACGTGTCATAGGTCTGGGTCTTCGTTTCAGCAAAGGATCGAGGGGTCAGCCCGGAAACCACCTGCTGCACGGCTCTCGTGGCCGCTTCCCGATCCGCGAAAAATACCAATGCTCTGCTTCGTTGAATGAACACTCTTCCATCGGCGACCAACGTCTTCACGCGGTCAAGCGGCCAGTGAGGAGTTCTCGCCTTCATGGAACTGAATTCGCTTCCGTAGAGGAAGGGTATATGGGAGCGGCTCCCATATCAAGGGCCATTGCGGCATGTGGCGCCCACGGCCCAATGGTCACCGCACGCAGGTTGAGGGGGCACGGCGCAAAGCGCTGTCCCTAGACCCTTTTCATGCGAACACGCCGACGCGAGACGCGCGGTTTGGGCAATCGCATGGCAGCGGCTGGCCCGTGGGAGGGCGAGACCACCGAGGAGCTGTGCGCCGAGCGGCGCGGCGTGCAATCTGGTCCTGGGGTGGCCGCCCACCCCTAGGAAAATGGGAGTAGAAGGGTGGTGCCTCACCCCGGGAGATATTCATGAAGTTGCTTGCATCGATTCTTGTAGCGCTGCTTGCCGGCGCGACATTTGCCAGTGACGCGGTGGCGGCGCAGGGCAGGAAAGGGGGGCGCGACCAGGCAAAGCCATACCGCGTATTGCAGAAGATCCCGATCGCGGGGGACGGCGGCTACGACTACCTCTACCTCGACGAACCGGCCAAGCGGCTGTACGTCTCGCACGGCAGCGAGGTGGCGGTGCTCGACGCAAACTCGGGGGCGATCATCGGCGTGCTCGCGGGCCTGGCCGGCGTACACGGCATTAGCGTGGTGCCCGAGATCGGCAAGGGGTTCATCACGAACGGGAAGTCGGGAACGGTCACAGTCTTCGATCCAAAGACCCTCAAGTCCACAAGCGAGATAAGGAGCACCGGCAAGAATCCGGATGCTCTGACCTATGACCCGGCCTCGCACCGTCTGTTCGTGTTCAACCACAGCAGCGGCCAGGTCACGGTGATCGATCCTGCCACGAACGTCGTGACCGCCACGCTCGACGTGGGGGGCACTCTGGAGTTCGGGCGCGCCGACGGCCAAGGCAGTGTATGGGTCAATGTTGAGGACAGAAATGAAGTCGTGCGCATCGACTCAAAGAAGCTGGCGATCTCCGGGCGGTTCCCCTTGGCGCCATGCCAAGAGCCGACAGGCCTAGCTCTGGACGCCAAGCACGGCCGTCTGTTCGTCGGCTGCGGCAACAGCATGATGGCTGTGGTCAACGCCAGTTCCGGCAAGGTCATCACCACGTTTGCCATCGGTCCAGGCGTTGACGGAACTGATTTCGATGCCACGACCGGGGATGTCTTCAATGCGTGCGGCAAGGACGGCACCCTGTCCGTGATCCACCAGGATGCGGCAGACAAGTACCATGTCGTGCAGAATCTCAGCACCCAGCTTCGCGCACGAACCCTGGCGGTAGACACCGCATCTCACCGGGTGTTTCTCTCGGCAGCGCAGTTTGGCGACAAGCCCGCGCCGTCGGTGGCTGATCCCAAACCGAGGGCGCCCACGTTGCCCGGCACGTTCGTTGTGTTGGTTGTGGGCAAGTAGGGGACGGTTGTGATCGATGCACAAGAGTGAAAGCTGCGGCTACCTTGCCTGATGCACGCCCGGTCCATTGGCGACGACGCAGCCGTATCGTTTTCGCCTACTGGGCGGGGGCTCTCGCGCTTTTCGCGCTCGCACCCAGCGCCTGGGCCTACCGCCCTTTTGATGGCACCGACGCAGCCGTCGCCGAAACCGGGGAAATGGAGATCGAGTTCGGCCCGGCGGGTTACCTGCACACGGAAAGACAATCCTGGTTGGTGGCGCCCGCAGCCATAGCGAACCTCGGGATCGCCGGTGGCTGGGAGCTGGTGCTCGAAGGCAAACAGCTCTGGCGCCTGGGCTCGGCCACCGCGTCGGCCCCGGCTGACAACTCGCGCTTCGTCCTCACTGACAGCGCCTTCTCGGTCAAGCACGTCTTAGTCGATGGCATCCTGCAAGGCCGTGATCGTCCGGGGCTGGCTTGCGAAGTGGGCGCCTTGCTTCCGGCGCTGCACGAGGAAGGTGGCTTTGGGGCTGTAGTGGCGGTCATCTTGTCCTCCGGCTTGGGGCCGGTGGTGACCCACCTCAATTTGCAGGCCATCTTCTCTCCCGCCCACGAGCCAGGAGGATTTGTTGGTCTCATCGTCGAGGGTCCGCAGCGTTGGCCGGTACGGCCGGTACTGGAACTAGCCGGCGAGCGCGAGCGCGGTGGTACCGGGATCCTCTCGGCCTTGGCCGGTTTCATCTGGACTGTGTCGCCCAGCCTGGCCCTCGACGGCGCGATCCGGGTCGGACGCCAGGACGAGGCACGGGAAGGACACACCAGCTTGGTCGAGTTGCGCGCGGGATTGACCTGGAGCTTCCCCGTGTTTTCGCGATAATTCTCCTCACAGAAGCAAGTGGCACTGTCGGCCGCTTGCCCAGAAAGCCGTGGTGGCCGTCCATGGCCCAAGTCACATCTTCTGCGCGTTCCAGCAGCTCGCCGTTTCTGTGCAATTTTGAATAGCGGTGATGGTGTTGTGAAAGAGCTGGACCCAGCTGCGCGCGAAGACCTCCAGCACCTTTGCGTTCGCATTTGCGGCACCCTCAATATCATTGAGGTTTTGGCTGGCGGGTGACGTCCGGCGGGTGATCCTTTCGTGATGATCAACACCCTCCCGGCTGCGTCACAGACGCGCCGCGTGTACGACCATCGCATCCGGGAGCAGGTCCTCCGGACGGGCATCAGGTGTTTGCCCAGGCACCTCGCCATCCCGCGATCCACCGTTGGTACCTGGCGTCGGCGCGGTCTGCGCCCTGTCGTCACCATCGAGCCGTTCGACCAGGACCGGCAGCAGTTGCTCGACACCATCGCGAAGCTTGATCGGCGAGCGCGAGTCCTCGCGGCCGTTGTCCGGATCCTTCTGGCACTACTCCGCGCTTCTGGCTTCAGCCTGGCTGGTGGCCAGCGGCTTCCCGAAGGCAACGCCAAGGCCGCTATCCTACGCGCCATCACCAGCGCAAACCCATTCCTCCCTCTCGCCATGATCTTGCGGATCGCGCACCTCGAGCCCGGGCGATACCACGTATGGAAGCGCGCCTCCAGGGTAGTCTGCGGTCTGGACGACCGTTCCTCCTGCCCGCATACCAGCCCGAGCCAGCTTCTGCCCGCCGAAGTCGCCAACATCAAGGACATGGTGCTCGCGCCGGAATACCGGCACATGCCTGTGAGCACCCTGGCGGCGTATGCCCAGCGCATTGGCAAGGTCTTCGCCTCGCCCAGCACCTGGGGCAAACTCATCCGTGAACGCGGTTGGCTGCGGCCGCGCCAGCGCGTTCATCCAGCCAAACCAACTCTCGGCGTGCGCGCAACTGCACCCAATGAAGTTTGGCACATCGACACTACGATCCTGAAGCTGCTCGACGGCACAAGGGCGTATCTGCGGGCGGTGATCGACAACTACTCAAGAAAGATCCTGGCATGGACGGTGACTGCCCAACTGGAGCCAATGGCGACGGGCCAAGTTCTGTACGCAGCTGGCAAGCATCTGGTCTGTGCGGGCCAGCCTATTGTGTACGTTGATTCCGGCGTCGAGAACCTCAACAGTGCAGTGGACGCCGCCTTGCTCGCGGCATGCCTAAACCGTGTCCTCGCGCAAGTCGAGGTCGCCTTTTCCAACTCGATGATCGAGGCGTTTTGGCGTTCCCTAAAGCATCAGTGGTTGTACTTGAACTCGCTCGACTCGATTGAGCGGCTGCGCACGCTCGTGGCGTTCTTCATTGAGGAGTACAACACCCAAATGCCCCACCCAGCATTCTCCGGCCAGACCCCGGACGAAATGTACTTCGGCACAGCGGTCGACCTGCCCGCTGAACTGGCGGCGGCCCGAAGCACGGCGCGGGAAGAGCGTCTCGCAGCAAACCGAGCGATGTCCTGCAATCAATGCATCGGTCAGCAAGCCACCCTGCTGGTGTCGCAAATTCCTCCATGATTCCAGCACGGTCGCTGTTGCGTACGGGATTGTATCGAAGGTCCTCGCGCGCAGCTGCGCTTGCGTTTCCCGCCAAGCTCGCCTGTGAGCCTCTCTTGAACTCAAGTCCTCCTGGGCAGTCTTTAGTCTTGTAGAGTAGGTACATTCTTGGCCTCCTTGCATTCACGCTCCGTTGAGCAAGACTGTACCTTCACACGGCAGAATGCCCGTGCAGGTTCAGCCACTGTAACATGCCAGGGCGGTGGAAACACAGACGACCGCATGCCTGAAGACCTCAAGCTTCGCAGTGACGGCAGCAATGTCACCTACTGGCTGTGGCATCTTGGCGCGAGGGCTTTGCCGGAGCATAGTCGTTTCAAGCGCCCTTCTGCTCACCAAATCGCATCCGCAAGAAAGCGGATCGCGTGCCGCTCACGCACACGCCGGCCGCACTCACGCAGTTCGGAGCATAGTCATTTGAAGCGCCATTTTTCCTCACCGAATCGCATCTGCACAAAATGTCCGATATAGGGATCTTCTGTCAACTACATTCACCTACACGTCCAAACCAAATTGACCTTGCCCTATGCCCGGAACGGCGGCAAAAGCTGCCCAGGCGTACCGAGCGAACGCCCTCCAGGTCGTGCAGGCGCGGGTCGGGAGGGTTCCCAGACGCTCAAAAACCCTGTTCGATTTTCCTATGGTCCAGCGAGAAGAGACTTGGCGAAATTCGGTGAACCAGTTCAGTGGGTGGTAGCAGGGCGAAGCTTTACGAAACGAAAGCCCATTGACATTTTCGAGCAATGCCCACCAAATGGCACTTGGCAGTGGCGGCGTCTGGGAAGTCCATTGGCCACCTTCGGGTCGACTTAGAGAGGAGACGCAGCAATGACGAAGGCGAGAAGGGGCACCGTCAGCAAGGGAACTCTGGTAGTGGTTGCAGCCCTTGGAGGCGCCTGCCGCGGAGAGGCGACCCAAACTACGGAAGGCGCTAGCGAAGTGGAGAGCACAACGCAAGCGCTGACAACAGTCGACGCCGACCGGGTGCTGGGGTTCGAGGCGACCGCGGTTACTGATTGGTCGATCATTCAAAGTGGACCGGGCACGCTGAGCGTTTCGACGACGGCTTCCCAGGGCGCTCGTTCGCTGGCGGTGTCGTCGCACGGGTATGTGCCAGTACAAAGCGTGGCCCTGTCGTCTCTCGGTTCCCGTGTTGGAAGCGTGATCCACTACGACATCATGTCGCCCTCCCAGCTCAAACAGATAAGCCCGGGCAAGTACGGCGCCACGCAGTTCTACCTGAATAGTCCTTCCCTGAGCATGAACAACGTGTACCTGGGTCAGGTGGAATTGAGCCCTCTTCCTCTCGGGCAGTGGAACACGGTCACTTTCACCCCGACGTCCGACGTGCTGGCCAAGCTGCGCGGGACCTACACAGATCTGCGCGTGACAATCGTCGTGAACGCGCCATACAACGCAACACAACCTTACCTGCTGGACAATCTTCGCTTCTCGGACAGTACGCTGGCGGTGGTGACCGTGGTGGACGGAAGCGGGCACGCAATTTCTGGGCTCACGGTCACGGCGTACAACGGCTCAACCCCGACCACCAACACGGGTGTCACAGACAACACCGGCCTGGCCAAGGTCTGGGTGTCGCCGGGAAGCTACCGATTTGGGGTATCCGACGCGGGCGTCACCACTTACAGTAGCGCGACCAACCAATGTCAGGTACCAGGCATCTGTGTCGCAGCGACGATCACAGACAGGTGCCACAACATCGTCTGTTCCGCGAAGGACGCGTGCCACAATGTGGGGATCTGCGACCCAGGCACGGGGGCATGCTCAAACCCGGCCAAGCCCGTTGGGACGGTGTGCCGCGTATCTGCGGGTCCTTGCGACCTGGCTGAGGTCTGTGACGGAACCGACGCCGGCTGCCCGACTGATCAATTCGCAGCGGCAACGACAGTGTGCCGCGTGTCTGCTGGTCTCTGCGATGTGGCCGAGACCTGCACAGGAACGAGCGCCGGCTGTCCGACAGACGCTTTTGCCCCCTCAACGACAGTGTGCCGCGTGTCTGCTGGTCTCTGCGATGTGGCCGAGACCTGCACAGGAACGAGCGCCGGCTGTCCGACAGACGCTTTTGCCCCCTCCACGACGGTGTGCCGCGCGTCTGCTGATCTCTGCGATGTGGCCGAGACCTGCACAGGAACGAGCGCCGGCTGTCCGACAGACGGTTTCTTGCAAGCATCGCTAGCATGCCGAGCAGCGGCCGGTTCCTGCGATGCCGTAGAGGTTTGTTCCGGTACGAGCGCTGCTTGCCCTGCGGATGCGTTCCTTCCCGCATCCACCGTCTGCCATGCATCGACTGGTCCTTGCGATCCCGCCCAGAATTGCAGTGGAAACGGACCGACATGTCCAGCCAGCCTAGCAGCCCGTGGTTTTAGTCCGTGTGAGCAGCAGACGCGCTTGGGCGCGTCTGCTGCGTGCCGGATGACCTGAACACCTGATCAAGATCGACGGCAGATCTCCGGTGGTGTACGAAGACGGTA
>Ga0265330_10001001_pt1 | contig 17204 bp, 14 predicted proteins | sample 41919metaG_FD_202083 | JGI IMG/M metagenome (GOLD analysis project Ga0265330, IMG submission 202083) | Rhizosphere microbial communities from Carex aquatilis grown in University of Washington, Seatle, WA, United States - 4-19-19 metaG | ecosystem: Host-associated > Plants > Roots > Rhizosphere... | reverse complement strand
CTCGTCCTCGGCGACAAGCTCGGCTACAACGGCGAGTGCAAGAGCACCGCCACCCTCGAGCTCCAGGACGGGCAGGTAGAGCTCGCCGAGAAGGTCGCGGCGCTGGGCAAGCCGACGATCGCCGTGCTCGTCTGCGGCAAGCCCCTCGTCCTCCCCGAGGCAGTCCTCTCCGCGAACGCGATCTTCGAGTGCTTCAACCCGGGCATGATGGGCGGGCGCGCCCTCGCCGAGGCTATCTTCGGCGCTCTCAACCCCTCGGGCAAGCTGCCGATCTCGATACCCAGGCACGTCGGGCAGCTCCCGGTCTACTACAACCAGGTGCGCGGCCAGCATGGGACGCGTTATGCGGACTTGACTCAGGAGCCGGCCTTCGCATTCGGCTTCGGCCTAGGGTACTCGCGCTTCGAGTACGGCGAGCCCGAGCTCGCCGAGGCGCGGATCCGTCCCGACGGGACTCTCGGCGTCTCGGTCGAGCTGCGCAACTCAGGCGATTTCGACGGGGTCGAGGTCGTCCAGCTCTACGTCGAGGACGAGGTCACCTCCGCCACCTGGGCGAGGCGCGAGCTCGTCGCCTACGAGCGCGCGGCGGTACCGGCGGGGAAGACTGTCCGCGTCGAGCTGAAGGTGCCGGCCTCCGAGCTGTGGATAGTGGACGCCGAGGGGCGCAGGCTGGTGGAGCCGGGCGCCTTCCGAGCCCTCGTCGGCTCTTCCTCGCGCGACGTAGACCTGCAGGCCCTCCGTTTCACCGTCGGGTAGGCAGCTTCCGGCTCGGCGTCGGCTCCAGATAGGCCCGCGCGAGCTTCTTCCCGTCCGCGCCGCGCCAGGGATTGCGCGCGTTCCGCAGCCAGGCCTTGTAGGCGGCGCAGGCCTCGTAATAGCCGTCGGGCCCGCGGAAGGTGGAAAGCTCGTCGCAGCGGTACAGCTCAAGGAGGACGGGGAAGCGCGGATCGTCGATGATGCCCTCGAGCCGGTTGGCCGGCATCCGGGGCAGGGCCGCGGGCATCATATGATAGCGCACGAGGAAGGAAACCTCGCTCACGAGGGAAATGGGGAAGCCCAGGCGGAGGAGGAAGCGCTCGGCGACCGAGCGGCCTATCTCGGCGTGGCCGTCGAACCTGCGTCCCTCCGACTCGGCCGCCTTCGGCTTGCCCGTGTCGTGGAGGAGGAGGCCGAGGGAGAGGCCGAGCTCCGGCAGCTTGCGATGGCGGAATGTCTCCAACGTGTGCGCCCAAGCGTCGCCCTCGGGATGGTACTCCTTGGCCTGGCTCGTGCCGGCCAGGGAGGCGAGCTCGGGCCAGTACGCGTCTACGAAGCCGGCTCTCCGGAGGAGCTCGAGGCCGCGCTCGGGCCGCGCGCCCGTGAGCATGAGCTCGAGCATGTCGCGCTGGGCCTCGACGCCGAAGTCGCGGGGCAGGGGCGGCAGGGCGTCGCCGTCGAGCTCGTAGGGATAGCGCGACACCAAGATCGCCGATTCGAAGAGCTGCCGCTCGGCCTCGGCCGGGCGCATGGCCTGGGTCTTCGCGCGGAGGCTCGGATATGCGTCCTTCGGATCGAGGAAGACGTCGCGCTCCCGGTCCCGGAGGAGATCGAGGGGGGAGAAAGCCGCCGCCTCCGCTTCCCTGGCCGAGTCGGCGCAGCGGAGATAGAGCGGTTTCCCTCCCTCGGAGCCCGGCTTCGGGGCCCCGGGAGGAAGGATAGCCGCGTCGGCGTAGTGCGTACCGGGATAGCGAAGGTCGTCGATCGCCTGGGCGAGGTCCTGGAGGGCGCAGGGCGCGAGGCCGAAGCGGATCGCGGCCGGCTTGAGGCCGAAGTAGCCGTCGAGGGCGGTGAAGGAGGACTCGAGGACGCGGATGCCCGACGCCGAAAGAAGCCCAAGCTGCTCGTCCATCCGGAAAGGATACTGCCGGGACGGGGCCTGGGCAATCCGGGGTTGAGCCGCGCGGCCGACGCTCGGCGCCGAAGCGCCCGGGCTAAGGACGCTTCTTCTTTATCCCCGATCTGCTGGGCGTCGCCGAGGCGGGATCCTCGGGCCATTCGTGTTTCGGATAGCGTCCCCTGAGCTGCTTCCTCGCGTCGGTCCAGGAGCCGCGCCAGAAGCCCGGCAAGTCCGACGTGACCTGGAGGGGCTTCCCGCCCGGGTCGAGGAGCTTGATGACGAGGGCCATGCCGCAAACCCGCGGCTGCGTCGCGAGCCCGAAGAACTCCTGGACCCGCGCCTCGACCGAGGGCCCGCCCGGGCCGCTGTAGTCGATGCGTCTTGAGGAGCCCGAGGGCAGGTCGATGCGCTTCGGCGCCTCGCGCTCGATCGAGGCGCGAAGCTCGCGGGGCGCGAGGGCCGCGATCGAGCGCTCGAGGGCAGGGCCGTCGACGAGGGGACCGCCGCCTTCGAGGAGAAAGGGGCCGAGCCACTCTTCCGTGCGCGCTGCGAGGGAGGCGTCGGCGAGGGAAGCCGGGTCGAGGCCGCGATCGGCCGCCTCCGGATGCATGGCCGCGAAGCAGCGCAGCCGCGCGAGCTCGTCGGCAGCGCCGCCCTCCCAGGGGAGGATGCCCAGGCCCTCGGATTCGATCCGCGCGGCGAGGAGCCGGGCTATCTCCTCGCGCAGAGGCTTGGGCGCGCCCTTGCGGCTTAAGGCGATAGCCCCCGCGCGCCGGACGAGCGCCCCGCGCGGCTCGAGGCCCCGCCATTCGGTTTCCATCGATTCCACTGCCTGAAGCTCCAGGGCCGAGCGGGCTTCTATTTCGCCTATCGCGTAACCGGAGTGGACCTTTCCTTCGGCGGCCCCGGCGTCGGCATCGAGGGCGATGATCCAGGGCGATTGGGCCAGGGAGCCGGCGGCCCGGAGGCGGCGGCCCGCCGGGATCCGGAAACTCGCGCTCGTGCCCCGGTACTCGACCCGTTCGCCTATACGGTCGGGGTAGGCCGACGCGAGCAAGGGGCCCAAGGCCTCGGGCCTGGCGCGGCCCCGGCGAAGGCCGGCGGAACGGGCGAGACGATCGGCCTCGGCGAGGACGGGCGCGGCTCGCTTTCCCGATTCGAGCTCCTCGATGCCTTGGGCGAGGTCGGCGAGGCTCGAGGGGCCGCGGTCCGAAAGGAGGGCGGCGGCGAGGCAGGCGGTCCACGCCTCGCCGGCTTCCGCGCCGCGGAGGACGAGGGCGGCCAGCCTGGGGTCTGTCCCCAGGGCGGCCATGCGCCTGCCGAAGGCGGTGGGGGACAGGTCGGGGGCGAGGGCGCCGAGCTCCAGGAGGAGCTCTGTCCCCGCGGACCAGGCGCCTTCGGGCGGCGGGTCGAGCCAGGGAAGGTCGAGCCGCCGGGGCGAGCCCCAGATCGCCGCCTCGAGCACGAGGCCCGAAAGCTCGGCGCGGGAGAGCTCCGGCTCCGTGCGGGGGACTAAGGACTCCGAGGCGGGCCAGGCCCTGAGGCAAATGCCCGGGCCGAGCCTGCCCGCGCGGCCGCGCCTCTGGTCGGCTCTGTCCCCTGCTTCGCGCTCGGTGACGAGGTGATTGAGGCCCGTGCGGGGTTCGAAGCGCGTAAAACGGGCTAGCCCCGAGTCGAGGACAGCGCGGACCCGCGGCACGGTGAGGCTCGTCTCGGCGATCGATGTCGCGAAAATTGCCCGGCGGGGCGAATCGCGCGGCGGCGACAAGATGCGGCGCTGGACTTCGAGAGGCAAGGAGCCGTGGAGGATGACAGCTTCGGCCCGATCGCGAGAGCTCTGTCCCCGCGCGATGTCCGAAAAGGCGGCGGCGGCAGCTCCGATTTCGGCTGCCCCGGGTAAAAAAACGAGAATATCGCCCTCGGTTCTTTCTAAAAGATCGATTGTCTGGCGGGCGATGGCTACAGGCAGCTCGGAATCGAAAGCTCTGTCCCCAGGCCGAGAGGAATTGGAAGCTCTGTCCCCAGGAAGCCGCTCTGTGTACTCCGTAAATATTGGGAAAGTCCTCCCAGGCACTTCGAGCACCGAGGAGCCTAGGGCGGCTGCGGCCTTTGCGACGTCGATAGTCGCGGACATGGCGAGGAGCCCGAGCTCGGGCCTCAGGGTCCGCGACTGGAGAAGGAGAGCGAGGGCGAGGTCGGCCTGGGCGGAGCGCTCGTGGAACTCGTCGAGGACGACGCAGGCGACGTCCTCGAGGCCGGGATCGTCCTGGATCATCCTGAGAAGGACACCGGGGGTGACCGCCTCCACTCTGGCGCTCTTGCTCGTTGAAGAGTCGCCGCGGACGCGATAGCCGACTTCCGCGCCGAGTTTCTTGCCCCAGACCTCGGCGATTCGCGCCGCCGCTCCGACCGCCGCGACGCGCCTGGGTTCCATGACGAGGATCTTGCAGGCTTTCCGGCCGCGGGTTGCGTCGGCCAGCGCGGGGGGAACGAGGCTCGTCTTGCCGGCGCCCGGCTCGGCGGCGAGGACGAGGACCCCTTCGTCCCTCAGGCGCTCCACGATCTCGGGCAGCTTGGGCGCTATCGGGAGCTCGTCGGTTTCGGGGAGGAACACGTCGATTCCCCCGCCTACTCGGACGCGAAGAAAAGCGCATCAGTCATCGCGCCTGCCTTCCTTGAGATTGCGCTCGAGGGCGCGGACGAGGAGGGAAAGGGTGACCGTGAGGATGAGGTAGAAGAAAGCCACAGCGTTGTAGGTCTCGAAGAAGAGGAATGTCGAAGCGGCGTAGACCTTGCCGAGTTGGGTGATGTCCTGTACGCCGAGGATCGACACGAGGGCCGAATCCTTGACGATGGCGACGAACTCGTTGGCGAGGGCGGGCAGGACGTTGCGGATCGCCTGGGGCAGGATCACGCGGAGCATGGCCTGGCTCCGCGACATGCCGAGGGCGTAGGCGGCCTCGACCTGGCCCTTGTCCACGCTCGCGATTCCCGCGCGGAAGATCTCGGCGATGAAAGCGCCGTAGCCGAGGGTGAGGGCGATGACCGCCCGCGTGGCGAAGTCGAAGCTCCGCACCCTGATCTCCCCGACTAGCCCTGAGCGGATCAGGGGGCCCAGGGTCCAGTTGAGGGCCGAGGCGAGGGCGGGCGCTCCAACGAAGGCTATGTAGTAGAGGATGACGAGCATGGGAAGCCCGCGCACGAGCTCGATATAGAAAGTCGCCGCCTCGCGGGCGGGCCGAAGGGGGGACGAGCGCATGAGGCCGAGGAGGAGGCCGAGGAGTATGGAGAGGCAGTACGCGATGAGCGATACCGTGATCGTGACGCCCAGGCCCCCCGCGACCGCTTTGATGATGATCCGGTAACCGGCCGAGGATGCGAAGGAGACGACGGCGAAGATGCCGAGGCCGACGAGGGCTACGAGCCACCAGGGCACGCGCGACAGTAGTCGCGGCGACAGTAGTCGCGGCGACAGTAGTCGTGGAGAGGGAAGTCTCGGCGAGGGAGGTCGGACGGACGGAGCCAGCGTCGGGAGCGGCGAGGCCCCGCGCCCTTCAATGTCCGGCATGCTGCATTATGGCTTGTACTCGACGTACCACTTCATCGTGAGCTTGTCGAGGCTGCCGTCGGCCTTCATGGCCGCGATCGCGGCGTTGAAGCCCTTCGCCAGGTCGGAGCCCTTCTTGAAGATGAAGCCGTAGGAGTCGTTGCCGATGGGATCGCCCACGGTCTTGTACTTGCCGGGATTGGCGCCGATGAAGCCCTTGCTCGAACCGGCGTCCATGAGGACCATGTCCACGTCGCCTGCGGCGAGGGCCTGGACGGAGGCGCCGAAAGTCTCGAAGAGCTTGATGCGCGGGTTCTTCTCGTCGCCGTCGAGGACATCGTAGACGGCCGAGTAGAAATTGGTCGTGCCGGCTTGCGCCCCGATGAGGAGCTTGGCGTCGGCGGCGAAAGTCTTGGGATCGGTGAAGCGCTTCTCGTCGGCCCTGACGAGCATGTACTGCTTGATGACCATGTAGGGCTCGGAGAAGTCGACCTGGCCCTTGCGCTCGTCGGTGATCGAGATGCCGTCCATGCCGACGTCGAACTGACCGTCGCGGATCGCCTGGATCATCGTGTCCCAGCTGCAGAGCTTCCACTCTACCTTCGCATTAAGGCGCTTGCCGATCTCATTGACGGCGTCGTACTCCCAGCCGATGCCCTTGCCCGTCTTGGGGTCGGCGAAATTGAGCGGGAGGAAGGCGTTCTCCGTGACGGCGATGATAGTCCTGCCCTTTAGGTCGGGAAGCCTGGGCGACTGGGCGCCGACGGCGGTGCCGAGGACGGCGAGGGCGCAGGCGAGGACGAGCGTGATTCCGCGCTTCGCGATTTCGCGTTTCATGAAATGCCTCCTTGCGCCGGAATCGGCGCGCGCATGGCCCGATACTACTCCGCTAAAATAGGGCGATACAAGGCTGCCGGTGGCGCCGCGCTGGCAGCCTTGCGATTGACGAAGCATATTAAAAATAATATATTTTGAATCCTATATGGTTTCGCCGGCTTTCCGGCGATGAGGAGCTGCGATGGCGAGCCTAGGCGAGGGGAATCCCGTGACCGGAAGTCCTAAGAGGATGGTTCCCTGGATCTCCTACCTGATATTCCTCTCCGTAGTGAACGAGACCGTATTCAACGTGTCGACGCCCAAGATCGCGGAGCAGTTCGGCCTCGGGCCCTTGGGCTTAGGCTGGATGATGACTGCCTTCATGGTCTTCTTCGGGATCGGCTCCATGATCTACGGCAAGCTCTTCGATATCCTCGGCCCGCGCGTCCTCGTCGTCGCGGGGGTGGCGATCTATTCCACCGGCTCCGCGCTCGGATTCGCCCTCCGCTTCTCCTATCCCCTCGTCATCGCCGCGAGGGCTGTGCAGGGCATGGGCGCCTCGGCCATACCGGCGCTGGTCTTCGGGATCGTCGCGCGGTATTTCTCCCCCGAGGAGAGGGGACGGGTCTTCGGCCTCATCATGTCGACGGTCTCCTTCGGCATCGGGCTGGGGCCCGTCATCGGCGGCTTCGTGTCGGGGTCCCTGCACTGGTCCTTCCTCTTCCTCATCCCCCTCTTGACCCTGGTCTCTGTTCCCTTTTTCCTGAAGGGCCTTCCGCGGGAGCAGCGCCGAAGCGGCGGCCTGGACCTCGTCGGCGCGGCATTGATGGCGCTCGCCGTGGGCTCCCTTGTCCTCTGCCTCGACCTGGGCGCCTGGTACTACCTCGCGGCCTTCGTCCTCTTCCTCGGCGCCTTCGTCCTCCGCATCCGAAGCGCCTCCGAGCCCTTCATCGAGCCGGCCCTGTTCAGGAACGTAAAGTTCCGCGACGGGGTCATCGTCGCCTTCAGTCTGTTCTCGGTCGTCATCGGCATCCTCTTCCTCGTTCCCCTGATGCTTCATTCGGTCCATTCACTTTCGACGAGCCAGATCGGCCTCGTCCTCTTCCCGGGAGCGATCAGCTCCGTAGCCTTCGGGCCTCTTGGCGGCAGTCTGGCAGATCGCAGGGGCAACAGCTTCGTGGTCGCCCTCGGCCTCGGCCTCCTCATCGCCGCGATGGTCTCCATGTCCTTCCTGCTCGGCCTGTCTCCGCTCTTCGTGGCCGCAGCCCTCCTTCCGATCTACATCGGCTTCTCTCTCTTTCAGACGGCCATGGCGAACGGCGTCTCGCAGACCCTGACCGCCGGTGAGACGGGCGTCGGCATGGGCCTATTCAACCTCGTCGGGATAGTCTCGGGCGCCGTAGGCACGGCAGCGGTCGGCAAGATCCTGGAGGGACGCTGGCTCGACTTCGCCCTCCTTCCCGGCGCTGCGCCTCCGTCGGCCCGCGCCTATGCCAATCTCCTCCTCCTATTCTCGCTCGTCGTGGCGGCGGGCGGCGCGCTCTACCTGCGGAGCTATCGCGACTCCGGGGCGACGGCCGAGCCCCGATGCCGCGAACTCCCCGAAGCCTGCCTCGAGACCTGAGACGGGGCCCGGCTCGCGGTATCCGCGGCCTGTCCCGCGAGCCTCTTGCGGCGGCGGCGCCGACCTGTCATCGTTTCCTCGAGCCGGAGGATCGAATGAAACGCAGTGAAATCAACGAGCGCATAGCCGGCGCCGAGGCTTTTTTCGACGCGATGCAATTCAGGCTGCCGCCCTGGTCGCTGCGCTCGCCTTCGGAGTGGAAGGGTAAACGCGAATCCGAATCGGAGATATTCGACAATATGCTCGGCTGGGATCTGACCGACTTCGGATCCGGAGAGTTCGATCGCGTCGGCCTCCTCCTCTTTACGCTACGGAACGGGAAGATTGGCCGCGACGCCAAGCCCTACGCGGAGAAGGCGATGATCGTGGGCGAGAATCAAGAGACGCCTCTTCACTTCCATTGGTCCAAGATGGAGGACATTATCGTCCGGGGCGGCGGGCGCCTCGTCATGCAGCTCTGGGCATCGACGCCCGAGGAAAGCCTCTCGTCCGAGCCCGTAAGGCTCCGCGTCGACGGGGTCTTGCGCGAATTGCCGGCCGGCGGCTCCCTGGCGCTCTCGCCGGGGGAGAGCGTCTGCCTCGAGCGGAGGGTCTACCACCGCTTCTACGCCGAGCCGGGTTCTGGCAGGGTCCTCGCCGGGGAAGTCAGCTCGGTCAACGACGACAGGGCGGACAACCGCTTCTACGCCCCCGCCGGCCGCTTCCCCGACGTCGAGGAGGACGAGGCCCCCTACCGCCTCCTTGTCTCCGACTACGCCTCGTATGCTTGAGGTCGCGGAATCATGACTATGCATATAGCCGGGGCGGGCTGCTGCCTCATGGACCTCCTGTATCCCGAAGTCGATTTCTCGACGCCCGCCTTCGCGGCGGTACGCACGAGGCGCGAGGGCGACGGGGGCTTGGCGCCCGGCCGTCTCGTCTTCGCCGAGGACGCCAAGCGCTTCTCTGGACGCCCTTTCCCCGAGACGCTGGCGGCCATTCTCGGCGGGAAGCCGGTTCCGGAGGCGGCCAACGTGGGCGGCCCCTCGATCGTGGCGCTCGTGCACGCGTCGCAGATGCTCGAGGGCGAGGATGTCTCCGTCGCCTATTACGGCGCGACGGGCGACGACGCTGTCGGCGCCGAGATCCGCTCGAAGCTCTCGCGCACGAGCGTCGACCTGTCGCGCCTCGAGACGAGGGAGGGGAGGACGCCTTCGACCCAAGTCCTTTCCGACCCCGACTGGGACGGAGGCCGGGGCGAGCGTTGCTTCGTGAACGAGATCGGCGCGGCGGCCGCCTATGGCCCCGAGAACCTCGCCGAGGATTTCTTCGATGGGGACATCGTCGCGCTGGGCGGCACCGCCCTCGTGCCGCGCATGCACGAGGGGCTTCCCGGAATCCTCGCCCGCGCCCGTTCGCGCGGCGCCTTCACCTTCGTGAACACCGTCTTCGATTTCCGCGCGGAGCGTCGGGACGGCGTCGGGGCCTGGCCCCTGGGCGGCTCGCCGCCTTGCGGCCTCTCGCCGGGGCCGGGCCCGGCGGAGTCCTATCACTCCTGCGATCTCCTCGTCATGGACCGCGACGAGGCCCTTCGCCTCTCGGGAGAGCGCGAGCTCGAAAGGGCCCTGCGCTTCTTCGCGTCGAGCGGGGCCGGCGCCTTCGCGGTCAGCAGGGGCGGCGATCCCGTGCTCGCCTGGGCGGGCGAGGGCCGCTTCGTCCCCCTGCCCCTCCGCGAGCTGCCCGTGAGCGAGCGCGCTTCCCTGGAGCGTAAGCGCGATCGGGGCCGCGGGGACACGACCGGCTGCGGCGACAACTTCGCGGGGGGGATCCTCGCGTCGTTAGCGCTTCAGATGAAGGCAGCCGCAGGGAAGCTCGACCTCGTCGAAGCCCTGTCCTGGGGCGTCGCCGCGGGAGCCTTCACCCTCGGCATCCTCGGAGGCACCTACTACGAGTCGAGACCGGGCGAGAAGCGCGCTCTCGTCGCTTCCTACCGCGAGGATTGGCTCGAGCAGCAGGGGGCGCGGTGAAGGATTTCGTCGCCGAGTGTTCGGGTATTAATCTCTATTCCGAACGGAGCCTCCACGCCCAGCTCAAGGCGCACTTGGCGGCGCCGGGCGACCGTCTCGAGGCCCGCGTGGGAGGCAAGGTAGTCGACATCCTCCGCTCGGGCGGCGAGATCGTCGAAGTGCAGACGGGCAACTTCGGGAAGATCGTTCCCAAGGTCCTCGCCCTCGCCGCCCTTGGGCATCGCGTCCGCGTGGTGCATCCGGTGGCGGTGGAGCGGGAGATACGCCGCCTCGATCCGAAGACCGAGGAACTCGTCTCGACGCGGAGGAGCCCCAAGCGCGGCGACCTGTATTCCATCTTCGACGAGCTCGTGAGCGCGCCCGCCTTCATCGCGTCGCATAACGTGATTTTCGAGCTCATGCTCGTGCGCATCGCCGAAATCAAGGTCCGCGACGGCTCGGGCTCCTGGCGGCGCAGGGGCGACCGAATCGTCGACCGGGAGCTCGTCGAAGTTCTCTCCTCGCGCTCCTTCCGCACGAAGGGCCAGTGGCTCGCCCTCATCCCGAAGTCCCTGCCTGAGCCCTGGACTTCCTTGAGCCTGGGGGAAGCTCTCGGCATCGAGGCCGACCGGGCGCGCAAGCTCCTCTACTGCTTCGTCCGCGCGGGCATCCTCGTCGAGGCTGGCAAGGAGGGGAGGCGCAAGCTGTACGGGCCGGCCGGCCCCGCTTCCCGCGTCGCGCCGGGGGTCAAGGCTTCGCGACGTCGCGCAGGAAGCTGACGCGGCAGACCCGCCCGCCCTTGGCGATGACTTCGCCCAGCTCGAGGCGGGCGCCGAAGGCCCCGGCTATGCCCGCGTCCCCGCGCATCGCTATGTCGCACAACCTGCCGATCTCCTCGTGGCTCGCGCCCTGCTTCTGCCAGGCGCTCACGAGGGGGCAGTAGTGGAAATCGACGGTGAGCTCGCGCTCGTCGCTCTTTTGCACCTTCATTTCGAAGACCCGCTTGCCGATGCCCTTGAACAGCCGCTTCCTGAGGGCGAGGAGGCCCTCGCCGCCTGTGCCGGATCGGACGAGTTCCTCGCCGTGGAAGCGGCCGCAGCGGAAGACCGCGTCCGGGGCGAATAGCTCCCACTCGAGGCCGCGTTTCCTGGCCTCGTCGAGGAGGAGGTAGAGCCATTCGGCCCTGTGCTCGAACATTCCCCGGATCTTGGAGATGAACCAACCCCGATGCTTCGCTTCATTGACGATTGCAGCCATGCGTGGAAGATACCATGGCGGGGAGGAGGACGCAATGCGTCCGGGCCGTCCGGCCACGCGGGGGCTCCTTTATACCGTCTGCGCGCGGACGGGGCTCGCGGAGGCATCGGCCGCGGGAAACGAGACCCGGCATTCCACGCCCGACTCGGCCGAGAAGCGGGCGGTCCCGCCGATCTGCGCGGCGAGCGCGAATACGGTCCTGAGCCCCAGGCTCTGGGAGCCCTCGAAATCGTAGCCGGGCGGGATGCCGACGCCGTCGTCCGAAAGGACGAGCTCGACGAGCCCTGAGCTGTCCTTTGCGACGGCGACGCGGATGCGGCCCTTCCTTCCGTCGGGGAAGGCGTGCTTCAGCGAGTTGGTGATGAGTTCGTTCAGGATCAGGCCGAAGGGGATCGCGACGTCGATGGGCACGCGGATGTGCTCGAGGCTTATCTCGAAGGCGATCTTGCCTGTCGAGGACAGGTAGCTCTGGCCAAGGAGCTTGCACAGGTCATCGGCGTAGTCGGAGAGGTCGATGCTCGAGAGGTCGCGGGAGACGTAGAGCATCTCGTGGACGAGGGACATCGACAGGATCTTGTCGTTGATCAGGTGGAATTCCTCGGTAAGCTTCGGATCGTTGACCTGCATGGATTCGAGATTGAGCATGGAGCAGATCATCTGCATGTTGTTCTTGGTCCGGTGGTAGAGCTCGCGCAGGAGGGCATCCTTCTCCGAGACCGAGTCGCGCAGACTCTCCTCGGCTTTCTTCCGTTCCGTGATGTCCTGAAGTATCACGACGAAATAGCTCAAGGATCCCTTCGCGTCCCGTACGCAGCGCACAGCCTGGATCGTCCAGACGAAGCCTCCGCCCCTTCGCGAGAACCTCTTGTCCAGGGAGTAGCCTTCGGCTCGGCCTTCGGCGACGTTCCGATACAGGGTCTGCTCCCGCTCGAGGTCCTCGGGGAAGGCCAGAGCATCCATGCTCTCCGAGAGGATCTCCCGGTCGGAGGCGCCGAGGATTTCGCAGAGACGGTCGTTGACCGTCGTCCAGCGCCTATCCGGGGAGGCTATGGCTACTCCTACCAGAGGGAGCTCGAAATAGCTGCGGAAGCGCCGCTCGCTCTCCTTGAGCTCGCGCTCCGACTGGAAGATCCTTTTAAAAATGGGTCCGATCATCCCAATGCCCGCGACCATGAAGCCGGAGAGGAGGAGGCCGATGAACTCGTTGAGCGGATCGGGAGGGGCCGAGCCGCTTCCAAGCAAGGCGCGGGATAGGGGTATCATTCGCCTCAGTGCCATGAGGACGAGGGCGACGGAGATCAGAATCCATGCCGACGAGCGGCCCGTGATGCGAATGAGCTTGAAGGCCATCGTCGCGGCGGCGATTTGCAGGATTATCGCCCCGGAGAGGAAGATTTCCGCAGGGGTCATTTTCGTTTCGATCCTGTCCTGCTGACCTTCCCTTAGGCCGAGCGCCGAATCGGCAAGGAATGGGCGGGCGATTCGAGAGCCGGCGTCGCCGCGGCCTCCTCCGTCGCCGCGGCCTCCTTCGTTCGGAAGAAGGAGATCGTCTCGGCGAGGCTTCCGGCCTGCGCCGAGAGCTCCTCCGCGGTGCTCGCCAGCTCCTCGCTGGACGCGGCGTTCTGTTGGATCACGGTGTCGAGCTGCATGAGGGCCTTCGTGACCTGATCCACGCCCGTGCTCTGCTCCCGGCAGGAAACGTTAATTCCCTTGAGAAGCTCGGCGGTGCGGTTGATGCCTGGCACGGATTCGCTGATCTTGGTCCCGGCCCTCTCGGCGATCTCCAGCGAGCGCTTCGAGAGATCGAGTATCTCCGAGGCCGAGCCCTGGCTGCGCTCCGCGAGCTTGCGGACCTCGCTCGCGACGACCGCGAAGCCCTTGCCGACCTCGCCGGCCCGAGCCGCCTCGATCGCCGCGTTCAGGGCGAGGAGGTTGGTCTGCCGGGCCATTTCGTCGATTATGCCGATCTTCGACCCGATCTCCTTCATGGCGGCGAGCGCGCTGGAGACCGCTGTCGCGCCCTCCTCGATCTGAGACGCGGATTCGACCGAGATCTTCTCGGTCACGTGCAGGTCTTCGGTGTTCTGCTTGATTATCGAGGCCATCTCCTCCATGGAGGCGGAGACTTCCTCGCCGCTCGCAGCCTGTTCCGTCGCTCCCTGGCTCATGGATTGGGCGGAAGAGCTGATCTGGCCGCTTCCCTCGGCGACCTGGCGCGCCGCTTCCTGAACCGCCGCGACGATCTCGCCCAGCTTCTCGGTCATCTCGATCAGGGCCTTGAGTATTCCGGTCTTCTTCCCCGCGCTCGAGTCCCCGATATCGAGTATTCCGGAGGCGACGCGATCGGCGATCGCGGCTATGGCCGCCGGCTCGCCGCCGACCGAGCGCATCACCGAGCGGGTCACTCCGAAGCTGATCGCTATTGCGCATGCGATTCCGATGGCTATTACGGCCAGGGCGAGGAGCGTCGACGATGCCGAGAGCGCCGAGTTGGCTGCCGCGATGGACTTCGCCTGCCCTACCTTCCGATTGACGAGGCCGTCGATTCCCGCTTGGACCGAATTAGCGGTCGTTCTCGCGCGAAGAAGGCCCGCGCGGTATTCGGCCCCGAAGGCGCCCGTTCGCGCGAACTCGAGGAGAGAGGCGACTTCCTTTTTGAATTCTTGATAGGGAGGCATAAATGCTTCATAGAGCTTACGCCCCTCGACGGTTAGGATCGACGATTCGTATTCCTTCGCATTTTGATCCACGGACTCGAGGAAGCCCGCGATGTTCGCCCTGTCCGCCTCTCGTTCTTCGGCGTTGTCTATGGTGCCGATCCTGTAGAGGTTTACCCGCGTCCTTTGGAATCCTTCCGAGATCTTCTCGAGGTTCATGAGCGGGATCGTATAATTGACGTAGAGTCGCAAGTCCGCGGCGACGACGCTTCGCACGCTATAAATGCCGATCGCCCCGATCGCGGCGAACAACAGGATCATCAGGCCGAAGGCGGCGATGAGCATGCCCCGTAGGGACCTGATTTTATTTTTTTTCATAGAGGACTCCTTTGATATCACTAGCTATTAACGCTAATGGGGGTGCGCTGCGATTACAAATTCTTTACAGCGATATTTTAGCCTCAGCGTCACTAAGCATAGTGGCGTGCCCAAATGCCGGGAGAATGCCATGCGAGAGTCCGTCGGCTATCGGCGCAGGGGATGGGGGAAGGGAGGCGCCTTGACCCGGTGCGCCCCCGCTCGACATGCTTGCCGGTATGTCGGAGGCTTTTTCCAGGACCGAGATCCTCATCGGACCCGAGGCTCTCGCCAAGCTCACGGCGAGCACCGTTGCCCTGTTCGGCCTGGGCGGCGTCGGCTCCTACGCGGCAGAGGCCCTCGCTCGAGCGGGCGTGGGCGGCTTCCTCCTCGTCGACTCCGCGGCGGTGAGCCCCTCGAATCTCAACCGTCAGGTCATCGCGACGTGGAGCACGGTGGACAGGCCCAAGGTCGAGGTCATGCGCGAGCGGATCCTCGACATCAATCCCGAGGCGAGGGTGGAAGCCCGTCGGGAGCGGATCGAGCGCAACGCCGCGGAGGGCTTCCTCCGGCCGAGCCTGTCCTACGTCGTCGACGCGATCGATACCCTGTCGGCCAAGATCGACCTCGTCGTGGGCGCCAAGGCCCTCGGCATTCCCGTCGTCAGCTCCATGGGCGCCGGGAACAAGCTCGATCCGACTCGCGTGGAAGCGGCGGACATCTACGAGACCGAAGTCTGTCCCCTCGCTCGCGTCATGCGGAGGGAGCTCAGGCGGATGGGAGTCGAGAGCCTCAACGTCGTGTACTCGAAAGAGCTGCCTCTCGAGGTCGAGGAGGCCGGGCTTCCCTGCCGCTTCGAGGGGATCTGCCCGAAGGATGATCCCTGCCCCTGCGATCGGCATCGGGCGGTGCCGGGCTCGATTTCCTTCGTGCCTTCCGCCTTCGGCCTCGTCGCCGCTTCGGTCGTCGTGCGGGGCATAATCGGGCGCTAGGCGGTCCCGGGAATTTCGAAGACGCCCTCCAGGACGTGCCGCGGCGCGTAGGAAAAGCGCCCGATCTCCTCGCGTGACGTCACGCCCGAGAGCACGAGGATAGTCTCGATCTCGGCCTCGACGCCGGCGATGATGTCCGTGTCCATCCTGTCCCCGATGATCGCCGTTTCCTCGCGCGTGGCGCCGAGGCGCTTGAGCGCGTGCCGCATCATGAGGGGATTGGGCTTGCCGACGAAATAGGCCTTCTTGCCGGTAGTGAGCTCGATGGGGGCGACCAAGGCGCCGCAGGCGGGTATGATGCCGCCTTCCTCGGGGCCGGAGAGGTCGGGATTCGTCGCGACGAGCCTCGCGCCCTGGAATACGAGGCGGACCGCCCGCTCGATCGCCTCGAGGCCGTAGGACCGGCCCTCACCGACCACCACGTAATCGGGATTGACGTTGTTCATGGTGTAGCCCGCGTCGTAGAGCGCGTTCGTCAGTCCCGGCTCGCCGATCACGAAGGCCGAGCCGCCCGGCTTCTGGCTCGCGAGGAAGGTCGCCGTCGCGAGGGCGCTCGTGTAGAAGTGCTCCGCCTCGACCTCGATGCCGAGCCTCGCGAGCTTCTGCGAGAGCTCGGCGGGGGAGCGCTCGCTCGAGTTGGTCAGGAAGAGGAAGCGCTTCCCGTTTCGGCGCAGCCACGCGACGAGTTCGGCGGCGCCCCGGAGGAGGCGATTGCCGTGATAAATTACGCCGTCCATGTCCACGATGAAGGCGATGATGGGCCCGTCGAGCCTCGATCGGAGATCTGGTGTCATGGGGCGAGTATCGTCGGCGCCTGGCTCCTTGTCGAGCCCGCGCCCGGGCGCCTCTCCCGGCGCCTGGCGATCTCCTCGCCGAAGCCCTTGCTGAGGGCGGCGCGCACGCCCTGCTCGTAATGGCGGTGGATGAAGCCGTTTATCTTGGCGCTCGTGTGCGCGTCCAGGCCGTCGCGGTCCCTCGAGTCCCTGAAGACGAAGACGTAGAGCATGGAGGCGCCGACCGCGCGCTTTGCGAAAAGCACCGCGTCCACCGAGCAGATGATGCCTCCCAGGTTCAGCTGGATGTCCTTCACCTTCTCGTACATCTTGAGCTCGGGATCGGAACCTTCGAAGACGCAGGAAAAGTGGCTGACGCTGACGTCGCGGACGAAGCCCCGGAAGGAATGGCCTTCGCGGGAGAAATTCAGCCTGCTCGTGTCCCCGCAGACTGCGCGCAGGGAGCTTCGCCTGCCCTTCGCCTCGTTGGCCGCTAGCACCTCCGCGAGCAGGGGCAGGTTCTTTGCCTTCCTGTAGTCCAGGGGGACGCAGCCGCAGAATATGCCTATTTCATAGAGATAGGTTCGCTCGAAGGCGGCGATGGCCTCGTCGCCTAAGCGTCGCTCGCAGAGCACGCCGATCCTGGCCCGCTCACCGTGCTCCTCGCTGATGCCGCGAACGAACTCGGGCCAATGGACTCCGTTGATCTTCCTGCCGACATTGAAAAAGAAGATGACGTCGTTGAAGAGGCCGAGGATGACCCGCACCTTGGCCGCGAGGTCGAGGTGCTGATCGTCCATGAGATAATAGGTCTCGAAGCCCTTTGCGAAGAATGTCTGGATGAAGTCCTCGGGCATCAGTGATAGATCTGGAACGACGAAGAAAGTCTTGCAGCCTTCCCACGAATCGAGTTTTTCTTCTGGCATGGGGCACTCCCAGCGCTTGGGTTACACTTTTTTCTTATAGTGTAAATGTGACATGCCTCCTAGTGCAGGTCAAGGGCGAAGACAGAGTTGCGCAGAAGCTTGGAAGGATTGCTAAAAGGAGACCGGTCATCAGCATCGCGTCAGTTCAGGGCTTCGGTTTTCCATCACGGCAGGACTTAGTTGTTGCGTTTCTTTGCTTCTTTCCTTCGAAATTGCTTGCAATATGTAATATTTGCAGGTAAAGTTAAAGTGAATCGCAAGCAATTCGAAAGGATTTCGGAATTGATCGACGAGCTTATCGATCGAGAACGCAGTATCCTCAAGCTTCTATCCGAGCGCGGCGGCCAGTCGGTCGCTGCGCTTAGCCGAGAACTCGGGGTCTCCGAAGTCACAA
>Ga0265330_10000997_pt1 | contig 17269 bp, 15 predicted proteins | sample 41919metaG_FD_202083 | JGI IMG/M metagenome (GOLD analysis project Ga0265330, IMG submission 202083) | Rhizosphere microbial communities from Carex aquatilis grown in University of Washington, Seatle, WA, United States - 4-19-19 metaG | ecosystem: Host-associated > Plants > Roots > Rhizosphere... | reverse complement strand
ATCAACGCCCACGTGATGTAGGTAAGAAGATGCTGGTTGAAAAAGCATTCCCCGAAAAAAGGGATACGGGAAAGGTATGGAATCGGCAGAGGAGCGAAGGAGTGGATGGTCGGGGGAACGACGGGCGAGCCGACGGCCTTGCGGTAGATGAACATCGCGAGCCCGCTAGCGAAGATGGTGATGCCGAGCCCCGACACGTGCTGGCTAAGCCCGAGAGTAACCGCGAGAAACGACATGAGCAGGGCGAGGAGGATCCCGCAGCAGGCCGCGACTATGACCCCGAACCAGAGGTTGCCCGTGGCCAGCGTGGCGAGAAACCCGGCAGCGGCCCCGAACAGCATGGTTCCCTCGATCCCGAGATTGAGAACGCCGGCGCGCTCCGAAATGATCTCGCCGAGCGTGGCGAGCATGATCGGGGTCGACATTCGCAGGGTGGCCGCGAACAGTCCGGTGATAAACGAGAGCGAAAGAATATTGGACATCATGTCTTGGTCCACCTTATTCGGTATTCCGTGAAGAGGAGGGCGATCAGCATGACGCCCAGGGAGATGCCTTCGATAACGCCCTCGATATAGACCGGAATCCCGGCCATTCTGCTCATCGTCTGGGAGCCGACGGACAAGCAACTGAAGAAGAAGGCGGACAATGCAACCCCCAGGGGATGGAGGTTGCCGAGCATCGCGATGACGATCCCCGTATAGCCGTAGCCCGGGGAGATATCCATCAGAAGGTGGTAGTGGATGGCGCAGACTTCGCCTACGCCGGCCAGCCCCGCGAGCCCGCCCGAAATGAGGGCGGTACCCATGATGGTCATCCCGGTATTGATTCCGCTGAAATGGGCCGCGTTTATATTCACTCCGACGCATTTTGAACGGTACCCGAAAACGGTACGGGAATTGATGAACCAGATGATGAGGACCATGGCGATCGCCAGCAGGAAGCCGAGGTGAAGACGGGAATGGGGCAAAAGCGCCGGGTAATGGGCTGCGTCCATGATCGGCTCCGAACGAGGCCACGAAGAGCCGACGGCCTGCATGGGACCGTAGAGCATGGCGCCCATAATGTGGATCATCACGTAGTTCATCAGTAGCGTCGTCACCACGTCGTCGACCTTAAGCTTCGTTTTGAGGATCGCGGGGATGACGGCCCAAAATCCCCCGGCGATGAAGCCCGCGACTATGCAGGCGGGAACGACCAGAAAGGAGGGAATCCACGTGCCGTAGACGCCTACGGCCGTTGCCGCGATCGCCCCGGCGAAAAGCTGCCCTTCCGCGCCGATGTTCCAGAAGCGGGCGCGAAACGCGAACGCGACCGCAAGGCCCGTCAGGATAAGTGGGCTCGCCTTTACGCAGGTTTCCAGGAAATTGAAGCGGGTACCCAAGGAACCATAGACGAGGCTGGAATAGGCCTTGATCAGATTGCCTCCCGCCAGGACTATCGGAAGGGCCCCGATGACCAGGGCCGCGACGATCGCCGCGAGAGGAAGAAGGATTTTCGCCGCGGGAGAAAGGGGTTGCCCCTTGACGATGCTGAGGCTCATCATGACGCTACACCGCTCATCCATAATCCGATGCGCTCCCGATTGAAAGCGCCGGCGCACATCTCTCCCATTATCCTTCCTTCATAGAGCGCGATCACGCGGTCGCTCAGGAGGAGAACCTCGTCCAGATCGTCGGATATGAGCAGAACGCCCGCTCCTCGCTCCTTCTGGCTCAGTATCGTCTGATGGACGAACTCCATGGCGCCCACGTCGAGACCGCGCGTCGGCTGGCAAGCGATAATGATCTTCGGCTTGCCCGCCAGCTCCCTGGCCAAGATGACCTTCTGGACGTTGCCGCCGGAAAGCGTCTTCACGGGGGCATCCACGCCGTCGGTCTTGATATGGAAATCCCTCACCAGGTCGAGGGCGTGGGCCCTGATCGCTCGTCCGTTAATAAGGCCGAGCTTCGAGTACGGCCTATTGCAGTGTTCAATCAACATTAGGTTTTCCATGACGGAAAGGTCCATGCACACGCCCGTAGTGAGCCGGTCTTCCGGTATCCTTGCCATGCCCGCATGGATGATCGCAACCGGTGAACCGGTCGGCATCTCGCGTTCGCCGATGCGGATGCTTCCCCCTTCGGATCGCCTGATACCGAACAGCGCGGCTGAAAGCTCGGTCTGGCCATTGCCCGAAACCCCCGCAATGCCGACGATTTCCCTCTCCCTCAACTCCAGGTTCAATCCGTCGACCGCTCTCAGGCCCTTTGAATTGAGCACTCGGAGATTCTTAACCTGCAGGACGGTGGAGCCGGCGATGCTATCCTTGCATTCGAGGGACTCGAGCATTTCCCTGCCGACCATCAGGCTGGCGAGCTCCTTCACGTTCGTCTCCGTCTTTTTTCGCTCGGCGACGTTCTTGCCTCCGCGGAGGATCAGGATGCGATCGGATATTTCCATGACCTCATGAAGCTTATGCGAAATAAAGACAACCGATCGTCCTCGTTCGACTAGCATGCGAAGCGTCGAAAAGAGTTCCTTGGTCTCAATCGGGGCGAGCACGGCAGTCGGCTCATCCATGATGAGTATCTTCGCCTCGCGATACAGGGCCTTCAGTATCTCGAGCTTCTGTTGCTGGCCGATGGTGAGCGTGTGGACCATCGCGTCCGGATCCAGGTTGAGCCCGAACTGTTCCTCGATGCCCAGGAGCCGCTTCTTCGCCGCTTTCTTGTTTAGGAAGAAGCCGCCCTCGACGCCGATCATGACGTTCTCGAGGACGGATTGGCTGGGCACGAGGGTGAAATGCTGATGGATCATGGAAATTCCGCGGGCGATGGCGTCCTTCGGCGAGCCTAGGCGGACGACTTTCCCGTCGATCCTGATTTCGCCGGAATCGGCCAGGTAATACCCGAAAAGGATGTTCATTAGCGTCGTCTTCCCGGCCCCGTTTTCGCCCAATAGCGCGCAGATCTCGTTTGGTTGAAGGGAGAATGAAACCTTATCGTTCGCGACGACATCGACGAAACGCTTGGTTATGTCGACCATGTTGATGACCGCTTGGTTGTCCAGGGATTTATCCTCCGCTTGTCGCGCATCGCGAAAATGAAAGGCCAGCCTTCGAAGGATCGAAAGCCGGCCGGTTCACGAGTAATCCTGCGCTGTCCTAGTCTGAAGTCAGTTCCGTTTCGATCACCGGTACCGTGAAAGTTCCCTTCAATATCTTCGTGTTCAGGTCTTTAACGGCATTCTTTACTTTCGCGGGTAGGACGGAGTCGAAATTGTGATAGGGGGCGAGATAGGATCCCTTCGATGCCATCATCGACCAGGCCTTGAGATCCTGCGCCTTCCAGGTACCGGCCTGGATCGCCTGGACGCTCTTCTTGATCAAGGGATTGAGGTCCCAGACGCAGCTGGTTACGACGACGCCGGGCGCGAGGGAATTCTGGTCCGTCATATTGCCGAAGGCGAAGACCTTCGCTTCCTGCGCGGCCTCGAAGACGCCGAACCGTTCAGCGAATAGATAGTCCGCACCGGCCTGGATCATGGCGACCGCGGCTTCCTTGGCCTTTGCTGGATCGAACCAGCTGCCGATGTAGGTGATCTTCACCTTAACCTTGGGATTGACCGAGAGCGCGCCCTTCTTGAAGGCGTTGACGAGACGGTTCACCTCCGGTATGGGCATGGCTGCCACGACGCCGAGCGTATTGCTCTTAGTCATCATTCCGGCGATCACGCCGCAGAGATAAGCGGGCTCGTGGATCCAGTTGTCGAAGACCGAGTAGTTGGGCTCTTGGGGCTTGAACTCGGAACCGAAAGCGTACGCTATTTTCGGGTATTCCTTCGCAACCCTCCGCGTCGGGTCCTCACCGGCCAAGAACGCGTCCCCAATGATGAAATTGAACCCGCGATCGGAATACTCGCGCACGACCTTCTCGAAATCGGCGGCAGCCACGCCTTCCGAATACTCGTAATGCAGGTTGAGTTCCTTCGCGACGGCGATGCAGGCCTGGTGAATTGCCCCGTCCCAGGGTTCTTCGATCGAGGTCTGGAAAATAGCCGCGAGCTGGAATTGCTTAGTACCGGATGCTTGTGAAAATGCGGCGACGATACTGAATAGTCCGATCAGGACGATACACGAAACCTTCTTCATGCTCGCTCTCCTTATAATCCGACTTAATGACATGATCACTGCTCACTGACTGCTATCGTGTTCCAGTTGTGGAGAACAGGCTCCTCGCCGCTATTGCGCCTTCGACAATGGTTTCATAGCCCGTGCAACGGCATAGGTGGCGGTCCAGCACCTTTAATATTTCGGCTTCCTCCGCCTCGGGATTCGAGCTGTACAGGGCATAGAGCCCCATGACGATCCCCGGAGTGCAGTAGCCGCATTGCACTGCGCCAGCGTCAATCAAGGCCTTCTGGATGGGATGAATGGAATTGACGCTCAGCCCCTCGATCGTGAGTACTTCGACCCCGTCGAGTCTTTCCGAAGAATACAGGCAGCTCTTGACCTCCTTTCCGTCGATGACCACGGTGCATGCCCCGCATATGCCACTGTCGCAACCGCATTTGGTTCCAGTCATGCCCAAGTCCTCGCGAAGAATCTCCAAGAGCTTTTTCTCGCGGGCGAGAGCGACGGAGACCTCCCGTCCGTTCAACTTAAACGTGACGTGATCCTTCATTTCGGGGTCTCCCTGCTCTGAAGCCCGGCCAGGATCCGAGCCGGTGTCACGGGGATATCCGTGAACTCTATTCCGATGGCATCGTATATCGCGTTCAATATCGCCGGAGCCACGCCTATTACCGGATGTTCACCGATTCCCCGCGCTCCGAATGGGCCGACTACATCGGGATTCTCGACGAACTCGATCGTCTGCCTGCGCGGAGCCTCGCTGGCCGTCGGCAGATGGTACTTGCCGAAATGAGGATTCGCGATCTTCCCGTCCGTGCCGACCTGGAGCTTCTCATACAGGGTTGCGCCGATGGCCATGACGACCCCGCCGGCCACCTGCCCTCTGATTTGCCTAGGATTGACGACTTTCCCGACGTCGAAGCTCGACGCGAAATGGTCCACCGTTATCTTGCCGGTACTTTTCTCAATTCGCAACTCGCAGGCCTGCGCGCCGAAGGTATACGAAACCCCGGCCCCGCCTTGGCCGTTTTCATCGAAACCCGAGTACCTCGGCAAACGGGCGTCGCTGGTGGCCTGGGCGAGCTCCCCGACGGTCCTGCCGTCCTCGGTCATATAGCCCTGGGCCACGGCCCCGACCGCCACGCGGCATTCGGGGTCGCTCTTCACGAATAGCCATTCACCGTCGTATTCAATGAAATCTTCGTCGCAGCGCAGAGCGAATGAGGCGTTCTTCTTGAGAATCGCGATCACCCGGTCGGCGGCACGGATGATCGCCCGCCCGCCCATCGTCGTAAACATGCTGCCGATAGTCTGCCATTCGTAAGGCGAGTACAGCGTGTCGACCTCGAAATTGACCCGGACCTTGCGCGGGGATATTTTCAGAGCCTCGCCCGTGACCTGCTGCACCACTGTCCTGAGTCCCTGCCCGACTTCCACCCCGCCTATCGTAACGGTAGCGCTTCCGTCCTTGTTCAGCTTGAGGTAGCAGCCCTTCGTCTGGAACGACGCGCCCTTGGGGGACTTCATCAGCGCCGCGAATCCCCTGCCGTAGAAGTATCGTTCGTCCTCAGCGGGTTTGTTCCCGCGGAAGATGGCCGCGCGAGCTTTAGCCGCGCAGTCTTGAACGCTTCCGTTAGCGACGTACATGCGTTCGCCCAATGCATTTTTCGATCCCGGACGGATATAGTTCTTCTCCCGTAAGAGGAATGGATCCATGCCCATCTTCCTGGCCAGCATGTCGACGAGGCGCTCCGTCGCCAGTTGCGCTTCCTGGTGACCGTAGCCTCGAAAGGCCCCTACCGGCGGCGTATTCGTGTAGACGGAGTATCCCTGGAGATCGCAATTATCGAAGACGTAGGGTCCCGTCGAGTTGTGGGTTGCCGCATGGGAGACGTTGATGCCGGTGTCGGCATATGCGCCGGTGGAGTGATAGGATCGCGTCTGCAGGCCGAGGAATTTCCCGTCCTTGCTGGCGGCGATCTTCATCCTCGTCCTAATGCCGTGACCGATGAGCGTGCTTTCAAGGTCGGCCTTCCTCGACGCTACCCATTTGACCGGGCGACCCCGCGCATGACTCGCGATCCAGGCCACGGTCTGCTCTACCGTGATGTCGGACTTATACCCGAAGCATCCTCCGATTTCCGGGATCCTTACCCTGACGTCAGAGATCGGGATCCCGTAGGTGTTTGCGAGATCCTCTCTGATGATGAAGGGGCAAATGGAGCTCGACCAGCAATCGATCTTGCCGTCGTTTTGGAACCATACGATGGCTCCATGGGTCTCGATTGCGGAACTTGAGCCGAAGGGATAATCGAATTCCCCTTCTACGACGAAATCAGCGGCGGCAAGGGCCTTTTCGAAATCGCCCTTCTTGAGGATATAGTGCCCCGCGATGTTCGTTTTCGCTACGGGATGGATGGCGGGGAGATGCCAGTATTCTCCGTTCCGCTCGTGGATGAGAACGGCGTCCGGCTTCATCGCTTCGAGAGCGTCGATGTAGACGGGAAGCGGATCGTAGCGCACGACTATCTTCTTTATCGCTTCGCGAGCCTGGTAGGCTGATTCCGCGATCACCGCCGCAAGAGGCTCCCCAATGTATCTGACCTTGTCGACCGCCATAGGGATGAGATCCCGGATATTGTCGCCATAGCTGTACGCGCAAGACGCGCCGGTCACGACGGCGACCACCCCTTCGCAGGCCTCCGCGGCTGCCGTATCAATGGATAATATTTTTGCATGGGCGTATTCCGGCCGGAGTATTTCGGCATACAGCATTCCAGGAAGCCTAATATCGTCGAGATAGACCGACTTTCCCTGGGCCTTCTGAACAGCATCGGGACGCGGAAAATCCATTCCGACATACGTTAAGTCCATTCTTGGCCTCTTGCGCGCAAAATCGTATATCTGATTGTATACAGGACTCCCTATCTGTCAAGAAAAAAGCTGAGCTCTCTACTCATTTTTAACGATAAGCTGCCGGTCAAGGGCTACGAAGACGACAGGGACGAAGCGGTGGTTCGACAGTCGTTTCCAAGAGTCGAGACGGAATCCCCCTCTTTCGAGGAGGCGCTTCTGCAAGCCCTTCTCGAAAAGGATGCGGTCCGCACGCACTGCCGCCGGCGCCGCAGGCTATATAGGCTCGAACGGCTCAGAGCCCGAGCGACTTCCTGATGCGGTACAGGGCTTCGAGCTTTTCGCTCGGTATCGGCCGGGGCTCGCCTATGGCGGAAGCCGCGATCAGGATCTTGGCGTAGAGCTCGACAGTCTCGAGGCGGCCATAGGCTTCGACGAGAGTCCTTCCCCAGGCGAGGACCCCGTGGTTCGAGAGCAGCGCGGCTCCGTGCCCGGCGACGAGGCCTTCGATCGAGCGGGGTACTTCCTCGGTCGAAGGCGTGGCGTAGGGAGCGAGGGGAACGGAGCCGAGGTTGACGACGAGCTCGGGCATGCAGGGGCGGTCGAGGGCTAGGCCGGCTACCGCGAAGCCCGTGGCATTGGCGGGGTGAGCGTGGACGACCGCCCGAAGCTCGGGCACGGCCCGGTAGACGGCGAGGTGCATCTTGAGCTCCGAGGTGGGCTTGAGCTGGCCGGCGAAGAGCCGGCCGGCGACGACCTTGCCGGCGAGGTCCACTACCACGATCATGCCCGGCTTCATGAAGCCTTTGCTCACCATCGTGGGCGTCACGAGTATCCTATCCTCGGCGACGCGAACGGAGATGTTGCCGTCGTTCGCGGCCACGAAGCCGCCGTCGTACATCCTCCGGCCGATCTCGCAGATCTCGCGCTTGACCGAGGCTCGCATCCTATTCATTTCGATTCTCGCTCCTCGGCTCGGCCGGCTCTCCGTCCGCGTACAGGCACCTGATCATTCGCGCCTCGAATTCGCGGAGCCACGCGCCCTCCGGCTTCCTGTCGGTGACGAGGACGTCGATGCGATCCAGCGGAGAAATGAGCGAGAGCGCGAATTTGCCGAATTTGGTGGCGTCGGCGACGAGGATCTTCTCCCTGGCGTTGTTCAGCATGAGCTTACGCACTTCGGCCTCGAGCTCGTCGGCGTCGGTAGCCCCCTTGCCGATGTCGAGGCCGACGCAGGAAACGAAGGCCTTGTCCGCGTAATAGCTTCCGAGCACGCGCTCGGCCGCCGGCCCCACGAAGGAGTGCTGGCCGTGGCGGAGCATGCCGCCTATGCAGACGACCTTGAACTGCGGGGCGTCGGCCAGGACCTCAGCCGTCCGCAGCGAATTCGTGATGACGCTGACGGCGCTCCCCTTCTTCTTCAGGCGCTCGGCTATATGGATGGCGGTCGTACTCGAGTCGAGCATGATAGTCTCGCCGTCGGAGATGAGGCCGGCGCAGAACTCGGCTATCGCCTCCTTGCCGGGGACGTAGATGTTCTCGCGGACGCCGATTGGTATGTCCGTGCCGACCGCCTTGGCGATATAGGCCCCGCCGTAGGTGCGCTGGACGCCGTCGATCTCCTCCATCTTCTGGAGGTCTCGGCGTATCGTCTCCTCGCTCACCGAGAAGTCGACGACGAGGTCCGAGACCGTGACGATGCCTTTGCTGCGGAGCATGTCGAGGATGCGCCTCCGGCGCTCTACCGCCAGCACGGATTCCCCCCCTCGCCGAAGGCGAGCCCCAGGTTATCGCGGTACTCGGGCAGCACGATGCCCCTCTCGGTGACGAGGCCCGAGACGAGCTCGTGGGGGGTCACGTCGAAGGCGGGATTGCGGACCTTGATCCCCTCGGGAGCGGTGCGGCGGGCGCCGAAGGAAGTCACTTCCTCGGGCCCGCGTTCCTCGATGACGATGTCCTCTCCTCTGGCCGTGCCGAAGTCTATGGTGGACGAGGGACAGGCGACGTAGAAAGGGATGGAGAAATGCCGGGCCAGGATGGCCACGCCGAGGGTGCCGATCTTGTTGGCGACGTCGCCGTTGGCGGCCACGCGGTCGCAGCCGACGATACAGAGATCCACTAGTCCCTTGGACATAACGTAGGCGGCCATGTCGTCGCAGATGAGGGTCACGTCGATGCCCGAGCGCTGGAGTTCCCAGGAAGTGAGGCGGGCGCCCTGCAGGAGGGGACGAGTCTCGTCGGAGTAGACGCGGAAGCGCCTGCCCGCCGCGAAGGCGAGGTACATGGGCGCCGTAGCGGTGCCGAGCTCGGAAGTGGCGAGGGCGCCGGCGTTGCAGTGGGTCAGGACGCCGCAGCCTTCGCGGATCAAGTCCCGGCCGCTCTCGCCGATGCCGCGGCAGATAGCCCGATCCTCGGCGTGGATCTTTTCGGCTTCCGCGACGAGGACGGAGTAGAGGGCGGCCGAGTCCCCGGCGGCGGCGTCCGCCGAAGCCCGCGCCCGGGCAACCATGCGGCGCAGGGCCCAACCCAGGTTCACGGCGGTGGGCCGGGACGAATCCAGGTAGGCGGCCCTCTCCTCGAGGCGGGCGAGAAAATCCGGAACGCCCTTGCCGATCGAGCCTCTGACGCCGAGGAGGAGACCATAGGCTCCCGCTATCCCGATAGCGGGAGCTCCCCGCACCTTGAGCTTCTTTATGGAGTCCCAGACCATCTCGGCGCTATCCTGCCGCTCCTCGACGATCTCGGCGGGAAGCCGCGTCTGGTCGAGGATGTAGAGCTCGCCCTTTTCCCAGCGCAGGCTCCGGGCTATGTCGTAGCCGCTAATTGCCGAGGTATCGCTCATTCTTGAACTCCCCGCATCTTTTCTCGAAAGGCAACATAATACCACAACATCCGTAACTATTTGTGCGTCACATTAACGTATTTGTCAAGTTCATTCATAAATGTCCTGGCTTTATGAATAAAGATGTTGTTTTAGATTGACGATGTATCGATGCGGGTATATCGTAATCCGATAAGCTCCTTAAGGAGGAAAGCAGCGCATGAAGAAGTGCTTCTCCACCCTCGCCATGATCGTTCCCTCAGCCTGCAATGCGGCCGAGCCCGGCGACATAGCCGAGACCGTCCTGATGCCGGGAGACCCCCTGCGCGCCAAGTACGTCGCCGATACCTACCTGAAGGGCGCGACCTGCTTCAACAGCGTACGCAACATGCTCGGCTTCACGGGCGAGTACAAGGGCAAGCGCGTGTCCGTGATGGGCAGCGGCATGGGCATCCCCTCCATGGGGCTCTATGCTTACGAGCTCTACGCCTTCTTCGGCGTGAAGAGCGTCATTCGCATCGGCACTGCCGGAGGCATCGCCCCTGACGTCAAGCTCCGCGACGTGGTGATAGCGGTGTCGGCCTCCACAAACTCCGGCTTCGCGGATCAGTACGAGTTCCCCGGGACGCTGGCCCCGACGGCCGACTTCGAGCTCGTGGAGAAGGCAGTGCAGGCGGCGAGGGAACGTGGCGTCCCGGCGCGCGCCGGATCGGTGTTCACTTCCGACCAGTTCTATAACGCCCGGGCCGGCGTCAACGAGGCTTGCCGCAAGATGGGCCTACTCGCCGTCGAGATGGAGACGGCGGGCCTCTATCTCACGGCCATGGCCGCGGGCAGGAAGGCCCTGAGCCTGCTGACCATATCGGACCACGTCTTCACGGGCGAGGGGCTCTCGGCCTCGGATCGCCAGGATAGCTTCCGCGACATGATGGAGATCGCGCTGGCGATCGCCTGAGGATCCTCTCTTTCCGCGCGAGGAGGCCATCCATGCGCTGCGCGATACTAGGAAGCGGCTTGATAGCGAGGACCCACGCCAGGGTCTTGCTCGAGATGGGGCATACCCTCGCCTGCGTCGTGAACCACGACCTGGAAGGCGCACGGGCCTTCGCGAGGGAATTCCGCGCGGAAAAGGCCGCGACGGAGCTGGAAGACGCCCTGGCGCCCGACGTGGACTGCGTCCACGTATGCACGCCGCCGGCCCTGCATTTTCGGGCGGCCTGGGCGGCCCTCGAGGCGGGGAAGCACGTTATCTGCGAGAAGCCCCTCTGTCTCGACCCCGCCGAGGCGAGGGAACTCGCCGCCCTGGCGAAGGCGAAGGGCCTCGTCGGAGCGGTCGACTTCAACGCGCGCTTTCACGACGCTTCCGCCCGAGCCAAGGAGGCAATAGCCGCACGCAGCTTCGGAGAGATCAAGCTCGTCCACGGATCCTACCTTCAGGAGTTCCACGCCCTCCCCGACGCCCTCTCGTGGCGCTATAGGCCCCAGCTCGCCGGTCCCATGCGGGCCACGACGGAAATCGGATCGCATTGGATCGACCTCGCGCGCTTCTGGACGGGCCTGGAGATCGAGGCGGTCTCGGCTACCTTCGGATGCTTCGCGCCGGAGCGGTCGGTCGAGGACGGGATCATGCGCGCTAAGGCGAGCGCGGGAAACGGCGTGCCCTTCGCAGTCGACTCCGAGGACGCGGCGTCGATATCGATCCGCTTCTCGAATGGCGCCATCGGAAACCTCCTCTTATCCGAGGCTTCCCACGGGAGGATCAATAGCCTCGCGCTCGAGGTCACCGGGACCGACGAGAGCCTGTGGTGGGACTCCGAGGAGCCCTATAGGCTGCATACGGCGAGAAAGGGCGCGGGCGTCAGGACGGAGACCGGGGCCTTCGGCGGCGGTTTCTCGAGCAGCTTCAGGGGCCTCTTCGACGCGGTGTACGGCGACATCGAGAGGCGGCGGCGAGGCGAAGCGATCGACTGCGAGAACCCGCCCTACCCCAGCCTCTCGGACGGCGCGATCAACGCGGAGGTATGCCGGGCGATCTACGAGAGCGCGAACCGCGACTCGGTCTGGGTAAGGGTCGACGGCCATTCCGGGATACATCCCGATACCGCCAGGATCATCGAGCATTTCGGCTTCGAGAAGCTGCCCGTCGAGGGGACCCTCTACAAGAGCAGCTATCGTTCCGCCCTGGAGAGCCGAGACGGGGGGCCCGCGGGCACCGAGATGATCGGTCTCTTTTCCGAGCGCCCCTCGAGCCTCTCCTGCTTCCATCGCCTAACGTACGACGAGACCTGGCACGTCTACGGCGGCGACCCCTTCAGGCTGATCCTCCTCTTCCCCGACGGCCATAGCGAGGACGTCGTCATGGGCTCCGATCCCCTGAAGGGACAGCGTATCCAATTCGTCGTGCCCGCCGGAGTCTGGCAGGGCGGATGCATCCTGAGCGGAGGCCGCTACGCCCTCTATGGCTGCAGCATGGCTCCCGGCTTCACGGGCTCCTGCTTCCAGGCGGGAATCCGGGAAGAGCTTCTTCGCCTTTATCCCGACAGGGCCCAGGACATCCGCGCCCTCAGCGTAGACTCCGGGGAGACGAAGATGCCTGAAGGATTCGCGACCTGAAGTCCCGGGATTCATAGGCGGCCTAAGAGGAATTAGCCGAGCGCTAGCCATGTGAAAAGCTCTCCTCATTGGCAGGAACATCGTCATAGAGGAGCCGGGAGATATCCTGATTCTTCCCCATGATGCCCGCCGAATCCGCCCGGCAATGCTTGCAATGCCTGAACACCTCGAGGTGGACGCCCGCCTCGCGTCTCGCGGACTCGAGCTGTGCGCAATCGGGCGCGGATCTGCGGGCCATGCCCGCCTGGGGAATGAGAGGCAGCACGTTCATCACGCTCGCGCCGAGGGCGGCAGTCCGTCGGGCTATCTCGGCGATCTCCCTGTCGTTGAGGCTGGGGATCAGGACAGTGTTGATTTTGATGATAGCCTTGGTCTGGGCAGCCGCTGCCGCGATACCGAGGAGCTGAGCCTCGATGAGGGTCTCCGCCGCCTGTCTTCCGCGAAGCACGCTGCCGTCGATGAGGACTCTCCCATTTATCCTCTCGAGGGTTTCGGGCCTAAGGGAGTTGACGGTCACCGTGATCGAGTCGACGGGAACCAGCGCGAGGCGCTCGACCTTGTCGCGCAGGAGGAGGCCGTTGGTGGAGAGGCAGGCGAGGAGCTGCGGGAACCGGGCCTTGGCCAGCTCGAGGGTCTGGATAGCCCCGTCGCCAACGAGGCTGTCGCCTGGACCCGCGACGCCGACGACGGAGATATCGGGGCAGATCGCCAGGGCCTTATCCAGGATGGCGATGGCCGCCGCCGGACTCAGCACGCGGGAGGCCACGCCGGGAACGTCGTCAGGCGCCCCTCCCTCGCCGCCCGCGCCCCAGGCCGCGGTTTGCGTGATCCCGCGGCCCGCGATCGGCCTGATGCCGCGGGCGCAGAATAGGCAGCCGATATTGCAATCGGGGCTGACCGGGAGGTGTATCCTGCCGTACTTCAGGTGGGCTTTCCCCGAGAAGCAGGGATGCCTCTCGAGGAAGCGCGCCCTGTCAGGAACATCCTCATCCGCTGGGCGGGCATTCCCGCCCGCGCCCGCCTCGGTGACGATTATTTCGCTCAACCTGTCCTCCTCGACCGGCCTCGCGGCCTACAGGATGCCCTTGCTGAAGTAGCGGTCGCCCCTGTCGGGCAGCACGACGACTATCCTGCCGCCCTTCAGCTTTCCAGCAAGCTTGAGCGCTCCCGCGATAGCCGCTCCGGAGGAGCTGCCGACGATGAGGCCCTCCTTCCTCGCGAGGAGCTTGACGCCCTCCAGGGCCTCGCCGTCGCTCACTTTGAAGACTTCGTCGACCAAGGACATGTCCATCGTCGAGGGGATGAAGGAGTTGCCGATGCCTTCGATCGCGTAGTGGCCGCAATCGCCGCCGCCCATCGTCGATCCAAGGGGATCGACGAGCACTCCCTTGACTCCGGGCAGCCTCTCGCGCAGGTAGCGCATCGCTCCGGAATAGGTCCCGCCCGATCCGGCTCCCGCCACGAAGTAGTCGACCTTACCCTCGGAGTCCTCGTAGATCTCGGGCCCCGTAGTCTCGTAGTGGATCCGCGGATTGGCGGGGTTCTCGAACTGGTCGAGGGAGACGGCGCCGTCGATATTCTCGAGGAGTTCGCGCGCCTTGCGCCTGGCGCCTTCCATGCCCTCGGCCTCGGGCGTGCGGAGAATCTCGGCCCCGAGGGCCTTCATGAGCGTCACCTTCTCGCTCGAGAATTTCTCGGGCACGGCGAATACGACGCGGTAGCCTTTATTGAGCGCCGCGATGGCTATGCCGATGCCGGTATTCCCGGCCGTCGCCTCGACGACTGCTCCACCGGCTTTCAGGGCCCCCGAGCGCTCGGCCGACTCGATCATGGACAGGCCGATGCGGTCCTTCACGCTCCCACCTGGATTGAAGAGCTCGAGCTTAGCCAAGAGGACGATCTCGTCGGGCAGTCCAAGGTTGTTGAGCCTGAGCATCGGCGTCCGGCCGACGAGTTCCCTGATGTCGTTAGCCCAGCTCATTCGGAGCCGCCTGCGCTCGGCTTCGCCGCTGCCGCCGCCTTGGCGGCCGCGAACGCGACCTCGAGGTCCCGGAGGATATCGGCCGCGTCCTCTATGCCGACGGAAAGGCGGAGGAGCCTGTCCGTTATCCCGACCGAAGCCCGAATGTCCTCGGGAATCGAAGCGTGCGTCATTGTGGCCGGGTGCGTGAGAATGGACTCGACTCCCCCGAGACTCTCGCCGAAGACGATCATCTTGACCCCCCGGCTAAAGGCGAGGACGTCGTAGTCCTCGGCCAGCTCGAAGGCTATGATCGCGCCCCCGGAACGGGCCTGGCGCTCATTGACCTCCCGGCCCTTGAAGCCCGGGAGGCCCGGATAGTAGATGCGGCTCACGCCGGGATGCTCGGAGAGCCGGGAGGCGATGAGCTGGGCGTTGGCGACGTGCCTGTCCATGCGAACCGCGAGGGTCTTGATGCCGCGGATGAGGAGCCAGGAGTCGAAGGGCTGGAGTATGCCGCCCGACGCGTTTTGGATGAACTTGAGCCTCTCGGCGAGCTCCGTGCTCGCTGTGACGGCGAGGCCGGCGATGAGATCGGAGTGGCCGCCGAGGTATTTTGTGGCGCTATGCACGACGATGTCGGCGCCGAGCTCGAGGGGGCGCTGCAGGTAGGGCGTCATGAAGGTGTTGTCGACTATCGTCAGGGCGCCCTTGGACTTGGCGATAGCCGCCGCCGCCGCGATGTCGGTCACCTCGAGAAGGGGGTTAGTCGGACTTTCGAGGATCAGAGCCCTGACATCGGGCGTGAATTTGCCCGCTATCGAGCCGAGATTCGATGCGTCCACCAAGTCGAAGGAAATGCCGAGGCCCTTGAAGACTTGGTCGAGGAGCCTATAGGTGCCGCCGTAGGCGTTGTGCGACAGGAGGATCTTGTCCCCGGTCTTGAAGAGGAAGAGGACAGCCGTGATGGCCGCCAGCCCCGAGGCGAAGGCGAAGCCCGCCTTTCCCCCCTCGAGCTGGGCGATGAGCTTCTCGAGGGCCTCCCTCGTGGGGTTGCCCGAGCGCGCGTACTCGTACCCCGCCCTCATCCCGCCTATGCCGTCCTGCCTGTAGGTGGAGCTTTGATAGATCGGGACGCTCACCGCTCCCGTCCTCTCATCTCCTTCTATCCCGCCGTGGATGAGGATGCTCCGCATCGCATCCTCGCTCTCCTCTCGAACGCTCATCTCGATCCCCCTCTTATGTTCTTCTCTGGCCCCGGTCGCCCGGTTCCATGAGCCCCTCGACCCGGACTTTCTCCAATACTTCCGGGATCGCGAAATAGGGCGATTCGAAGACCCTCATGCCTTTTCCGTTAAGATAGGCCGCCGCTCCATAGCCGATGACGCTGACGAAGATCGCTTCGCAATCGCCAAGGATCGCTAGCGTCCCGTCGAAGGCGGACTCGTCGTGACCCTTGCCCGAGCATGCCGAGCGCGCGCTGCGAGTCTCGACGAAGGAGCTTCCCTTCTCGTCGAGCTCGTAGACCTCGAAACGCTCGGCGTGGCCGAAGTGCGTATCGATGAGCCTGCCGTCCGAGCTCGCGACCGCGATCCTGTGAGTCACTTCATGCCTCCTCGCGAGAAAAGTCGGCCGCCGAAGGGTCGGGTCTACCCGACGACGGCCATTTTTTACATAGTTTTTTGAACGTCTATCGCGCGCGGCTCTCAGAAAGCCGGTATCGTAATTCCCGCTATCCTAGAACGCGGGAATAGTTATTCCCGCAATCCTAGAACGCGGGAATAACCGCGCCCTTGTACTTCTCGTTGATGAACTTCCTCACTTCCTCGCTGCGCAGGGCCTTCACGAGGGCCTGGATCGCCGGATCGTTGACGCGGGAAGCCTTGGTCACGATGATGTTGGCGTAGGGCGAATCCTTGCCCTCGCGGAAGAAGGCTTTGGATGCGTCGATGCCCGCCTCGAGGACGCGGTTCGTGTTGATGACCGCGCCGTCGAAGTCGGGCAAGTCTCGCACGAGCTGACCCGCGTCGATCTCCACGAGCTTGACGGGCTTCAGGTACTTCTCCACGTCCTTGAGCGAGGCCTGCCCTACCTTTCCACCGGCCTTGAGCTTGATGAAGCCGGCGGTCTCGAGGATCTTGAGGGCCCTGTACTCGTTGGTCGCGTCGTTCGGTATCTCGAAGCTGGCCTTCACAGGCAGCTCCTTCAGGCTCTTCCACTTGCCGGAATAGAAGCCGATGGGCTCGACGTGGATGCCGCCGGCGCTCGCGAGGTCGTAGCCCTTCTCCGCCTTGACGGAATCGAGGTAGGGAACGTGCTCGAAGTAGTTGGCGTCGTACTCGCCGTTGTTCACGGCCTCGTTGCCGTCTCGGGAGAAATCCGAGATCGTGACCTCGAGGTTGACTCCGATAGCGGCCAGCTTGGGCTTCACGAAGTTCAGGAGCTCGGCGTGGGGCACGACGTCCGCGAGGACCTTGATCGTCACCGGCTTCGAAGTCGAGAAGGCCGAGCCGTCGGCCATCGTCATCATCGTTACCATAGTCAGCATGGCCAGGGCGGCCAGGACGATTCTCGTGCTTTTGCGCATTAGGTACCTCCAATGCATATGTTTAATCTCGCGGGCGCTCCCAGGAATCGACGACTCGCGGAGCGCCTCGCGCCTATACCAGGTATCTCTTCCGCTCGATGCCGCGGGCGATGGCGCCGCCCAAGGCCTGTATCGCCTGCACCAGGGCGATGAGGACGAGGACGGTCGGGATGAGGACGTCGGTGCGGAATCGGTTGTAACCGAAGCGCACCGCGACGTCGCCGAGGCCGCCGGCGCCGAAGGAGCCGGCCAAGGCGGTCGTGCCCAGGATGGCGATCACGGTGACGGTGAAGGAGCGGACGAGGGACGGCAGGGCCTCTGGCA
>Ga0265330_10000996_pt1 | contig 17293 bp, 9 predicted proteins | sample 41919metaG_FD_202083 | JGI IMG/M metagenome (GOLD analysis project Ga0265330, IMG submission 202083) | Rhizosphere microbial communities from Carex aquatilis grown in University of Washington, Seatle, WA, United States - 4-19-19 metaG | ecosystem: Host-associated > Plants > Roots > Rhizosphere >... | reverse complement strand
GACCCGTGGGGCGACCGCAGGTCGCCGCTACCCAAGACGAGATGCGGGTGGTACGCGCACGGCCGTAGGGGCGACCTGCGGTCGCCCCGCATTCGGTGGCCGACGAAGTCGGGCCGGGCGGCGTCAGGGCGAAATGCGGAGATCCGCGACCATCGAGCCTCCGTTGTATGATGGCGCTGGCGAGATCATCGTGAACGCGGATCCATCATCCGATCGACCAGCCAATGCTTCGCATTCGGCGTGGCGCGCCTTTCTCTGGGTCGCGCTCACCCTCGCTGTGGTGTACCTGCCGATCTTCCTCGGGCGCATCGTCTTCTTTCGCGACATCGCGCACTGGATATTCCCGGCCCGGATCTTCGTGCGCGATTCTTTGCTGCGGGGCGAGTTGCCGGTCTGGAACCCCCTGCAGGGGCTGGGCCTTGCGGTCCTGTCTAATCCGCTGTACGGCGTGTTCTATCCTCCCAACTGGCTGTTCCTGCTGGTCGGCCGCGATTGGGTCGCGCCGATGCTCACCTGGCAGGACTTTGCCCACCTCCTGTGGGGCAGTGCCGGGGTGTTCTGGCTGGCGCGGCGGTTCCGCGCGACGCCTGTATCGGCGACGGTCGCGGCGTTGGCCTGGGCCCTCTCCGGTTACCTGACCTCGCAGTGGACGGCGGGTCTGCGCCTGCACGCGGCCGCGTGGATTCCCTGGGCCGCAGTCGGGCAACTGGCGTTGCTCGACAGTCTGCGTGCCGGCGGCCGTCGCTGGAGGCTGGGTGTGGTCAAGGCGGCCCTGCCCACGGCCTTCGCCCTCCTGATGGGCGAGCCGTTCTTGGCCATGATGGGGGTTGGGTTTGCGCTGGCGTTGCTGGCCGCGGCCCAGGTGCTCGAACGGCGCGCCGATCCTGCGTTGCCCGGCTTTTCCCGTCGCTGGTTTGCCGCGTTCGCACTGGGCCTGCTGCTCGCCAGCGGCCTGGGCGCGCCTGCAGTGATTCCCGCGCGCGCTCTCATGTCCGCCAGCAGTCGGGCGGCGCCGCTTTCGCAGGCGGAGGCCGAGGTGCATTCGTTGCACCCGCTGCGCTTCATCGAGTTCGCCGCGCCCGGCTCGATGGGCGATGCCTACGGCAACTATCCAGCCGGCCGCTGGGTGGGCGAGGCGAGTGCGGATGGCTTGCCGCTTTCATACAGCGTGTACCTGGGGGCCAGCGTTCTGGCCCTGGTGTTGGCCGCCTTCCGCCGCAGACGCCCCTTGGTCTTGGTGCTTGCCGGGCTGAGCGGCTTTGCCTTGCTGCTGGCCGTGGGCAAGCACCTGCCCGTGCACGCGGTCTTCCGGTGGGTCGTGTTTCCGTTTTCTTTCATGCGCTCGCCCGAAAAGTTCACAGTCTTGGCGGTGCTCGGGCTGGCGCTTCTGGCCAGCGAGGGCAGCCGGCGCATCCTGTCTGGACGGGACCAACCTTGGCGCCGGACCGCCGTTCTTCTTGGGTCGATGGTCGGGTTCGGGATTGCGTCGCCTTTCATCTTCCCGTTCCCCTGGTCCGGGTACATGGTGCACGGATTGCGCCACGGGGCCATGGCGGTGCTTGCCGTGCTTGGAATCCAGATCCTGGCGGCGCGCGGCTCGCGCCTGGCGTCCGTGTTGCTCGTGGCGACGGTGGTCTTCGATCTCGCGGCGGCTTGCTGGCCGCTGCAGGGTTTTGCGCCGCGCGCGCTGGCTGCCGACAAACCGCGGGCCGCGCAGATGGTTCTGGCCGATCGGGCGGGCCGTGCCGAGCCGCCCCGGCTGTTCCGCTCGGAGGCAGTGACCGGGACCGCGATCGAGTGGACCCGGGCATCGAGCCACGCGCAGGGCGAAGCCCGCTTGCAGCAGACGTTGGTCACCAACACGGCAAACGTGTGGGGCATCGCCATGGTGCCGGGCTACGATGCGGCCATCCCCAATCGCCTGGCGAGCGCGTGGGTTGCGGGCCAGGTCGACCGACTGGCGGCTCTGCGGCTCTACGGGGTGGACTATGCGATGTTGTCGGTGCGCGATCCGCGCGAGCCGGCCGACCACCGCGCCGGCCTGCAACCGCTTTACGATCCCTTGCCAGGTGCGCGCCTGTATCGCGTGACGGACAGCCTGCCGCGCGTATTCCTGGCGGCCCACGCGGAAATTCTGTCCGACCCGATTGTGTTATCCCGACTATACGAGCCGGCCGTGGTCGCAGGCGAAAGCGTGTGGCTGGCACCCGATGAAAACGCGCGTGAGTTGCTTGCGCCATCACGACGGGCCGGGACGTGCCAGATAGACTCCTTCAACAATCGACGGCTGGAAGCCCACTGTGCTGGTGGGCAGCCCGCGCTGGCCGTCTTCAACGAACAGTACGACCGGGGATGGAGCGCCACGGTGGACGGCCGGCCGGCGCCGGTGCTGCGCGCGAATCTGAACATGCGGGCCCTCATGCTTGCGCCCGGGGCGCATCACATCGTCATGGAGTACAGCCCGCCAGGCCTGCGGGCGAGTGCGGTCCTTGCTCTCCTCTCGCTGCTGGCCTTGCTGGGCCTGGCCTTCGCGCGCGGACGCCGGCAGGGGTCATCGTGACATCGGCACCTGGGATTGCGGCGGCGACCGATTCGAAAGAGCCGCCGAACCCAACTGAGTCCGCCGCGCCGGTGTGGCGCCAGCTCTTGCTGACTGTGGCCATCTTGTGTCTGGTCCATTTCCCACTCTGGTTGGGTCGCATTGTCTTTAGCAGCGACGTCGCCCACTGGAAGTTCCCGGCACGATGGTTCGTGCGCAATTCGCTGTTGCACGGGGAATTGCCTGGGTGGAATCCCTTGCAGGGAATTGGTTTTGCCATCTTTGCCGATCCGCTCTATGGGGTCTTCTATCCGCCCAATTGGCTCTACCTTCTCGTGTCTCCCGACTGGGTGGCCAGCCTTCTGACCTGGCAGGACTTCGCCCACCTCGTCTGGGGGGGCGTGGGGATCCTTTTCGTGGCACGACGGCTGGTCGGTTCCCCAGTCGCGGCTTGCGTGGCAGCCTTGGCCTGGTCGCTGGCTGGCTACAACACCAGCCAGTGGACGGCGGGGCTGCTCTTGGCTGCGGGGGCATGGGTACCCTGGGTTGCGGTCGGACATCTCGCATTGCTCGATGCCTTGCGTGCGGGCCGTCGCCGCTGGCCGATGGGCGTGGTCGCGGCAGCGCTGCCAACCGCCTTGGGCCTGCTGGTCGGAGAAGTCTTCGTGGCCATGATGGGGGTGGTCTTTGGGTTGACCACGACGGCCGCTGCCGAGCTGTTGGCGCGCCGTCGCGATCCGGCGCGCGCGCGCTTCCGGGCTCGCTGGTTGGGTGTCTTCGCCCTCGCGCCTGCGCTGGCCGTCGGGGTGGGTGCGATCGCGCTCGTGCCGGCGTACGCGCTCAAGGGCTCGACGGAACGGACCCTTCCGCTTTCGCGAGCCGATGCCGAGGCCTGCTCGCTTCACCCGGCGCGACTGATCGAATTCGTCGCTCCCGATAGCATGGGGAACAGCGAAGGTTTCCAGCCCGCGGCTCGATGGATCGGAGAGCCCGGACTCGACAACATCCCCCTGTCACACAGCGTTTACCTGGGGGCCAGTGTGGTCGCTCTGGCCCTGGTGGCGTTCGGCCGGCGCCGGATCCTGGCTTCCGTGCTGGGCGCTCTTGCCGGCGGCGCGCTCGTGCTGGCGCTGGGCAAGTACCTGCCGGTACACGCCGTGTTTCGGCTGGTGGCGATCCCCTTCGGGTACATGCGTGCCCCCGAAAAGTACACGGTCGCGTTGGTCGGCTGGTTGGCCCTGCTGGCCGGGCTGGGAACGGTGCGGATTCTCGCGGCCGAGCCCCAGCCCTGGCGGCGCGTGGCCGTGTTCCTGGGTCTCTTGCTCGCGCTCGCCCTGTCGTCGCGATTGCTCTTCCCGGGGCGTTGGGCTGCGCAGGTCGCCGGGGGCGCTCTGGCAGGTAGCCTGGCGGTGGCCGGTGTCCTCATCGTGCAGTTCCTGGCGGCCCGGCGCGCTCGGCTGGCCCCGATCCTGCTTGTCACAATTGTGGGTTTCGACCTGGCGGCGGCGACCTGGCGGCAACAGAGCTTTGCGCCCCGCCAGCTCGCGACGGTGTTGCCTCCAGCGGCAAAGGTGGTGCTGGCGGACAGTGCCGGCCATGGCGAGCCGCCGCGGCTTTACCGCGCCAACAATGTGCTGCAGAACGTGGGCCGTTTCGCGCCGGCTCCTCCGCCTGGACTGGGCGAGTTGTGGCTGTTGCAGACCCTAATTACCAATACTGCCAACAATTGGGGCATTGCCACTTTGCCCGGCTACGATGCCGCCATTCCCGCGGCGCTCGATCGCATCTGGAAATCCGGTCTGCGCGAGGGACAGGCGGTGCTGCGCTTGCTCGGGGCGCGCTATGTTCTGTTGCCGGTCGAGGATCCCCGGGATCCGAAAGAGAGTCGCACCGGCATCGAGCCCGTGCTCGATCCTTTGCCAGGCACGCGGCTCTATCGCGTGCCGGGCACGCTGCCACGGGTGTTTCTGGTCGGACAGACCCAGGTGGCGGACGACGCAACAGCGTTGCGCCGGATTCTCGATCCCGCCGTCATTACCGGCAACACCGCCTGGCTCGGCCCTGAGTCGGGTACCCGGCCGCTTGCCGGTCCAGCGGATCCGCCGCCAGGAACCTGCGCGCTCGATTCGTATTCCAACAACCGTTTGCAAGCAACCTGCCAGGCTCAACGATCCGCACTGGCGGTGTTCGTGGAACAGTACGAGACCGGATGGCACGCCACCTTGGACGGCCAACCCACGCCCATTCTCAGGGCCAATCTCATCATGCGTGCGGTAGCGGTTGGGCCCGGCCAGCACAAGATTGCAATGGAGTTCAGAACGCCCGGCTTGCGGGCGGGGGCGGTAGTGACGCTGGCTTCCCTGATGCTGCTGGTGATCTTCGCGGGTGCAGCCAGACGTGTGAATTCATCCAGAGAAGGAACCAGCAGCTCGCAGGCCGCGGATCGAAGTTAGCTGTTTCACCGCAGAAACCTAGGGCTTCGCGGTATCCGCCAGCTTTGCCCACGAATCGCGCAGGGGAACGATGCGATTGAACACGGGCTGGCCGGGCTTGGAATCCACACTGTCCACGCAGAAGTAACCCAGCCGTTCGAACTGAAAGCGACTGCCGGGCGCGGCCTCGGCCAAGGCCGGCTCGATCTGGGCGTCGGACACCACCTGCAACGAATTGGGATTGAGGCAGGCACGAAAATCGGCGCCGCCTTCGCCGGGATTTGCCTTGGTGAACAAGCGGTCGTACAGGCGCACGGTGGCCGGCTTGGCGTGCGCGGCGGAAACCCAGTGGGATGTGCCCTTGACCCGCCGACCGTCGGGCGCGTCGCCCCCGCGCGAGGCCGGATCCCAGGTGCAGTGCAACTCGACGATCTCGCCCGCCGCATTCTTGACCACGCTCACACACTTGATGAGGCAGGCCCAGCGCAGCCGAATCTCCGCGCCCGGCGAAAGCCGGAACCACTTCTTGGGCGGCACCTCGCAGAAATCGTCGCGCTCGATGTAGACGACTCTCGAGAAAGGAATCTTGCGCGTTCCCATCGCGGAATCGTCGGGATGGTTGGCTGCCGCGAACCACTCCACCTGGCCCTCGGGAAAGTTGTCGATGACGACCTTCAGCGGCCGCAGAACCGCCATGGCCCGTGGCGCGCGCTTTTCCAGATCCTCGCGAATCGCGAATTCCAAGAGGCCCACGTCCACGATGCTGTCGTTCTTGGCCACGCCGATGCGTTCGGCAAAGGCGCGAATGGCCTCGGGGGTGTAGCCGCGGCGGCGCAGACCACTCAGGCTGGGCATGCGCGGATCGTTCCAGCCCGAGACCAGCTTCTCCTCGACAAGCTGCAAGAGCTTGCGCTTGCTCATCAAGGTGTAGGTGAGATTCAGTCGCGCGAACTCGATCTGGCGCGGCCGATAGGTGAGGGGCAGGTTCTCGATGGTCCAGTCGTAGAGCGGGCGGTGATCCTCGAACTCCAACGTGCACACAGAATGCGTGATCCCCTCGAGCGCGTCGGAGATGGGATGGGCATAGTCGTACATCGGGTAGATGCACCACTTGTCGCCGGTGCGGTGGTGGGTCGCCCGCTTGATGCGGTAGAGCGGCGGGTCGCGCATGTTGATGTTGGGATGGCGCATGTCGATCTTGGCGCGCAGCACGCGTGCGCCGTCGGCAAATTCGCCCGCCCGCATGCGACGGAAGAGATCCAGATTCTCGGCGGTGGAGCGGTTGCGAAAGGGGCTGTCCTGGCCCGGCTTGTAGAAGCTGCCGCGGTACTCGCTAATCTGCTCGGCGGACAGATCGTCGACGTAGGCCTTGCCGCTCTCGATCAGGATCTCGGTCAAACGGTAGATCTCGTCGAAGTAGTCCGAGGCGTAGAGCGGCTGACCGTTCCAGCGGAAGCCCAGCCAGGCCACGTCCTGTTCGATCGACTCGACGTACTCCACGTCCTCGGTGCTGGGGTTGGTGTCGTCGTAGCGCAGGTTGCACTTGCCGCTGTACTTCGCCGCCAGGCCGAAGTTGAGGCAGATGGACTTGGCGTGACCGATGTGCAGGTAGCCGTTGGGCTCGGGCGGAAACCGGGTGTGCACGCGCCCGTCGTTCTTCCCCTGCGCGAGGTCGTCGTTGATGATCTCCTCGATGAAGTTCGCGGATGACGGTGGGTTGCTGTCGGGGCCGGTCATGGACGCAAAACTACGGTCATCTCCGGGCAATGTCCAATTGAACAGCCCCCTGATAGCCGCAGAAGGTCGTGGCGGTCCAGCGAAGATCAGATCCCCGCGCCCACTGCCGCGGGCAGCGGCAAGCGGATCGAGAACAGGGTGCCGGCTGCCGCGCTGGTGGTGAAGCTGACCTTGCCGCCCAGATAGCGCTCGCCCAGCAGTTTCATGCTGTAGGTGCCGAGGCCGTGTCCCGTGCCGGCCTTGGTGGAGAACGAGCGCTGGAAGACCCGCGCCGCAACCGCCGGCGGGATCTCGCCCGGGTTGTGCACGTGAAACGCGAGCGCGTCGTTCGCCGCCGGCTCGCCGTCCCGGTTCGGGCCGTTCTCTCGTTCGCACCACAGGCGAACCTGGCCTCCGACGGGCGTGGCCTCGAGGGCATTCTTCACCATGTTGGTGAGCACCCGGCCGAGCAAAACGGGATCGGTGACCAGTTCCACACCGGGGCAGCCATCCTCCACGGTCAGGGTGCGCTGCCGGGCGACCTGGGTGTCCGCGAAGGTGCCCCGCAGATCGGCGAGCAGCGCCGTGGGCGCGACCGCGACTCGGTGGGGTCGCAGCGTGCCCTGCTCCGCCTCCAGCAGGGTGCGCTGGAGCTGGATCTCCCGTTCGAGCTGGCCGACCAGACGGCTGACCCGCTCGCGCGCGCGGTCGAGGCGTTCGCCGCTGGAATTATTGAGGAGGTGCGTCCAGTTGGACAAGGCCGACAGAGTGTTGAGGATGTCGTGGAAAAAGATCCGCTCCAGTGCCTGGCGGCGTTTCTCAGAACTGATGTCACGCAGAGACACCACCGTGTAGTCCTTGCCGTCGATGTCCACCTGGGTGGCGCGCACGTTCAGCTCCAGCGGCGTACCGTCAACGCCGTCACCTGAAGTCAGCAGGCACTCCTGCTCGACGGTACGCCTGCCAGCCTGCGATTGCGTGACCGCCTGGAAGGTTCCGCAGGCCAGGCAGTGCTCGCCGGCACCGCAGCCCAGCGGCTGCTCGGTCGCGCGGGGACAGGCGAAGAACTCCCCCGGCCGCAACCCGATGCTGCGCGACTTGTGGCGCAGGTTTTCCAGCAAGGGTGCGCGATTGGTGGCCAGGATCTGCCGCTCGCGGTTGAGCACCAGCAAACCCGCGTCCACAGCCTCCAGCAGCGCGCTCACGATGGGGCTCTGGCTGACCGTCCGCACCTCGGCTTCCAGCTTGGCAGGGCTGGCGCGTTCGTGCGACACCACCGGAGTGGGTGTCACAGGCGCAGCTTCAGTTTCGGAATTCGCCACAGGAACGTAGCTCAAGTCTAGCAGGCGGCTTTCCAGTTGCCCGGAACGCTGTGTTTGGCTCTGACGCCTCTTGCCGGCAAGGAATCGCGTCGCGCCAGTACTTGTTCGGGCCACAGCGGCTGCCGAGCGTAGCCTCACGCACCGCCGTCAGGGCTCGCGGCGGCGGCTTGAATCTGAAGAGTTCCCAGAGTCGTCCCTGCGGACGAGGCAGTCAGCACAGCGGAATGCACCCCCACCGACGTAGGACGGAAGGTGATTGTAAACGTGCAGGTCTTGCTGGCTGCCAGCGAAAGCCCGGAGCACAGGTCGCTTCCAATCGAAAACTCGGCGCCGCCCGCGGCAACGGTCAACGCGCCCGTCGCGGCTCCGCCGGCGTTGGTGACGGTGTAGGTCGCAGGAGTGCCTGCCTGCCCGACCTGCACTGTGCCCAGGTTCGTCGCGCCGGTGACGGCCAGGGTGGGCAGCGAATACCCGGTTCCGTTCAGGGTCGCGGTTGCTAGGCTGGAGCCGGCTATGGCATCGCCTACCGTGAGAGTCGCGACCCTGGCACCGGCGCTCGTGGGCTTGAACACCACCTGGATCGCGCAGATTGTTAAGGGCGCCAAGGGAACCACGCACTTGTTGTCCGCGATCGCGAAGTCGGCAGCGTTGGCAGCGCCAAGCGCGGTGTTCAAGATGCCGGACGTCGAGCCGCCAATATTGGCGACGTTGAACGTGATGGCAGGGCTGGTCGTGCCCACGGAAGCTGAGAACGAGCCTACGGATGGAGTGATGACCAACCCCGCTGGCGTGACCACGATTGGAGCCACGGGCACGGCCTTCGCCACGCCGTCTGAGCCGCACACGATGCTATCGACCTTGTCGCCAGGCGTTTTGGCCTTGAAGGTGAAGGCGTATACGCAGGGTGTGTTCGCCGCGACGATTGCAGCGCAGGTGGTATCCGCGGGGTCCGCCGTCAGATCGGCACCGCTGGGCAGGCACGACAGGTCTGTCGCCACGCCCGTCGTAATCACCGTGACTGAAACCGGGACGCTCTGATTCACGAGCACCGTGGGCGGAACCACCGAGGGGACAACGGAGAACGAAGGGGGCAGGGTCCCTTCACCGCTCAAGGAAACCGTGAGGCCCGGGGCCACGGTGAGAAGGCCGCTTGCGGCGCCCACAGACGCTGGAGCGAACTTGAGCCGGATCGTGCAGCTCGCGGTGGCGGTCCCACAGGTCGTGCTGTCGATCGTGAACCCGGGGCCCGTCACGGTCGGACCGATCGCGACCGGGGCACCTTTGTTGGTGACGGTCACAACGCTCGCCAGCGACGTCTCGCCGATCGAAACCATGCCAAAATTCACAGACGCCGGGCTAACGGCGAGTGCTGGCGCTGACGAAGAAACGCCGGTCCCCTGGATAAAGAGTGAAGAAACCATTCCCCCAGAGAGCGTCAGCACGGCAGTTTGCACGCCCACAGATGTGGGGCTGAAGGTAACGGTAAACGTACAGCTCGTGGCGGGAGGCAGCGGAAGCCCGGTGCACTGGTCGTCCCCGATCGCAAACTCAGCGTTGCTTGCCACAACGGTAAGCGCTGGGGTCGCGCTCCCACTGGGGTTGGAAAACGAGTAGATCACAGGAGTGCCCGCAGCCCCAACCTGCACGCTGCCCAGGTCCGTCGGGCCGACGATTGGCGAGGGGTCGCAGTAGGCCCCGAATCCGTTCAGACTCGCAACCGCCGGGATGGAGCCCGCCGTGGCGTCTGTCATTGTGAGAGTGGCGATCCTGGCACCGACGGCCTTGGGCTCGAACACCACCTGGATCGCGCAAGTTGAAAAAGGTGCCAGCGGAGCCAGGCAGGTGTTGTCCACGATAACGAACTCGGAAGCGTTTGCACCGGCAATCGCCGCGCCTAGGTTGCCGGACGCCGAGCCGCCAGAATTGGCAAACGTGAGGGTGACAGAAGAGCTGGTCCGGCCCGGGCATTCCGAGAATGAGGCCGGGTTGGGCGTGAGTGTCCCAGGCTTCCCGCTTATCACGGTGGGAGCCACGGGCACGGTCTTGACGACGCCGCCGGTGCTGCACACGATGCTATCGTTCGCGGACCCAGGCTTGGTGGCCTTGAAGGTGAAGGCGTACACGCAAGGGGTGTTCGCGGCGACGTCCGCACCGCAGGTGGTATTCGCGGGGTCGGCGGTCAGATCGGCGCCGCTGGGCATGCAGGCCAGGTCGACCAGCGCACCCGACGACGTCACCGTGACTGAAACCGGGACGCTCTGATTCACCAGCACCGTCGTCGGAACCATCGTGGGGGCGATCCCCCAATGACCGCCGACGCCTGTGCCACTCAAGGAAACCGTGAGGCCCGGGACCACGGTGAAAAGACCGCTCGCGGGACCGAAGGAAATCGGAGAGAACACAAGCGAGATCGTGCAGCTTGCCGTGGCTGCCCCACAGGTCGTGCTGTCGATAGCAAACCCGGCGCCCGTCACGGTCGGAAGGATGGGAACCGGGACACCCGCATTCTTGACCGTCACGACCGACGCTGGGCTGACTTGCCCCACGTCGACCGTGCCGAAGTCGAGCGACGCTGGCGTCACTGTCAGCCCGGATGTCTGGCCAGCCTCCTGGTTCAGCGAGATTGCGTCGTCGTTTGGGGCGAGATCTTCCCCGCCGCCACGATCGCTGCGACCCTCGCCGATCGCGCTGTCAACGCCAGCATCGCTCTGCCCGTCGTTGCGTGCGCTGCCTCCGCTGCATCCCGCGAAAACCAGGCAAAGCGCAAAGGCGCTCGCAGTATGCCTGCAACCCGGCTTCCGAATTCCCGCGCTGGACAACATGCTCATCTCCTAGGTTAGAGCTCCAGCATAGACCCGCTCGAGGCATGCGACAATCACGCCAGTATGCGCCTGTGATCCGGAACACAGGCGCGGGCATAAGCGCGAAAGACGCGATGCCGGTTGGGCGCGGACGTCATGCCAGCTTCTCGGCCAGGCCCGAGGAGCGAATCAGGCTGGTGGCTGCGCCGGCGGCCAAAACATCCGCGCTGCCGCAGATCGCGACCGCGTGTCGCGCTCGGGTCAGGGCGGTGTAGAGCAGTTCGCGAGCGAGCAAGGGCAGAGGTTGCTCGGGCAAGAGCAGCAAGATCTGGTCGTACTCGGACCCCTGCGCCTTGTGCACGGTCAGGGCGTACGCCAGGGACAGGCCTTCGCCCAGTGTCTCGGGCGGGATAGCCAGCCAGCGGGCGGCTGGCGCTCCCGCACTCGACAGGCGAAATACGGCCATGGGTCGGGATGCATGGCCGGACTGCTTGACTGACAGGATGATTCCCTGGTCGCCGTTCCACAGGCCACGCTCGTAGTCGTTGTGCATGACCAGCACCGGCTCGCCCGGAAGAAGCTCGTTGCCAGGGCCCGCACACAAGTCGTGCAGAAAGGCGTTGACCGGGTTGGCGCCGGTGGGCCGCTCGCGCGTCACGCAGAGCACGCGCTGGCTCGACACGTGGGCGTGCAGGCGAGTCAGGCGTTCGTCGTCCTCGGGCGAGAATCCCGAGGGCTCCAAGAGGTATTCGCGCTCGACGAGCTGGCCCCAGTCTGGCCGCGCCGCGATCCGATCGTGGTACCAGCGCTCCAGCACCACCTCGCGCTGGGCGTCCGGCACAAGCTCGACGCCGTCGAAGGCCAGGTCCGCAGCCGTGGGCCGCAGCGCGAGCGCGGCCAGCAACCGGCCCACATCCCCTGCGCGCACGGCCGCCGCGCATTCGCTGATGCGACGGCCAGCCGCCTGCGCCTGGTCGGTGCGGAAGTTCCTGTCCAGCCGCACCGCCAAACCGCCCAGGTCGCGAAACACGGCTCCTGCGTCGACCGAAGGTAACTGGTCCGCATCGCCCAGCAGCACCAGCACGGCGTCGTCGCGAAGCGCGCGCAGCAGCCGATCCATGAGAGCCAGATCGATCATCGATCCCTCGTCGACGATCGCGGCTCGCGCGGCCAGACGGTAGTTCTGGTGGTGCCGGAAGCGGCCAGTGGTTGGCGAGTAACCGAGCAGGCGGTGCAGGGTTTGCGCCGGCGCGCAGGCGGACTGCAGGGCTCGATCCGCGGCAGACGGCGCGGGCAGTGCGGCCAGCCCGGCTTGAAAGGACTCCTGCAGGCGGTTGGCGGCCTTGCCGGTGGGCGCGGCTAGTGCCAGCTCGGACGCGGGCACGCCCAGACGCACGAGCCCGCGGGCAAGCGCGAGCGCGATGGTGGTCTTGCCCGTGCCCGGCCCGCCGCTGATCACCGCCAGGCGGCGGCCCAGGGCATCCGCCACTGCGGCCTGTTGTTCGTCGCTCAAGGGCGGCGTGCTTGTCGCCGCGACCTCGGCGACCGCTGCCTTCACGGCCTGCAAGTCTGCGCCAGGCAGCGCCGCGCGGGCCTTGATGGCTGCTGCCAGGCGCGTCTCGCGGACCAAGACCCGCTCGTGATAGAGGAACTCGCCATCGACAAGCAGCGGCTTGCGCTCGCCCGGCGCGCCGACCAGCGCGGGAATCTTGCGCAGGAGCGCCGCCTCGGCCGCTGCCAGCCGCATGCGGGTGCTGCCCTGACTGCTGCCGATCAGCGATCGCGCGACCAGGGCGACGAAATCACGGCGCTCGGCCTCGCCAATCCCGCTGGCAAGCTGGCCCATCTGCCAGGCCAAGTACGCCTCTTCTTCGCCCAGATCAGCGTCGCGCAGCTCCGAAAGAAGGGTGGGCGGGTAAACAATCTTGGATTCGGGTCGCGGGCGGGCCGAGCCCAGGGGAGACAGCGGCAGCGCAGTGTCGGATTTCATGTCAGCGCGCGGAGCAGTCTACTGCATCGTGACCTCGCCCGAGCAAACCCGTTGCGTACGCGACTTCCTTACTGGAAGATCGGAGTCATGAAGAAGGATGGAACCGCCTATCTGCTGGCCGCGTGCGCGGTGTTCGGGTTTGCCGGCCTGCACCGGTTCTACCTGGGCCGCCCGGTCTCGGGCGTGCTGTACCTGGTGACCTGGGGCTGGTTCGGGCTGGGGACGCTGCACGATCTGATCCGGATGCGCAGCCTGATCAAGAAGGCCAACCTGGAGGAACTGGGCGCGCGACCGCAGGCGGTGCACCTGCACATCCACGGCGCGGGGGATCCCGAGTCCGTCAGTCTGGCGGCGATGAAGGGCATGGCGATGCTTTCCGGCCCGGCCACGCCCGCGCCCGAGCAGACCCAGGCGGAGCGCGAGGGAGCCATCCTTCGCTGCGCCCGAGCCCACGCCGGCACCGCCACCGCCGCGCTGGTGGCCCTGGAAGCCGGCCTGTCCCTCGATCGGGCGCAGAAAGAATTGCACCGCCTGCACCACGCGGGCTTCTGCACCGTGGACGTGAGCGAAGACGGCGCCGAGACCTTCACCTTCGCAGGCCTGGGTTCCACAAAGCCCTTGGTGTCGTAACAGACGTCGCATTCGAGCCAAGCAGGTATGCCAGGCGATTCACAGCGACGAAAACGCCGCGCCCAATAACCGGCCGCGTCCCCCTCGGATGGCGGTCATCGTGTGGGTAGAACTTGAGTGCCGTCGTAGCGGTCAGGGGGTGATGCGACCAATCTGCGGCTTGCACCTGACGAGACCCTCGCTTCACACCGAAGAGAACGAGGTTCACTTGCTCAGAAGACCGGCTGCGCCACCAGCGTCAGCAGCTTGCGTTGGGTGTGCGTTGACAGGGGAGGGGAGAATCGGCTGTTGGCGAGCGCGCCGCCAACAGCGACGATCCGGTGCGCGCAGGCGAGGTAGTGTGCATACAGGTGCAGGCCCTCGGCCACCGCGTCGGATTCCTGGCGCCAGCGCTCGTCGAGATCGTTCAGCTCGGCCAGCAAGGCGGCGGCTTCGTCCTGCACGCCCCGAGCCAGCAGGTTCTCGCGGCGCAGGCGGACGTCCTGCAAACGATCGCGCAGATTCGAAAGCGGCGTCGTGGATTGGTCGAGGAACGCGCCCAGTTCGGTCAAGCGACTGAAGACCGCGCTGGCCGCCGACTGCAAGATCGCGCCGTCGATGGGACCGTGCAGATCCCCGGCGCCGGCGGGCCAGCGTAGCAGGTTGTAGGTGTGGCGGCGGGCCTCCAGGTAATCCGCCAGCGCCTGCGCCAGACGCGCCCGTCGAGACTCGGCCTCCCCGGTCTCGCGACGGAGCTGCTCGAGCACCGGGGAGCCGACCGCCGACCCCTGGGCCAGGATCCCCATGCGAGCCAGGGCGGCTGCGCGCTGCTTGTCCGCAGCCTGCCAGGTCTCCCAGGCCTCGCGCAGGGCCCATCCTTGCGCGGTCATTATGTCGAGGTAGTACCGGCCGGGTGATTCCATGGTGCCGGCAATGAAAAGCCCGGTGCGCGTTTCCGTGACCTGGCCGCTGTCGCGCACGGCCAGCATGCGGCTCGACTGAAGAGCGGTGGAGAGGCCCGTCTTGCCGTAGTCCACGCCCACGCTGGCGGCGAAGCGCAGACTGTCGTTGAGATTGCTTTCGGTTTCGAAAGAGGCGCGCAACGTGATGAAGCGGAGGTGGAAGGGTTGACTGCGTTTGAGGAAGAGGCCCACCCGACCGGTGAAATTCTCGCCCTGATAGTTCTCCCCTGTGGCCAGAACCTGGCGCGCGGCCAGCACCGCGAAACTGTCCCAGCCGCTGGCGGCGGTGAAGCGATTGATCCAGCTCTCGCGCATCGCCACCTCGACCGCGCGCTGGATGGATCCGACGGATGGACGGATCTCCTCCAACAAGCCTGCGGAAATTTCCAGCCCCGGCAGGTTGGCCGTGAGGCCGCCGCGAAGGGCGGGCTGCAGATGGTAACCGAAGTGGGAAAAGGCGCCATACCAGCCAAGACGATAATTGTTATCGCGCCAACGCCTGATGGTTCCCGAATTGCTCAATGCACCTGCCTCGAAAAGGGCTCCCAGGCCCATGACTCCGAGTGCAAGCTCGACCCTGTGCGCGGCGAGGGAGTGCTTGCGCGCCTGCCATTGTTCCTCGGTCTGGGGAAAGAATGGCTGTTGTGCGAGTCCAAACACCGCCAAGTCGAGGAGCTCTCGGCCGTCGAAATAGTGCACGATCGAGTTCAGGATTTGGGTACCGCTGCGTTGGTCGCTGAGGATGGCGACGTCGTCGATGATGAGTGGCAGCGCCGTAGCACTGAGGTCGACGGCGATGAGTGGCAGCTCGTCGACCGTCAGGTTCTGGATCCGGCGCGTTCGAATCTCGTCGAGGCGGGTCATTTGCGCGAGCAAGCGGTCGTACACGGGAAAGGCCACGTGTTGCGAGGCCAACGACAGCTTGTAGCTCGTGGAATCCGACAGCTCCCAGGGGTTGCCCACCAGGCGATCGATCTCTCCCTCCACGTCAAAGAGCTGCAGTCGGTTGATGAAGGAAGAAACCTCGCCGCGCGTCGTTCCGCCAATTTGCGTGAACAGCTCGGTGAGATAGCGGCCGAAGACGGAGAAATCGGATTCCAATTGTCTCTGTCCGGGCTGGGCCAAGGCCGGGCGCCCGCCCGCGGGAACCAGACCTGGCAACCAGAACAAGGCCAGTATGAAAACCGCAGCGGCAACCCCGCGGGTGCAAGGCGCGTGGGTTGGGGCATCACCGAATCGCCGCATGGCCGCTGCTCGCGGCCCATTGTAGCGCCTTTTATGGATCCCCGACGAAGGTCGTGACGCTGCGGCTGGGCAGGGCAAAAGAGAACGCGGCATCGGTCAGTGCAACCGGGGCTGCGGGCGCCAGAGCCAAGTCCGCGGAGGTGATCCAGGGAGTCACCGAGGTGAGGACGGCACCGGGCAGCGAGAAGACCTGGTCCGCATCCACGCTGGCCTGGTTGATGGCGACGACGACCACGCGTCCGCTGACCGGATCGGCGAATGCGCTGACATAGACCCAGGCCTGCGGATTCGGGGTCACATCCACGCGGACGAATCCGGGACGCACGAAGCGGCTCCAGTTGCCGAGAGCATAGGCGCGCCGAGCGAGCTGCCCATCGATGCTGGTCAGTGCCCCGTTGCCGGGTGGGTCGTCCATCCGCGGTTTGAGCCACCAGTAGTGCCAGGCATTCACTTCGCCAGTGACAAGGTGATCGTGGATCAGTTGCGCCACCCGCAGGCCCGAGTCGATGCCGGGATCGCTTCCCTTGGCTGAGTCGGCAACTTCGGTTTCCCACACCTGCTTGCCCGCGGCCTGGGCAGGCGCGTACAGGTAGGGAAGCCCGCCGTAGTCATGGGTCGCCAAGATGCCGACGTACGCTGCGCTCTGCGCATCGGCGAGAATGGGATCGGCGAATTTCGCAAAGTTGTTCCAGTTCGGGGTTTCAGGCGCAAGGATGGGAGTGGCCAGTCCCTGTACTGTCAGGGCAGGACCGAGGTTGTCGCGGATGAATGCGACGAGCTGGGCTGGCGTGTAGACGCAGGTTTCCCACGCGGCCTTGTATCCCGGCTCGTTCTGCGCGGACAGGGCCAGCAGAGGGACTCCAGCGGCCGCCATCTGCGCGGCAAACGCAGCAAGCCGATCCGCCCAGGCCTGGGCCTGGCTGGCGATCAACGAACCGCCGTTGATGGTGGATGAGTTGTCTTTCCACTCTGCGGGTGGCGACCAGGGCGCCGCCCACACCGCCACGCCGCGGGCTGCTGCGATCTGGGCGGTGGCAAGTTCATCGGTGGTTCCGTCAGGGGTGATGCGCACGCGCAGAAGGGAAAGCCCGAGGCCCGTGTCAGGCGAGAAGAATTGTTCGGCTTCGGCGTCGGTGAGAGAAGCGGCAGTCCAGGCGCTGGAAGCGCCAAACCCCGCGATGACCTGGTGCTGGGTCCCGAGCGCGACTTGAACCGGCCGGATCTCCGGCGGCGGCGCTGGCTTCTTGCCCACACTCTGCACGCATGCGGTCGCAAGAACTGAAGCAACCGCAACGGCCACACGGCTCCAAGGCGTCCCGATGCGAGGAAAACCGAATCGCCTACAGCTGGTTGACATCATTTCTTCTCGGCGTGCGACATGAGGTATTCTGGGCGGCCGACTATACACCGGCCACGGCAATCGTCTGCACGGGAGCAACGGCTCCGCCTTCGTTTGAATTCGCAGAAGGGCGGCGTGGGCACCTGTCGAAGAGGGGCGACCGCAGGTCGCCCCTACCCAAGAACTGGATCTGGTGGTACGCGACCGGCCAGTGGTAGGGGCGACCTGCGGTCGCCCCTACCCAAGAGGTGGATCTGGTGGTGCGCGACCGGCCAGTGGTAGGGGCGACCTGCGGTCGCCCCAACCCAAGAGGTGGATCTGGTGGTGCGCGACCGGCC
>Ga0265330_10000994_pt1 | contig 17299 bp, 13 predicted proteins | sample 41919metaG_FD_202083 | JGI IMG/M metagenome (GOLD analysis project Ga0265330, IMG submission 202083) | Rhizosphere microbial communities from Carex aquatilis grown in University of Washington, Seatle, WA, United States - 4-19-19 metaG | ecosystem: Host-associated > Plants > Roots > Rhizosphere... | reverse complement strand
TCCGAGATCAGGTCGCCCTTCTGCAATCCGCTTATTCCGGGATTGATAACGACATAGGATTCATAGTAGATGATTCTTTCGAGATCCTTCGTCGTCATCCCCAGAACGTAGCCGATCTTGGAGGGAAGAGAGCGGAAATACCAGATATGAACGACGGGCACGGCGAGGGCGATGTGTCCCATCCGTTCGCGACGGACGCTTTTTTGCGTCACTTCGACGCCACACCGATCGCAGATGATTCCCCGGTAACGGATGCGTTTGTACTTGCCGCAGTGGCATTCCCAATCGCGCACCGGACCGAAGATTTTTTCACAGAAGAGCCCGTCTTTTTCCGGCCGGAACGATCGGTAGTTGATGGTTTCGGGTTTGGTCACTTCACCGTGCGAGCGCGCCAGCACCATGTCGGATGACGCGAGACTGATGGTAATCTTGGTGAAGTTCTTTTTTTGTTCTTTGGATTGATGGAACAAAGCCATTGTACTCCTCCCGAGAGTTTTCGCCCGCCCATCAAGAGGGGCGGACCTTTCGCCCGCCCATCAAGAGGGGCGGACCTTTCGTCCGCCTGTTTCTTAGGCGGACCACACCGTTAATCCAGCTTCACATCCAGCCCGAGGCCCATGAGTTCTCGGATAAGAACGTTGAACGATTCCGGAACATTGGCCTCCGGCAGATTGTCTCCTTTGACGATCGCTTCATAGACCTTTGCTCGTCCTGAAACGTCGTCGCTCTTGACGGTGAGGATTTCCTGCAACACGTGCGCGGCACCATACGCTTCGAGCGCCCAGACTTCCATTTCTCCGAAGCGCTGACCGCCGAACTGCGCTTTGCCGCCCAGCGGTTGCTGGGTGATAAGCGAATACGGCCCGATGGAACGCGCGTGAATCTTGTCGTCCACCAAATGCGACAACTTCAACATATAGATGATTCCTACGGTGACGTCCTGATCAAAGCGTTCTCCGGTACGCCCATCAAAGAGCGGTGAGCGTGAGTGGCTGTTCAGGCCGGCCTTCTCGAGTTCCCCCTGCACGTCTTCCCAGACCGCGCCATCGAAAATCGGGGAGGCATACTTCACCCCGAGTGTTCGCGCAGCCCAGCCAAGGGCCGTCTCGTAGAGCTGTCCGATGTTCATGCGCGAAGGAACGCCCAGAGGATTGAGGACGATATCGACCGGAGTTCCGTCGGGGAGGAAGGGCATATCCGCAGCCGGAACAACGCGCGACACGACGCCTTTGTTGCCATGGCGGCCCGCCATCTTGTCGCCGACCGACAATTTGCGCTTCTTTGCGACATAGACCTTCGCAAGCTGGACTACGCCTGGAGGAAGCTCGTCACCAAGCTGCACTTTGTTCTTCTCGTGCTTGAACTCCTCCTCAACCGCATCCACCTTTTCGGAATACGTCTGGAAGATTCTGTTGACAAGGGAATTCTTCCGTTTGTCGTCCACCCACTCGGCATTCGGGTCCAGTTTATCAAGCACCTCACAGCCCTCAAACAGCTCGGCCCTGAAGGTGGTCCCTGCGCGAAACACAACATTGCCATCCACGTCACGGACGCCGAGGGAACGCTCCTCATTGAGAACCAGTACGAGCTTCCGTACAAGGCGCTCCTTGAGCTCGATCATGATCTTTCTCTTCTGCCGGTCGAGGGCATCGGTCCGACGCTTGTCCTCGCGTTTCGATTCCGCGTCCTTTTTCTTCCTGCTGAACAACTTGGTGGCAATTACCACGCCCTTCATTCCCGGAGGGGCTTTGAGTGACGCATCTTTGACGTCGCCTGCCTTCTCTCCAAAAATCGCCTTGAGGAGTTTTTCCTCAGGTGTCGGATCGGATTCACCTTTGGGGGTAATCTTTCCGATGAGGATATCTCCTTCCACCACTTCCGCCCCAATGCGAACAATCCCGTTCTCGTCGAGATCCTTGGTCGCCTCTTCGCTGACATTCGGGATTTCACGGGTAAGTTCTTCTTCACCCCGCTTCGTGTCTCGAACCTGCAGCTCGAACTCTTCGATGTGGATGGATGTGAAGACATCCTGGGAAACAACGCGTTCACTAATGATGATGGCATCTTCGAAGTTATAGCCGTTCCATGGCATGAATGCCACAAGGACGTTGCGTCCGAGCGCCAGTTCGCCGCCTTCCGTCGCCGCGCCATCCGCGAGAACGTCGCCTTTCCTGACCTTGTCGCCCGGCTTGACGGCGGCTTTTTGGTTGATGCAGGTATCCTGGTTCGTGCGGAAAAACTTTGTCAGTTTGTATTCCACACGCCGTTTGTCTTCGAACGAGAGCAGGGCCTCCGTACTGTTTTCGTCGATGTCATACACCACGACGATCCTGTCCGCATCCACATATTCCACCAGTCCGGTCCGCTCGGCCACGATGAGTGCGCGCGCATCGCGGGCGATTTTTTCTTCGAGTCCCGTCCCTACCACGGGCGCTTCAGGCCTGAGAAGGGGCACGGATTGACGCTGCATGTTCGAGCCCATCAGGGCCCGGTTCGCGTCATCGTGTTCGAGAAACGGAATGAGACCGGCAGCGGGACTCACGATCTGATTGGGGGCTACATCCATGTACTGGAGCTGATCGGGTTTTGATACCGGAAATTCTCCCTTGACCCGCGCTTTCACACGATCGGTAAGGAAATTGCCTTTCCCATCAAGAGGAGCATTCGCCTGCGCGATGGTATAGTTGTCCTCCTGCTCGGCGGTGAGGTACTCGATTTCATCAAGAACCCGACCGTTCTTCACCTTACGATACGGCGTTTCAATAAAACCGAATTCGTTGACACGCGCATGAATGCACAGAGACGAAATCAATCCGATATTTGGCCCTTCCGGCGTTTCGATCGGGCAGAGCCGGCCGTAGTGAGTATAGTGGACGTCGCGCACCTCAAACCCGGCACGTTCGCGCGTCAATCCACCCGGCCCGAGGGCCGACATGCGGCGCTTGTTTGTCAGCTCCGCCAGCGGATTCGTCTGGTCCATGAACTGCGAAAGCGGATTGGTTCCGAAGAACGCATTGATCACGCTGCTGATGGTCCGGGCGTTTACGAGATCCTGAGGTGTGAGGTTCTCGTTGTCCCGGATATTCATCCGTTCTCTGATAGTCCTTGCCATCCTCGCAAGGCCGATATTGAATTGCTGGGCAATTTGTTCACCAACGGTACGGACCCTGCGGTTGCCGAGGTGATCGATGTCGTCCACCGACCGCTTCTTCTGCTGCAGATCGATCAGGTAGTTGATGATGGCAATGATGTCGGTTTTCGTCAGCGTTGTCGTCGTGACCGGAATGGCCAGTCCGAGTTTGCTGTTGAGTCTGTATCTGCCCACATCGCCCAGGTCGTACCGTTTTTCATTGAAGAAGAGGCGATCGATGAGCGTCTTTGCGGTTTCCAGATCGGGCGCATCGCCCGACCGAAGCTGCTTGTAGATTGTGGTGAGCGCATCTTCTTCAGAACGAACCTGATCCTTCGAGATGGTCTTTGCGATGACGGATTCTTCACTGCCTGTTTGAGTCAGAAGGCGAAGCTTCTTGATATTTGCCTTCTTGATCCTCTTGATCAGTTCTTCCGTCAGAACGGTATCTTTATTGATGAAGATTTCGCCTGTCTTCCGGTCCACGACATCGCCACATACCACGCGACCATCGTACTCCTTGAGATCCACCTTTGCGACATCGACCTCCTCCACGAGATTGAACAGCTGAAGAATCTCGTCATCGGACGAATACCCGAGAGCGCGCAACAGCGTGGTGACAGGGAACTTCTTCTTCCGGTCGATGTATGCATACATCACATTGTTAATGTCGGTCGTAAACTCCACCCACGATCCACGGAAGGGGATGATACGGGCCGAGTAAATGGGCGTGCCGTTGGGGTGGATGGACTCACTGAAGAAGACGCCTGGAGAGCGATGGAGCTGACTCACGACAACGCGCTCGGCGCCATTGATGATAAACGTACCCCGATGGGTCATTGTCGGCAGGTTGCCGAGATACACATCTTGCTCAATGGTGTTGACGTAGTCTTTCCCGTTCTCCGCCTTTTGGGAGAGTCGGAGTTTTGCCTTCACTGGGACGGCGTAGGTGAGACCCCGTTCCTCGCACTCGGCCACCGAATACTTGGGTTTTTCGATGTAGTATTCGACGAACTCCAGAAGAAAATTTTCGCGGGTGTCGGTGATGGGAAAATTCATCTTGAACACCGAATGGAGACCTTTGTTTTTCCGGCGTGCCGGTGCAACATCGGTTTGAAGGAAACCGTCCCACGACTCCAGCTGGATGCTCAACAGATCTGGCGCTTCGATAATCTCGGGAATTTTCCCGAACGAGATTCGCTTGGATAGATTCTTCAAGCCCACTCCTTCACTTGACGTTGAGATGAACACTTGGGCACAGGTCCCGATCCCCCTATGCTACGTCTTCCGGGGCCAATTCGTTCCGTACGCATGTCCGATTGCCGTCACGCGGCGAAAGAAAGAGCAAGCCGATAACCGCCTTTCCCCTTGGGAGGGGGCGTATTATCGGCCTGCTGGCATGACAGACAAGAAGTCATAGGTAACTGAATAAAGTTGCTCGACATACAGCGTGATAGCGCTGGAATCCCGCCATTGCGGGACGGAAGCATCTTACTTCAGTTCCACCTTGGCTCCTGCTTCTTCGAGCTCTTTTTTCAGTTTTTCTGCCTCGTCTTTTGGAATGTCTTCCTTGACCGCCTTCGGTGCGCCGTCGACAAGGTCCTTCGCTTCTTTCAAGCCGAGTCCTGTAGCGGCCCGGACCACCTTGATGACGTTGATTTTCTGCGCGCCGGCTTCCTTCAGCAGCACAGTGAACTCGGTCTTTTCTTCCACAACAGGGGCTCCGCCGCCTGCTGCCGGAGCTGCGCCACCCATCATCATCATGGGCGCGGCTGCACTGACGCCGAATTTATCTTCGAGTGCCTTCTTCAGCTCAACTGCCTCAAGAAGCGTAAGCTTCTCTATTTTCTCAACAAGTTCAGCAACGACTGACATTGGTCTCTCCTCATTGTATGGTAACTTTGGTTTCAACGCTGTACCCGGAGTGATCTCCGGTGTCTCATGCCGCTTTCTTCTTCCCCACCTCGTCGATGACGCTGACGAGATCGCGGATGACGGCGTGCAATACGTTTGGTACTCCTGCAAGAGGCGATTGAACGCATCCAACGATTGCCGCCAGCACTTCCTTCTTTGACGGCATCTTGGCCAGTTCTGCGAGTTTCGCCCCTTCGAACACCTGGCGATCGATAACACAAACTTTCAGAGAGAGTTTTTTGTGCTTCTCTGAAAACTTCTGAATGACCCTTGCCGGTGCTATTGGATCTTCAAACGCAAAGGCAACGCCCGTAGGCCCCGCCAGACTCGGGTACACGCCATCATACCCTGTGATCTGTTCGAGCGCTTTCCGGATGAGTGTATTCTTCACGACCTTGTAGGAGATTCCTGACTTGCGGAAATCCCGACGGAGTTCCGTCGCTTGTTCCACTGTCAACCCCGTAAAGTCGGTAAAGAACAATCCATTCGCCCGACCCGCAATCTCCGCAACTTCGGCGATGATCTGTTCTTTCTTAATCCGTTCCATGGGTTCCTTACTAAGTAGTCGCGTCTAGGGAGAAGCCCCAGTCGACGTCGCATGAACTTCGCCGCCGGGCGATAGACACTGATCTTGAGTGTTGAGTGCGTAAACTTGTTAATGCGTAGGTGCCGCAACCTGGTTTTTGTCCACCATGATCCCGGGCCCCATCGTGCTTGAGAGCGCAATGCTCTTAATATATGTCCCTTTGGCGCTCGGCGGCCTCAGACGACTGATGGTCGCCAAGAATGCATGGATGTTCTCGACGAGTTGCTTTGGTTCAAAAGCCGCTTTCCCGACCGAGGCGTGCACGATGCCTGCCTTGTCGACACGAAACTCGATTTTCCCCGCCTTGACTTCCTTTACCGCTTTGGCAACGTCGGCAGTCACTGTTCCGCTTTTCGGGTTTGGCATCAATCCGCGCGGACCGAGGACTTTCCCCAGTTTTCCCACTTCTCCCATGACGTCAGGGGTCGCGATGATGACATCGATCTCGGCCCATCCGCCCTGTATCTTCTGTATATATTCGGCCAGACCGGCATGTTCAGCCCCGGCTGCCTTTGCCTCTTCATCTTTCGGAGGTTTTGCCAGGACCAGCACACGCACCTGTTTTCCTGTGCCATGCGGCAGGGCCACAGTTCCACGGATTGCCTGGTCGGCTTTCTTGGGGTCGACACCAAGCCGGACTGCGATATCAACAGACTCGGTGAACTTTGCCGACGCGAGTTCTTTTACCCGCGCGACTGCTTCTTCTATAGTATGGGTCTTCTTGGGATCAACCTTCTTGAGGAGGCCGTTAAACCGCTTGCTGTGTTTCATCGAAAGCCCTTTCTTGGTGGTTCAAGCGTTCGACTGATCGCCAGTCAAACTCCCACGAAATCGTGAATTACCCTTCGACTGTGACGCCCATGCTGCGAGCCGTTCCTGCAACCATTTTCATTGCCGCCTCAATATCATTGGCATTCAGATCGGGCATCTTGAGTTGGGCGATCTCGCGCACCTGCGCACTGGTAATCGTCCCCACTTTTGTGCGATTAGGTTCGCCGGAGCCTTTTTCGACTTTCGCCGCCTTGGCAATCAGCGTTGCCGCGGGAGGCGTCTTGGTGATAAATGTGAATGACTTATCGGAAAAGACCGTGATGACAACAGGAATAATCATGCCCGCTTGCGATTGAGTCCGGGCATTGAACTGTTTACAGAACTCCATGATATTGACGCCTTTTTGCCCCAGCGCAGGACCAACAGGCGGCGCCGGGTTTGCTTGTCCGGCGGGAATCTGCAACTTGATGAAACCGACGACTTTCTTCATAGTGCGTTGTCTTTCCGCTTAAGCTGACACTGAACCTGTTACTTTTCCAGTTCCACTTGGCTGAAATCAAGTTCGACGGGAGTCTTTCTTCCAAAAATGGATACCATCACTTTCAGCTTTAACTTCTCCTCATTGACTTCCTGAACGAAACCGCTAAAGTTGTTGAACGGACCGTCGGTGACTTTGACGGCGTCGCCGACCTTAAACGGCACCTCAATAACCTCAACATCCTTGCGTTCATCGAGCTTGCCTATCAGGCGCCGCACTTCTGCAGCCTGGAGGGGCGCGGGTGCATTTTTGGGTCCGACGAAACTGATGACCGACGGCGTATTCAAAATGATGTGCGTTACGGATTTGTCGAGAGAAGCCTCAACGAGAATATACCCCGGGAAGAAGGTTCGCGTTTTGCTTTTCTTCTTGCCATCCTTCACTTCAAAGACTTTTTCGGATGGAACGATCACAGATCCGATGCGTTCACCCAGGCCAGCCTGATTCACCTCGTTCTCGAGGTATGCCTTCACTTTGTTTTCATGGCCGGAATAGGTCCGAACCACATACCATTTCTTCTCCACCGGTTTCCCTTCGCTACAGGATTCGATGCAAGACGCCGCTCACCAGCATGTCCACGATATACACGAAGACGCCGATGATGAGGCAAACCACGAGAACGATGATTGTAGAGTCCTGCAATTCATCCTTCTTGGGCCACGTCACTTTTTTCATCTCCTTTACCACATCGGTAAAGAAGCCGAGTATTTTCTCTCTCATAAAGGCTCGCTGCCTGGTCTGATCGTTAACACGTGTACCACTTAGGCTCCGGCCGACTCCGCCGGCCATTCACGGACATCATTGCAGCGGAGGGTTTTGAACTCCCGTCCGCACGAGCGACTTCCAAAAAAAATTGCACGTGAGGAGGGACTCGAACCCCCAACCTGCGGTTTTGGAGACCGCTGCTCTGCCAATTGAGCTACTCACGTATGACCCTCCACCACGGCCCACCGGGCAGATAACGCCTATTCGTCCAGACCGTTGAACTGCAGTCGTCTTCGGAATTTCGTTCCCGAAAGACGCGCCGTTCAGCGGGTCTCCTTATGTGTGGTGTGCTTCCTGCAATGCCGACAATACTTCTTGTATTCAACCCGACCGGTCTGCTTCTTCTTGTTCTTCGTGTCGGTGTAATTCCGGTTCTTGCAGTCGGTACACTCTAACGTAATGATGTCACGCATGGGATTTCGGTTCCGTGATGTGTGGAGCTTGCGACCGGGATTGAACCGGTGACCTCTTCCTTACCAAGGAAGTGCTCTACCAACTGAGCTACGCAAGCACAGCAAATTACAATTGTGGATTATCTACTGTCCATCCACAATCGCTGTGAGCGGGAGACGGGACTCGAACCCGCGACCAACAGCTTGGAAGGCTGTGACTCTACCAACTGAGTTACTCCCGCGCAACAACTGACAATTGTGGATGGACAATCCACAATTGTCAATCGATGTGGGCAGGGAAGGATTCGAACCTCCGAAGGCCGAGGCCGACAGATTTACAGTCTGTTGCGTTTAACCACTTCGCTACCTGCCCGTCACTTCGTCCCTCCCAACCTTGGACACCCGGATGGGCGCCCCACTCATATCACACTGTCCTGCCTCCCTCGCATCTCGAGCTGGCGATGGGACTCGAACCCGCAACCTGCTGATTACAAATCAGCTGCTCTACCAATTGAGCTACGCCAGCAGACAAGAACATCCCTTCACCGCGAGACTGGCGGCAGCGAAGGGATAAATTGCGGAGCACATTAATATAACAATTTCCTCGAAAGAGTCAACAACAAGGAAGGAAATTCATTGATCTGCAAGGTCATCAAAATCCCCTAAGCCTCGGCAATGACGCGGAACTATCACTGGAAACGGCCAATCTTTGGAGAATTCCCCGCTCTCCAGGCTGAAACTGCAGGGCAGCCTCATAGCTTCTTCTGGCTTCACCCCGATCCTCCAGTTTCAGGAGGCAATAATCCCCTCTGAGGACCAAAGCCTGAGAATAAAGCCGAAATGTCTGATCTTCCAAGCGCCCGTTTCTGACGGGAGGCCGGACAACAAAGCGGGGAAACGGCGATGGGTGGCTCAGCGTGTCTGGATACAGCCGAAGCGCCAACCCCATGGGAACCCTCTGGAACCCCGCCGTGTACTGCGGCTCGATTTCCGAAGTTACAAAGACGGGACGTTCACGCAATCCATGGACAATAAAACTCCTGATCATCCCGGCGTATCTGGACTCTATGATGACTTGATTGTAAGGCTCGTCGTGCTCGAATTTGTCAACCTCACGAAGAAACGCGTCCACCTCTCTCCGGGATTCGGCGACCAGCTTGGAATTCGTCCGCTCGAGCTGCGTGAGGTACCATGAACGCCGAAGAAGTTCCTTGTCAATGACAGTGACATCCGGTCGTTCGCCTTCAACCAACTGCTTATAGAACGAGGCAGAGACCCAGTTATCCCATTGGTAGGAAATGATCAGCGCATTCGGCGGGAGGGATGCGAACATATTCTCTATATAATCATCGACAAGGTGGTCTTGCCGTTCATTGACTGTGGAAAAATTAGCTCCAGCAACGAAGGCCACCGCGAGAGCTCCGATAATGCCGCTGTATGCAACCCCTCGTTGAAAGTTCTTTACAAGGTACAATCCAATTTGACGCAGCCCAAATCCAATCCACAGCGCGGTGGTAAAATAGGCAAGGAGAAAGTATGAGTCGATGTCGTGAATGTCATAATTGATTGCATAGGCGAGGCATCCAACAAACAGTAACATGGTGAATACCAGCAACCGGCGATCGGATCTCCAGAGCACCCAGATTCCGAGCAGCGCCAGCACCACCCCCAGGTAGACAAATTCCTGCGGGAAGGAATCCACGAACCCTCTGAATTGTCGAACAGCCACATCGGAGGAGGAAAACATCCAATTGTGATATTGCTTCCCACTGACATGCCAAAAGAGTCGTTCGAGACTGATGGGGTTTCCCCAATTCATCAAAGGAGCCCGTGCGGCACGGAGGGGAAGGTACAGATAGGGAGATAATCCGAATAGGAACGGAAGCACCATGATGCCGATGCGCTTCCACGAGGCGATGCCAAACCCCTGCGAGGCAAAATAATAGAACAAGAAGGCAGGAGCGAGGAGGACTGTCGTCAGGTGATTCGTAAAACTCAGTCCCAAAATGAAGGCGAAGAGGATCCATTGATCCAGTCTGTTCTCCCAAGCAGCCGAAAGAAACGCTTGTATCACCAGACCTAGTAAGACACAATGCAACGGATACACTTCTATCGCCGTCGCCTGGGACCAATAAGTGACGGAAAACGCCAGCAGGAGCGCCGCAGATACTGAGGAGATCAAAACGACAGACCTGGTCTTCCCGGCAGCATGGTTCCGCGAAAGCAGACTCCATGAGAGATGGACGAACACCATAACACCAACGGCGCAACAGAAAGCCGCCATAAGATTGAGGTTCTCGATCGGCTTCCCGAACGGCAACATGCTAAACATCCTCGCGAAGAGCGTAAAGAGCGGATAGCCGGTAGGGTGAGCGATGCCCAAAGTGCTGGCAACTGTGCTGAGTTCTCCTGCATCAATGAAGGAAAGTCCGGGAGCCATCGTCCAGAGATACATCCCAAAGACGAGAACGCCGGCAAACGCCGACCAGAAAGACACGTTGTGAAATCTTTTATTCATCCTGAAAGCCAGAGGAACAATAAGGGGACAGTCTGGGAGTTTTGTGTTTGATTACTGGGCATTGTGCTGCTCATCCTGGAGACGCAGGCAAAAGGAATCGAAGAGGATCCGGACTCGTTTCATCCGATCGGCAATGCCGGCAGCAAGCTCAGGTCCGCTGGTGAAGCCCGCCGCATGGGCGAGCGTCTCAAGTTTTTCATCCTCCGGGAGAAGCGACGAGTGTTCCTCCAACGTAATCCTCAAAAGGGTCTCGATTCTTCGATAGGTCATGTAGGATTCCACAAGAAACATACGGTCTTCATTCGACAGCACGGGTAAGTCTGGCACTGCAAGAAGCTCCGGGACAGATCTCGAATGCAGTACCGGTCGGCCTCGTCCAAAACGAAGTTGGATCATCTGCAGAATAAACTCAACATCCGTCATGCCACCGGCCCCGAGCTTTATATCGATGAAACTGGAGCTGCGCGTACGACTTCGTGATTCCATCTTTCTGCGCATGGATGAAATTTGAAGGACCCAATCTGCGGGGAGCGGAGTCTGATACACATACCGTTTGACCAGCGTAAGGACTTTCTTCCCGAGTTCAGGATTGCCACAAAGAAACCGGATGCGGGTCAGCGACTGGCGTTCCCACAGGGTCGCCCGTCGTGAGAGATACTCTCCATACGCGTTCACCTGAGTCACCAATGGAGCGTTTCGTCCTTCTGGACGCAATCGCGCATCGATGTCGTACAATCGTCCATTCGGTGATGTTGCTGTCAACTGCTGGATTACAAGCGCCGCCATTTCCTCAAGTCTGCCCTGGCGTTCAACGGTCGCCGCACCGGAAATCATCAGGATATCAAGATCAGAATCAAGATTCAATTCTCCTGTTCCAAGCTTGCCAAGGGCAAAGAATGCCATTGGGGCATTGCGCATGCGCGCCGATTTCTCGTTGTTCCGATAAATCACAGTGACGAGCGTGTCGGCAAGAGAGCTCAACTCCGCTGTAAAGGCAGTGAAGTCGGAAAACCCCAGGACATAGCGCATACCAATCCTGAGTTCCTGTCGTTGCTTGAATGCGATAACATCATCCCCGCGCACAATTGCAGGCACGGGTGTTTCGGCAAGGAATCCCACGTCTGCCATGACCGACTCAAGGAGGAGTGGCGTATGGCCCAGTCCGCGGATGAGCCGCGGGCTTACCGCACAGACTTCAAGAATCATGCGCCGGAACCGCGGATCAGCGAGTGCGACGAACAACTGGCCTGGCGCAATTTGCGCGCTGACGAGGATGGAGAGATTGCGCAAAGTCAGATCTGGATCATTGGTTGCTGCAATTTCCCGGAAGAGACTTGGGGCGATTCCACGGAAAGCACTTCTCCCGCGCGCATCCATGTCCCGCAATCCCGTCAAGGTTGTTCCTGTCATCGCCCGGATGACTTTTGTTGCACCCCGCATATCTTTCAGACGATAGTGTGAGAGCACAGCCACACATTCTTCATCCCCCAGGTTTCCATCGATTAAGGATTGTATGTCACTCTCCTTCTCACTGTCACGGAGCGACATTACCTGTTCAAACAGCGCTCGCACGGTGCGGAGACTATTGTTCAACGACCGGGTCAGTTCAAAACCATCTGCGAAACCGAGTCGCCGCGCAAGCAGCGTCAGAGACACTTCATCCGATGGCAGCGTGTGTGTCTGCGTGTTTTGCATGATTTGCAGGCGGTGCTCGATGGTGCGGTAGAACACGTAGGCAGACTCAAGGACTTTTGATTCTGAATCGGAAAGAAGACCCTCTTCCCGAAGGATGTTCAGTGCTCTCAGCGTGCCTCGTTCACGCAAATTTGTCCGCTTCCCCCCATTGAGAAGCTGCAAGGCCTGGACGATGAACTCAATGTCCCGGATGCCGCCCGCCATGAGCTTGATATTTGCCTCAGTGCCAATCTTCGCTTCGATTCTGGACTTAATGCGCGCAATCGCGTCGGCCGGATGCTGAAACGCTGTTCGCGGATAAATGAACGGTTGAACCTGGCGGACAAACTCTTCGCCGAGCAATCGGTCTCCGGCCACGGCCCGCGCCTTTATCAGCATTTGACGCTCCCAGAGTTCTCCGCGCGATTCGTAATATGTAAGATAGCCATAAAGCGATCGGGCAAGCGGCCCCGCACCGCTCTCCGGACGCAATCTTGTGTCAACACGGTAGAGGTAACCTTCCGCCGAACTCTGGGAAAGAGCCTGCACGAAGCGTTCCGCCAGCCGGTTGTAATATTCATGATGCGTCGACTCCGCTCCCCGCCGATCGACGATGATTCCCTCAGTGTCGTACAACAGGAGCAAATCGATGTCGGAGCTGTAGTTGAGTTCCTGCCCCCCGAGCTTCCCCAGGCCAAGCACCACAAATCTTGCCTTTGGCTTCGCCGGAAAACGATCCAACATCTGGCGTGACACGGTCTCAAGCACGGCCTGGCAGACCGCATCTGCAAGTTCCGACAATTGGTAGGTCACGGCAGAGAGATCCGAATACCCCATGATATCCCGTGCACCGATCCTGAGGAATTCTCGACGGTGAATTCTCTTAATTGCATCCAGTTGGCGTTCAGGATGAGTGAAGAGATCTGGCACATGCAGGAGTTCCTTCTCCAAGCCTGAACGATCCAGAGACCTGTTGATCGCGTCCGATGCTGTGAGCCATCGGAAGAGCTCGGGCTCGCGGACGAGGATATCGGCCAAATACCGGGAAGTCCCAAAGAGCCGCAGCAAGAAATCAAAAAAGGCAGGATACTTCAAGAGATCGTTGAAGAGGGCAGCCCGGTTAAACGTGGCCTCTGCGAACCGGACAAAATTGATCAAAGCAAGATCTGGATCGGGCGACGACTGCAGCCGGTCTTCGAGAACCGGCACAAATTGTTCCACGCTGAAAAAGCTTCCGGAATTGATGAATGCGCCCTGAAGGAGCAGGAGGTTCCGCTGGCCTGACGCTTGGTCCCGGAAAGCAATTGTGGGGACGTGTGTTGAAGACATGGAACTAACATAGAAAAGATCCGTGAGAAGAAAAAGCCCCCCAGCCGACGTCTCTGTAAGGGATCTCTCCACGGTCTCTGGGTGCGACCTTCTCTATTGATCCTTCCCTCCACCGTCCCTATATTGATACATATTGGCCGTATCAGGCGGCTTCTTTCCCATGGTGAAGCTCGTAACCCTTTACAGAGACACCCCAGATTCCGGCGAATTCGACCGGCGGTTTTTTGAACACCATCTGCCGCTCGTTCGAGCATACCCGGGATTGCGGGGAATGGAAATCACCCGCATTACAGGTTCCACGATCGGTGAGATGAAGTACCACGTCATGATGGAGTTGATCTTCGACTCGCAGGATTCATTGCAAGCGGCCCTCGCTTCCCCTGAGGGCAAAGCGGTTTCCAGAGATCTCCTCATGTTCGCACCGACTGTGACGACACTGATCGGTGAAACGGAGGGGAACACTCACACGTGATCCATTCAGTTATTTTCGCGTTTTCAGGCATCGCGAGGAAGGAACCAACCATGAATCTCAAGCCGGCACTTTTCCTGACCGGACTTCTGGTGTTTGCGAGTTGCAGTTTCAGGCCTCCTTCCTCTGAGGGCTGGGAGTCCCTCGAAGGTCCTTGCGGTCGCGAAGTCACAGCAGTCTGCTGCGAAGGACCTTCGCACGATGCAGTCATCGCGGGTCTCGCCAACGGCGATGTCTACCATATTGCCTCTGACACAGTCCACTGGAATCTCCTCGGACGCGTTGCCCAAGATGCGTTGATCTTCCGTTTTGTTTCGTCGCTGGATCCGCCGACAATGCTCTATGCTGCCACCAGCAAAGGACTTTTTGCTGCGACTCCCGATCGGCGGCAATGGCATGAAATTCTCATCACATCCCTTCCTGCACATTCAGGAATTCGGGATCTTCTTCTCGACCCCTGGAAACCTTCTGTCATGTATGTGGCAACGATTTCCCATGGCATATCAAAATCCACCGATGCTGGATTGACCTGGAGTGCGGCAAATGGGGGCATGCCCGATCTTGATACCGCAACAGTATTTGACCTTACACTGCATATTTCCCGTCCTAATGTGATTCTCGCGGCGGTTGCAGGTATTGGCGTGGTTGAATCGAACGATGGAGGTGCAACCTGGAAACGACTTACCGAAGAAATCACCTCGACAGGCTCCCAGATCCAACATGTGTTGCTGGGTGGCTTTGATGGACGAGCCGTTCTCTATGCAACGACATCTGGAAGCATCAGCATGTCGACAAATGAAGGACTGTCCTGGAGTCCTTCACGTATCAGTCACGAGGGTGGCGAGATCCTGAGTCTTGAGCAATCACGAGACGACCCTGCAAGAGTGCTTGCCGGCACCGAACGTGGCCTTATGGTGAGCACCAACTTCGGCGCATCTTGGACTGACGTTGCCGGTTCTCTGCCGCACCTCCGAATGGCGGGTTCGATGCACCCCGGAAAACCCGACCAACTGTACGCCTACGGAGAAAGCGTGGGGTTTCAGCGCACATCCGACAATGGATCGAACTGGTCTGATATCAGTAATGGCCTGGGCGGATCAACAATCGGCATCCTCGGAACAAACGAACGGGGAGATCGATTGTATTCGGCTCTGACTGGCTCTGTTCTCGCGTGCGATCTTCTCACGATGCAATGGGATTCCCCTGGCGCGGGGCTCGTGGGCAATAGCATCCTCGCTCTGTCCGTTGCAAGCGATAAACCTTTGTCGGCAGTTGCATCAACCCCGCTAGGAGCTTTCCGAACGACCGACGGGGGTCGGAACTGGCAGCCGCTCTCCAGAAACCTCCCCGTTATTCCTGAAGTGTTGGAGATCCACCCCAACGTAAAGACCAGGATCCTTGCTGCGGGAGAAAATGGTCTGTTCATTTCGATCGATCAGGGTGGAAGCTGGATGCAGGCGCAGCCCGTGGCGGAACATTATGATGTGACTTCGTTTACGTTCATGCCGACGAACGCAGCAAACGTCTTCGCGTCAACCCGCAACGGTTTGATCCTCGTCAGCAGCAACGGAGGATACAAGTGGGAATCGTCGCGATATGGGATGACATCATCAGAGATCAGGACGATCACGGTCGACAAAGAGGACCGGGCAATGTTGTATGCGTGGACGCCAAAAGGACAGGCGTTTCGGACGACCAATAGCGGACTCGAATGGAACTCTTATGCCTCCCTCTGGCGGTCTACAGACACGGCAATCATTGCTGCAGACAAATATGATCCCGCCAAGGTCGTTGCCTTCATCAATGGGCACTCCCTTTACTATTCCATGGATGGAGGGGGGACATGGATTCATCTTCCTGACTTCCCACTGAGCGGAGAAGTGAGCGCACTCCTGTGGAATAGTACTTCGGGTGTTCTCTATGCAGGGATTCGACACCAGGGCGCATTTCGGCTCATCCTGAAACCCTCAATAGCTTTGTTGCTCAAAGAGTAGGACTTTTGTCACGGGAGGCAATACCACTCCCTCACTATGTTGTAAGTCAATGAACCGGTGTCCCGATGAGGGGGGCACCACGGACCAAAAAAAAAGACTATCAGGAATCATGAAAATTCTCGCGGTGCTTTTCAGCCTCTTCATTGCATCTTGTCAGGGAACCGGACAGCCACGGATTGTTATCGTCGAGGGAAAGACCTTCTCCCTGGGCACGATTCAACGCGGGTCGGTGACAGATCACCTGCTCACCATCAAGAACCCTGGCATCGATACGTTGATTGTCTCCCACGTCAATGTCTCGTGCGGATGTACCGGCACGTTGCTCTCGAGTGACCATATCCCCCCCGGCGGGTCCGGTTCTCTGAAGATTACGTTCAACTCCAAGAACTTTTCCGGCCATGTCGACAAGTCGCTGACGATTCTCTCAAACGCAGCCAAAGACTCCATTCTCGTGATCCACTTTGACGCACAAGTAGTCCAACAACTCACGCATGATCCCGAATACCTCCTATTCGACAGAGCTGTGGTTGGGAATCGAGAAATTAGAAAAGTGAAGATCGCCAACGAGGGAGTTTACCCGGTAGTGTTTCTTCGGTTTTCCACAGAGGTGCCGGGGCTGGCTATCGTCCTTCCTGCTGACACTCTCAAGCAAGGATCCTCAATTGAGATTCCCGTGGAATTCACGCCTCAAAAGGCCAGTGAAGTTCTCGATGGCAAGCTGGATATTGAAACCGACAATCCGCTCCAGAGGCATGTTCTCATAAACATTTATGGCAGCATCCACTCGCCGCAGTAAGCTTTCACGCGAGATATTGGTGCGGCACAATTGTCGACAGGAACTTCGCAACACCCGGGATTCCTTCCCTGGTTCTGTATTGCCGTCGATTTCCGCATGCCACTTTTCCTCACGTACCTGCTGGAGACATGATGACAGCACGCGAAACAGCCATGGAGTTTATCGGAGGAATCAACGACCACAGCATAGGCAAGCTCACCACACTGATGGCTGACGACCACGTTTTTGTCGATTCACTCGGGAACAGCCTGGTGGGACGCGTGGCAATGCGCGACGCGTGGGTTAATTACTTTTATCTCGTTCCCGATTATCGCATTGTCATCGAGCAAACGATGGAAACGGAAAACTGCATTGCGTTGTTCGGATCTGCCGAGGGAACCTGCCGCATCGGTGACGCGCTGCTTGAGGCCAACCACTGGAAGA
>Ga0265330_10000992_pt1 | contig 17310 bp, 18 predicted proteins | sample 41919metaG_FD_202083 | JGI IMG/M metagenome (GOLD analysis project Ga0265330, IMG submission 202083) | Rhizosphere microbial communities from Carex aquatilis grown in University of Washington, Seatle, WA, United States - 4-19-19 metaG | ecosystem: Host-associated > Plants > Roots > Rhizosphere... | reverse complement strand
TCCGAACAGGCGACGGTCGAGCTTTCGGCCTCCGCTCTCCCCGAGAAGACGACTGTGCTTTTTACGGGTCAGCGGGCAGTGGATGCATGGAAGGCCAATCTCGAGAGGGGAGTTAAGAAGTAAGTTGGCTTCGCATCTCGTCGATTAGCCATGGAGCTCCGCCCCTTCGTGGGCGGGTTTAAATTAGTAGATTGACTAATCAGTCAAGCCATGCTATATACATCACATGAGTTCGGAGAACGAGGGAAGCAAACGAGAGAGAATCATTGTCGCCGCATTGCGGCTCTTCAATAAAGAAGGCTTCGAAAAAACCCCCACAGCCAAGATTTCAAAGGAGGCGGAAGTAGCCACCGGCCTCCTTTTTCACTATTTCCCATCCAAAGAGGAGCTCATCGGCGCAGTGTATCTGCACTGCAAGGACTCTATGCTCGAGGCGATGCTGCAGGGCTTCGATCGTTCGGCTCCCTTCGAGGAGGCGCTCCGACTCGTCTATCGTAATTACCTCGCCTGGGCCCTTTCGCCGGGAGGCGAGTTCCTCTTCTTCCAGCAGTTCAGCGACAGCTCGTATATCGGCGAGCGGACCCGCGAGAGCGGGTACGAGCGCTGCGCCCCCCTCTTCGAGTTCATCGCCGAGGGTATCCGCCTCGGGAAAGTCCGCAACGTGGGCGGCGATTACCTTTTCGAGCTCCTCGCGTCGATGCTGGCCTCGACGGCGCGCTATCTGATCGCCAACCCGAAGAGCCGTAGCGACGAGGCATTCCTGGAAAAAAGTTTCCGTATGATACGCGATTGCGTCCTCGTTCAAGATCTTCGGTCTTGAACCGCGGTTTCGCCATTATCGCAAAGCCTATCGAAAACGACAGGGCTCCAGGAGGCATCGGATGGTCTACAGGGAAATGGGAAAGACTGGCGTGAAGGTTTCCGCCCTCGGTTTCGGCTGCATGCGCTATCCGAAGGTCGGGAACAAGATTGACGCCGAGCGCACGGAGCGGCAGCTCAAGTCCGCGATCGAGAAGGGCGTGAACTACTTCGACACCGCCTGGGCCTACCTCGGGGGCCAGAGCGAGAAAGTGCTCGGCAAGGCGGTGGCGGGCCCGGTCCGGGACAAGGTCTATATCGCCGACAAGATACCGCCCTACGCCCTCTTCTCGCGCAAGGACATCGACAGGACATTCGACACGATGCTCTCGCGCCTCGCCACAGACAGGATCGACTTTCTCCTCGCGCACGCGCTCAATGACTTCGAGACCTGGGAGCGCCTTAAATCAGTGGGCTACATCGAGTTCATCGAGTCGGCGCGCGCTTCGGGCAAGATCCGATTCGCCGGCTTCTCCTGGCATGGCACAAAGGAGGAGTTCAAGCGGGTGGTCGACGATTATCCCTGGGACTTCTGCCAGATCCAATACAACTACCTCGACAGGAACTATCAGGCGGGGCGCGAGGGCCTCGTCCACGCGGCCGCGAAGGGCTTGGGCGTCGTCGTCATGGAGCCCCTGCGAGGTGGTTCCCTAGTCGGCAGGCTGCCGGCCGAAGTGGGGCGGGTTATGGACGAAGCGCCTGTCAGGCGGAGCGCCGCAGCCTGGGCCCTCGACTGGGTCTGGGACCAGAGCGAGGTGAGCTGCGTACTCTCCGGCCTCAACGAAGAGGCGCACATCGAGGAGAACGTCGCCTTGGCCTCCTCCTCCGCGCCGGGCATGCTCGGGGCCGCGGACGAGGCGGCCATCGAGGAGATCGGTGCGACCTACCAGCGGCTCATGCGGGTCGGCTGCACCGGCTGCTCGTATTGCATGCCCTGCCCCTTCGGCGTGGATATTCCCTATGCCTTCTCCATGCTCAATGCGAAGCATCTCTTCGAAGACAGCCGCGTGCGCTTCCAATACTCGCTCTTCACTTCGGGCTTCTCCGGGGGGAATGCCTCCGCGGCCTCGCTGTGCAGGGAATGCGGGGCATGCGAGAAAAAATGCCCGCAGCACATCCCCATCCGCTCGATGCTTAAAGAGGCCGACGCAGAGCTCTCCATGCGCTCGATGAAGGTAGCTGCCTGGGCTCTCGGACTCATCAGGCGGCTCAGAGTCGGCCGCAGTGCGAGAAATAGGGCTCAAGGCTAGCCCTTCGGGCTGCCGACGGTTATACTTCCAAGCATTCCGCCCGAGAGCGGGCCCGCGAGAGCGGGCTCTTTTTATGCGGATACCTTCGGGACGTCGGCGCGCCTTCAAGGCCAGGCGAGCCGGCCATGCCCCGCGAGGCGCGCTGCCGCATCCGGCGGCGGGGCGAAATCAGGGGCCTTTGGCGAAGTGGCGGTGCCCCTTCGCCTGCAGAACGCGACGCGAGCTGACGCTCGTCCCGCGTTCTGCGAAATAGGAGCAATCGTATGGACAGCAGCGTGACGATGGAGAAGATCGTCTCCCTCGCGAAGCGGAGGGGCTTCGTCTTCCAGTCCTCCGAGATCTACGGCGGCCAGTCCGGCGCTTGGGACTACGGCCCCATGGGCGTCGAACTCAAGAACCGCATCCAGCGCTTCTGGTGGAAGGAGATGACCCAGCTCCACGACGACATAGTGGGCTTGGACGCGGCCATCCTCATGCATCCGCGCGTCTGGGAGGCATCGGGCCACGTCGAGAACTTCACCGACCCCCTCGTCGACTGCAAGAAGTGCAAGCAGCGCTTCCGCGCCGATCAGATCGATCAGGAAAAGCTCGCGAAGAAAATCTGCCCCGAGTGCGGAGGCGAGCTCACCGACACCCGCAAGTTCAACCTGATGTTCAAGACGAACATCGGTCCCGTGGACGACGGCTCGGGCCTCCTCTACCTCCGCCCCGAAACCGCCCAGGGCATCTACGTCAACTACAAGAACATCATCCAGTCCAACCGCATGAAGATCCCCTTCGGCATCGCCCAGGTCGGCAAGGCCTTCCGCAACGAGATTGTCACCAAGAACTTCATCTTCCGCACCTGCGAGTTCGAGCAGATGGAGATGCAATACTTCGTGAAGCCGGGCGAGGACGAGAAGTTCTTCACTTACTGGCGCGAGCAGAGGTGGGCCTACTACCAGAAGCTCGGCGTGCGCATGGACAAGCTCCGCTGGCACCAGCACGGGCCGGATGAGCTCGCCCATTACGCCAAGGACGCCTACGACATCGAGTACGAGTTCCCCATGGGCTTCAAGGAGCTCGAGGGCGTCCACAACCGCACGAATTTCGACCTCACGCGCCACCAGCAGTTCTCCGGCAAGGACCTCCAGTACATCGACCAGGAGAACGGCAACGAGCGCTACCTCCCCTTCATCATCGAGACATCCGCCGGCCTCACCCGCCAGCTCCTCATGGTCCTCTGCGATTCCTATGAAGACCAGAAGGTGGCTGACAAGGGTACGGACGACGACTGGCGCACTGTCCTGCACTTCCATCCGACCCTCGCGCCCATCACGGTCGCGGTCCTCCCCCTCATGAAGAAGGACGGCCTCGCCGAGCTCGCACAGGACATCAGGCAGGAGCTCAAGGAAGAGTTCGCCACGGATTACGACCAGGGCGGAGCCATAGGCCGACGCTACCGCCGCCAGGACGAGGTAGGCACTCCCTTCTGCGTCACCGTCGATTATCAGACCAAGGAAGACGGCACGGTCACCGTGCGCTTCCGCGACTCGATGGAGCAGATTCGCGTTCCCCGCGCCGAGCTCGAAACGACGCTCAAGCAGGCGATCAAGGACTTTAAGCGGGCGTAACGAAATTTCGCCATAACGAATTGCCTAGTTGAAGGCGGGCGCTCCCGTCGAGGGCGGGGGACCCGCTTTCTCTTTCGCATGACCTTCTCTCCGCCGAGGAGTTGGCACTATTCTCGGGCGATCCTTACGCCGATATTGATATTATGCGTCTCATCGAGCACGATCACCCTGTCCGGATCGCATGGAACGCCCTCATGCTCAGCTCGATTCTTGTGTTCCTTTTTATTATCACCTATCGCGTCATCTTCCGGACTTTCTCCGGCGACGTACTGTATTACACGCTCAATTTCCTCTTCCTCGCGGATATCGGCGTTAACTTCAGGACCAAAGTCAAGATCGGGCATATACGCCTCGGGACTTCCTCTGAGATAGCCCGTAGCTACCTAGGCAGCTGGTTCGCAGTCGACGCGATCGCCGCCTTCCCCTTCGAGCCCCTTCTCGTCGCGGCTTTCGGCGGCATCCCGACGGAGCCCAAGGCTTTTTTCGTCTACCTGCTCTTCCAATCCCTCACCCTCGCGAAGCTCCTCAAGGCCGGCCGCATCTTCAAGGAGCTTCAAGAGGCTATCGACATACTGCCTGCGATACAGCGCCTCGCCATCTTCGGCTACTGGCTAGTCGCGGCTCTCCATATCATGGCCCTCGGTTGGATCCTCATCGGGGCTTCCGAACAGCAGCGACCCCACTTCGATCAATTCTTGCGGGCATTCTACTGGGTCACGACTACTATCGCGACTATCGGCTACGGCGATTACTATCCCAATCACGACAGCAACGCGCAGATAATCTATACGATAATCGTGCAGATCTTCGGAGTCGGCATGTACTCGTACATGATCGCAAACGTCGCCAGCCTCGTCGCCAACCTCGACATCGCGCGCAGCAACTACCAGCGCAGGCTCGAGGAGGTCAACGCCTACTTGCGCGCTCAGCGGATTCCTTCCGACCTGCAGGAACGCGTGCGCGATTACTACTCCTATCTCTGGACCAAGCAGCGCGGCGTGAACGTCGCGAACGTCCTCGACGACATACCGCGAGGCCTCACCCAGGAGATTCTCATGTTCCTGAACCGCGAGGTCCTCAACCGCGTGGAGATATTCCGCGGCGCCGAAGAATTGTTCATCCGCGAGTCGGTCCAGCTCCTGCGGCCGCACGTCTTCCTTCCCGACGAATACATCATCCGGCAGGGCGAGTATGCGGACTGCATGTATTTCCTGACGGGAGGCGAAGTGCGCATCGTCATAGGAGAGAACGAGGTAGCCCGCCTCGGCCCCGGGTCCCCCTTCGGTGAAACCGCCCTGATCGACAACCAGCACCGCAACGCGAGCATCATCTCGACTTCGTACAGCACGGGTTATCGTCTCGACAAGGACGACTTCGAGGCGCTGAGGTCCAAGTATCCGGATTTCGACCGCAAGGTCCGCGAAGTGGCCGAGCGACGCAAGATGGCGAACGCCGCGGTGAAGCCCGATGGTGAATCCAAGCCCTAGGAAAACGCGGCTGGTCGAAAGGGTCGGCTGCCCTCTGAACCTTCGATACAATTTCCTATCGATCGAATACTGACTCCGATAAGCTGCCTGGAACAGCTTCGGTTTCGCTTCCCTGTAGCTCCGAGCGGAGCGACGAAAAATAGGTTGAATTCGTATTGACACCGGTTGCAGAACGGGATAAGTTACAACCGGTTGCACAATGGAGACACTAAAAAAGCTCAAGTCGATCGAAGACATCGCGATCCTCGCCGGCGTGTCCAAGTCCACTGTATCCAGGGCGCTCAATGACAGCCCCTTGGTAAACCCGGAAACGAGAGAGCGGATTCTAGCCATCGCGCAAGAGCACGATTTCAAGCCGAGTTTTTGCGCGCGCAATCTCTCCATGAAAACGAGCCAAACGATCGCTTTCGTCAATCATGCCTATGGAAAGGGCGAATGCGGGGTATCCGACCCCTTCGGCATCGAGATAATGGGCGGCATCGCCATAGGCCTCCACGAGCTCGGCTACGGTCTCCTCGTCGTCCATGTCGACCCGGCGGATAAAGCTTGGCCTTCCTACTATCTGGATTCAGGACGCGTGGACGGCTTTATCCTCATGACCTCTGAAAAGAAGCGGGACCACGTCGAGCTCCTCAAGGGCATACACGCGCCGTTCATCGCGTGGGGGCACGGCGGGGATGAATACTGCTCGGTATGCTGCGACGATAAAAAAGGAGGTAGGCTCGCGACCGAGCGCCTGATTTCCATAGGGCGTCGCCATATAGCTTTCCTGGGCGGCTATCGCATAGAGGCTGAAGTAAAGAAGCGACACGAAGGCTATTCCGGCGCGATGCGGGATGCAGGCATGGATCCCCGCGCCCTCGTCGCCTACGGGGATTACTGCGAGGCATGCGCCGAAGGGGAGATCGAGAAGCTTCTCGAGCGCGAGCCGAAAATGGATGCCGTATTCGCGAACAGCGACTACATGGCGATCGCGGCGATTCGGCGCCTCGCCGCGCTGGGGCGACGCGTGCCCGACGACGTCGCGGTAGTGGGATATGACGATCTGTCGATAGCCTCTTATGTTACTCCAGGCTTGACGACGATCAGTCAGCACGTGCCGCTGGCCGGCCGCATGCTGGCGCGCGATCTCGTAGCTTATCTCGAGAAACGCGTAATTTCGCACAATGAACTGCCGGTAGAGCTCATCCTGCGTGATTCTGCATGATTTTTATAATTTTAATGGAACCGGTTGCAGTAAAGGAGGGAGTCATGGACGAATTGATGGTGGGGCATGCGTTCCTCGGGAGCGAGGATGCGGAAAATATTCGGCCCTCTGCGGTCGAGCTCCGCGATGCCGATAGGGAATACCGAAAATCGAGGCGTAAGGCATACTGTCGCAAGCTGCTTCATGCCTTCGGCTTTGGCCCAGCGGGCCCGTCGCTCCTGGAAATGAATGCCGACGGCGAATTCCGAATCGATTTTGAGCGGATAGAGGGGATAGCCGACGAGACCGGATGCCTTCGCTCCGGTTTGCCGCCATTGGCGAAGAGCCTTCTGCGGGAATGGCGGCGAGCCTTTTCGCGCCTCGCCATCAGCGAAGATGAGTGGGTATTTACGCTTCGCTCGGAGGGCGGCCTTTGGTATCTGGAAGGCGGAGCTCCGGCCCTCGTCAGGCTCGAACTCATGCGCATGCAAGGAGAACGCGGACTCCGAGCCAAGCTGCATTCTCGTCCCGATGACTATCGCTGCGAATCGTCGTCGCCTGCGCCTAGCTGCGACGGGGATTTGGGGGCAGCATAGCCTTTCGCCTTCGACGCTATATTTATCGCTTCCGGAACTATAAATTCTCGGAGCCCGGCGATTTATCATGCTCGTTTATCACAACGGAGGTTAAAGATGCCCAAGCTCGACCGTTTGCTCAAGACTAGGGCGACGACGCGCCTCGCGCCCGAAGCTCGTCCTCCTCGCGCCCGTCTTCAAGCTGACGGGCAGGTGGGGGCTCGTGTCCTTCGGGCCCCATTTATGCCGGTCATATATAAGCGTAGGCCCAATACCGAGATCGATCATGTGCGCAGGCAGCTCTTAGCGGATTACTGGGCGGACGATCTCGTTTCGGGGGCCGTCCAGCTCCTGCACCTGCAGAAAGTCGTCCGGCGCGATCTCCCGCGCATCCGTTCGAAGATGCTGGTCGTAGTCGGGAGCAAGGACGCAACAGTACCCCTTTGGGTCGCGCCCTATATCGAGAGACGGGCTTTAGGAGTCGCATCCTTCGAAACGAGAATCCTCGAGGGCGCCATGCACTGTTTCCCCTTAGGTATGTATAGTTCGGAGGCTTCCCTCGTCGTGAAGGAATGGATGGCGAGGCCTTAGGTTTGTCGGGGCGGATTCAACTTCATTCCGCGAGGCCCGGCCCGGGCAGGTATTCCGTCTTGACGTTGGACATGGAATCGAAGAGATTGCGCTTGAGCCTGCTCGAGCCGCCCGTGAGGTCGGCTATCTTCCGCCGAACCTCGCGACGTTTGGAGTCGACGCCGTAGGGGCAGGTGCATGCCGCCGAGCGGAAGCCCTTGGCTTCGGCGAAGGCGATGACCTGCCGTTCCTCGCAGAGAGCGAGGGGGCGGATCACGGAGACGGGGTACTTCGCGTAGCGGAAGACCGGCAGCATCGTGGATATCTGGCGCTTGTGGAGCATGTTCATGAGGAGGGTCTCGACGATATCGTCGAGGTGATGGCCGAGGGCTATCTTGGTGAAGCCCTCCTTCATGGCGTAGGCCAGAAGCTCGGTCCGCCGCTGCATGGAGCACCAGAAGCAATTCATGGAGAAGCCGGGCTTCAAACGGGCGATCACGGGGACGTCTATCGAAACCGGCTCGATGTCCCAGGAGCCGAGAAGGTCGAAGAGGGCGGACTTCTTGCAGCAGGAACAGAAGTCCGTGGCGACGTGGATCGCGCGGAGCTCATAGCGCACCGGCCACCAGCGACGCTTGGCAGCCAGATCGTACGCCATGCTCGTGGAGTCCTTGCCCCCGGACACTGCCACGAGTATTCGATCGCCTTCCTCGATCATCGAATAACGCCTGATGGCCGCTTCGGTCAGCTTGGCGAGTTGCGTTTCTGCGTTGTACAAGGGCGGCATCCTAGGAGTCTGTCGAACGGCGCATCAAGTAGCGGAATACGCGGAGGGTAAATTCGACGCCACGGAAAACGCGGAAGTCGCGCTTCCCGTGGCGAGGAATGTGGCCGTATGCGAAGCGCTTACTTGGCGCCGAGGATCGCGTCTTTGCAGGCCTTGGAGACGGAAAGCTTGACGGCGGTCTTGGCGGGGATCTTTATCTGTTCGCCGGTGGCGGGGTTGCGACCGAGCCGAGCCTTGCGCTTGTTGAGCTTGAGGATCCCGAGGCCGGGAATCGCGAACTTCTTGTTCTTCTTGGTCTCGCGATAGGCGAGCTCGACGAAGGACTCGAGGAAGGCGGCGACTTGCTTCTTGGTAAGGCTGTTCTTCTCGGCGAGCTGCGCGATAATCTGAGCCTTTGTAAGGGACTTGGGAGCGGTTTCTTTCGCATTAGCCATCGACATCTCCTTGGGAAGTTTTGTCTACTATAATACCGGCTTGCCGCCCGGCGCAAGTGGAATCAGCGTCGGGCAGCACTTTTACCCATATTTTACGGGAACAATCGACACACAACCGGTGAATAGGCCCGTTATTCACACTCGTTCTCCGCCGGTCCCTCGGCGACGGCCTCGGCGTCGGATTTGGCCTTGTCGGCCCGGACGTTGCGGTAGATGAGGAAGGCTCCCGCGATGATCGCCACGGGCGCGAGGAAGGCGAAGAATTTGGAGAACGATCCCACGTCCTTGTCGAACTGAGTGCCGAGCGAGAAGCCGACGAGCATCCAGGCGGGCGTCATTATCGTAGCCGCCAGGAAGTCGTAGAACATGAAGCGCGGCCAGCGCATGCGGAGAAATCCAGCGCTCATGATCACGGGGGCGCGGAGGCCCACGACGAAGCGCGAGGTGAAAACGATAAAGGGGCCGCGCCGGTGAAAGTAGCGCTCGCCGCTCAGTATGCTCCTAGGCTTGATGAACCTCGCGAAGAGCTTATGGCGAATGATCTTGGGGCCGAAAATCCTGGCGATCAAGAAGTAGCAAGTATCCTGGATGAGGATGGCGAGGAGGGCGACGCCCGCCGCGAGGAAGAAATTGGTACTGGTGGCCCGCAAGGTGACGCCCACCAGGGCAACCGCGATCTCCTCGCAGATGGGAAGGGTGAAGCCGAAGAGGAGGAGGAAGAAGAAAGTGAAGGGGATGGGATTTTGGGTCACGAAGGTCGGAAGGATGGAGAAGAGCGAATCCAAAAAAAGCTCCCTGAACCGAATTTATGGGCATTAGCGCGACCCATGACGCGAAGCTTGAATCTAGCCCTGCGCGCGCGAGACTGTCAAGTTCATCGGAGTCCCCGAGCGCGCGCGTGAATGGCTTGGTCGAACGTCGGTTTTATGGGTAAACTACACGGCATGAATGGACCTTCGACCGTCGAACCGAAAAATAACGCATTTTTAAAAACCTACGGCCGGTCGATGAAGCCGGAGGGAATGGACGGGCCCATCGACCTGCTCATTTATCGCCCTATCGGCTTCGCCATCGCCTGGTGCCTCTCCTTCACCCGAGTGAGCCCCAATGCCGTTACCCTCGTGAGCGCTCTCTTGGGCATAGCGGCGGGCGTCTGCGCCATGCCCGGAACCGCCTCCGCCTTCCTCATCTGCGCCCTGCTATATCAGGCTTACAATTGTTTCGATTGCGCGGACGGCCAGCTCGCGCGCCTCACGGGGCGCTATTCGAAGGAAGGTCGGATTTTCGACGGGGCGGCGGACTATACGGTCAACGTATGCTTATGCCTAGGCTCCCTCGTCGGCCTAGTCCGAAGCGGGCAAAATCGGCTCGTGGCCCTGGCGGTCGTCGCCGCTGGGGGACTGGCCATGGCCTTCAGCTGCCTTATATTCGACAAGGTAATCATGCGATACGCGAAGTTCGTCGAGGGCGGCGGGGACGATGATGCGGCGGAAATCCGGGAAGCCCGGGAGAGCGCGGCTTCGGCGAAGGGAATCCTGCGGGTCCTGTGGCGGATCTACGCCTTCTATCTGGGGATCCAGAGCGGGAAAATGGCGCGGATTCCCGCGGTCGCCGATTCGAGTGCTTCAAGGAAAGCCTACGCGGATTACTTGAAGCCCCTCATCAAGGCTTGGAGCTTCGCGGGCCCGAGCGCCTATGTCCTCTATTTCCTGATATTCGCCGCCGTCGGTAAAGTGCTTCTCTTTTTCTACGCTTCTATCATCATCGCCATAGCCAGCCTCTTGTTCCTCGGCACGCAGCAACTCTTCGACATGCGATTCGCGGCTAAGTATCTCGTCAAGGACTAGCGCGGGCTTGAGGCCGAGGGGGACTATCTATATAATTCCTCCGATTCGGAGGAAAGCATGAACCCTGCTCTTCATACGCTTCAGGAACGCGGCTTCATCCAGCAGTGCAGCGACATCGAAGGCCTGTCGAAGGCGATGGACTCGGGCCCGATCACGCTGTACGAAGGCTGCGATCCCACCGGTCCCTCCCTGCACATCGGCCACATGGTCCCCTACTTCGCGATGCGACACCTCCACGAGGCGGGTCACAAGGCGATCGTGCTCATGGGCGGCGGCACCGCCCGCATCGGCGACCCTTCCGGGAAGAGCTCGATGCGGCAGATAATCTCGTACGACGAGATCGACGCCAACACCGAACGCTTCCTGGCCCAGATCGACAAATTCCTCAAGCTCGACGGCGAGACCATGTACGCCGAGAACAACAAGAAGTGGCTCGCCGACCTCAACTACATCGACTTCCTCCGCGACATAGGCCGGCATTTCTCGGTCAATCGCATGCTCTCCTTCGAAGCCTACAAGATGCGGATGGAAACCGGCCTCTCCTTCATCGAGTTCAACTACCAGCTCCTCCAGAGCTACGACTTCCTCCAGCTCTACAAGCGGTACGGCTGCCGCCTTCAGATCGGGGGCGACGACCAGTGGGGCAACATAGTGGCGGGCATCGAGCTCATCCGCAGGATCGAAGGGGCCGAGTGCTTCGCCCTGACCTTCCCCCTCGTGATGACGAGCGACGGAAAGAAGATGGGCAAGACCGAGAAGGGGGCGCTCTTCCTCGACCCCGCGATGACGAGCCCCTACGATTTCTTCCAGTACTGGCGCAACGTCTCCGACTCGGACGTCGAGCGCTTCCTCCTTATGTTCACCTTCCTGCCGATAGACGAGTGCAAGTCGCTCGCCGCGAAGAAGGACGCAGAGCTCAACGAGTCGAAGGCCCGCCTCGCCTGGGAGGTTACCGCCCTCATCCACGGCGTTCTTGAGGCGGACAAGGCCCTGGCCGCCGCCAAGGCGGTCTTCGGGGGCGGTGGAGACATCGATCAGGTCCCTTCCAAGGAGATTCCGCGCTCCGATATGGCCGCGGGCATCGGCGTCCTCGATCTATTCGTCCTCGCCTCCCTCGCCTCCTCCAAGAGCGAGGCGCGGAGGCTCGTGCAGCAGGGCGGAGCAGTCGTCAACGATCGGAAGGTCGAGGATGAGAAGGCCGTGATCGACGCTTCCTGGCTCGATTCCGAGGGCACGCTCTTCCTTCGGGCGGGGAAGAAGCGGGTGTTTCGCATTGTCGCCAAGTAATCGCTATACTTGGCCTAATGGCTAGGCTAAAAACCACCAGTCGAGTCCGCGCCGCGCGCGGACTCGAAGGTCGGACCATCCCCGCGAGGTCCGACCAGTGACGAGGAACGATTTTTCCAAGGAGCTGGGCGGCATACAGATGTTGCTCCGCGAGCATCAATACCTGCAGTACTCTCCCTCGGGCCAGGCGGAATACGCGCGGAAAGTCCAGACCTGCTCGGAGCAGTTCGCCTATCTCGTCTTCAAGAAGACGGGCGTGCCGGTGAAGGCCCTGCCTGGCATCGTGCCCATCGAGGCGATACGCGATCCGAGCTATGCCTCCGGTCGGACTATGGCCGAGCGGGCGGCCAAGCGCGCCTATGCCCTCGCGAAGAAGGCGAGGGGCAACGATAGCGAGTACTACGCGCAGTGCGCCGTTCTTTGGGAGAAGGCGTGGGCGGAGATGTCGGCGCCCGACAGGAAGACGACCTAGATCTCCGCGACCACGTGCCCGTGGTAGTACTGGTCCCGAAGCGCGGCTATCTGCTTGTCCGCGAGGTAGTCGTCGAAGGACGCGAAGCGGTCGATCACGCCGCCAGGGCATATCTCGACGATGCGATTGGCTATCGAGGTGATGAACTCGTGGTCGTGGCTCGTGAAGAGGAGGACGCCTCCGAACTCTATGAGGCCGTCGTTGAGCGCCGTGATCGCCTCGAGGTCGAGGTGGTTGGTCGGCTCGTCGAGGATGAGGCAGTTCGCCCCGGAGAGCATGAGCTTGGAGAGGAGGCAGCGCACCTTCTCGCCTCCGGAGAGCACGCGGACGGGCTTGAGCGCGTCGTCGCCGGAGAAGAGCATGCGGCCGAGGAAAGAGCGGATGTAGGTCTCGTCCTCCGAGCTCGTGAACTGCTGGAGCCACTCCGTTATGGAGAGGTCGGAATTGAAGAGGGCGGTGTTGTCCATCGGGAAATACGACTTCGATATCGTCTGGCCCCAGGAGACCGAGCCCTCGTACTCCTCGTCCTCGCCCGCGAGGATCTGGAAGAGGGCCGTCTTGGCGAGGTGCTCCTTGCCGACGAAGGCTATCTTGTCCCCGCGGTTGACCGTGAGGTCGAAGCTCGAGAGCTGGCTCCTGCCCTCGAGGCTCTTCCCGAGGCCCTCGACCCTGACCACGTTGTTGCCCACGTCGCGGTCGGGCTTGAAGCCTACGAAGGGAAAGCGGCGCGACGAGGGGACGATGCCGGAGAGCTCGAGCTTCTCGAGTATCTTCTTGCGCGACGTGGCCTGCTTGCTCTTGGACGCGTTCGCCGAGAAGCGCTGGATGAATTCCTTGAGGTCCTTGGCCTTGTCCTCGTTGCGCTTCTTCAGGTCCTTCTGCTGCTGGACGAGGATGTTGTTCATCTTGTACCAGAAATCGTAGTTGCCCGAGTACATCCGCATCTTGCCGTAATCTATGTCGACGGTGTGGGTGCAGACGGCGTTGAGGAAGTGGCGGTCGTGGGAGACGACGATGACGATGTTCGGGAACTCGATGAGGTACTCTTCGAGCCAGGTGATCGACTCGAGGTCGAGGCCGTTGGTCGGCTCGTCGAGGAGGAGGATGTCGGGGTTGCCGAATATCGCCTGGGCGAGGAGTACGCGAACCTTGATGCCCTCGTGGACGTCGCGCATGAGCTTGTCGTGGTAGGACTCGGCCACGCCCAGGCCAGAGAGGAGGACGGCGGCCTGGGCCTCGGCCTCCCAGCCGCCGAGCTCGGCGAATTCGGCCTCGAGCTCCGCCGCGCGGATTCCGTCGGCCTCGCTGAAGTCGGCCTTCTCATAGAGGGCGACGCGCTCGGCCCGGACGTCGTGGAGCTTGGCCCAGCCCATGATCACCGTGTCGATGACCCCGTGCTCCTCGAAGGCGAAGTGGTCCTGGGCCAGGACGGCCATGCGCTTGCCGGAGCCTATCGAGATCTCGCCCTTGTCGGGCTTGAGCTCGCCCGAGAGGAGCTTGAGGAAGGTGGACTTGCCCGCCCCGTTCGCTCCGATGATGCCGTAGCAATTGCCCGGCGTGAACTTGAGGCTGACGTCCTTGAATAGGTAGCGCTCGCCGAAGGCGAGTCCGAGTTCTGTTACGCTTATCACGGTATCACATTAATCGCATGGAAAGGCGGCCGTATTCAAGTGCCGAAGCGGGGCGCGCGCCATTGGCGCGGGCCCTAGGCGCGAGCCGCGGCGGGTCGCGGGGAGGAGAAGAAGTCGGCCATGAGCTCGCAGAGCTCCGGGGAGAACTCGATGGCCGCGCGGACTTTCTGACTGCCCGTAGGCAGCCGCTCCGCCCTCTCGATCTTGCCGTTTACGGTGAAGCGGAATTTCCGGAAATACAGGCTGACCGCGACCGGCGTGCCCGGTTCGAGGTCGGGCGAGCGGAAGGGCATGATGAACTCGAGGCGATTGACCGCGATGTTGAACAGGGCGAGCTTGAGCGGTTCACCCCCGGCGTTCATTACCGCGTAATTATTGTAGCCAAGCCTGCGGGAGTTATCGGCGTCGACCTGAACGGTCTTGTCCTTGTAGTCCTGCCATCGGATGCGAAGCGTTTCGAGGCCGATGAGGTGATCGCCCAGCACCTTGGCGAGGGCGGGGGGGATCGGCTTGAAGTCGCAGACGATGAGTCCGACCCTGTCCCTGCCCTTCATGAGCCCTACCGCGGATATCTGGCAGCGGCAGAATATCTTTTCCGGCTCCTTGACCGTGGGGCGCTGGATCGAGAAGGTGAGGCCGGCGAGGGAGCCCTTGTAGCGTTGGAAATAGACGATTTCGTCCTTGGAGAAGGAGCCGATCAAGACGACTCTGCCCATCGATATCTGATAGGGAACGCAGGCGAGGGTGTACGTGTCGACCTTGAGGCTCGTCTGGGACTGGATGATGCCCGTGGAGTCGAGGACGAAGGGGCTGAAGGAGACGACGACGTCCTTGAACTGCTCCTCGTAATTCAAGGTCTCGATTTTTTGCATACCCGATCAACTATGCCCGCGCCGTGTCACCAGGTCAAGATGGCCCGCGTTCGCCGTCCTTCCGGCGAGGAAGATCGCCGGCTCTTTCCCGAGTGTCCAGGGCATCGCCTTCCATGAGGATACGCTCGCCGAGCGTATGCGCTCGGAGGGCGAGCAGAGGGAGGCCGCGACACAGAGTCTCGTGCCTGGAGACAGCACCGCGAGGCAGTCTTCGAGGAGCTGCGCGTTGCGATGGGGCGTCTCGATGAAGAGCCGGGTAGCTCCGTCGGCGCGCACGCCCCGATCGATGGACGCCAGGGCGGCCCGTCGGCCCGCGCGGTCCTGGGGCAGGTAGCCGAGGAAGCTGAAGCGCTGCCCGTCGAGGCCGGAGGCGGCGAGGGCCAGGAGGATCGACGAGGGGCCTACGAGGGGCGCGACGAGGATGCCCCGATCGTGGGCGAGGGCCGCGAGGGCCGCCCCCGGATCCGCTACGCAGGGCATGCCCGCCTCGGAGATGAGGCCGACGTCCTCGCCGCCTTCGAGCGGGGCGAGCAAGGCGGGTAAAGCCTCCGGCGGAGTATGCTTGTCGAGGCGGTCCATGACGACCTCGGAGGCGGCGGCGGCGTCGAGGATGCGCGAGAGGAGGCGCCATGCGGCCTTGTCGCCTTCGACGACGAAGCGGCGGAGGCACCTGACGCGCTCGATGGCGCGAGCCGGTAGGATCGCTTCGGGCAGGGACTCGGGGTCGAGGAGGTTGGGAATAAGGTAAAGGACGCCTTTCGCCTCGGCCATGGTCAACTCGAGAGCATGCCGAGGGCTACGTCCACGAGGGCGCCGAACTGAAGGGCGAGACCCTCGGGAAGGCCGGACGCGAGGCCCCTGTAGCCCTCGGCTATAGAGGCCTTTTCGTGCCGCGACAAGGGCAGGCCCCTGCCTATCGCCGAGGACTCCAGGCTCGGGGAGCGGAGCGCGACCTCGCCGGCGAAGGCGATGCGCATCTCGACGAGGATGCCTTTCTCGGCCCGGGCGGAGAAGGCGAATACCGCCGTCTCGGGCGCGGGATAATCGCTGAGACCGACTTTCCGCAGGAGGTACGCGTCCCATCGCTCGATGGGCACGCGGATGCGGGTCATGAGGCCGCCTTCGGGGACGGCGGGCTTGCCGTTCTCGCCGACGAGCCTGTTCACGTTCATCCAGGTCGAGCCGCCTTGGTCGCGGAGCTCGACGAGGGCGTCGAGGCAGGCGAGGGCGGGCCAGGAATCCATGAATCGGCCCTTTGAGGCTATGTTGCCGCCCAATGTGGCCAAGTTGCGCAGGGCGGGCGAACCGATGCCTCGTACGGCCCGCGCGAGGAGGGGATGCAGCGCGGCCTCGCCCAGCTCGAGCATCTCCGATACCGTCACCGCCGCCCCGATCTCGAGGAAGCGCTCGGTGAGACCGGCTCGCCTGAGCTCGGGAAGGTCGCGGACGTAGAGGAGATCGGGAGGAAAGGATAGGCCCAGGCCACCTTGCTCGCGGAGTATGTCGCTGCCCCCCGCGAAGATGAGTATGCCCGGAATACGGCGCATGGTATCCAAGGCCTCGGCCAGGTCCTTGGGGAAATGGACGTCACTGGCCAGCACGGCGATATATCCTCCTAGCCCTGCGCTCGGCGACTGCTTGAACCGCCTTGACGATGGACTCCGGGTCGGTGCAGCGGCAGGGCGCCGAGGACATGTGCCTGATTATCTCGTCGGCGTCGGGCCTGGGGTTGCGTTCAAGGAGGGCGGCGGCCACGAGTATCTTCGAGGCTTCGCAGAAGCCGCAGGTCACTACTCCTGCGTCCATGAAGCCCGAGGAGATGTCGATGTAGTCGTCGGTCTGGGCGAAGCCCTCGATGGTTATCACTTCCTTGCCGCGCGCGGAGAAGGCGGGAACGATGCAGGAGGGCACGAGGCGGCCGTTCAGGAAGATGAGGCATCTGCCGCAGCGCCCGCATCGGCAATCGGAGCGGACTCCGAGGAGGCCGAAGGAATCGCGGAGGATATCGGAGAGACGGTCCACCGAGCCGACCTTCGCGTTGACGTCCTCGCCGTTGAGGATGAACGAGATCGTCATGTCGACTCCAAGGGTTTGAGGATGGCCGCGGCGGTGACCGGCAGGCTTGAAAAGGGCGAGTCAGCGGCCTGCGCGAGGGCGGAAAGGAATGCGGCGGGCACGGTATCGAATGGAAGCTCGCCGATCCCCTTCACGGCCTCCCGGCCCGAGGGTTCGAGGAATTCGATCGAGATCGGCGGAAGCTTCTGCATGGGGAGGAGTCCGTAGCGGAAGTAAGCGGATCCCTCGGCGTCGGCCGAGGGATCGAATCGTTCGACGAGGCAGGCTCCGAGGGCGTCGGCCACGCTGGAGCGCAGGGAAGAGGCCGCGCGATCCGGCGCTACGACCTTGCCGCCGTCGACGCAGAGCCAGACGCCGAGCATTCG
>Ga0265330_10000991_pt1 | contig 17344 bp, 12 predicted proteins | sample 41919metaG_FD_202083 | JGI IMG/M metagenome (GOLD analysis project Ga0265330, IMG submission 202083) | Rhizosphere microbial communities from Carex aquatilis grown in University of Washington, Seatle, WA, United States - 4-19-19 metaG | ecosystem: Host-associated > Plants > Roots > Rhizosphere... | reverse complement strand
CAAGCTCGCTGTCCGGCGGTGGTTCAAGTGCAATGTCGAGTGGCGGAGCAACCTCGCCGCCCGTCAACACGGGCGGTTCGAGCTCGATGCCTGACACGGGTGGCTCCGCGGGCGCTGTCGGGGGAGGGGGATCGAGCGGTGGTTCATCGGGGAGCAGCAGCGGCGGAGCAGCTGGTGGCAAGGGAGGCAGCGCCAGTGGCAGTGGAGGCGCCGGAGGATCCGGTGGTGGCTCATTGAGCGGCGGCAGTGGGGCAGCTGGTGGCAAGGGCGGCAGCGCCAGTGGCAATGGAGGCGCCGGAGGATCCGGCGGCGGCTCATTGAGCGGCGGCAGTGGGGCAGTTGGTGGCAAGGGCGGCAGTGCCAGTGGCGGGGGCGGTACCAGTGGCAGTGGGGGCGTCGGCGCTACTGGAGGAACCACCAGTACCGCGCTCGTCATCCCTCCCGTTCGCGATACCGCATCGAAGGTTCCCATCTCGAGCCCCCCCGCCGGATTCACTGTGGAGGGTAACTACGCCTATGGGCCGCTGACCTCGCAACGTATCGACGTGCTCTACCCGGTGGGCGGCGGCCCCAAGGCCACCCAGGTGCTCCCTATAGTCGTTATGTTTCACGGCGGAGCCTGGATTCACTCGTATACGAATAACTATCCGTCCGGAAAAGACCACATGTCGACGTTCTTCGACCGCTTCCTGAGCCACGGATTCATCGTGTGCAACGCCGAGTACCGGGTCAACGACGGCACCGTCGACGGCGCTCCTGCCCCCGCTGCTGTTCAGGACGCGCTCCTTGCCGCCAAGTGGTGCTGGGACTACATGGACTATTTCCACGGCGACAGGACCCGCTACGTCGTAACCGGAGCCTCAGCAGGCGGGCACCTGGCGTTGATGGTCGGCATGACCACCGCCGATGCAGGGCTTGGGCCCACGTCCCCCACGGATTTCAAGATCGCCGGCATCGTGGACGGATATGGACCGGCCGACATCGAGGCCGAGATCGATGGCGTGGCCGCGGGCTGGCTTCCGGCCAGCCTGCCCAATCGGTTGGCGATAGCCAAGCAAGTGAACCCCATGACCTATGTCCGTGGGGACATTCCCCCACTCATCGTGGTTCAAGGATCGAACGACACTACGGCACCGATCGCTGACAGCCTTCGTTTGGTAGCCAATCTGAAGACAGCTGGCGCGGACGTCACCATGCACCAGGTAGTTGGCGCATCTCATGGGTTTACCGATGCCACCTGGCCCGACGCAGAAGCAGCCATGTTCGGCTGGCTCACCGCCCGGGGTATGGGGAAGTAGTTCAGGGCCAGCGCCGGCCAGCCGTGCCGCTATTTTGCTAGCCGCATCACCTGACCACCGCTTGTGGTCACATTGCCCCAATAGAGAGCCGAGTCATCTTGATACAAATCGCCGAGGATATTTTGATCATAGACAAGAGGCTGCGCCTGGCAGTAGGTCGCAAGGCAACTGTTTAGCGTCCCATCCGATTGGAACCAGTAGACAGCCTTTGCATCTTCGGTTGCAGCGCCGACGGTTGTCGAGCTGGCTACGGAGAACAGCAACGAAGGTTTCGCACTCGGTCTTCCGTTGGGCAAGCTCACGCGGTATAGCCCGTTGCTCGGACCGGAAAGGAGCACGGATTTCGCATTCGCATCGAGGACGGAATATGTGTCGGGAATCATGTTGGCGGTCAGAGCCGTCAAACTCGGAGTGGAGATGCTCGCCGAATACAGAGTGGCGTCAAGGGGTGTGGTGTCGGGGTTCAGAAAGCTCCGAACCCAGTACACAGCGTCGCCGTAGGCGAGAAGACCCCAGTAGTTGTATAGGGTGACGGAGGGCGTGTCAGTGACGGTCTTCACGAGGGTACCGCTCGTCGTGTACCAAGCGATGGCTGCCTGGGTCTGACTCGGGTTACTGTACAGTGCGAAGTACTGCGCGGGGGGAGTTTGGCTCTTGAAGGTGATAAGGCTCCCGGGGCCAGGCAAGGGCGCCTTGGTTGCCGAGCAGTGGGTGGGGTCAGTGGAGTTGATGTCGCAGTACTGGAACACCTCGGGGGCTGGCGACAGGAAGAGCTTGGTGCCGATGACTCCCAGATAGTTTGTGTCGAAGTCTCCGGAATCCAATGGCGACCCGGCCGCGCCTGGGCCTGTCCTGCTGACCCGGTATGCCGTGTTCTTGAGCCCGCTGGAGACCTGGTAGTACACAGAAGCACTATCGACGCCAATGACGGAGAGTTGATAGGTATTGGTGACGACCACAGCGGGCTGGCAGTGGCCGGTGATGCAAGCTCCGCCAAGGCAGTCGTGGGGACACGAGCCACAGTTCTTCGGGTCGGTCTCGGTGTCGACGCAGGCGCCTCCGCATGTTGTCTTCGAGCACACGCAGTCGCCGGACTTGCCACCACAGGCAGCATACCTGGAGCAAAGCGGGTGACTAGCGTAAGGTGGTGCGCCTGCAGGCAGGCTGGTGCAGGTGCCGAGCGAAGGGGCTGCTATGTCACAGGCCTCACAGGATCCCGTACAAGCCCTGTCGCAGCAGTAGCCGTCCGCACAGGGCAGCGCGCCCGCGCAATCGGTGGTCTTCTGGCAAGTCTGCCCCTGCTTCCTCTTGCACGTACCAGCAGAGTCGCATGTCCCATCACAAAAGCCGGGATCGTCTTTGCCCCTCACCGCTACCCAGACCCCGCTCGTGCAGGTCTGACACGCACTCGTGCAGTCGCTGCGGCTGACGCACCCGACACACTGGTTGGTCGCCGGGTCGCAGGTACCGGCAGTGCCGGTACAGTGTTTGTTCGACGTGCAAGCGACGCACAAGCCGCTTGCCGCACAGGCAGGTCCTGCCCGACCTGCGCAATCGCTGTCTCCTGCGCATTTTGCGCACCGATTGCCCAAGCAGAGAGGCGCTGGCAACGTACAGTCCTTGTCCGCGCTGCATGTCCCGGGCGCGTCGACGGCCGGTACGTCGGGAGCGGCATCAGGTCCAGTGCCGCCACTTCCGGCAATTCCACCGCCAATATTTCCGCCGCCGCCAGCCCCACTGCTGCCTCCTGCACTGCTACCGCCGTTCGCACTAACGTCGCTAGCGGTGACTCCACCGGCACCACCCCCGCCGCCGCCAACGCCACTGTCGGCGACACTGCTAGCTCCGGTCACGCTGCCGCCGCCTGCACTGCTACCGCCATTTGCGCTGGTGTCGCTGGCGGTGACTCCACCCGTACTGCCACCCACGCTGGCGTCGACAGTCCCGCTGTTGCCGCCAACCCCACCGCTCGACGAAGGCCCGTCCGTCGCGATCTTGCTGTCAGCGACCGGACCAGGGCCATCGCTGGGCCCTGCTTCTCCACCGGTGCCACCGCCATCGCTTTGCTTTCCCGCGACCGCAGCATCGGCTGCCTTGATTTTCATGGGCTTCCCAAAACAACCGGCAAGGCTAGCCAGGGAGAGGAGGGCAAGAACCAACGAAACAGCTGAGCGATGTGTGAACACTAGAATCTCCCTCTCAGAACCATGGATGCCCCGTCCGGGGCCAGAGCGGGCAGCAGAGCCACGTTGGTCGACTTGTCGTTCGGCCAGCCCACAATATAGAGAACCACGCCGGTCGCGATAGCAGCGGCACCGACGCCGTAGCTGACCCATCCCCAGGTTTCCAGAGACTTGCGAAGATTTTCCTGGGCCTGGGTGGTGCCTCCATTCTTGTCCGCGTCAGAAGACATGCTCTGTGTCTTCAGCGCCAATCCAACGCCCGTGCCGACCGCAGCCAATCCGACGGCGGCGCAGACTATCCCGGCGACACGCAGCCCCTTGCCTTGGCTGCCGTCCGACGGTGGCGGAGCCGACTTCGTGGACACCCTGCCCAGGCTTGTTCACGTTGTGCCCCCTCTCCTCGGAATGCCTCGGCATTTCAGATGTTCCTAGTTTTCACGCCTGCTAGTGATGGAGCTCTGGAAAACACATCTTCCACGCGTATGCATCAGCGTTGTTGCTGGCGTAGAGAAGCAGGCCAACGGTTATCAGGAACCATCCTATCTCCACAATGAGGACTAGGAATGCAAACACACGCAAACAACGCAACGTCTTGTTGGCGGGATACACGCAATTTTCTCGTATCAGATGTCGCTCGTGAACCGACGGCACAAAGGTGCCCGGTGCATCGGCGAAATGAACACAATATTTGCGGTTCAGGCGCCTCAGCAGCAGGGCTGGGAGCGACCATACAAGCACAAAGACGCCAGCCAACGGTGCAAGGAAGATGGGGAACCAGCCTCCTCCCGAAAAGAAGAGGCAAAGCCCGCCAAGGAGTAATGGTCGTACAAGATATGCAACGAGCGCATTGACACCGATGAACAGACCATACGCAGCCATCGCCGAACCGAAGCTTGGCAATTGTTGTGGAGGCCCGCGATGGCTACCCTTGGCCGTTTGGCCTGGTTCACTGGCGCTGTCGATCGGCGGCATGGCTACTTTCTGCGCTGCGCATATCCGTAGAGCGCGCCGGCAAAGCGGCAGCTCAGCCACACGGCGGGGGATGAGCTTGCAACGACATTGTCTAGCCCACGGTGCAAGAGCCTTGCGGAGTACGAACGACCGGGCCAGGGTGTTTCATGAAAAACCGCGACAGTTTCATGGTGGTGTGGGAGCGCCGGATGTTCGCCAAGGCAGGCGACATATTGGCGATGGGTGTGTCCGGTCACGATGACTGAGTAGTGGTCTGGACCAGTACCAGTGGGCTTGCGGTATTGGTAGCCAGGATCGAGATTTGTGTCAGCGGCGCTGTTGCGAAAGGCCTCCCGTCGATTGCCCTCAATATTCTTGGCCTCGTCGCCCACTCCCTTCAGTTCCGCGGCAGCGTCTAGGCTGGTCCAGAAGATGCCGCTGAGAATATGTGCCGGTGCATTGGCAGCGTCTCGCAAATGCCCGTGCTCGATGAAGATGGCATCGTTGACTCCACGGCGGATAGGGGTGACGTCGGTGACGAAGCTGTCGTGGTTGCCGCCTACGATCGTCCAGTCGGCTAGGTCGGCGTTGATGCGGCCTTGCGCTGTGAATAGGCCCCGGGCACCCCGGTTTTCCCAACCCTTCGGGGAAATCTGCTGCACGCGTTCGATCGCCTCTCGCATCTTGAGCCAGATGGGCCGAAGGCTGGGGTCGTCCCACTTCACGGTTAGCAGCTTGCCGACATCCCGCTGTGAGAAAATCTCGTCTAGTTTGCGGCTGGCGATTTCCCTCCGCAAATCGTCCCGATATTCCTCAACGAGCGTCTCCGAGAGCGACAGACTGGCGCCGATCGATGTGAAGAGACTGCCGAATCCCTGCCCGTGGGCGAAGCACAATAGCAGCGCGGATTCCCACAACTCATAGCAATCACCGACCTGATAGACCTCGACCGGGTGCCTGCGTGAGAAGAGCGCGATTTGGTCAAACAAGTTGCCCAAGTAGCTGGCAAGGGACTGTCCCCCGGGCCACGGCTCAAGAAAATTGTCGGCGGCCGAATGGGGAAACATGTGGAGGTGGAGGTCAGGGATCAAAAACATCAGCGAGTCCGAGGTGAATGGGATAGGGACCCTATAATGGTAGCGTTGGGCATTCCCCTGGCGGTACCGTTCAAAACGGTCGCCGAAGAAGCGGGCATAGAAGACCAAATCGCCTGGCAGTGCGTGGGCGCCGGTTTCTAGAAAGTCCCCAACGATGGCGCCTCGGCCCACAGGCGGGTGGTGCCCATGCGTTTTCGGTGCCATGAGATCCCAAAGCGCAACCTCATCCGGCGAGATCATTCCAAAGGGCGCACTGCCTTGCGCTGGCACCCTCTGGGGTGACGACCAGGCACCAACATCCAGGTACAGGAAGTGGCGCAGGTCAGACCGACTGACTCTGTGGGTTGCCCCGCTGGCGCCGGACCTGGGGATCGCCACGCGGGGATCGGAATTCCGCCGAAGCGCAGACGTTGGAACATAGAAGTACGAATTGCTGCTCTTGGGAGAGACGCGGAAGTAGTCAAAGGTAGCAAGGGCGAGGAGGAGTTGGTTCCCGTCCATCCCGCCCTGATGGTAGATGTCAAAGAAGGCGCGTTCGTCTGGGTGGCATCGGGAAGGATCCTTCTCATAGGTGTCCCGGTAGCGGCTCCTGGCGTATCGGTCGAATTCGGAATGCAACCAGTCGTTATTTGGAAATTCGAGAATATCGGCGGCGACTGCCGATAGCGACATGGGTAACCCATTCTCGTCACCATCGGGAAAGTATAGACGCAGCAGAACACCTCGGAAGCTTGCCCCGGCAGGAGCCTTCAAGGCCGGCGCATCCGCATCCACCGAGATCGGGCACCACACGGTGCCATGGTCATCGAACTTGTAGTTTCTTTGCTCTGCAAGGTGCAACAGGCGATCGAGCGCGTGATGGCAGCGTGCTTGGGCTTCCGAGAAATCTTGCATGCCTGCTCCGTGCGCTGGTCTGCCTAAACTCCAAAGACCTTCTGTAGCTTGGCCCGAACAACTCCATTAAGTTCACCATCGGGAGTGAGGCCGTTGTCCTTGCGAAACCGGAAAAGCGCCTGGCGGGTGGCCGTCCCCAATACGCCATCGTCGTCTCCGCAATGGTAGCCGAGAACCAGGAGCCTTCCCTGCACCCCGGTGATCGTGTCGATAGGGTCGATGTGACCAAGGTCGATCTCGAACGCGAAAGCGTCGGATGACATACGAATCGTAACCCGCTTTGTCTTGGCTGGAATCGTGGTTTTGAGCCGCCCAAGTGCATCGGTGGTAGCCGGGACGTCGGGACTGCCCCTGACGATGACCGTGCAATCCTCGTTTGCTCTGGGCTTCTCATCCTGCACCAGCACCAGGTCAAGTACCGACGACTCTGCCCGAGAAAGCACGAAGGTATGTGTCTTGCCGGTTTCGACGAAGAATACCTTGGGCTTGCAATCGGGGACGCGGACCACGTCGCCAGGAAGAAGCACATTCGGGTTCCTCCTGGCCTGACGTAAACTGGCGTTGTCGGGATGGTTCCACACAGCCTCCCAGGACAAACCAAAACGGTCGCCATAACCGTGCTGTTCGAGGGCAACCCAGCCGGCCATCGCGATTCCTATTTCGACAGTTCCACCGGCAACGAAGTCTCGCGCAGCACCGGCGGCGGCATCGTCAGCCACGCTGTACAAGGCAAGGCGTACTTTGCCTCGTGGTCCCCCAACGTCTTCATCGCAGGCAAACCTGCCGTCCGCCACGGCGACCTGCTCACCCAGAACCACCGCCCAGGACGAAAACGGCCGACAGATCTCGCATCTGTAGCGTCGCACGAGCGTAGAGCAGGGCTTCAATGATAGCGCTCGGGCCGGCGCCGAAGACACGGCTCACTCTGGGGGCGACGACAAGATCAGACTCGGCAGCCAGCCGGGATAGGAAAGACGAAGCCTGCGCGACGAGTCCCGGCTCGTCCTTCTCGGAAGGCACGCAGGCGACAAGGCCGATCTCGGTCCCCTTGGCCAGACCAAGAGCAGTTTCGCGCAACGCGAACCCGCCCAAAGCCACCAGCCGGTCGACGCCCTTCAGCGTGGCGGGAATCGGCGTCGCCGCCCCGACCGGCCGTTTGTCCGCGCCTTTGGCGGGAGACGCTTCGAGTGCTTGTACTTCCGTGAAGATGGAACCGACGGTCGCCGGGGCATCCTCGCCGACCGGAGTGATGATGACAATGCGGCCAAGCGACAGCGGACCATAGCAAAGCTTCGCCTGGGCCTTGGCCAGTAGCGAAAAGCGTCGCTCTTCTGGCTCGATGGTCAGCGTATCGATCACGGCCGTTTCCTCCACGAGCCCGTCACTCGACGCAATTGCGACGGGTACTGCGAACGCGGGCAAATCGAACTGATCGTGAACGGCGGTGGTCATGTTGAAGAGGCGGATCTTCTCGCCGGGCAGGTATTTGTCCAACTGCTGGTCCTTGGGGGCGACGTTGAAGAACGCAGGCGAGAAGTCATCGGGAGGCAAGGGCATGCGCGATTTCTTCCACGCCTCGTCGTATGTGCCGGCCAGGGCGATTCGCTGCAGCCAGTGCGCGGCGATGGGACCGAACCCGACGGGGTCAGGTTTGCCGAAGAGCGCCCCGATGGCTTTTTCGGGATCCTCGAAGTTGGGCGCCGGCCGGCCATGCAAGGTCTTCGGGTTTCTGGCCACGCCCGATCCTGCCGGATTCTGCGGCTCAATGCATTTGCTGTCGGCAAGATCAGCGCCGCCGTAGCTGCGTTCCCAGGCAATGGGCACCCGGCTGACAGGGCGCGGACGCGACGGCACCACATCTGTCATCACGGCAGGCAACCAGATCCGATCCCCGAAAGCACGCACGCGCTTGCGCAGACGGGATCCGACTGCCAACCCGACCTCAATCTCGGTGATCGGCTTTGGGAAGGCGATGGCTCCGGCAAGCAGGACGTCGAGTTTGGGTTTTGTCGGTGCGATATCGCTGGCGAGCAGCAGTCCCGAAGAAGCTGGATCGCCGAAGAACTCGTCGAGCATGACAATGGGCGAGGACGGAGCGGGACAGATGGTGCCGGACTTGTCCCAGGTGTACGTGGCCTTCACAACAGCGACGACCTGCCAATTGCCGTCGAGGCCCATCGTGACAGCATGAGCGGCGTCGAAGTTTGTCAGGTTGATGATCGTCACCGCGCTCCGTTCTCCTTGCCTGCGGGCTTGCCTTGGTAGTACCAACCACCCGGTGCCAATTGGCCGTTGGCCTTCGCGAGATGGACAGTCCAGCTCGCCACCAATTCGGCGCGGGCCGCAGCCGACATGAGCAGCGAAGACTTCGTCGGCGGCACAAGGCCGGTGCGCACGCGAATTTCCAACGCCAACCGTCGCTGCGATTGAACCGGCTCGTCCGGCGCCGCAAGACGCGAGAGCAAACCTGACACCGACCAAGGCTCGCCGTGGAGCCTGCGGATCGCCGAAGCCTCATCAGAAGGATGCGTGGAACCGCTTCCCAAGATCATGCGCCGGGCTTCTTCAAGCGTTTCTCGGGGCACGCGGTCGGTGAAAGGACGAAGCGCCTGTACAGTGGCGACGCTGCCTAGGTTTGCCGCCGCGAGGACGAGATGGTCAGCTTCAACACCCGGCTGCTCGGCCAGCGCGATCAGGCGAGCTGCATCGGCAGCGTCGCCAGCGATCGCGAGCGCCTCGACGAGATGACGGCTGCTGGCGGCTCGGTCTGGCAACTGTGCCCGCACTTCTGCAAGCGCCTCGACCGAGCCGAGCGCGACCGCCGCGAAAAGCAGGGCATTCGCCCGCCCGGAAGTCGGCGCTTTGCGTGCCGAGGCCAAGAGCAGCGGGGCATTGTGGGCGTCGCCAAACCAGGCAAGCGCCTCCACGGCGGGTACCGCGATGGCATCGCTCGGATGGTTTGCGAGATTCAGAAGCTGCTCAGACGACAGCACGCCTTGCTCGGCAAGGAGCGGCAGAAGCAGGCTGCCGAGCGCATCGCCATCCGGTTTGAGGAGCAGCTTGAGCACGCCATCGAGCACAGTTGCGTCTGTGAACGTGCGCAGGATCGTGCCGGCAATAGCGGGCAGGGTTGGCCCTTCCGCGACGGCCCCTTCCAGCCGACGGCAAGACATTGCGGCGCTCGTTCCAAGAGGCTGGCAGCAGTGCCTTCGTCCACATGGTCAGTGCATGGGCGACTGGCAATGGCATCGTGCTTGGGCGGGTCAAGAGCGAGGAGAAGTCCAACGAGATCGCGGCAATTCCTCGGCTACTGCAACTTCTGAACGTCAAGGGCTGCCTGGTCACCATTGATGCCATGGGTTGCCAGAAACACATCGCCGAGGACATCCAGGGTGCGGGCGCGGACTACCTGTTTGCGGTCAAGGACAACCAGCCTACCCTGAACGTGGAAGTGGCGACCATCTTCGAGCATTGCCGTCGCGACCGGAAAGCATTCGCCCGTTGCCCACCGTGACCGATGAACGCTAGAGTAGTCGACTCCATCCGCAGCCGCCAGCACATTGCCGGACTATCTCCATGACTCGGGCCTTGTCCACCAGCCCCCTGGGGCGAGCTGCTGGTGCTCGGCGCGCTGGTGGCCACCAAGCGGCGGCGCCTCACAGTCCCGCGCAGGCCGGCAAGGCCTCCGCAGCGAAGGCCAGGCTCCGGAGGTCGTCGGCCAAGCGCTGGATGCCCGCTGGAATGGGCTGACACGAATTCATGTAGAGCGAAGGACATTGGGTCCCTACCAAGATATTTCCCCCGCTGGCCCGCGTGATGGACCAGACAGCCCCGTCGCTCGGCCGCTGGTCAACGCCATAGACATGCGAAGTGCTGAGCCCAAAGGCGAACTGAACATCGGCGTCGGTCAGATCTTGGGCAATCGTGGACACGTCGATGGCTCCCGATGAACCACAGGCCGGCAGGGCCGGCGAACAGGTTCGGACGCTGGGGCCATCCATGCTGCTGTAGTAGTTGCGAGTCACGGTCATGTGGCCTGCGGTATCCAAGGCGAAGCTGTCCTGAAAAGAAACCTTGCCGCCGTTGGAGCCGAAGGTCAGCGCGGAAGGCAGCGAGCAAACCAGCGTGGGAGCGTCAGGAGGAAAGCAAGCGCGCGCGGTGCAGGCGATTCCAGCGACGGTGCACTCGCAGATGTTGCACCCATCGCCAGCGTCTACCTGTTGCCCGACGGGAATCACCTTGCCCTGCCAGTTGCAGCCCGCGCTGCCGGCGTCAGGAATACCCATGCAGGAGCCGATTCTTCCTGATGACGGAGCCGAAACGTAAACGATGGTGGAGGAATTGGGTGAGAGTTGTTGGCTCTGCAGCACGGGGAAAATATTCTGTCCATCGCATCCACACATTCCCGCCGGGTTCAGGCAAGCGCCCTCCTGGCAGTTGTTCTGCACGCACACACCCTTGGCCGCGCATCCGTCGGCAACAGCATAGCCGCAGCTCAAACCCGCGGGACAATCGGTGTCCTTGGTGCAGGCTGCTGCGCCTGCGTCTGGCGGCTGGACGATGTACGGGAAATAGGGATAGATCTCGGATTCCGGTATGCCGAGATCCTGTGCGAGCTGGCTCCAATAAGCAGAGTCCGTGGACCGCACACAAGTGCCTGGGATGGACACAGACTGGCAGCCGTTCGGGTCGGCTGTCACCGTCAGTGTGCTTCCGTTGGCCAGGCTAAAGGTGAGCTGGTAGGTGACACCCCAGTTGGGAGGACATGAGTGGTACCCTGGTTGAACTCCTGTTGGAGCCACGGGTAACGCAAGTGTCGCCTGGTACAGGTCCTGAGCTTGGGTCGCGTCGGCCGTGGTCTGCACCGGAGGCGGAATATTGGACGGTATCGTGCTGGAAGTACTGAAACTGAGCCCGGTCACTTCGTCGACGGCTGGAGGTGAATCTCCGGGTTGAACCGTACAATCCCCCGAGCCGGTCGTACCACCGCTTCCGCCCGTGCCGATTGCGCCGCCCGTGACCGTGCCTGCGGAGCCGCCCACGCCTCCGTCGGGTTCACAGTCGGGGATAGGGCAACCGCAGAGATTTGACCTTGGTTGCCCAGCTGGCACACAGAACTCCCCCACGGGGCATTCCGTGACGAGGCACGTACTCGTTCCACTCGTGCCACCGTTGGCGCCGCCCGTTCCGCCAGTCACGACTCCGCCGGCACTGATGGTTCCGCCCACACCGCCGCCTGCCTGGCCGCCGTTTGCCGTGGCCCCAGCGCCTGCGGTTCCCCCACCAGGCTTCAATCCCGACCGGCTGCTGCACGCCGGTCCCAGCAAGAGAGCCGCCAAGAGGGACACGACGCCGGTAGACATTCTGCACATGGGATCCTCCAGGTGGTCAACCAAGCAGCAATCTTCGTGCCGAAGCCAGCGTTGCGGTTGCGGGAACGATTTCCTCGCACCGTCGCTGATATCGGTGCGGGCCGGCTCAGAATCCTGAGCCAGTGACCGAATCAACGCAGCGCGGATTCAGAATTCTGAGGCCACCAAGACGGTTTGATCAGGGATCGGCGGGACCGTCTACTGTAGCTTGCCCACGACGAATTCGTGCACCATCGCCAGATCGTCGAAGGCGAGCTTGCGTTCCAGGTTGTGATCGCGGTGTACATGATGAACGTGCGCGGGCGGAAGCGGCCTATGCACGAAGATGCCGCGGGAACACAGTCGCGCATCGGCGCGAGCGGTTCGCATGATCTCGTCCATAAACGTGCCGAAATCGGCCTCGCTCAGGTACGAGGACACGTCAGCGATCGAGTAGGCATCGAAGGTGCCGTCGGGGATGTCGGCGAGCGCGACAGCGGCCGGTGCGGTCACGATGGTGATCTTGGTTGTCTTGAGGGCCTCGCGGATGCGCTCGTACGAGCCCGGCAGCAGATAGATGGGCATCGCAGGCTCGTAGATGTAGCGCGCGAAGAAGACCAACTGCAGAAGGTGACTGTCGCGTGCGAGGTGATTGCGCAGGTACTCGTGCATGAGATCAAAGATGCGGCGATGCAGAGGTACCTCGGGGGGCACGAAGCGCCAGAAGCCCGGATCTTTCGAGAACAGCTCGAGGAAGGAGCGGCGGCACAGCATCTCGCCGACAAAGCGCCAGGCGCGCGTGTTCCATCCGTCGAGGAAGTGACGCTGCTTCGCGATGTCGTCGAACTTGAACAGCCGGTTGAGCCAGATCGGCCGCACCACGTGGGAAACGCGAGCCACGTGCACGAGAAAGCGCTCGAGGCTGCCCTGGAAGAGCGCCCCGCGCCGCACGATCTGCGGTTGAGAATCGAAGAAGTCTCCCGCGGCGTCGGAGAGCTCGGGGCGTAGGTTCTTGTAGACCTTGAGCCGATCGCGCGCGGGCCGCACCCCCAGAAAAGCCAGGTAGGGCTCGTAGGCCAGCGCGCGCATGGCCGCGATTTTGAGTTCGAGCAGATGGTTCTGCGTGGGGTTCACATCGACCGCGACGATCTCCTGCGGGCGATCGTGAAGCAGGTTGAGGACGCGTCCTCCGCCGGCCGTTATGCAGAACACACGCTTGCCAGGGCCGATGTGCAGCGCCTGCAGCTCGCTGCGGGAATCTTCGTTGCACGACGAGTAGCTGATGCGACCGCTGAATTTCTTCCAGGGAATCGCAGTGGGCTCACTTCCGGCCGAATCGCCTTTGGCATGACTCTTTTTCGAGTGCGACGGGTGGGGGGCCGGCTGGTGGGCGTGTTCGTGCTTCATGCTGGTGCCTCTCTGGCTCAAATCTGTCCTATGAATTCTTGTCGGATGGCTTCTCAGATTCCACCTTCATGCCGAATTTCTGCATGCGGCGCAAGAGCTGATAGCGACTGATGCCCAGGAGCCGGGCCGCCTCGGTACGAACGTTGCGCGCGCGAGTCATCGCCTGCCGGATCATGCGCACCTCGACATCGACCAGGGAATCCACGCCTGGCACGACCTCGAGCGGTCGGGTGGGGGGCAGCGGTCCCTTGCGGCCGAGCGTGAGCACGCGCTGGGGCAGATGTCTCAGCTCGATGTGCGACGATTCCGTCAAGATCACGGCGCGTTCGATGATGTTCTTGAGTTCGCGCACATTGCCCGGATAGGCGTAGCCCAGCAGCACTTCACTCACCTCGGCCGCCAGCGGATCGGTGGGCTTGTTGAGGCGCTCACTGTACAGAGTGCGGAAGTGCTCGGCCAGAAGCAGGATGTCGTCCCCGCGCTCGCGCAGGGGCGGGATGTGGATGGGAAAGACCGCCAGCCGTTGGAAGAGATCGTGGCGAAAGGTACCCGCCTCGACAAGGGCCGAAAGGTCTTGGTTGGTGGCGGCAACCACGCGGGCTTTGAGCGGAAGGTCGCGACTCGATCCCAGCCGGCGAAAGCTGCGGCTCTCGAGCACGCGCAACAACTTGCCCTGACCCCGCTCCATATCGCCGATCTCGTCGAGAAAGACCGTGCCGTCGCGGGCTTCTTCGAAGGCGCCGGTGTGCGCCTCCTGCGCGCCGGTGAAAGCACCGCGTTCATGTCCGAAGAGCAGACTTTCCGCGAGATTCTCCGGCAAGGCCAGGCAGTCGACCACTACCAGCGGGGATTCCGCTGGTCGCGATAGGGAATGGACGAACCGGCACGCCACCTCCTTGCCGACTCCGGTTTCCCCGGTAAGCAGCAGGGTGGTGTCCTTGGCCGCAGCCACCTTGCTCAGCTCGTCGACCACCAAGCGCATGGCACTCGAGCGCCCGAGCAGGCCCTGACATTTGGCTTCGGCAGCCCCGCGCGCTTCATCGCGCAGTTGAGCCCGCCGGCGCAATTCGAGCACCCGCTCGAGGATGGGGGCGACGCTGGCCTCCTTGACGATGTAGTCCTCGGCGCCGTGGCGAATCGCCCGCACGGCGTTGGGGATGGTCTGGTACGCGGTCATCATGACCAGCGCCGCGTCGGGTTGCTGGGTGAGGAGCTGCGGGATGATGCGAATGCCGTCGTCGTCGGGTAGACGATGGTCGAGCAGGATCACGCCATACTGCCGGCTGGCCGCGAACTCGAGCGCCTCGCGGCAGGTGTACGCGAGATCGCAGGAGATGCCCTGACGGCCAATCTCGCGCCCGATGGCCTGGGCGTAGAGATCCTCGTCGTCGACGACCAAGGCCCAGAAGGGCTGACTCATGCCGCACCGTCAATCGCGCTTCGCCGCACCGGGAGGACCACCGTCGCCTGGCACCCGCCGCCCTGGCGATTGCGAAGATCGACGAAGCCACCATGAGCGCGCGCGATCTTCTGGCTGACGGCCAGACCAAGGCCGGTCCCGTTCTTCTTGGTGGTGAAGAAGGGGCGCAGACACTCGGCCGGGCTCGCCGGCAAACCGGGTCCGCGGTCCTCCACAGTGATGGCCAGTTCGAAGCCCGTCTGTGCGACCTGACAGGTGACCTCGCCACCGGCCGGGGCGGCCTCCAGGGCGTTGAGCAGAAGGTTGAACACGACTTGCTTCATGGCTTCATAGTCGGCTTCAATGGTCAGCTCGGGATCCACGTCACAGCGAATAGTCTTGCCTGCCAGGCGATGGGCGCCGGCGAGCAATCGTCGCGCATCGTCCACCAGCTCGCCGATGCGCACCTGGGTCACCGTCATCTCGCGGCGCGCGGCCAGGTAGTCCTTGAGAGTCATGTCCATGCGCACGATCTCTTTCACCAGCGCCGTCAAAATGGTGCGCTGGCTGGGCGCGGTTTCGGGCTCGCTGATGAGACTATCGAGGGTGGCGCCGATAGCCACCAGGGGATTGCGAATTTCGTGGGCGAGATGCGCCGCCATCTCCCCCATGGTGGCCAGGCGCTCCTGTTGCACGAGATGGTCGGTGTCTCGTTTGCTTGCCTCGCGCAGAACCAGCAGAAAGCCAACCAGTTGGTGGAAATCGTCGGCCAGGAGCAACGCCTCGACGCGCACCGGGACCAGTGAGCCATCGCGGTGTCGGAGCACGGTGGAGCGCTCGGAATAGGCTTTCTGGGGATCCAGGGTTTGATGGCTGAGAATGTCCCTGACCTCGTCGGGCGCCGAGAAGAGCGCGCCGATGGGCCGGCCGGCTATTTCCGCCGCCTCGTAGCCCAGAAGCTGGGCCGTGGCGGGATTGCACGAGGTGACCAGGAGTTCCGGATCCACAAACAGTGCAGGCGCTGGATCGCCCAGCGTCAAGCGCACCAGCTGGGTTTCCAGCGACGTCGCCGACTGCCGGGGCGACGAGAGCGAGCACAAGACCCCTTGCACGCCGTCGAAGTCAAGACGCGTCAACGAAATGCGCAGATCGCCGTCGAGTTCCACGCTGCGCTCTCGCTGAGACTCTGGCCCGTCGAGAAAGGCGCGGACGTTGGTGCCAATGGTGCGCATGAGGTCGTTCTCGCGCAGGACACGTTCGATCGCCGTACTGCCACGCGGACCGTGGCCGCGCAGCTCGCCGCCCGCATCGAAGAGAAGGCTGTCGGGCTCGTCGTCGGGGAGGTGGTCGAAGAGCGTTTGGCTCTGGCCCTTGAGGTCGTTCTCCAGGATCTCGCCGATGCGCCGGCCATAGCGCAGGAGGACTTCGCGTTGCTGGCGGTTGAACGGCTGGATCCCTTCCTTCTCGAAGAGAAGGACACCGTAGTTTCGTGTGCTGCCGAGCGCGGGGACGCACCCATAGCGACGCGCGCCGACCAGACTGGTGATGGCCCCGATGATGAAGGGAGGCAGGGCCCCGTTGACCAGCTCTTTGAGAGAGGTGGTTTCGCAGAACCGCGCCTCACGCCAGGAGCGCGTGACCAAGCTCCCCTCGGCGCTTCTCATCGGCCACGAAAAATCTCGGAACGACGAGCCCAGCATCTTCTCGATCTCGTCGATGAGCGGGAAAACGTCGGCCGTGATCCCCAGGTGAACGCGAATTCTTTGCGTTTTCTCGTTATAGAGAATGAGGTTGGTGGAGCCGCAACCGAAGATCTTCGCCGCGCCGCGCAAGACGGCTTCCAGAAACTGCTTGAGATTGGTTGACTCCGCCTTCATGCGCACGGGGCATGATACCCGAGAGGCTGCCGCCGGCCCACCTGGAATCACGGAACAGCAGGGTCTGGGCGTGCGATTTCGCACGTCGGTGTATTTCTGCACGACGAAGCGAATGAGCGCCGCAATCGAGTCGTGGTACAACTCTCGGGAAATCCTGGGGCGCGCCCGACCGCATGGGGTGGTTCAGGGTTTGCAAACCGTCGCCCGGTCACGAGAAGAAAGGTGTCACACGATGAAGCTCTCGGTCGCGTGTAACTTCGATGAAGCGCTCCTCAAGGGCCTGGCTGGCTATCCCGTGTACGAAGTCTACGGGAAACTCACCACCGACTACTTCGGTGGCGGGCTCCCCGCCTTCTACTTGCCCCAGGTCAATCGCCAGGTGCTCGAGCGCACGGTGAAGACGGCGCATGAGAACGGTATCCAGTTCAACTACTTGCTCAACGCCTCGGCCATGGGCAACACCGAATTCACGCGGGTCGGGCAGCGCAAGATGGAAGCGATGCTTGACTGGTTGGACGGCTCCGGGATCGATTCGATTACCGTCGCCAACGTGTACTTCCTGCGCCTCATCAAGAAGCGCCACCCGCGCATCAGCGTGCGCGTGAGTTCGCACCGTTTCACCGATACGCCGCGCAAGGTGCGTTTCTGGGTCGACAATGGCGCTGACGTCATCGTGGTTTCCGAGGTAGGCGTGCACCGCGAGTTCCAGACCCTGATTGGCATGAAGGAGGCGGCGCAAGGGGTTGACTTGCAGCTCATTGTCAACAACTGGTGCCGCCAGGATTGCGCCATCGCCGGCAACCATGCCGTGGGTCTGTCGGCGGCCTCGCAATCGAAGAGCCGCGGCTTTCCCCTCGATTACTGCTCGGTGCTGTGCAACCAGATTC
>Ga0265330_10000990_pt1 | contig 17346 bp, 11 predicted proteins | sample 41919metaG_FD_202083 | JGI IMG/M metagenome (GOLD analysis project Ga0265330, IMG submission 202083) | Rhizosphere microbial communities from Carex aquatilis grown in University of Washington, Seatle, WA, United States - 4-19-19 metaG | ecosystem: Host-associated > Plants > Roots > Rhizosphere... | reverse complement strand
GTGCTCGCGAGGCTCACGATTCGAGCACTCCCGGGCACTCTCATTTTCGGGCCGGGAGGCTCGAAGAAGCTCGTGGGTGGTGACGGCACCGCCTTCTGGGACCTCTCATCGGACCGAACGTATTCGATTCGGTCGCGGCTTCTCACCTATCAGCCGGTGAGCATGGGTTTCTTCCTCAATGGCGACCGTGAGATAGATCTCGCTCAGAAAAAGGATGCGCAGTGGTCCTTCGATGCTTCCCTCATGAATCTGTCCACGCCCCGCATCGGCATCTCGGGCACCCTGGATCCGCGCGGCGTTTTCATCCGTCTTGGTCTCTCCACCTCTCTCCTTTCAATTGACCTCGCCTCGGGCGGGCTTCTGAGGAGTGATCCCCTTTCAACGCTCTTGCTCCAAGTGGGGCTTTATCTCACTCCTGAAGACTCCTTCGTTCGTCTCTATTGGGGACTCGGCGCATTCCTCCGGGTTGTGACCCCGGAAGGCGCGACGCCGTACATCGATCAATTGTCCCCATGGGGTCAGAGCATGATTCTCGGCGGAGAGATGTTCAGGTCCGCTCGGGGGGCATTCTTCGTCGAATGGACGCCGACTTTTTACGCCACGGATGTTCCTGAGCTCCTCGAGGCCGCCCTGGGATCGGGTAACGCTCCGACGGGCTGGATTTTCAATGCAAAAAGCGTGGAAGAGCTCCTGGCGTTCAGAATCGGATACAGGTGGAATTTGTGAAAAGGCTCTTGCCGCTTTTTCTCACGTTGCTTGCCTGTCTGTCCTGCTCACCGCCTCCTTTCGATCTCACTCTCTCGCAGTCGGCCGTCACGATCAAAAAGCTCACAAAGGACAACACCGGCTTCATCACCACTTCGTTTTCTTATGGCTCGGATGAATCGGGCTTCATCTTCTATCCCCAGGTCCTGGCCGCGGGCTTCGACTATTCGGCGGGATTTGTCGCGAGCCTCAGCGGCCTGTCGTTGCAGATTCGTTCGGTGGCGCTGGACCCCAGCAGCTATCAGCTGACCTCGTACGGTCAATTTTCAGCCAGCATATACAATCCGGACCCTCGGGCGCCGGGCTCTGCATTGTGGCCGGCAAAGGGCGGGTCCTCATACCTTTTCGGCACCGTCTTCGATGCTCTGAGCCCGGATGCAAGCGGCTTTTCGCTCCTGTTTGGCGACGTGAGCGGGAAGACCCTCACAACGCTTGATGGAGGCAGTCTGACCATCAGGCTCGACTCGGACGTTCCCGGTGTTTCCGTGCTCGGCTCTTCAGTTCAAGCTCTTCCTGCACCAGGCGCGGACGCACTTCACTGGCTTGCCCGACAAACCTCCGGCAGCGACTTTGTCGAAGCGACCTACCTCCTCGGCTCGGGCGTCGTCAGCTTTCTCACCGCTCAACGCGGGACAGTTCCATGGTCTTTGCCATTCCTGCCCCCGGATGTCACGCGCGTGATGTACTACTTCGATGAGGACTCGGCCGGCGATTCGGCCCGGCTGCCCAATCGCAGCTATGCCTCGTGGTACGACACGAGCAGCGGTGCATGGAAGTGCGCTACATGGTGGGGCACGGCCGCGGGCGACTGGAAGTCCCTGCCCGATGTCACCTCGCGCATTGATGCGCTGCTCACCAACGGGGACCTTCTGTCCACCGAGAGTGAAATGGGCAGAATCTACGACCGGGACGGCAATCTGCTCGCATCCTTCCCGATGGGCTCGCTCGTTTATCTTGGTGAGCAGTATGTCGGCGGCGTGGCGCGGACATACTTCGAGCAGGGTTATATCACGAACGGCCTCGTGCAATTCAATATCTACTGGATAGAAACGGACGCCATCACCACCCTGGGCGGCTAACGATTGGTCACGAGGCTCTGAAGCGAGCCGAGCAAGCTCTTCATTTTTGGATCCTTCTCAGCGGCAAGACGGGCCGCGAGAAACTGCTTCTGCGCATCAGTCGTCTTCTGATTGGCCAGACCGGTCAACAGCGTCATCACATCATCCAGGGCCGATTTGCGCCCGGCGCCGGAGCCGGTGGTGACGCCGTCAGTGGCGATCTGCGCCTCGTAGCGCTGCACACGTCCCAGGAGACCGTCAAAGCTCTTGCTCAAGGAAGCGAGGAAGCTGTCGCGGCTTCCCACGGAAAGCATCAGCCCCTTTTGTTGCGTATTCTTGGCAAGATTCTCGTCTTCCTGCTTCGCGTAGGCGAGGTATGCCGTGGCAAGCGCGTCGAAATCCGCGAGCTTCTTTTGATCCGCCGCGGTAAGTGCCGATTCGGTTTGGGCACCTTGGGACGATGTCGCCGTGGAAGCGGTTGCCCCCGCTCGCGCGTTCTTCAGGTCGCTGGCTGCTTGCTCCGCCAGGGCGCGCTGTTTCTCCGTTTCCTGGCGTGATGAGCTCAGGTCGGCGGTCAGCTTTGCGTTGTCCGAGCTCAAGCGCGTCACCTGGGCCGTGAGATCCGCGTTCTTCTTGCTCGCCGCGTCAAAGCTCCTCTGAAGATCGGCTTGCGCGCTCGAGCCATTGGCGAGATCTCCATAACGCTGTTCCAACGTCTTCAGGAGAGTGGCGCTATCCGCCGCCGCGGGGTCCTGCTTCAACCCGAGGAATGTGACGAGATTTTTCTTGATGGAAAGGATCTCCGAAAGCCCGGAATCCAACCGGCTTTGAACCCCGCCGAGCTGGGCTTTCAGCGCGCTCACTTGATCGGCCTGGGCTTTCACGTCACCGGAAGCGCGCGCGTTCAGCCCCGCAATGGCGTCGGTGGCGCCTTTGACCGCGCTCAACGCTTGCTGGCTTTGAGGATAGCTCTGCAGGATCGTCAAGTACTGGCCGACCGCATCGGGATACTGCCCCTGCGCGAGCAGCGCGGCGCCGCGGGTGAGCACAGGCGCAGCGGCTTGTGTCTGATCGGCCTGAGCGCTCTGGGTGGCAATGGCGATGCTCGCCGAGCCTACTGAAGATAGAATCGAGCTGACCCGGGCAGCCGTCTCGGGGAGATAAGCCAGCGCGTCGCGATAAGCCGACAGGGCATCCGCATTGCGGCCCGCGGCAAAAGCTGCCTCGGCGCGCGCCAGGGCGGCATGAAGGGCGTTCTGACGTGTGGTTTCAACGTCCTGGGCCTTGCCGGTGAAATAGGCATAGCTCTTGGAAATTTCGGGAATCACCGCGAGGGCCTGACCATAAAGCCTCTCCGCGTCGGCAAGCTTGCCGGCCCGAAGAGAAGCGTCGGCGTCGGTGACACGAGCGCGCACGTCGGAGATCTTGTTCGCCGCATCCACGAGCGACGCAGTGTCCACCTTGCCCTTGTCGATCTCTCCCTGCACGAGCGTCGTGAGAGAATCGACAATGAAAAGATCCACCGCCCGCCTTTTGGCGATACCGGGGAGCACGGCGACATCCGAGGAATTGACGTAGCTGGAGATGGATTGGAGACTTGCGATGGCCTTGGGATAGTTCTTTGCCGCGATGTCGTTCTGAGCAACCGAATAGAGCCCTACCAGCTGCTGCGCGGCAAGATCCTCCTGCTGTTTCTGCGTGCTCAGGGCGGTGAGCTGCTGCTGGGTCTGGGCTTGAGTGGATGCCAGCTCCTTGGTCTTCTGGGCGAGCTGGGTCTGGAGATCGGCCTCCCGCTGGCGCGAGTCGGAGAGCACCTGCTGGCGGTCCGCGTTGGCCTTGGCAAGATCCGCGTTGAACTGTGTCTGCAGGTTGGCCAGCGTCGCCTCGGACTTTTTGCGATCCGCGTCCGCTTGGGTCTTGAATGTGTCCAGTTGCTTATTGAAATCAGCCGTTTTTTGGGCTTCAAGATCGGCGAGCTTCTTTTGAATATCCGCGTCGGAAAAGCCCTGCTTCTGCAGAGCGGCTTTTTCAGCGTCCAGCTCCGCGCTCATCGAGGCGCGCAGTTGAGACTCTTTTTCCTGGACCTTGGCGTCCATGTTCGTCTGCAGGTCCTGCTTCTGCTTGTCCAAATCCGCCAGTTGGCCCTGGATCTGGTTGATCTGCTGATTCTTCTCCTGCAGCTTGGCGTCGGATTCCTTTTTCACCTCTTCAATGAGCTTGCCTTCCGCGGTGATGGTCGCCGTATCGCCGCGCGCAGCCTGCGTCTCTCCGCGTTGGAAAAGGAAATAGAAGAGCGCCAGCCCCGCGGCCAGCACGACAAAGGCCAGAACATTGACAAGGATGGGGAAAAGCACGCCGCGCTTGGCCGCCTTCACGGCGAACACTTCGGGGCTGACCTGAATGCGGCTTCCCGTCGCTACCTGCTCGATCTCCCGTCGGATCTCCTTCTGCTCCTGTTGCGAGATGCCGGAGTCAGGGTCGAAGGCAAACTCCTCACGGCCTTCGGAGGCCAGTCCGAGTGAGTCTCTGAGTTGTCGCGCCTTCTCAAGCAGCCCGAGCATGCATGGGTACCCTGTTCCAATTTTCGACAACGCGAGGGGGAATCTTGATTCCGCGGCCCTCTATTTGTGGGTCATGACTTCCACCCCGTCCCAGCCGGCGGGCGGTGGCGACTTACGGTAGATCTGACATCGTTCCAGAAGCATCTGTGCGACATTGTCCTCGGGGAAGAGCTTCATCACGTCCCGGAAATACCTCGCCGCGTTGGCGAAGTTGCGCTCGTAGTACTCCCCCATGCCCAGATTGTGCTGTCCCCACGCCTCTCTCTCCTTGGGGTCGAGTGTGCGTCGCGCGGTGTAGATCCTCACGCCTTTGGTCTTTCCCTTCACCGCCACCGTGTCCAGGAGCCGGCACGGCAGCGATTCCTTTACGGCCATGTGAAGGCTTTCGGCGAAAAGGAGACGTTGTCGATAAGTCTTTGTCAGCCCGGCAAGGCGCGAGGCGAGGTTCACCGGGTCGCCGATCACCGTATAGTTCATTTTCTTCTCGGTGCCGATCGTGCCGAACGTCACGAGACCGCGATTGATGCCGACGCTGACATTGAACGGTTCGCGGCCGGAAGTGACGAGGCGTCCGTTGAACTCCTGGAGCGCCTCGGTCATTTCTATGCCGGCAAGCACGGAGCGCAGCGCGTCATCGTCGCGCTTGATCGGCGCTCCGAAGAAAGCCATGACCGCGTCGGTCATGTATTTGTCCACCATGCCGCCCCGGCGTTCGATCGTGTCTACCATTGCCCGGTAGTAGGGCTCCAAAGTCTGGACCAGCTCATCGGGACGGAGGCCGGCCACCACGTCATCGTAATTGACGATGTGCGAGAAAAGCACCGAGACCACGTCTTGATCGCCGCTCACCTTGCTCTCGTTGGCCTGGACGGCATTGATCACGTCTTCGGGAACGTACTGACGAAAGATCTCTTTGATCTTGCGCTCGCGCGTCCGCGCCACGGCGGCCTTGAGAGCGTAGGCCTTGATCTGACGATAAGCTTCTTCCAGCCCGTTGACCATGATATTGAAGGTCTGCGCCAGCTGCCCGATCTCGTCCTTGTACTCGACAACCACCCTCTCCGACAGATCGTTCGTCGATATGATGTCCTTCATTGTAGTGACCACGCGACGCAGGGGGCGCGTAAGGTAAGAGGAAAAGAGCAGGACGAGCAGTACCCCTGCCAGGATGGAGGCGGCGAGTATGATGAGGGTTCGAATGGCTATTTCATTGATGGGGCTGTAGAAAGCGGCCCGTTCCTCGCTCACCACGACGTACCAGCCGAAAGGATCGAACCAGAAGCCCTTGGCGATGCGATCCTTTCCCCCGATGGCAACGGTGACGAGGTCGGTGCGCTTCGCGGCGGCCAGTGCCGCGATGCGATCCTGTTCGCCCGGCTGGAGCGTAACGGCCGTGGTGGACATCGCCACGGTGCCGTCCGCCTTGAATGCGAGGATCAGCTCGGTGGCGCTGCGCACGATGGTTCCGGCGTAGCCTTCGACGGCCGCCTGGGTCGCCGAGACCATTTCCGGTTTGCCGGTGAGGTTGTTGTCCACGAGAAGCCCCCACTGGCTTTGTGCCTGTGTTTGCAGCTCTTCGGATTTGAAACCGAGAAAATCCTTGGCGATCGTCGTGATGCCGTTGGAGGCGGAGAAGTATCCGCTCACGCCGGTCAGTGCGAGGGTGGCGATGATGAGCGGCAGAACGATCAGGACGATCTTCAGACGGATGCTCATGAGGCTTCGGGGAGATCCACTCCATTCCAACCCGCAGGTGGCGGATTCTTCGCCAACCGCGCGCAGCGCTCCAGGAAAAGGGGTGCAAGCTCGTCCGCCGGCATCGTCTTCTGAACGTCTCGGAATCGTTCGGTGGCCGTCGTGAAATCCCGATCGAAATAGGCGGTCATGGCCAGATCGTGCTGGCCCCATCCGTCCTTTTCGCGTTGCGTCAGCGTCCGCCGGGCCGTGAAGATCTTCATCACGCCGCCGTCAGCGCGGGGAATCCAATCCAGGAGACGACAGGAAACATTGTCCTTGACGGAACGATACAGGCTTTCGGAAATGATGAGCGGATGATGATAGATCTTCGTAAGGCCTTCGAAGTGCTCGGCGAGCTCTACCATGTCGCCGATCACCGTGTATTCCTTCTTTTTCTCGGTTCCGATATTTCCTATGGTCACCATGCCGTAATTGACACCCACGCCGATGCGAAACTCCTGCATTCCCGCGGCGCGCTGTCCCGCGTTGAAATCACCCAACGCTTCGATCATCTCGATCCCGGCCATCACCGACTGCAGGGCGAAGCTTTTCTCGCTCGTCGGACCAGCCTGCGCGCCGAAGAAGGCCTTGATGGCATCACCAATGTATTTGTCCACGATGCCGTCGTTCTTCATGATGATCGCCACCATGGCATCGAAGTAGCGATTGAGCGAGTGGACGAGCTCCTCGGGGCGCATGCTTTCCGATATCGTGGTGAAGCTGCGGATATCCGAGAACAACACGGAAAGGATACGATTGTCTCCGACCAGCGTATCCTCGGGGTTTGCGAAATACTGGTTGATCACGTGCTCGGGCACGAACTTGCCGAAAAGGGTCTGCGTCCGCTTTTCTTGCCTTTGGGCCATCACGGCCTTGAACGCGAAACCCTTGATCTGCCGATAGGCCTCGCTCAGATTCTCGATCATGAGATTGAAGGTTTGGGCGAGCTGACCGATCTCATCGTGATATTCGACGAGCACACGCTCCGACAAATCGTTGGTGGAAATGATGTCCCGCATGGTGGTCACCACGCGGGTCAAAGGCCGCGTGAGATAGCTGGCAAAGAGAAGCACCAGGATGATGCTCGCGAGAATGGATGCCACGAGGATGATGATCGTTTGGAGGGCGATCTGGTTCACCGCCGCGTAAAACGCGGAGCGCTCCTCGGTGACCACCACGTACCATTTGAATGGATCGAACCAGAAGCCTTTCACGACCCGCTGGACTCCACCGATGGAGGCGGTGATGAGGTCGGTGCTTCTCGCCTTTGCAAGAGCGGCCACCGCTGCTTTTTCGTCTCCCTGATAAGCGAAATCTGCGGTGCCGGAGACGACGTTTCCGTCCTCGGTTGCGGCGAATATGAGCTCGGTCCGGCTTCTGATGATCGTCTTCGCGTACCCGAGAACCGCTGCCTGTGTGGCGCTCACCATTTCGGACTTCGAGGTGAGGTTGTTGTCCACCAGAAGCCCCCACTGGCTTTCAGCCTGATTCTGGAGCTCCTGGGACTTGAAGCCCAGAAAGTCCTTGGCGATCCGGGTGATGCCATTGGAAGCGGAAAAATACGAGGATATGCCGGTGAGGAGAAGGGTGGCGATTATGAGCGGAACGACGATGAGGATAATCTTGAGGCGTATGCTCATACGTGGTACCAAGATTTTCGGCAGAATGCCCGCAAAGGAGTAGAGGGCGGCAATCAGGAAGTCCGCCGCAAGGCGTTTCTGAGCACCCGGACAACCCCGAGTCCCAGCAGAGAGAGCCCCGCGCAACAGCCGATCGCCCAAGATACGAGCACCGCCACGGTGTCGGCGGCCTTGAATGACGCCACAATCGCTGCTCCTGTAACAATGATGACGCAGAAGACGGCGAGCCCGGGCCACGGGACGGCCCTATCAGGCTTCTCGGTTGGCAACCCTTCAATCGCGCCCCATCGCAGCACCAGGAAAAGAAGACCGGCCAGCACTGCATAGATGACCGCCACCGTCACGTGGGGACCGAGGGTCTTCGGAAGGGATCCGCGCCGGATGATGAACCCAAGCACGAGATAAAGGCAGAGGAGGGCCCCTCCGAGCCATGCCGCCTGTCGAGGGTTAGGCAGAAGGTCGCGCAGAGCGTATCCCTTTCCTCGGAGCAGGAGGCGCCAAAGCCCCCATAGGACGGAGATCACAATGATGGAGGAGAGTATCGATTCCAAGGCACGCAACGGAGTAGGGGCGTTTATGGCCGCGGTCGGCACAAGAAGGACAGCGGCGACGCCGCTCGATAGCACGGCGCGCGCCCGGCTTTTGGACGTGCCACGGAGGAACGGGGGCAGCGCATCGGGGATCTCCCGAGATTCCGTGATCAAACATTCGGTTGCCAGAAGTGGCGCGATGAATGCCATGAATGGATGCCAGAAGAGAACAAGAACCACGGTTTGAAATACGTACAGACCGCCGAGGGTCAGGCTCTGGGCTCCCCACGTTGGATCGAAGAGTACCTTCGTGATGTATGCCTCATACATGCCAAAAATCATGCCAGCGAGAAAAAGTGCCGGGAGCGTGATGCGTCGACCCGGTCGGAACACGAGGAAAGCGAGAACGATGGCATGCAACCCGTACAGGGGAAAGGTGACGAAGAGTCCCCAGATTGTAAACCACGGAAAAGGGGAAGAACCGGAGAGCACCTCGGCGAAAAACACCGAGAGTGCGCCGAGGATGATCCACGAGAAGATCTTGACGCGAAGGGGTGCGGCGTTGATTCGGTTCATCGACACTGTGAACCTACCGCCCTGATCGAAGGGAGGCAAGCGCGGGGGAGGCCTTGCCGTTCGGCCTCCGATGACGTAGTAGTGGAACCGCCAGGTGGGAGACGGCTCGACTGAGTCCACCCCGCCTCCGGCAGGGACGAGGAGGATGTGTCGTGAAGGTGCGGGCTTTCTTCCTTGGCTTGATCGTACTTGCAGGCTCGTCGCTGCCGGCTGTGGCGGCCGAGCGGATCTCATTTGCTCCGCCAATCCTCGGCTCTAACGCCCCCGGCTTCGCGGCCACCGTCCGTGAGCTTGTCGATCGAGCCGTCGAGCTGATGGTCCGTCTGTACCCGCAGAGCTTCACGGTGGACACTGACGGCAAGACGTCCGGCGTTGACTATTCGGCGTCCACGATAGCCTCTCAGGATGGGGACACCCTTTCGCTCGTGCTTGGCCTGAAACGCGTCTCGGATGGATTTTCACCGCCGCCATTGGCCTGGAGTGCTTCCAATACCGCTGAGACGCCGTTGTGGCTCGCCCGGGCAACGGCGCTCCTTTGGAGTTCGTCTCATGGCTTCCCGGCGGGTCAGGCAACCACCGCTCCCGTCTATGTCGATGAGCTGCCCGTCGCGGAGCTCTCTCCGTACGGCGTGCCCCTTTCGCTGGCCATCACTCCCGCGGGCAACGTCGCTGTGGCACTGTCCATAACTTGCGTCGAGCTGGATCATACCTTTCGACAGGTCGGTGAGCCAGGAGGATCGCTTGCCCAGCGCAGCACCCCGATTTACGTCGGGGGCGTGCAGACGACGCCGGGAGGCTCTTTCCTCATGAAACCCAGCACGGGCCGGGACCTTTATCGGCTGCAGCCGGGCGCCGTCGAGCCGCTACGCATGCCGACGGGAATCGAGCTTTCCACGATCTTCTATTGGGCCGCCTATCCCGACGGGAGCGCGCTTTTGATCGACGCGATGAATCGCAAAGCGTTGCGTATAGCCTCCGGAAACAAACGCCAGGAGGTTCCCTTGTTCGCCACCGCATCGAGCTGGCCTTCCGCGTACGCCATCGGCCCCGAGGGCTCGATCTGGGTCTATGATCCCCAGCTGCGGGGCTTACGGATCTTTACAGGGGAGGGAAAGCCGGTGGACATCGTTCTTCCCCTGGTGGACACGGGGACGGCCATCGCCGCTACGGCCCTCGCCGTCGGTCCCGACGGCAGCTTTCTCATGTATGCGAACAAGGTACTCATGAAGTTCAGCCGTAACGGGGAGCTTGTGTGGACGCTGAATGATTTGCCCGGCTCCAGCCAGACAGACATGCCTTCGGCGGCGTCACTGGCCGTGGATTGGGCACGCGGTCTCATTTACCTCAGTGATATTACCGGCAAAAGGGTTGTGAAGCTGTTGGACCGGGCCTGGTGCCGGCAAAATGGAGTGCGAAACGACTTCGAGGAAAGCGTGCTCGCACTGCGTGTCGGCAAGGATTCCGAGGATGTGGAGCTTCTCGCGGCGGAGGCTCGTCTCTATGCCGCGGCGGGCTCCACGGTCATGGGGCGCGTGTATTGGGAACGGATCCAGGACGTGGATCCGTCAAATGTGGAGGCCACAGCGCAGTTGGCGTCGATCGAGCTGCAGGATTTGAAGAACGCGGCAAAGGCGCTGGATACCAAGGCGCGAGCGCTCATGAGCAGCATCGGCATCGAAACTGCACGCGGCACCTATCTCCAGGCCATGCAGAAATACGAGCTCATCCTGAGCAAGGCGCCTTCGGACGCGCAGGCACGCGCGGACAAGGAGGCGTTGCAGGGCCTTTTCAGCGATACGGGACGAACGGGAAACCAGCAGATGCCGCTTTCCGTAGACAATCTTCGCCTTGCAAATCTTTTCCCGGCCCTCATGCAATGGTACGAATCCCATCCGGCCGGTTCACTAACGGTTCAGAATCCTCTCCCCAATGCCGTGGACAAGGTGCGTGTCACCTTCTTCATTCCGCAATTCATGGACCTGCCGGTGGAATCCAAATCAATGCCTCGCCTGGCTGCCGGTGAAAGCGCGCGATTCGACATCTCCCCCGCATTCAACCAGAAGATCCTCGAGCTGCAGGAAGACATGGCCACCCAGTTCCAGGTCACGGTGTATTGGAGCGTGAATGGGATTGAACAATCGGTGGTGAAAACCGGAAGCACGACGATCTATCGCAACTCCGCCCTCACCTGGGACGACACGCGGAAGATCGGGGCGTTCATCACCCCCAACGAGCAGACAATCTCCACATTTGCCGCGCGTGTCCTCGCGGCGGGAGGCAAGGACGCGGTGGCCTTCTCACCGCGGCTGTTCCAGGCCATGCGCATCTGCGATGCGCTTTCCATCTACGGCCTGACCTATGTGCCGGATCCGGATTCACCGATCTCCAAGGCGCTGGGCTCATCAGTGATGATCGACACGGTGCGCTTTCCCCGCACGACGCTCTATAACCGCACCGGGGATTGCGACGATACGACGGCGCTTCTCTGTTCTCTCATGGAATCGGCGGGAATTCGGACGGCGGTGCTCACCAGCCCGGGTCATATCTTCATGGCCTTCGACACCGGCGAACCGGCGCAAAACGCAGGCTCTCTTTCCGATGCCACCCACGAGGTGATCAAAAGCGACGGAGAGGCGTGGATCCCCATCGAAACGACCATACTTTCCCAGGGATTCATGGCCGCGTGGGCTTCGGCTTCCGCGCTCGTCCATGCGACGGTCACGGGCCTGGAGTTCATACCCGTTGCCGGAATGCGCGACACATATCCCGCCCTGCCTCTGGCGGCGAGTGTCGTCGCGGTGGCCGAGCCGTCCGCCGCAGGCGTGGACAAGGCGCACGGGACGAGTATGGCAACGTTCACCACGACCTTCTATTCGGATCGTCTCAAGGCCCTGGAGACGCGCCGTGTCTCACTTTCCGGACGGCCCGCGGCGCTCACGGAGGTCCAAGAGGGCATTCTGCAAGCGGTTTTCGGCAAGCCTCAGCAGGCGGAATCATCGTTCAAGGCGGCGTTGAGCACCGAGCCGAACCTCGTGTCCCCTTACGTGAATCTTGCCAATCTGCGGCTTTTGTCATCGGATGAGCCGGGCGCGCTCGCGATCATCGGCCAGGGTCTCGCGCGAAATGCGGATGCAGCGCTCCTCAATCTGCTCGCGGCCCGGATCTACGCGGGTGAGGGCAATGCGGACAAGTCGAGGCTGTTCATGGCCGCGGTGAAAAGGACGGATCCGAGCCTTGCCGCGCGTTATACGGATCTGCTCTCACAGCCGGCGCTTGCCGCGTCGGGTTCGGGGAACGGCGGCAGCCAACGTGCATCCAGCGCGGATGAATCATTGTCCGTGATTTGGACGGCCGACCAATAGGGATCGCGGCTTTTCAGGCTTTCAGCCTGAGCTGATCAAGCAGCTTCCGAACGGAGGCCACTCCATGATTGACATGCACGGGCCGCCCCTCCGAATCGAGGACGAAGGTCGTCGGGACGCTCAAGACGCTCCATGTACGGGCGAGATCAGGCCGCACCGTCGCGTCGATCTCTATGATCTGCACACGGGCAGCAAGACGGCTTTTCAGCTCGGCCAGGACTGGCTTTTGCACGGCCTTGCAGGCCGCGCAATCCGGTGTCGTGAACAAGACCACCCCCGGGATGCCCGGCAGGAGGCCACCCAGCGAGCCGGACTGTCGGCCGGCTCGCCATAGGACATAGGATCTGACAGCGAAGTAAGCGGCAATGCAGCCGCCAATGATCAGCAGGGCGTAAAGAGACCTGGCAAAAAGAGCGGTCATAGGATGCTCATGCTCGCGGCCTCATGCCGGGGAAGGTGCCGACGGGCGGTGCCTTGGAAAAGCCGGGAACGCGAACCCGATTCAGCCAGTAGTATACGGCGCATCCCGCACAGAACCCCACAAAGAGATTCAAAGCCGCCAGCACGATCACGAGCCAGGCGAGCGCCCATCCGGCCACCGTGGCCCCGAGAAGCAACGACGCAGCACCGCCCGCGGCCACGATCCCCCCGAAACCCTGAGCGAATCGGTGCGGCTCCGGGTTGTCCTGGAGCACATGTGGCTTTACCAGGCGCGTGGGCTTCAAGAAACCGGTATAGACGAAAAAGAATCCCGGTCTGCCGATTGCGGTCCCCAGAATCATGACCAATGCGACACCCGCAACGACCCAGGGTTCGTTGACGATGAATCCGACCAGCATCGCGAGAATAATGATGGCCTGATTGACCCGAAGTGCTGAATGGTCGACTTTTCTCAACTGCGCCTCAGCCATAAATACCCCCATTACGACCGTATTGGTATAGTATAACCAGTCGGGTGACGCCGGTCAATCCTCATCTTGAAGCCACACCCCAGTTGACCCGGACGCGGGACTGAATGCAGGATGTGGACAATCGACAAAAAGGGAGAAGACAATGAGCGACACCACGCGGTACTCCATGCCTCGCACCTTCCTGCTCGGCTTTGGCTTCCTGGGCGTTTCGGTCATTTGGGCGATGTACAACGCCTACGTTCCCGTATTCCTGAAAGACACCTTCCATTTGAGCTCCACGATCATTGGTGTGATCATGACCATCGACAACATTTTCGCGATCATTTTGCTGCCGTTTCTGGGAGCCCTCAGCGACCGCACGCGCTCGCGCTTAGGCAGACGTCGTCCCTACATTCTGGTGGGCTCCATCTTCGCGGCTGCCTTCTTCATTCTCATACCCTATTCAGTGAGCGGCCAATTGCTTTCCCTCATGATGGTCACCATCATCCTCATGAATCTTTCGATGGCCATTTTCCGATCCCCCGTCATTGCCCTCATGCCCGATATCACCCCGTCGCAGTATCGCAGCCAGGCCAACGGCATCGTCAACTTCATGGGCGGCGTGGGCTCGCTCCTCGTGTACTTCGGCGGCAAGCCGCTGTACGACACACGCGTGTCCCTTCCCTTCCTCGTGGGAGGCCTCGTGATGCTCGCCGCCTGTCTTCTCGTAGTGGTCTTCGTTCGCGAGCCGTCGCTTCCTGCACTCGCGGAAGAGAAAAAAGGCGGGTCGCTTGCCGCTTCGGCCCGGGAGCTGGCTGCCAACCTCAAGGACGTTTTTAGCGGGGAGAAGAGCCTTCTCCTCATCCTGCTGTCGATCCTCTGCTGGTTCATCGGCTATAACGCCATCGAAACCTTTTTCACGAGCTACGCGAAATTCGAGCTCGGGATCAAGGAAAGCAGCGGCGCGCTCATCATGGGATTCTTCAGCGTGACATTCATGGTGACCGCCATCGCCTCGGGCTATCTCGGGAGCCACTGGGGGCGGAAAAGGACCATTCGCCTCGGGCTTGCCATCGTGATGGTGGTGCTCGTCGGCGCCCTTTTCATCAGGAGCTTCTGGCCGCTGGCGATTGCGTTCGTCGTAGGCGGATTCGGCTGGGCGCTGGTGAATGTGAACTCTCTGCCCATGGTCGTGGACATGACCACGGCCGAGAAAGTGGGCGGGTACACGGGGCTGTATTATCTGTTTTCCCAAGCGGCGAATATCATCGCGCCACCAGCCGCCGGGGCGCTCATTGACGGATTCGGTTACAAGTCGCTCATGATCTTTTCACCGGCACTTTTCCTGATCGCGATATTCGTCGTAAGCGGCGTGAAGCGAGGCGAGGCACGCAAGGGATGAGGCGCGGTGATCAGGATTCTCGAGGGTAGCGATACTCCCGGCCATCGGCCCCGCGCAGGACATACGCCTCCTTTTCGATCCGGATGATGGACGATTCGATGGGAACCTTGCCCGCTCCACCGGGGAGATCCACCGCGTAGGTGGGCAGGGCAATACCCGAGAGACGACGACGCAGCTCTTGCATGAGCTGGATGCCGTTCTCCATCGGCACTCGAAAATGGGACGTCCCGGCCGCGAGGTCTCCTTGAAAGAGGTAGTACGGCTTCACACGGGCGTGGATCAGCCCGCGCAAGAGGGCTTCCATGGTATCGGTGTCGTCGTTGATGCCGCGCAACAGCACGGCCTGATTGAGCACGGGAACCCCGGCATGGACCAGGAGACGCATCGCCTCCTGGAAGCTTTCGGTAAGCTCGCGCGGGTGGTTGGCATGGATGACCATCCAAATCCCGTCATGGCTTCCGAGCATTCGGGCAAGCTCTTCGGTCACGCGCGTGGGAAGCACCACCGGCATGCGCGTGCACACGCGGATGATGTAGCCGTCGTTCACGGCAAGCAGTTTCTCGATCACCCACTGGAGATCCTGATCGGAGAGCATCAAGGGGTCTCCGCCGGAAAGAAGCAGCTCCTGAATTGCTGGAGTGCGTCGAAGATAGGCACAGGCGGCTTCCAGTTGCTCCTCCGTGATCCGTCCTCCCCCGTGACCGGTGAAATGGCGACGGAAACAATGCCGGCAATACGTGGCGCACCGATCGCTCACCAGAAGCAAGGCGCGGTCGGGGTAATGATGGACCAAGCGATCGGTGACGAGGTAACGCGTGTCCCCGATCGGGTCGCTGGATTCGTAGGGCAGGACGATGAGCTCATTTTCCGTAGGCACGAACTGGGCTGCAATGGGATCTGCGCGTGGATCATCGCTCTGGGCGAGGCCGGCATAGTAGCGGCTCACGCCGTAGGGCAGACGGCTCACGGGCTCCACGCCCTGAACAATCTGCTCGCCGATATCGGGTTCAAGGCACGAGTCGTTCATCGTCGACACGATAGAAGAAATGTCGCGTCGCTACAACCGACACCCCCGCGCCTCATGATAGTGCGCAGCGATTTGCCCCCGCTTCCAATTCCGCAGGATCCCCTTCCGGCATCGTGCCGGCCTCGTTCAAAGACACGATCACGGAATAGTTGGGAGGCGTTTCTGGAATCCGAGCCAGGAGCGTCGTGACGAAAGCCGCCTCGGGCTCTCCCAAAAGCGCTATCCCTGCTTTCACGTCACGCAGTGTCGCCGTGAGAGGCTTCTTGTCGAACGCCACGGGCTCTCCGGTGTGGCCCGGAAGTATCTGGACCGATGACGGAAGGGCCAGTATGCGAGTCAAAGAATGAAACAAGTCATGTCCGCGCGATTCCGCTTCGCCCCGACCAGCCTCGAGGTCGGGTCGTCCGATGCTCGAGAGAAAAAGTGTGTCGCCGGTGAACAGGAGCGCGTCAGCCAGAGCGTAGCAGGTGCTCTCAGCGGTATGACCCGGGGTTCGAAGCGCCGAAAGGCTTACAGCTGAGGAACCAATGGGAATGACATCACCATCATTCACGCCGCGACTGGGAAAAGAAATACGCGACTGTGAGGGAACAAAAAGCGTTGCGCCGGTCACGCGCGACAAAAGGCGCGCACGTGAGAGGTGATCCGCGTGCACGTGCGTCTCGACCACACCACGGATCCTCCATCCCTCCGCGCGCGCAATGCGAAGGTACACCTTCACTTGGACCGAAGGGTCGATGACGATGGCCTCGCCTCCGGCGGCAACGATATAGGACAGGCAGCCCTTGCCCGTCCTTCGCACCTGGATCACCCTGACCCCAGGGAGGATGACGGGCACTTCGGCAGTGTTCCAGGCCAGACTCCAGCCCTTCATGCCGCGTAACAGCGTGAATACCCGGAATCCCCGTACGCGCAGTCTCTGCGCGGCAAGTCGGCTGGTTCTGCCGGCGGCACAAACCGTTACGACCGGCTTATCGGGAGGCAAATCGACGCCGTCCAGGGCATGAGGATCGCCTGCCCATAACGCATCATAGGCATCCGTATGAAGGCTCTGCGGGATGCTCCATTCAACGCGCTCGCGCGCGGGCCGAACGTCGAGCACGGTTACCGGCTCGCCGGATTCGAGCCATTGTCGCAGGGTGTCCATATCGACTTCCGGAAGACTCTCGTCGCCAACAGGATCTGCCATGAAAGGAATTTAGCGAGCGAAAATCTCCGCGGCCAGTGAATAAAGCGTTAAGTTGAGTCACTCACTCTTCCGCCGGATTCTCGACTATGCCGGCGGCCGGGCAGAGCGAGCATTATGGCGGTACAACTCGCGTATGATCGTGTTGAGCTCTTCCGTTGACAGCCCGCCTTTCTCGACGAAGTATCTCCCAATAGGGCGATGGCGGGCGCGTTGCAGTATGAGTATCCGTTGCACATCGCGCGGGGAAAGCAGGCGCAGTCGCAACGCGGTCTGACCGGTCTGCTCGTTGCGGAGCTTGGAGAGGAGAATCTTCGCGAGGTCCTGGCTGGAGATCTCGCGGAGCTCACGGGCAAGCTCCCCGAATTTGGGTTCTTCCAGCCGCTGCCAGACGATTGCGTTGATCAGGCTTTGCCAGGACACGCGTCCCGAATAATAAAGAAACTCCGCAAGTCGAAGCTTGCGGCGCGGTATCTGGCCTCGATAGAACAATTCCGTTGTTCGGGCGCCCGCCCCGGCGGTACCGGCGCCGTTCTTCTCTCCGGCGCCCCTCTTTTCGCCCGCGGTCGACTTGCCTTCCCATTCACCGCGGCGCTCCCCGGAGCGCTTGTC